>Ga0210040_10008971_pt1 | contig 11725 bp, 10 predicted proteins | sample CryGeyCG12114_NA_FD_185462 | JGI IMG/M metagenome (GOLD analysis project Ga0210040, IMG submission 185462) | Groundwater microbial communities from aquifer - Crystal Geyser CG19_WC_8/21/14_NA (SPAdes) (version 2) | ecosystem: Environmental > Aquatic > Deep subsurface > Groundwater | place: USA... | reverse complement strand
CTGCCGAAACGGCGGCCGGAACGCTCGGCGGCACGGGCGAGCTGGAGCACCTGGCCTATTACCCCGTGGGGGAAACCCCGCCGCACGAGCTGGCGCCCATCACGGCCAAGGTCCTCGGCGAGTTCCGGGACCTGATGGCCCTGCCGGAGCACGAGCGCGAAACCCGCCCCCTGATCTGGTACCAGGGCCGCGACACCCGCCGGCTGGAGCGCGCGCAGTAGCGGTCAGAGCGCGCGGAACCCTTCGCCCTCGCGCGAGGCCAGCCCTTCCCCCGCCAGCTTCACCAGATGGGCCAGCAGGCTCCGCGCCGCGGCCGGCGCCAGCCGCGGCTCCAGCACGGGCCCATAAACGGCAGGCACCAGGGCCGCAGCCTCCACCGCCCCGCCCGCGCCCCGCAGCGCCTCCAGCACCCGCGCTTCCCGCTCCCGCCGGTGGGCGATGAGCGCGGCAAGGAACGCCGCCGGTTCACCATGCGCCGGCCCGTGCCCGGGCAGCAGCAGCCGGTCCTCCCGCGCCGCCACCCGCTCCAGCGAGCGCATGTAGTCCGCCATGTTCCCATCCGGCGGCGAGACCACGCTGGTGGACCAGGCCATCACATGGTCCGCGCTGAACAGCACCCCCGGCGGCGAGAGCGCCCCGTCCGCCTCCAGGGCGAAGCACAGGTGGTTGGCGCAATGCCCGGGCGTGTGCAGCGCCACCAGGCGCCACCCATCCCCCTCCACCGCCTCGCCATCCGCCAGCCGGCGGTCGGGCGAGAAGGCGTGGTCCCCGCCCTCGCCCCCTTCCCCGGCAGGCGTCAGGTGCGGCCCGAAGCCCAGCGTCTCCGCCCCCGTCGCCGCCACCAGCGGCGCCACCCCCGGCGAATGGTCCCGGTGCGTGTGCGACACCAGCACCCGCGACACCCGCTCCCCCTCCACCGCCCGCAGGATGGCAGCCAGATGCGCCGCATCCACCGGCCCGGGGTCCAGCACCGCCACCTCGCCCCGTCCGATCAGGTAGGTGTTGGTGCCGCGGAAGGTGAACGGCCCGGGATTGCCGCACAGGATGCGGCGCACCCCCGGCGAGACCCATTCCACCTCCCCCGCCAACAACGGATCGTCGCGCCGGAACTCAGGATTCATCGTACCCTCCCGCGCGCAAGCGCGTTTTCCCGCGCGCAAGCGCGTTTTCCCGCGCGCAAGCGCGTTTTCCCGCGCGCAAGCGCGTTTTCCCGCGCCTCAGCGCGCCCGTCCCCGGTATTCGCCGCGCAGCACCAGGAAACCGGCGCCCACGATCAGCGCGCTGCCCGCCAGCATGGCCAGCCCCGGCGCCTCGCCCCAGACCAGCCAGCCCAGCAACCCCGCCCAGAGCAACCCCGTATAGGTGTAGGGCCCGAGGGAGGAGACCTGCGCGCTGGCGAAGGCCTCGGTGTTCAGCACCTGCCCCACGCCGCCGATCAGCCCCATCAGCACCAGCAGCCCCAGATCCGCCCAGCCCGGCGTGGTCCAGACCAGCGGCAGCGCCAGGGCCGTCATCCCCGTCATCAGCAGCGCCTGCCACAGCACGATGGTGGTGCTCGCCTCCGTGGCCGAGAGCTGGCGCACCAGCATGGTCGAGAGAGCGCCGAAGAACCCGCCGAGCGCCGCGACCCCGTAGCCCGCCAGCAGCCCCGCCCCGGTGCCGAGCCCCTGCCCGGCGGCGATCACCAGCACCCCCGCGAAGCCGATCAGCACCGCCGCCCAGCGCGCCGGTCCCGGCCGCTCCCCCAGCCAGGGGATCGCCAGCAGGATGATGAACAGCGGCTGCGTGTAGTTCAGCGCCGTCTGGTCCGCGAGCGGCAGCATCGACAGCGCGAGAAACGCGCAGCCCATCCCCATCAGCCCCGAAACCGCCCGCACCGCGTGCCCGCCCAGCCGCCGCGTCCGCAGCAGCGCCCCCGTCCGCAGCCCCGCCGCCAGCACGATCGGCAGCGAGAAGGCGTTGCGGAAGAACATCAGCTCCAGAAAGGCGTGCCGCGCGCTCAGCACCTTCACCACGGCGCCCATGACGGCGAAGCAGGCGGTGGCGCCGAGCATCAGCAGCGCCCCCCGCCGCATGTCGTGGCGCAACACCATCAGCCCCGCGCGGGCGCCGCGGCCCGCGCCTCCCGCGCCCGGATCTGCGCGCGCCGAAGGTTGTAGAGGCCCGCGCTCACCACGATCGCGGCCCCCGCCGCCGTGCTCCAGGCCGGCACGTCGCCCCAGACGATCACGCCCACGATGGTGCCCATCACCAGCGTGGAATACTCGAAGGGCGCCAGCACCCCGACCGGGGCGAGGGCAAAGGCGCGGGCGAAAAGAAAATGCGCCGAGCCGTTGCCGATCCCCACGAACAGGATCGCCACCCATCCGCTCCAGGACGGCCAGCCGATCGCGGGAAACACCGGCAGGATGGCGAAGCCGAAGGGGATGTGCGCCACCATCAGCCAGAAGGCGATCGTGGCCGGCCGGTCCGTCCGCGCCAGCACCCGCGTCCAGATCCGCGTCACCGCCATGAACACCACGCCGCCCAGCAGCAGCCCGGCCTCCCAGCGCCACAGGTCCCCGCCGGGCCGCACCATCACCAGCACGCCGACGAAGCCCACGAAGGTGGAAAGCCAGCGCCGCCACCCCACGCTCTCCCCCAGCAGCGGGATCGCCAGCACCGTCATCACCAGCGGCGCCACGGCCGCCACCGCGTAGCTGTCGCCCAGCGCCATCCCGCGCAGCCAGGCGAGGTAGAAGGTCACCGTCACCGCGCAGTGCAGCAGGCTCCGCGCGGCCACCAGCCGCCGGTTCACGGCACGGACCCGGAAGCCGCCCGCCAGCACCAGAACGGTGAGCGCGCCCAGCGCGCCGCGCACCATCATGGCCACGGCGACCCCGATCTCCGGCAGCACCCACTTCACCGCCGCATCCGAGACCGTGACGATGCCGAAGCCGGCCGCGATCAGGCCGATCCCCCGCAGCGCCTCCTCCGGCACCCCCGTCGCGAAGCTCCCGGCCGACGGATCGGCCGCGGTGGGAAGAGGGGCCGGCCGCGGCGCCGCCGGCCCCCCGCTTTGGTGATCCTGCCCGGTTTCCCCGGGCTCGCGTTCGTCAGGCAAGGAAGGCCTCGGCCTCCTGGCAGGTGGCGCCCGTCTCGTCCCGGCTCTCCAGCCGCACCACGCCCTCCGCGTCCCTGCGCCCGAGCAGCGCCAGGCGCCGCCCGTCGAAGCAGGGCCGCTTCCCGCGAAAGGAAAACCGCGCCAGCGCCGCCCCTGGCCCCGCCAGGTCCAGCGCGTGCCGCGCCAGCAGCGTCGCCATCAGCGGCCCGTGCACCACCAGCCCGGGATAGCCTTCCTCGCCCGTCACATAGGGGTGGTCGTAGTGGATGCGGTGGCCGTTCCCCGTCAGCGCGGAATAGCGGAACAGCATCACCGGGTCCGGCACCAGCGAGGCCTCCAGCGCCCCCTCCCAGGCCTGCGCGGCCGGCGCGGCCTTCACCGCCGCCCCCTCGGCCCCGCGATAAACGATGTCCTGCTCCTCCTCGACCAGCACGCCCCCGGGCCCGTGCAGCACATGCCCCACGGTGACGAAGACCAGCCGCCCGGAGCCGCCCGCCTTCTCCTTCACGGAAAGAATGGTGCTCACCCGCCGCAGCGCGTCGCCCGTCCGCACGGGCGCCCGGAAGGAAACCCGCCCCCCGGCCCACATCCGCCGCGGCAGGTCGTGCACCGGCGGCAGGAAGCCTCCCCGGCGCGGATGGCCGTCGGGCCCGATCTCATCGGGCATCCGCCAGTCCTGGAACAGCATCCAGTGCCAGAGCGCCGGCCATTCGCCGCCGGCCAGCTCCCGCCCCAGGGTCGCCGCCATGCCATGCGCCAGCCGCGCGTCGGCGCGGTCCTCCCGCACCTCCTCCCGCCCCACATAGTCCTCGAACGCCATGCGCCTTCCCCCCGCCCCGGGCCCTCGGCCGGCCCGGCCCCTCAGTCCTCGCGGACGTAGAGCTTGTAGCCCTCGATCTCGCCCTGCTGGTGGTAGCTCCGGAAGGCCTCCGCGAAGAGGGGGTGGCGGCCGAAATACTCGATGAAGTCGAATTCCTTGCCGCACCAGGGGATGCCGACATGCCGCGTCACCAGCACCGCCGAGGGCGGGGCGGAGGCGAAGTCCTCGGCCACGGTGCGGTAGACGAAGAACTCCGCCCGCGACATCTCCCAGGGCTCGCGGTAGCGCTCCCCGTTCTCCGGGCAGCGCTGGTTCACCCCCTGCAGCAGCCACAGGTTCATGAACCGCAGCGTGGACTGGCTGTTGGAATAGTTCAGCGCCGGATAGATCGGCCAGATGTCCGGCGTCAGGATCAGCAGCCGCTCGTTCCAGGCATGCTCGCGCAGCCAGGCGGTCAGGCGCCCGCCCTTGTCGCTCTCGTAGCCGATCTCCCGGAACGGCGCCTCGCCGCCACGCACCATGCCCAGCATCAGCACCGCCGCCATCACGGCCGCGAGCGGCCCCGCCGACAGCCGCGCCCGCCGCGGCGGCAGCACCCCGTCCAGCCAGCGCGCCGCGATCAGCCCGGCGGTCAGCCCCGCCAGCATGAAGACGGGCGCGACATGATAGGTCCAGCCCTTGTGCTGCACCGCCGCCGAAACGAAGGCTCCCGCCGTCGCCGCCCAGAGCGCCAGCACCAGGGGCCCGAAGCGCCTGACGAAGCAGAGAACGGAGACCAGCCCCAGCAGGAGCCCGGCCCCGGCCATGTTCGGCGTCAGCAGCACGCCCCAGGCCGAGAGCCCGCCGAGATCCACGTAGTAGTCCCAGACCAGCGGCACGACATGCCCGAAGAAATCGGGGAACAGCAGGGGAATGGAGGCGAGGTAGAGCACCCAGACCGCCGCCATGGTCCAGGGCACGGGGTCGCCCAGCGTGACCCAGATGCCCCGCCAGCCCCGCCGCAGCATCACCGCCGCCTCCACCAGCAGCGGCACGGCCAGGAAATGCGGCTTCAGCGCGAATCCGAGCGCTGCCAGCACGGCCACCCCCAGCATCAGCCACCGCTCCGTGCCGGCGCCCTGCATCCGGCGCGAGGCGAGAAGCGCATAGGGAATCGCCACGGTGCCCATCAGCACCTCCCGCTGGCCGAAGTCGTAGCCCGGCAACACCAGCGCCAGCGGCACCAGCGCCGCCAGCACCGCCGCCTCCACCGGGCCCTCCACCATCCCCGCCCGCAGCCGGGCCGAGAGCCACCACACCAGGCCGCAAAGCAGCAGCAGCAGCAGCAGCAGCGCCCGCGGCCCATCCAGCGGCGTCACGGTGGCCAGCCAGGCCGCCGGAAGGTTGAAGATGAAGATGAGCGGCGGGTTGACGTCGATCAGCTCGGAGTAGAGCCGCTGCCCCGCCAGCCAGCGCTGCGAGAAGTTCAGCACCGCCGCCACGTCGTGGTTGAGCGGAGGGGACAGCACGGTCAGCAGGAACAGCACCGCCGGCACCAGCGCCACCAGCCGCCAGAGCCGCGCCTGGGAGGCCTCGGCGCGCAGCACCGGGACCGGCGCCGCCATGCCCCGCGTGAGGGAGGCGGCCTGGGCCGGAAGGGAGGGGGGAACGGGTGCGTTCATGCGGCGGGTTCGGGCATGGTTCCTGGCTGCCATCACCGGGGAGGGAGGACCTTGCTACCCCGTATCAATCTTTTCTAGCCCAAGATTGCGGCACGCCCTGGGCGCGGCTGCCTTGTCCACGCCCAAAGCCGCTGCCACAAGCCCGTCATGCCCAGCCCGGGCACCCCGCCCCATCCCAGCGAGCCCCGCCCTGGAAGACGCCGAATACACCCTGATGGACGCCGCCGAGGACGGCATGTGGTGGTACCGCGCCGTCCACGCCCGGCTGATCGACACCCTGGCGTCGCGGCCGGGGATCGCCTCCCTGCCCCTGCTGGACGCGGGCTGCGGCACCGGCGGCTTCCTGCGCCGCCTGGGCACCGCCAGCCCCCGCGACTCCTTCGGCCTGGACTACAACGCGCGCGCCGCCGGCCGCGCCGCGGCCAAGTCCGGCCGCCCCGTCACCGCGGGCACGGTGAACGCGCTCCCCTTCCCCGACGGCGCCTTCGGCGCGGCCGTCTCCGTGGACGTGCTGTCCCATGCCGGCGCCGACCAGGCCCTCGCCCTGGCCGAGCTGCGCCGCGTGCTCGCCCCCGGCGCCACCCTGGTGCTGAACCTGCCGGCCTATGAGTGGATGTTCTCCGCCCATGACGTCCGCGTGCACAACGCGCGGCGCTACACCGCCCGCCGCGCCGCCGCGCTGCTGCGCGGCGCCGGCTTCACGCATGTGTCCGCCCGCTACTGGAACGGGCTGCTGCTGCCCCTCATGATCCTCCAGCGCAAGGTCCTGGCCCGCGGCAGCGGCCACGCCAGCGACGTCGGCAGCTTCCCGCCCTGGGTGGACCGCCTCCTGCACGGCGTCACCGAGATCGAGCGCCGCGCCGCCCCTTCCCTTCCCGCCGGCGGCTCCGTGCTGCTGGCCGCGACCCGACCCTGAAGGACCCGCACGCCATGCGCCCCGAGCTCCTCACGGCGCCCCCGGCCGCCCCCGCAGCCCGGCAAGCCCCGTTGCACGGCCTCCGCCTGCCCGAAACGGCGGGGCAGCACGGCCCCGCCGCCGAACCCGGCCCGGAGCCGGTCGGCCTCTCCATCGTGGTGCCGGTTTATCGGGGTGCGAGCACCGTCGGCACCCTCGTCGCCGCCCTCTCGGCGCTGCGCCCCGCCGGCGGGATCGAGATCGTGCTGGTCAACGACGGCTCCCCCGACAACTCGGCCGAGGTCTGCCGGCGCCTCGCCGCCGAGGCCACGGTGCCGCTCACCTATGTGGAGCACGCCCGGAACTTCGGCGAGCACAACGCGGTCATGTCGGGCCTCCGCGTTGCCCGCGGCAGCTACGTCATCACCATGGACGACGACCTGCAGAACCCGCCCGAGGAGGTGCTGAAGCTCTACGACCACGCCCGCCTCGGCGGCCCCGAGGGCCGCGGCTGGGACGTGGTCTACACCCGCTACGCCGTGAAGGAGCACGAGGGCTGGCGCAACCTGGGCAGCCGCTTCGCCAACGGCGTCGCCGACCTGCTGCTGGACAAGCCCCGCGGCCTCTACCTCTCCTCCTTCCGCTGCATGAGCGCGCTGGTGGTGCGCGAGGTCGCCCGCTACGCCGGCCCCTACCCCTATATCGACGGCCTGATCATGCAGGTCACCCAGCGCATCGACTCGATCGAGGTCCGCCACCTCAAGCGCATGGAGGGGCGCAGCAACTACACCATCACCCGCCTCGTGCGCCTCTGGCTGAACCTGGCCACCAACTTCTCCCTCCTGCCGGTGCGGCTGGCGACCTTCGCCGGCATCGCCATGGGCCTGCTCGGCATCGTCGCCGCCCTCTTCGTGATCGCGGAAGCCATGACCGGGGAAACCCCGTCGGGCTGGGCCTCCACCATGACCGTCACGCTGCTTCTCTCCGGCGTGCAGTTCCTGATCCTCGGCGTGCTCGGCGAATATGTCGGCCGCTCCTTCCTGTCGGCCAACGGCACGCCCCAGGGCGTGGTGCGGGAGGTCGTGCGCGCCCGGCCCGTGTCGCCCCCCGCGCCGGGAGAGGCCCCATGAACGCCCACTGGGTCGCGCTGGCCTTCGCCATCGCCACATCCATCGCCGGGCAGATCCTGCTGAAATCCGGCGCGACGGGCGAGGGCGGCTTCGTAACCCAGCTCTTCCGCCCCCACACGGTGGTCGGCCTCGGCCTTTATGGCGGCGCGGCGCTTCTCTACATCGTGGCGCTGCGCCGCATCCCCATGTCGGTGGCCCTGCCCTGCACCGCCTTCTCCTACGTGATCGCGGTGATGGTCGGCCACTTCGCCTTCGGGGAAGCACTCGGCGCCCAGAAGATCGCGGCCGTGGCGCTGATCAGCCTGGGCGTGGTGATGCTGGCCAGCGCCTGAGCGCCGTCCCACCTGTCACGGCTTAGCCGACGAACAACGCAATCGCCGCCAACGCCGGAAGGCCCCGGAGGCCGGCCGGCCGTGGTGAACGGCACCGGCCGGCCCTCAGAGCGGACGCAGCGCCGCCGGCCGCGCCGCCCGTCCCATGGCCCAGGCCAGCCCCATGGCGGCCAGCGCCAGCGCGAGCCGCCCCGGCCCGGGAATGGCCGGCACGAAGGCCGCCGCCACCCCCGCGGCCCCCAGCACGACCCGCGGCACGGGCCCGAGCGGCGAGAGCAGGAACCCCGCATAGGAGGCCGTGATCGCCACCAGCGCCACCACCTGGATCGCGGTCGCCAGCAGGATCTCCGCCAGCCCGCCCCGCATCATGATCCCGGGGTCGTAGATGAAGGCGAACCCCACGGTGAAGCCCGCGATGCCGAAGCGCGTCGCGTGCAGGCTGGTGATCGTCGGCCCGGCCTTCGCGATCGACGCCGCCGCGAAGGCCGCGGCCGCCACGGGCGGCGTCGCATCCGCCAGCACCGCGAAATAGAACAGGAACAGGTGCGCCGGCAGCAGCTCCACGCCCATGGCCACGAGCTGCGGCACCCCGATCGCGGCCGCGATGATGTAGGAGGGCGTGGTCGGCAGCCCCATTCCCAGCACCAGCACGGTCAGCGCCAGCAGGATCAGCAGCAGCGGCAGCGACCCGCCCGCGATGTCCTTGATGATCCCGCCGAAGGCCACGACCATGCCCGTCGCCGTCAGCGCGGACACCACGATCCCCGCCCCCGCGATGGCGACCGCCAGCGGCGCCATGGTCAGGCCCGCGTTCACCAGGCTCTCGAAGATCGCGCGCGGCGACATGCGCGTGCGGCGCCGGAACATCGCGATCGCGATCATGGAAAGCGTCGCGCAGAAGGCCGCGTAGTTGCCCGACCACCGCTCCATCATCAGGTAGACCAGCACGCCCATGGGGATCACGAGGTGCGCATCCGCCAGCACCTCACGCCAGGGCGGGATCTCCGAGGCGGGCATGGGCGCGATCCCCATCCGCTTCGCCTCGAAATGCACGGCGGCCAGGATGGCGAAGTAGTACAGCACCGCCCCGATGGCGGCGGCGACCACGATCTCGCCATAGGCGATGTTGGTGATCTCCGACATCACGAAGGCCGCCGCCCCCATCACCGGCGGCATGATCGCGCCGCCGACGCTCGCCGCCGCCTCGATCCCTCCGGCCACCGCCGGCCGGTAGCCGATCCGCTTCATCAGCGGGATGGTCATCGCCCCCGTGGTGATGACGTTCGAAACCGACGACCCGCTCATCGTCCCGAACAGGCCGGAGGTGATCACCGCGACCTTCGCCGGCCCGCCCGTGAAGCGCCCCGCCGCCGCCGCGCCGAGGTTGCTGAACAGCCGCCCCGTCCCGCTGCCCGCCATAAAGGAGCCGAAGATGATGAACACCGCGATGGTGGTCGCGACGATCCCCGTCAGCGGCCCATAGACTCCCCCCGCCGTCGGCACGAGCCAGGAGGCCTCCAGGATCTCCCCCGCCGAGAAGGGGCGCGTGTTGAGCACGCCGGGCATCCAGTGCCCCACCGCCATGTAGGCGATGCTGATGATCACCATCCAGGCCAGCCCCGGCTCCACCGCCCGCCGCGTCGCCTCCAGCAGCGTCACGATGGCCAGCACCGCCATGACGGACATCATTGGCGTGAAGTCGTCCACGTATTCCATGCGGTCCGACACCGCGCCGGCGTTCCACCACACCCAGAGATGCGGCGCGGCGGCGGCGGCGAACCAGGCCCAGTCGGCCCAGCTCGGCCGCTCGGCGGGACTGCCCGCGCGCGCCGGCCAGAGCAGGAAGATCGGCGGCACGAAGGCCAGCAGGTGAAAGGCCCGCATGGCGATCGGCTCGGGAAAGCCCACGCCCCCGAAATAAAGGTGGACCGCCGCGGCCAGCGCCAGCCAGCCCGACAGAACCGGCCCGAGCGGACCCTTCAGCGCGCGCACGGTGCCGCCGATCAGCCCGGCATCACGCCGGCCTCGCGATACGCCTTGGCGGCCCCCGCATGCAACGGCGCCCCCGCGTACTTCCAGGCCTCCGCGGGGTCATAGGCCGCCATGGAGGCGTGGATCTGCGTCAGCCGCGCGCCCTTGGCCGCGATCAGCACCTTGGTCAGCTTGTAGGCGACGTCCTCCGGCACCGTCTCGTGCACCACGATCACGCTGTCCATGGTGGTCACGGGCAGGTCCGCGGTCTGCAGCGCCGGATAGGCCGTGGCCGGCAGCACGCCCTGGTTATAGGCGTAGGTGTCGATGAGGTGCTTGCGCACGTCGTCGGGGAAGGCCACCAGCCTCGCCGCGCGCCGCCCGGTGCCGAGCTCGGTCAGGATCGCCGCCGGCTTGGCCAGCGCGCAGTACAGGTAGTCCACCTGCCCGTCGCCGAAGGCCGCGGCGATGTCGTTGTAGGACCCGTTGAGATAGGTCCCGCCCTCCGCCCGGATCTTCTCCGGCGAGGTCCCGCAGAACTTCATGATCCGCTGCAGCGTCATCTCGTCGGTCGAGGAGCGCTGCGGGCAGCCGATGCGCAGCCCGCGCTGCGTCAGGATCGCCCGCATGTCCTCCAGCGGCTTCTCCGTCGCGCGGACGAAGTTGTGCTCGGTGGGCGAATAGCCGGTCCCCAGCGTGCGGATCTTGTCGTGCTTCGCGCGGTAGGGCTCCTCGCCGCGCACGGCCGCGGCGGTGAAGGCATCGATGCCCCACCCCATCTGCGACTGCCCGTTGTTGATGCGCGTGGGGTTCGCCAGCCCCCCGCCCGGCACCACGCGGATCTGCAGGTCCGCCTCGTCCTTGGCCAGCGCCGCGATGCCGGCACCCATCGTGTACCAGCCGCCGCCCAGCGACCCCGCCACGAACTCGAAGGTCTGCTGCGCCAGGGCGGCCCGCCCGCCGAGCGAGACGAAGGGCATGGCGAGCGCGCCCCCGAGGGCGAGGCGGCGGGGGATGAGCATGGCATATCTCCGTTTGGGGCCTTCGGCGCCCCCGATCATGGACGCGCGCGGCCGTCGCGGGCAATCACCCGCTGCGCGGCGCGTCCCGGGCAGTTTGCAAGCCGCGCGCCAGCGGGTGCCCCTCAGCAGGGCTCGGCGGTGAAGATCTGGCTCGGCCGCACGAACTCGTCCTGCGCGCCCACCGTCAGGATCTCCCGCGACCCCTCCTCCGACGTCCGCTTCAGCACGCCATAGATGGAGGACGCGACGGAGGAGAGCGCCACCCGCGCATCCCCCCAGCGCAGCCGGTGGAACAGGAACAGCGCCGCGATGGCGTCTCCCGCCCCGTTCACGGAGATCGGCAGCAGCGGCGTCCGCACGCGGAAGAAATCCTCCCCCTCCGCCGCCAGCAGGTCGATGCTGTCCGCCGGCGTGTCCTCCACCCGCAGCGACGTCACCAGCACCGAGCGCGGCCCCCGCGCCTGCAGGCCCCGCACCGCCGCCTTCGCCTGATCCAACGTGGAAACCGTGGTCCCGGCCAGCCATTCCAGCTCGAAGTGGTTCGGCGTCACGATGGTCGCGGCCGGCAGCGCCCGGTCGCGCATGAACTCCGGGATCCCCGGCCGCACGAAGACCCCCCGCCCCACGTCCCCGATCACGGGGTCGCAGCAATAGACCGCCTCCGCATTGGCCGCCCGCACCCGCCCGAGCGCACCCAGGATCGCCTCCCCGATCGCGGCATCGCCCATGTAGCCGGACAGCACGGCATCGCACCCGCCCAGCACCCCGCGCTCCTCGATCCCGAGCACGAG
>Ga0210040_10008970_pt1 | contig 11725 bp, 12 predicted proteins | sample CryGeyCG12114_NA_FD_185462 | JGI IMG/M metagenome (GOLD analysis project Ga0210040, IMG submission 185462) | Groundwater microbial communities from aquifer - Crystal Geyser CG19_WC_8/21/14_NA (SPAdes) (version 2) | ecosystem: Environmental > Aquatic > Deep subsurface > Groundwater | place: USA... | reverse complement strand
AGGAATCGTTGGGAATATGAAAAAGTTCAAGCTGGAGTCATGTAAATTGATATACAAATCTCTCATCAACTCGACGGCAAGCTACTGTTGTTCTATCTGGGGCTTAGACGTCCCTTGTGAATTGGAAAAAGTTCAAATTGCCTTCTTCAAGGGATTGCTTCGATTACCCAGAATGGTAACTAATTATATGGTCAGGTTAGAATTAGGGCTTCGACATAGTAACGTATCAATTGCTGACAGTCAGCTTCGTTTTTTAGTTAGAATCCTCACTAATGACAGGCTAGTAGTGGCAAGAGAGTGTCTTAATGTTTTAAAGAAGCATGGGTCCAGTTATAGGAACTACAATTGGCTACTCCAACTTAGGCATTTTTTAGAGCTAGTTAATATGGGTCAGATTTTGGACGACTTGGATGTAGATATAATTAGGGATAATATCAAAGAGGTCCGTGCTAGGCTAGAAAAGAATTACTGGGATGAAGATGTACTCAGGGCCCAAAATTCATCATATTTTTCTCTGTATACAAAAAAAGTGGAGGAAATGAAAGCCGAGCCGTACCTCCTTCTTCACATGAATAAAGTATTCACATTCTGTATTGCATCTATTCGACTAAACAGACATTTCCTCAAATTAGGGGGGATTTTACTTGACTTCCGAGATAAGGCAATCCGAAAATGTAAATTTTTTCCCGAGGTCATGTCTATAGCTCATATTTTGGATTGCAAATCTAAGACTGACGATATGAGCCTGCAATACGCGGGCAGTGTTGAAATTATACCGTCAGATTTAGATATGTATGCCTATGAGAAAATTTATATTTTTTGTAAACTGTGGATTATGGATTATGTTTGACTTAACTTTTGCTATCATTTTGTGTGCTTATAATATTCAATGCATTATATATTATATTGAGTGGGCTAAGGCCATATCAATAAACTTATTATTATTATTATTCCGATGTGCTCATGTTTTTGGCACGTACATCTATCCCGTTGATCCGGAGACTTTGAATCCATTCAAACAGCTCATTGCTTTCTATTGGTTTACATAGGTTGATGTCAAGTCCCACAAAGGTATCTATTTCTTGGTTTAATTGTTTACAGCACATTCGAATGTTCTTTTTATCGGGTTCAGAAAGTAAACGGAAGATTCGAACTCGCATCTGTATGCAAAATATATTTCAGTTCAATATGGGCTAAATTAAGGTAACCCCACCAAACGGCTCTAATTTTTCATAAATTATTCTAATTAATTAGAATAATACTAATAATAATATATAATACCTCTAGTGGGATGGCCAGTAATGGTGAAGTCGACATTTTTCAGTCCTTATGTTGTTTTGTTTTGAATCATTTTTCCATATGACACATTATGAATCGAATCGGGGATCTGAAATTAAATTTGCAAGCTGCATAAAACACGGATATTTGATAAAGTTAAAAAACCTGATTTACTTAGGATTTTTTGTAATAATTGGTTTTGTGCTTATGATATAGTAATTTTAGCAATTTCAGTATCGGCATTACAATCATTGATAACTATCTGTCAAGTCTATGCAAAGGATCATAACATTCTGTGTAATAGTAGCAAAACAATGTGTATGAGATTTTCCCATGATATGAAAAAAGCTGCTAAACTGCCTAATATCCAACTGGATTGCAAACTGTTACAATGGGTTGATAGTAATTATCTAGGCTATGAAATATCCAACGCTTGTAGTAATTATGATGATAATGAGATAGCCAGAAATGAAAGTAAGAGCTAAAATGCTGACTTCCAGATTTTGTCAAGCAGATGAGCAAGTCAAAAAACTACTTGTTACCTATTTCAGCAATGTATTATGTTATGTAGTTTATGGGTGACACAGACTAAAAGTTAGAAAATATAGCAACAATAGCTACAAAACTATGGATCAGAGAATCTGCAATCAACGATCTTATATATAATATATATTATAATTCTATTATAAGAATTTCCAACATTACTTTTTTTTGTATTCCGTAGTCGTTTACTTTAGGGTTCCCTTAGACTAAAACAAACACTCTGTATTTCCAAAAACTGCAAATAAAATGTAAAAACCAAATTGATTCCACTCGTTCACACATTATTAGTCCAGTATCCACAACAGTAGGCTACAGAAAGGGCGCTAACCAGAACTTTTTGTCTCGCATGACTGCACACAAACTTATTGAGAAAGAGGGTCAGTCAGTATAAATAACGCAATATTCATTATATTTTCCTACCCGCAGAAAGGCGCCCACACTGCATGTTGAACAATGAACCAACTATTGCTTTTTTCCTAGCAAGCCATATGTTGTTGTACAATTACTACTACTGTAATTGACCGGAATATAAACGCAAAGTATACCGAATAAAACATCGGGGTTAGCCGGTTAGTATAAGCATACTAGACAACTCGTTTTTCTTTTTAACCCTTTGCCACCATTTGGCATCATATGATGCCTTTGGCTGCAAAGGCTCTCCCTTGGTTTGGCATCATATGATGCTACCTTTAAATAGCATTGACAATGTTATTTCAATGCGGCACAACTCAGGTCAATACTTTTCTTTGGTTTTTCTGCCAGTTAACCTCTCAGAATCTTTCGAAATAAAATTTTCATTTTTTTTGTCTTATGTTTTTGGTTCATAAAAAGTTAAAATGGACGACTTTAAAAAGTTCTCAGAGGTAAAATGGCAGATTGAGTGATCGCAGTTCTGACTTCCTAAATTTCGCTCCTGTTAAAACTTGAATAGGGCATTTAACAAACCAACTGAGAGATCATTTAAGGTTTTCAAATGCCCAGAATTTAACTTGCTTTGCGAAACATTTCGCCCAGAAATTGACTTGTTCTTGTTTCAAAAGTGACGATGGCAAAAGTTAACAAGAACATCAGTAAAAAAAAGTAGAAAACCGTCAACTATTGCACGTAGTTATAAGAAAAACAATTGGACGCGATTGGTTCTATATGTCTAGAAAAATATATTTAAATTCACAATTTGGATGGTATAAAACTTTTTCGAAAAAAGCTAATGCGCCCTCAAAACATAGCTGGGCATTTTAGTTACCCTTCCTTCACACCCTTCCTTTTCTTTTTGCAGAGAAGGGTCAAATTTTTACCTTTCTCTTTCCTTCTCACTCAGTTTAATTTTTGCCGTTTCCTTCACCTTCCTTCAGAAAAGTAAAATTTTGGCTCAACTTTTAACAATCCTTCTCTAACCTTTCCCTCTGAAGGATTCGTTTGAAGTGTTCATATATTTCTCTAATCAAAAATATATTTGGCGACAAACTTTAGATAAAATGAAAACTTTGTTAAACTTTGACGTCTGAACGCGAACTTTAAGCAAATTTTTTTCAACGAACATGCACACAAACAGCCCGAAATGGTCAATATTTGCATGAAAATGAACGATTTTGAAAGACAGAGGAGACCTTATCAAAATTTCATAACCAGCACCTTCCTTCATTTTTCCTTCCGAGAAGGATTTTTTGGACCATTCTTTCTCCTTCCGTTCTCCGCTATCAAAAAAACCAATCCTTCCTTCTGAAGGAAGGTGCCCAGCTATGCTTTAGTACACTTTTGGCGTACATCCCATATGAAACCTTCAACATCAGAAATCCGTCACGTTTTCAATTTTTTTAACAGACAGACAGCTTATCAACGCATACGCAAGCATACATCATTAGACCACATACGGTATATCCATCAATGCGGAAAAAAACATCCTCAGAAATATAGATGAAAACGTCTTTTTTATTCCAATACGTACAACTAAATAAATACACAAATAATTAGGTCAACGTTGATAATATTTTCACGAAATTCCTACAACACCATTTTCAATATACAACAGAAACATCGGTGTAGCCATAATTCAATAAAGTTAGTGCTCCGCACTGTTTCGATCGTTCCGTCTGAACCTCAAATAAAACCGATCAACCGAAACGAAACCGACTTGTGAGTTTTGCTACCCAAACCATGCGGAGCACTAAATAATGTAGTAAATAATTACACATTTACAAAAGGAAACATATACACAATCTGTGATATAAAAAATGGCCAGCAAGAAAGACAATTCAACATGTCCCATAGCGCATACGAGTTTCAGTAACTAAACATGCATTTTCTCAACTAACTAAGTAAAACTAATCGGACCCTCTCGAAGAATTTGATTCTGAGTCTGAAGAGTCATTCGCCCGTCGAGTCCCCGACTCGGGTTGATCATTCTCATTGTTTGGGGCTGATTGTTGAGCTGAATCGTTGTTATTAGTTGAATTGTTGGGGCCACTGCTGATATCGGAATAGGTGAGGGACGATGGGGTGAACGACGAGCTGGAGCCACGCACAATGGTCAATGAGGATTTGTTCTGCTGTTTGTTCCCTTTGGCCAGACTGGCCATCTCTTTTTGATTCTTCTTCAGCTTGGTCATCAGTTCCTGCACTTTTTGCTCGTGACCACGTTGCATAGTTTTCAGTTTGTTTCGACATTCGGCTTCCACGGTGAAACTGGCTGCTTTCAGCTCTGTGATCTGGAATAGAAATATATTCGAATGAATATTAATCAAGTTTTAAAATGCTTCAAAGAATGCTAAAAAAAGTGGCATTCCTTAAATTGAAAAATACCCGTAATTGTAAAACAAGACTATTTTGGTCGCTGCAACTATTGAGCTATCGTATATCTGTGCTTTAGAATCTATAGCTCAAAATTTTCCGTTGCTTTAGAATTAATAGCTCGACGCTGCTTTAGAATATATGGTAAAGAGTTTAACCCTAGGATTATCATGCTTCGCCTAATTAGTCTCACCTGTCTATCCTTGGCCAAAAGTTGTTGATCTTTTTGTTGCAATTGACGTTGCAAACTTGAGATCTGCTCCCTTAGCTGAGTGAGGGCTACGACGTGGTCCGAAGTAGAGCCCATGTCTAGTGCATTGGAAAGGCCGCCGGGTCGTTCCCCCAAACTTTTCTCCAGGCTGGACAAGATGGCGCTACTGGAATTGGACTTTTTGGCCGGGGGTTCTCCATCGGAGGATAATTTCGTTACATCGATCCTCTGAGGCTTCTTGTCAAATGGTTTTCTATCGACAGCATAAAAAAGTAATTAGTTAGATTTATAGAGCAGTCCGAATTTCATATATTAGATCACCATTTATTAAAGTAGATGGCGATGATCTAAAAAAATGGAGCATTTTATATTCAAATCCCAAGGAGCCTAATGATTGAAGATTATAAAGCAGTGAATTTGGAAAGTTTAGTAGCAAATAGCGAGATTAAAATCCACGAAATTTTCAACAACAAAAAACATAAAAAATGTCTGTTTTTAAAAATCTTTAGCATTTTCCGATTTTCCTTTGCTTTAGAATATATAGCTCAAAGTTTTCTACCGCTTTAGAATCAATAGCTTCAGTTTTTCCGCAGCTTTAGATTTTAAAGCAAAAAAAAATTCCCTTCTTTTTACATTAGTTTTCGAAAATTCTTCAAATTTGGAAATTCACTCACTTGTGCTCTTTGTGCTTAGAGGAATGGGAGGAGAACTTGACATGGGAATTGCGAGTTGGATCTGTAGACTTGGTTTTGGCCACAGCCCGTTTGTAACTCAATGTACAATGGTAGCAGAGCAGCTTCCCGTCCACCTAAGATATTCAAAATAATGATCAATATCACAATTTCAATTATTATTTATTCCCCCAATCCATATTTTCAATCCTCCATCCTACTTTTTTATCATCATCCTTCCGATCAAAAGCACACTTCTGTTTACACTGGTCACACAGCAGAGGGGGGCCATACTTTTTCACAGAATTGGTACACCGTTGACATTTGGTGCCGATGAAGGCGGCCAGAATGTTACAATGTTCACAAGACGAGGGTTTCCCAAATACTTTGATATTGCTTTCACATTTCTTGCAGATTGGGGAAGTTCCACCTTTCCTGCAATTCAAAGTAGCATATCTTCATAGTTTTTTTCAAAATTGCGATTCTAAAACTACTAACTACAACTTACGTGGTTTGCTGAAATTCGGATCGACAGTATGTGCATTTGACCACAGGGAAATCTCCTCGGCATTTCTAATGCAAAAAAAATCGTTATTTATTAATTTTACAGTTTTTTTCAACAAAACTACCAATTTCAATCGATTTTCACCGTGTTTTTCATCAAAATTGTGGATTCTGACGATATTTTTAACATCCTTACCTTGCAAAGTTGCTGACCAGCAGACAATTCTTCAAAAGGATGACGACTGTAACATCTAGAGCAAGCGAAGAGCAATTCCCCAGCCCCCTGTCCCCCGGAAGTAACTGCCGAATTTCCTGTACTGGATCCCGGTGTCCCGGTCATAATTCTTGTTCACTAACTAACTTACTACCTTTATAAATTGTGCAATTCCACCGACAAAATAATATTCACTGGAAAATTTAGAACGAAAATTTTTTCGCGTATTGTAGTGACAAATTGATAGATTTGTAAACAAATGGAAATAATTTTGTGACTGATTGCTGATTGAATTTGAGATTCACTAATTCCGCTTCACTTTTTTGATTCTGGTGCCGTTTTTTGAAATGAATTTATATGGCCATAGATTTTGTACACAGAATGCAAGTTTTCTTGTTGTAGCGTCCAAAAAAATACTGTGTGAGTGGGATTTAGCGCCATCTATGAATGAAATGTTGCATCATTCTTAAAACTATAAAATTTTCCCATATTGGCTTTCGCTTTCGTTAACTAAATTTATCATTGTTAAAGCCTAGTCTGTCGATTTTGCCGGGTTTCTTCAAAATTTTAACAACAGAATTCTTTTGATCTATAGTGTCAATGTTATGCTCTATCTAACACTATTCTATATGCTTTATAGTATCTAAAATATACGCAATTTTTACCAAAACCAAAAAATTTTCAATGCTGGGAAATCAATGCCTACTAACTAGATTTAAATCGGCGGAGCCCTATTTGATCATGCAAGTTTTAATCACTCAAAAACAAACCGTCGATTAAATCTTTATTGTCTGTAATCAAAATCAATTATTTTTGATCTTGAACCCCTCAAGTATAGCACATAGCATGTCAATTAACTAACTTACTATCTAACTTTACAAATATTAGACAAAATTTCAAATCATTGTCAGTCATTTTTAAAAAGTTGAGCACAAGTTATTATCAATCCTACGAATTTGAAGTCTACCAGCCCCATCCATGTTTTATAGTGGCTTTTCCCCATCCAAGGTCCGTCACTTTAGATTGCCATCCCCATCCCCCTCCTCCGTGACCGCCTCCGTGTCCACCCCATCCTCCTCCTCCATGTCCACCCCCGTGACCACCCCATCCCCCTCCCCCATGACCACCTCCGTGACCCCATCCACCTCCATGTCCCATGTGTCCATGTCCATCATATCCCTTAAATAAGACAGATTTGTTTAGAATAATTCGGTTATAAATTCTTGACCAACATGTGTACTATATGGATAAATTTTGTAGCTTACATGTCCATGATTATGCCCATGTTTCCCAAAATTGTGGTGATAATGTTCCTTTTCCAGTCCTGAAACAGTAAATTAAACAAAATTATGCTAAACGAACTAAAATCATCAAATTCAAAGTGCACTATATGCTAAAATCTACTAAAACAATCATGCATTAATTTCTACAAGACGTGAAAATGTATGCTTTAAGACTGCAAGATAACCAAAAACAGCTTTATTTTCTTTCCAGGCAAAGTTTTTAATTAGCATTAATCACATACCCACTACATACCCACAAACAGCCAGCAAAATTGATATACCTACTCAAACCTACCTACTTTTGAATAAGCGCATCGAAAAACCTTATACCCACTACATACCCACAAAAAGCCAGCAAAAGTAAGACACCTACTAAAACCTACCTAAGTTTAAAAAAGGTTACCATCACCTTGAGGCGGTGGAGACCCCCATCGTCCAGTTTGATATCCTTTCTTCTTATCCCAGATGTACCACCAACCCCCATGGATGCCACAACCCCCTTTTTTGCCCTTCTTCCCCTTCCCGCCTTTGCCTCCTCGAGCCCGGCGGAAACTCCATCCTTCTCCCGCCCCATATCCTTTCACTCCTTGCTCCCCGGCATCCGGTTCGCCCACTTCACCCCTCCATCCTCCTCCCCAGCCACCCCCACCTCCTCCCCATCCACCTCCTCCTCCTCCTTTCTTTTTACCTTTGTTTTTCTTCTTCTTGCCCTTTCCTTTCTTGCCCTTTTTCTTTTTACACTTTTTACCCTTCTTGCCTTTGCCCCCTTTGCCTCCACGAGGCGTTCGGAATTCTTCTTCTTGTGTCTCTTGCACTTCGAAATAAGAGATTCCGTGTTCATCCAGTTTCCGTTCTACAGGATAGTATGTGAAGATTGATTCTTCGGAAGATGGGTCGGCGTATGTGAGTTGACGCTCGTTTGTACGGATGGGCACGGTTTCTTGGGTATGTGGTGGATTGGATGGGGCATTTGCTTGGGGTGAGTTATCGTAGCTGTATATCCATTGACGTGGGTTTTTCTGAGTGTTAACGGCGGCATTGAGTGTTGCCAGTAGGAGGCCGATTTGCTGTGAAAAATGTGAAACGTAACGAGATATTAGAAAACTATTTTTACAAATCTGGAACACTAAAGTAGTATTCCATCTGGTTTTAAATCTTGAAATTCAAGCCCGTAAGATATTGCTTCAATAAAAAACAGAACACTCGGGTTTTTGGGTTTTTCTTACCAAAAATGCCTTCATGGCGATATCAGTTCACGCCTACCGGCGTATACAATCTGTATGAGAGCACAATTTGATGTGAATTTTGTAAAATCCTAGATTTTTTAGAAAAACTTCAGCACCACTAATATTGTAGCTAGCTATACAGAGTGGTGATGAAAGTGAACTGGCATTTCAACTCTGGTGTGTGTAAAAAATCCAGTCACTGCCGGAGTGTATTCACCCCTGGACAAGTTTTTACACTCTGTGGGTCCATATCAAAGAATGTTGCGGAAAACCGGTTCTCACTATTGCATTCTATATACGAATAGTCCGTGCACAATGTACAATTTAAATTTGGGAAATTAAAACACCGTAAAAAAGTTGCTAGAAATCTGCTTGAAAAAAGATTGTTTTTAGAATCCATTGCTTGGATTTTTGTAAATTCAAAATTCCAAATATTTGAAAATATGTGTAAAAATATGATTTGCATTTGCATGCATGAGTTGTTTGGTTTGACCATTGGTCATGTTGAAAGTGAAAACAGGTTACTAACATATCTTAAGATCTTGTATAGGGTTTACACTGTACATTTAGTTTAACATATGCAACAATGCTCCAGCAATATTTTTCGTGTAAAAAGCAGGTTTTTTCGGTAAACAATCCACCTGCGTAATTCATTGTCTACAGAGTTTACAAATTGACCTGTCTTTGCACGAGTCAAGGTAAAAAGGAGCCAAAACCCTGATTTCATGATGTTACTAAAAGTACAATAATAATTGCCAAAAGATGACGCAATGGGTAGCATATGGGCAAAATGAAATTTAAACTGCTGACATTTTGCATTTCCATGTTACTATGACTGACTGGTTTCATTTAATACTAAAACAAGGATTGATTTTTGACGCAAAAACTGTAAATTTTGATTCCAAAAATATAGTTTCGAGCTGGGCACATTTGGAATCTAAAGGGAACGAGCTCGGAACAAAGTTAATATTAATTTGAAGTTGCTGAGCTGTGGAGCACTAACATTGTATTATAATGCCCCGTCCAAAGGTATGCAATAAAAAACACAAAAACTTGCGTCCAAAAATTGCATTCTTTAGATTCGCAAGTACGAAAAATCTTTCTTCTATGAGAGATTCCATGCAATAAAACAGAAAAAATGTCATTTAGTGGATTCTAAGTTAAAAAAGGCGTTTTTTAGATTCTAAAGTACAAAATTTTGCGATCTCAAGACATATTCTTTTCCTAAATATCTGGAATATTCATTTGCTATAGCCTACAAAGCAGTAACTATCTCTAACAAAGCGAATCCTTAAACTCTTCAGCAGATATTAAAAATCCCCTAATAATTGATAGGCACAACATTCGATGCTGAATCCAGTGACAAGATCGGGTACACATCACAAGGCTGGGAAAACTCATCACAATAACGTCAATGTTACTGCTCCGGAGCAAGTATTACCAACTCATGGACATCATTCTGCAGAAACCGCAGAAGAATTCCTCCCTGGGGTACCAGAAGTGGACGAAGAGATTGCCCCAGAACAGCCTCCACCCAATAACTCACCTGTTCAGCAATCCACGATTGCGGTTTCTGCCAGGTAACTATATAGGATTTCAAAATTCCTGTTTATATGTAGCATAGGTTGCAATACATTGAGATTCCATAAAACTTATTTTGAATATTCTGAACCATGAATGAAAATTATATTTATTGGAGCAATTATAGGGTTTTTCTTACCTGGTGATTACTCGCCGATTCAGAACATGCCGACACCTCTGCGCCGAAACTAAATATGCCGGTACCGTTGCGCCGAAACTATATTTTATAGCCTACAGCGAGAGCTGACAATTTTATATTGGAAATAATGCATAGCACAATAGTCAACTAATTTCATGGCATTAAGTATTTCAAATTGCTTGGCGCAACGAATTCGTATTCGGTGTGTTACTCAGTTACTCTCGACACAGGATGGGTTCGGCAATGCGGGCATTAAATGTAATCAACAGGATCGAATCCGTTTTGATTTTTTAAAGGAATTGGGTGATAATTTTTGGATTGTTGAGCTAATATTTTGCAAATGGATGAAGTTAAAAACGTAGCGTAGATAAGAATTGTCTGTTGTTTTAATTTTGTGTTTAGGCAATCCACTCCAACGACTATAATTACAAGTCCAGATGCCAAAAAAGAGGCCTTTAAACATTACATACAGGACGGCAGTTTGAAAAAAGGGTTGATACGGGCAATCGTCGCCCTTTTTGAAGAATGGGAAAAGCCTGATGACCCACTCCTTTGGATTGCACGCTATCTGGGCTTCGGGATTCCTTCGCTGAAGACAGTTGAGGAATCCAAGAACAAAATTGTGAATTTGAGAGCCAAGGTCAGTTCTCAGTAGTGGAAGGTGGAAGCTAATATCAAGTGTCTAAAAACTATAGAGTTTCGCTAGACTTTTTTCCAGTTTTTTAGATTTTTTTCATGATTTGCTGCATTTTTCAGTCATAAAGCATAATAAATACGCTTGGAATTTTAATTGATACATTTTTTGTTCTTCTAGTATAACCAAGCGTTGGCAGAAAATTTGCGACTCAAAGCCCTACTGGAGATCCTGGAAGAGGAAGAAATGGATTTGTGCTGCAAAGACTGGAAATACTATTTGAATTTCGATTATTCCCAGCTTACTCAAATCAAAGTGGATGATTTGAGCTCCAAAAGTGGTGAGAGCGATAATGAGTCGGAATTCCCTTCTAAAGACCAGCTTGATATTACACAATAATTTGCACATTATTCCTAAAAAAATGTAAAAAAGCCAATGATTATGTCTGACAATGTTTAAGTTTAGCTAAAGGCCAATGGGCCCGACTATAACCATTTAATGTAGAAGTCAATTCAATAAAATTTGGGGATTTATTATTTTCTCATCCAAAGTTATGAAAATAATGGCGGCAGAGATTGGAATTATGAAGTATATAAAAGACGTGTGTGTATTTTTATTTTTTTATATCAAACTCGAACGAGCTAAAGCCATAAT
>Ga0210040_10008969_pt1 | contig 11726 bp, 9 predicted proteins | sample CryGeyCG12114_NA_FD_185462 | JGI IMG/M metagenome (GOLD analysis project Ga0210040, IMG submission 185462) | Groundwater microbial communities from aquifer - Crystal Geyser CG19_WC_8/21/14_NA (SPAdes) (version 2) | ecosystem: Environmental > Aquatic > Deep subsurface > Groundwater | place: USA... | reverse complement strand
GGTCCCGCTGATCGCCCGGCACGTCCCGCGGGAGGAGGCGGGTCGCCAGCCGCCGCTGCGGTCGGAGCTGGCTGCGCTGCGCTCCGGGCGGCTGTGGCTGGTGCTCGTCGCCTGCGCCACCACCACCGGGGGCGTGCTGTCGGCGTACTCCTACGTCTCCCCGCTGCTCACCGACCGGGCCGGCCTCGCCTCGGGCCTGGTGCCGCTGGTGCTGGTCGGTTTCGGGATCGGCTCGCTGGTCGGCACGGTCATCGGGGGTCGTCTCGGTGACGTGCGCCCGCACGCGACCACGATCGTCGTGGCCGCCGCCACGACGCTGGTGCTGCTGGCGATCTGCCTCCTGTCCCGGCAGGCCGTGCCCACCGTCGGGCTGGTCGTGCTGCTCGGGCTGGTCGGCCTGAGCGCCAACCCGGTGCTGTCGTCGCTGGCCGTCCGGTTCGCCGGCGTGGCCCCCACGCTCGGCGTGGCGATGTCGGTGGCGGCCTACAACCTGGGGACGGCGGTCGGGTCCGGGATCGCCGGTGCCACCCTGACATCGTCCCTCGCCGCCGCTGGCCCGCCGCCCGTCGGCACCGTCATCGCCGCGCTCACCCTCCTCCCCGTCACCGCCCTCGCCAGGAGCGGGAGGAGCGCTAGGTTCCGGGCATGACCACGCGGCGCGTCCTGGTGACCGGGGTCCGGGGGAAGACCGGCGCTCCGCTCGCGGAGCTGCTCGCCGCCCGCCCGGACGTGGAGGTGCTCGGCGGCAGCAGCGACCCGACCACCGTGTCCCGAGCCGGCGTGCGGCCGACCGCGTTCTCCTGGGACGACCCCGCGGGCTGGCCCGCGGCGACCGAGGGCATCGACGCCGGCTACGTCGTCCGGCCGGACCGCGCGGACGCGCCGGAGCTGATCGGCGCACTGCTGGACGTCGTCCCGGCCGGCGCGCACGTCGTCCTGCTCTCCGAGCAGGCCGCCGACCAGGTGGGTCCCGACGGGTGGGCGGTGCGGGTCGAGCGGGCGGTGCGGGACAGCGGCCGGAGCTGGACGGTGCTGCAGCCCAGTTGGTTCATGCAGGTCTTCACCGATCCCCGCTACTACGTCGACCAGCTGACCGACGACGGGGAGCTGCCGTTCGCCAGTGGCGGCGCGAGCGTGGCCTGGATCGACGCCCGGGACATCGCCGCGGTGGCCGAGCACACCCTGCTCGACGACGGCCACGCCGGCGCGGTCCTCGAGCTGACCGGGCCGGTGAGCCTCTCGCTGCCGCGGACCGCACAGCTGCTCGGGCTCGGGCTGGGTCGCCCGGTGGTCCACCGGGAGCTGTCGATCGACGATGCGGTCGCCGGCACCGAGGGCTTCGAGCGGGAGCTGACCGAGCTCACCTTCCAGCGCGTGGAGGCGGGCCTCTTCGCCGGCGTCACCGACACGGTCGAGCGGGTGACCGGACGTCCGGCGCGGTCCCTGCAGGCGTTCCTCGCCGACACGTTCCGCCGCGTCCCGGTGACCCATGACCGGCACGCCCACGTGGCCGGTCCGTTCTTCCACGGGACGAGGTCCAAGCTCCGGGTCGGCGACGAGCTGGTGCCCGGCCGCGGCTCCAACTTCCAGGCCGGCCGGGTGTCGAACAACGTCTACTTCACCGGCGTCCTGGAGACCGCCGTCTGGGGCGCCGAGCTGGCCACCGCCCTGGCCGGGACCGACGAGCCCGGCCACGTCTACGTCGTGGAGCCCCTCGGCACGTTCGAGGACGACCCGAACGTGACCGACAAGCGGTTCCCGGGCAACCCCACGGAGTCCTACCGCACCCGCTCCCCGCTGCGCGTCGTCGGCGAGGTGCCCGACTGGCCGGGCCACGACCCGGAGGTGCTGCAGGGGATGCTGGACGGCCTGGCGCAGCTGCGCGAGCAGGGTCGGGACGTCATCGAGGACTGATCACCCGGCGCTGGCGTCGGCGCGCATCGCCGGGCACTCGCCGCCCGGTGAGGTGACGAGCTCGAAGTGCCACATCTCGTTGGCGTAGGTCTGGCAGAGGCCGTAGTCGGCACCGTGCTGGCTGAGCCAGCTGTCGGCGTCCGTGGGGCCGATGTCGACGGCCTCCCCGGTGACGTGCCGGGAGGTCGCCGGGAGGGCGACGAGCCGGCGGGCCTCCTCTTCGCCGTAGCTGTCGACCGCCTCGTCGAACAGCTGCTGCTGGTACTCCGCGCTGCGCCACCCCGTGGTCACCCCCAGGTCGACGCCCTCGTCCCGGGCGTCCGCCGCTGCCCGCTGGACGGCGAGGAGCAGGACGGGGTCCAGGTTGGTCAGCGCCGGCACGTCGGCGTCGAAGGGCGAGACCCGCTCGGCCAGCACGCCGTCGTCGGCGTCGATCGCCGCGGTGCGCGGCGGGGTGCGCGACTCGGTGCTCGACTCGGTGCTCGACTCGGTGCTCGACTCGGTGCTCGGCGGACGGTCGGGTCGTCCCGACGCAGCAGCATCTCGAGGGCCGGCCGCGCAGCCCGCCACGCCGACTGCGACGAGCACCGCCGCCGCCGTCCGCAGGGTCGCTGGGAGTTGGTTCGTGGTCACGTCGTGCAGCTGACCGCACGGCCCGTCGCGCGCACGTCAGGGACGAGCGCACGCCCGCCTTATGGCGGCGCGGCCGCGGGGACGCAGGCCCTTCCCCGGGAGCGCCCTCGGGTGTCCGATGAGCCGGGTGACCACGGTGTCGGCGTCCAGCGCGTGGCCGGGCCTGGTCGGACGGCGGACGGAGTCCCGGGCGCTGGGCGACCTGGTCACCGCAGCGCGCGCGGGCCACAGCGCGGTGCTGGTGCTGCGCGGTGCGGCCGGCGTCGGCAAGACGGCCCTGCTGGAGCACCTGGTGCGGCGGACGACGGGCTGCCAGGTCGCCCGGGCGGCCGGGGTCGAGACGGAGAGGGACCTCCCCTTCGCCGGGCTGCACCAGCTCTGCGGGCCGTTCCTGGACAGACTGGACACCCTGCCGAGCCCGCAACGGGACGCCCTCGGCACCGTGTTCGGCCGGCGCCCCGGCGCCGCTCCGGACCGCTTCCTGGTCGGGCTGGCCGTGCTCACGCTGTTGTCCGCGGTGGCCGATGAGCAGCCACTGCTCTGCGTCGTGGACGACGCCCAGTGGCTCGGCCGGGCCTCGGCCGAGGTGCTGGAGTTCGTCGCCCGGCGGCTCGCCGCCGAGCCGCTGGCCCTGGTCATCTCAGTCCGTGACGGCGACGGCGACGGGGCCGTGTTCGACGGTCTGCCGGGCCGCCGACTGCACGGACTGCGGCTGGCCGACGCGGCGGTGCTGCTGGACCGGACGGTGACCGGCACGCTGGACCCCCGCGTCCGGGACCGCATCGTGGCCGAGAGCCGGGGCAACCCGCTGACGCTGCTGGAGCTGCCCCGGGCGCTGCCCGCCGCCGAGCTCGCCTTCGGCGGCGGCGGCGGCGGCGGCGGGCGCGACGGAGATGAAGGAGACGGTCCGCCTGAGCGGCACCACCTCGAGCAGTCCGTGCGCGGCCAGGTGCAGCTCCTGCCCGCACCGGCCCGGCGGCTCCTCCTGGTCGCCGCCGCCGAACCGGTCGGCGACGTCGCGCTGCTGCGGCGCGCCGCCGACCACCTGGGTCTGGGGGCAGACGCCGTGGCCGCCGCCGAGGCCGCCGGGCTGGTCGAGGTGCGCGAGCTCGTCCGCTTCCGGCACCCGCTGGTGCGCTGCGTGGTCTACCGGGCGGCCGCGCACGCCGACCGGCGCACGGTCCACCGGGCGCTCGCCGACGCCACCGACGCCGACCGGGACCCCGACCGGCGGGCGTGGCACCTCGCCCACGCCGCCATCGGGCCGGACGACGCCGTCGCCGACGACCTGGAGCACGCTGCCGACCGCGCGCTCGCCTCCGGTGGCCTGGCCGCGGCAGCGGCCCTGCTCGACTGGTCGGCCACCCTCACCCCCGAGCCGGCCCGGCGAGCCCGCCGCACCCTCGCCGCCGCCCAGGCGCAGGTCGCCGCCGGCTCGTTCGACGACGCCGCGACGCTCCTCGCCGCCGCGCGGGTCGGCCCGCTGGACGACGCGGGCCGGGCCCGGCTGGACCTGGTGCAGGCCCAGCTGGGCTCCGCCGAGCACTCCGGTGCCGGCGCACTCCGCCTGTTGCTGGCCGCGGCCCGCCGGCTGGAGCCGATCGACCCCGTCCTCGCCCGGGACACCCGTCTCGACGCGTTCGCGGCGGCCCTGGTCGCCGGCCGGCCGGGGGGCCAGGCGGGGGGCCGGGCGCGCGAGAGGTGGCGGCGGCCGTGCGGACGGCACCGACGCCGTCGGTGCCGGGCAAGTGCGACGTGCTGCTCGAGGGGCTGGCCCTGCTCTGTACCGACGTCTCCGCCGCGGTGACACCCGCGCGCCGGGCGGTGGCCGCGTTCGCCGTCGAGGACCTGAGCACGGAGGAGGCACTCCGCTCCTGCTGGCTGGCCGCGGCCACCGCCGCGTCGCTGTGGGACGACGTCGGCTGGGACGTGCTGACCCGCCGCCACCTGGAACTGTGCCGCCGGGTCGGCGCGCTGGGTGCCCTCCCGCGGGCGCTGGACACCCGCACCGTCGTGCACCTGTTCACCGGCGACCTGGCGGCGGCGACGTCCCTGGTCGGGGAGCACCGGTGGACCGCCGGGGTGACCGGCAGCCGGCTCATCCCCTACGGCGAGGTCGCGCTGCTCGCCGTCCAGGGCCGGCCGGAGGCAGCAGGACCGCTGATCCGCCGCTGCCTGGACGACGCCGCGGCCCGCGGCGAGGGAGGCGGGGAGGAGCTGGCGCACTGGGCCTGCGCCGTGCTGTCCAACGGGCTCGGCCGCTACGCCGACGCGCTGCAGGCAGCGCGGGCGGCCGCCACCGACCCGCTGGTGCTCGGGCCGTCGAGGTGGGCGCTGGCCGAGCTCGTGGAGGCGGGGGTGCGCAGCGGCGAGCCGGCGGCGGCCGAGGCCGGACTGGCGCAGCTCAGCGCGATGGCCGAGGCCAGCGGCAGCGACTGGGCGCTGGGCGTCACGGCCAGCCGGCGGGCGCTGCTGCGAACCGGCACGGTCGCCGACGGCCTGCACCGCGAGGCGGTCGAGCGCCTCGGCCGCACCCGGGTCCGGGTCGAGCTGGCCCGGGCGCAGCTGCTCTACGGCGAGTGGCTGCGGCGGGAGGGGCGCCGGGTCGAGGCCCGCGCCCAGCTGCGCACGGCACACGACGCGCTGAGCGCGATGGGCCTGGAGGCCTTCGCCGACCGGGCCCGGCACGAGCTCCGGGCCACCGGGCAGACCGTGCGCAAGCGCAGCCGGGACGCCGACGGGACGCTGACGGCCCAGGAGGCGCACATCGCCCGGCTCGCGGCGCAGGGGCTCACCAACCCCGAGATCGGCGCCGCGCTGTACGTGAGCCCCCGGACGGTGGAGTGGCACCTCCGCAAGACCTTCAGCAAGCTCGGCGTCAGCACCCGCCGGGACCTGCGCCGGTCGCTGCCGACGCTGGGCCCCGGCGGGCCCTGAGCGCTAGCGCAGGAGGGCGAACGCTGCCCGGAGCTCCGTCGCGAAGAGCTCCGGCTCCTCCCAGGCGGCGAAGTGGCCACCCCGCTCGGCCTGGGAGAAGTAGCTCAGCGTCGGGTACGCCTTCTCCGCCCAGCTCCGCGGGGTCCGCCAGATCTCGCCGGGGAACGAGGTGAAGCCGACCGGGACCCGGACGTCGGGCGGGACCACCCCGGACGCGGCGGCTGCGGCCCGCGCTCCGTAGCTCTCCCAGTAGGACCGGGCCGCCGAGGCACCGGTGCCGGTGAGCCAGTACAGCGTGATGTTGTCCAGCACGTGGTCGCGGGTCAGGTTCCCCACCGGCTGGTCGTCCACGAACGCCCGGGAGATCTTGTAGTACGCGTCGGTGTCGTGGTCGAGCATCCAGGCGGCCAGCGCCACGGGCGAGTCCAGCAGCCCGTAGCCGATCGTCTGCGGCCGGGTGGACTGCTCGGTGAAGTAGCCGATGCCCGTCGTCCGGAAGGTGGTGATCGCCGCGGCCGCCTCCCGTTCCTCCTCGGTGTCGGTGGGCTGCGGCCCGCCGAGCGCGCTGACCAGCAGGTTCGTGTGGATCCCGATCAGACCCTCGGGTCCCTGGTGCCCCATGGCGTCGGTGACCCCGGCACCGACGTCCCCGCCCTGCGCCACGTAGCGGTCGTACCCCAGCCGGCGCATCAGCTCGGCCCACGCCCGCCCGGTGCGACCGACGTCCCAACCCAGCTCGGTCGGCTCGCTGGAGAACCCGTAGCCGGGCAGCGAGGGCAGCACCAGGTGGAAGGCGTCCTCCGGGCGCCCGCCGTGCGCGGTGGGGTCGGTGAGCGGGCCGACGCTGTCCAGCAGCTCCACCACCGAACCCGGCCAGCCGTGCGTCATCACCAGCGGCAGCGCGTCCTCGTGCCGGGACCGCACGTGCAGGACGTGCACGTCGACGCCGTCGATCACGGTCCGGGCCTGCGGCAGCGCGTTGAGCCGCTGCTCGCACCGGCGCCAGTCGTACTCGCCCGTCCAGTACTGCGCGAGGGCCTGCAGGGTCGCCAGCTGCACGCCCTGGGACCGGTCGGACACCAGCTCCCGGGTCGGCCAGCGGGTCGCCGCGACCCGGCGGCGCAGCTCGGCCAGGTCCTCCTCCGGCACGTGCACCTCGAAGGGCCGGACGGCGCCCGGGTCGGCTTCGGTACGGGGGGACGGGACGCTGCTGGTCGTGGTGGGTCGGGTGGGGGTGGACATGGACGTGCCTCCTGGAGGGTGGGGACCGGGTCAGCCGAAGGTGAGGACGTGGGCGCGCGCGCCGGGCGCGGCGAAGGTGACGGAGACGGTGCGCTCGAGCACCGGACCGTCCTGGCGGACCAGGGAGTACAGCCGGCCGCCGGCCAGCACGCCGTTGCCCTGCTCGTCGACGTCGACGCCGCGCGAGCTGCCGGGTGCCACCCCGTCGAGCAGCACCCGGAAGGAGATCGGCGCGGCTCCGGCGGTGGACAGCACCAGGTGCGCGTCCCGGGCGGCGAAGCGGACGGCGATCGAGCTCCCGGCCCCGTCGAGCACGACGTCCTCCGGCTCGGTGGTCCAGCGGCCGGCCACGGTCCACGAGTCGGGGTGCAGTTGCTCCGGGGAGCCGCCGGCCGCGGGGTCGAACCGCTCGCCGCGCTCGGACCCGAGGTAGGTCTCCGGGGTGCGCAGGTGCGCCCAGTCGGCGGCGGCCTCCACGCCCTGGCCGGTCACCGTGTCGGCGACGAGTGGGCGGTCGACGCCGAGCAGGTCCTGGAGCCGGCGCTCGACGTGCTGGTACCGGCCCTCGCCGAACTGGGTGTCCCGGACGACGCCCTCGACGTCGGCGAGGTACAGCGCCGGCCAGTAGTGGTTGTCGAAGGCCCGCCAGACCCGGTAGCCGTTGTCGACGGCGACCGGGTGCTCGATCCCCCGCTCGGCGATCGCGCGCCGCACCAGGTCGACCTCGTGCTCGAAGGCGAACTCCGGGGTGTGCACGCCGATCACCACCAGGCCGTCGTCCCGGTAGGCCTGCGACCAGGCGCGCACGTAGGGCTCGGTGCGCAACCAGTTGATGCAGGTGAGCGTCCAGAAGTCGACCAGGACGACGCGGCCGCGCAGCCCGGCGGGGGTCAGCGGCTCGGAGCCGAGCCACGTGGTCGCCCCGTCGAGCTCGGGGAGGTGCTGGCGCCGGAACAGGGTGGTCATGGCCCTGGACCGTGGCCCTCCTCCGCCACGCTCGCGCCCGTAGGAGTCCCTGGTCTCCGCTCCCGCAGGACGTGGTCGCTTGCTGCAACTAACCTGGGCGCAGTGAGTGCACAGCAGACCGGGACCTCGTCGGGCGTCGGGTTCCGGTCGGAGCGGGGCCCGGTCCTGATCGGCATCATGCTGTCGATGGCCCTGGTGGCCATCGACGCGACGATCATCGCGACCGCCGTGCCGTCGATCGTGGGCAGCCTGGGCGGCTTCGCCCAGTTCCCGTGGTTGTTCTCCGTGTACCTGCTCGCCCAGGCGGTCACCGTGCCCGTCTACGGCAAGCTGGCCGACGTCTTCGGACGCAAGCCGGTGATGCTGGTCGGCATCGGGCTGTTCCTGCTGGGCTCGGTGCTCTGCGGCGCCGCCTGGAACATGGGGGCGCTCATCGCCTTCCGGGCCGTGCAGGGCCTCGGTGCCGGCGCGGTGCAGCCGATGTCGATGACGATCGTCGGCGACCTGTACTCCTTGCAGGAGCGCGCGAAGGTCCAGGGCTACCTCGCCAGCGTCTGGGCGGTCTCCTCGGTCGTCGGCCCGACGCTCGGCGGCGTCTTCTCCGAGTACGTCAGCTGGCGGTGGATCTTCTTCGTCAACGTCCCGCTGTGCCTGGTCGCCGCCGCCGCCATCGGCCTGAAGTTCACCGAGCGCGTCGACCGGCGCCGCCCGCAGATCGACTACGCCGGCGCGGTGGTGCTCACCGCCGCGTTGACCCTGCTGATCCTGGGCGTGCTCGAGGGCGGCCAGTCCTGGGCGTGGGCGTCGGTGCCGAGCATCGCCGTCCTCGGCGGCGGCGTGCTGCTGCTGGCCGGGTTCGTCGCGGTCGAGCGGCGGGCAGCCGACCCGGTCGTCCCGCTGCGACTGCTGAGCAACCGGCTGCTGATCGCCACCAACCTGGCGTCGGCGTGCATCGGCGCGGCGCTGCTCGGGCTCACCTCCTACGTGCCGACGTTCGTGCAGGACGTCCTGGGCACCGGCCCGCTGGTGGCCGGGTTCGCCCTGGCCGCCCTGACCATCGGCTGGCCGCTGTCGGCGTCCCAGGCCGGCAGGGTCTACCTGCGGATCGGCATCCGGTCGACCGCGCTGATCGGCGCGGCGGTCGTGCTCGTCGGCGCCGGGCTGTTGCTGCTGCTCGACCGGGACTCCAGCGTGCTCCAGGTCGCCGTCAGCGCCTTCGTCATCGGCCTGGGCATGGGCTTCACCGCCCCGCCCACGCTGATCGCCGCGCAGTCCGCGGTCGGTTGGCAGCAGCGCGGGGTGGTCACCGGCTCCAACATGTTCTTCCGCTCCGCCGGCAGCGCCGTCGGCGTCGCCGTGTTCGGCGCCGTCGTCAACGCCACCCTGGGCCGGTCCGGGGTCGACACCGACCGGGTGGCGCCGTCGTTGCTCACCACGGCCGTGCAGCACGTCTTCCTCGGGACGGCGGTGCTGGCCGGGGCCCTGGTGGTGGCGGTGCTGCTCATGCCGCGCCCCCGACGGCAGGCCGCGACACCCGAGCCGGCCGAGGTCGCCGCCGGCTGATGCGCCCTAGGCTCGGCGGCCGTGATCTCGACCTTCCTGGTGGACCACTCGGCGGCCGTCCCGGGAGCGCTGCTGCTGGTCGCCGCGGTCTGCGTCGGGGTCGGCGCCGTCGTGCTCCGCCGGGGGCCGCACCGCCTGCTCGGGTGGCTGGCCGGGGCCGCCCTGCTGCCCGTGGCCGCGCTGACCCTCAGCCCGACCACGCACCGCGCGTTCGAGGTCTGCGCGGTGCAGTTCTCGGTCCCCCGGCTGGGCAGCGTCGAGCTGCTGGCCAACGTGGCGCTCTTCGTGCCCCCGGTCTTCTTCGCAGCAGCCGCCACCCGCCGGCCGCTGCTGGTGCTCGCCGCCGGCACTGGACTGTCGGCGGCGATCGAGGCGCTGCAGGCCGCGGTGCCCGCCCTCGGGCGGTCCTGCGACACCAGCGACTGGGCGATGAACACCGCCGGCGCGGTGCTGGGCGCGCTGCTGGCGGCGGCGCTCAGCCGCCGGTGCGCACCCGGCCGGAGGCCGCGCGGGGATCGAGGTGGGCCAGGGCCTCGCGCAGCTGCACCCGACCCCGGTGGATCCGGCTCCGCACGGTCCCCAGCTTGATGCCCAGGGTCGCCGAGATCTCCTCGTAGGTGAGCCCCTCGATGTCACACAGCACGACCGCCACCCGGAACTCCGGGGACAACGCGTCCAGCGCCGCCTGTACCTGCGGGTCCAGATGGGTGTCGGCGTACACCTGCTCCGGCGAGGGAGAGGTCCCCGGCAACCGCTCGGTGTCCTCGGGCAGCGCATCGAACCGGATCCGCGCCCGGCGCCGCACCATGTCCAGGAACAGGTTCGTGGTGATCCGGTGCAGCCAGCCCTCGAACGTGCCCGGGGAGAAGTCCGCCAGCGAGCGGAACACCCGCACGAACGTCTCCTGGGTCAGGTCCTCGGCGTCCTGCTGGTTGCCCGACAAGCGGTAGGCCAGCCGGTACACCCGCGCGGAGTGCTCCCGCACGACCTGCTCCCACGAGGGCGCGGCCCACGGGGCATCGGTCGGGACAGCATCGCTCTGGGCAGCGCCGGGCTGGGGGGTGACGGGAACATCGACAGACGTCATGGCAGGGGTCTCCAACGCGAGGTCGGCAGGTCTCCCCCGCCCGGCACCGAGGCCGAGCCGAAGACGCCGGGCCTGGTTCCAGACCGTGGTGACGACGCCTCCGCGGAGGGGTACTCCCCTACGACGATCATGATGCCCGCTGCCGGGGTGGTTGTCCAGCACCACGACCGGAGTGCAGGCTGCACCGCCTCCCGGCCGCGACCAGTGCACAACCGACCGGGACAGCGGCCCCGCCGCTGGCCCAGGATGGCGGACATGACGGTGCGCGACGAGGTCCGCTGGGCGGCCACCCACGGCGTGATGCGGCTGGCCACCCGAGCGCGGGCGCGCTCGGGCAACCCGGACGCCGAGGTGCTGCTCGACCCCGGCCTGCGCGAGGACCCGCACCCGAACTACGAGCTGCTCCGCACGCCGGAGCCGTTCGCGTCCGGCGCGTTCGCCCGGATCAGCGTGCACCACGACGTCTGCACCGACGTGCTGCGCAGCGAGGACTTCGGCACGCTCGGCGGCTCGCGCACCGAGGGACTGCCCGCGCCGGTCCAGTGGGCGCTGCGGCTGGCCGGGCCGAGGCCGACCGTCGGCCCGATCGACCCGCCGTCGATGCTCGCCGTCGACCCGCCCGAGCACACCCGGTACCGCCGGCTGGTCAGCCGCGCCTTCTCCGCGCGCGCCGTCGCCCGGCTGCGCGACCGCACCCGCGAGATCGCCGACGAGCTGCTGGACGACCTGCACCGGGCGGCCGGCCCGGACGACGACCGGGTCGACCTGGTCGCGTGCTACGCCAGCCTGCTGCCGGTCACGGTCATCTCCGAGGTGCTGGGCGTCCCGGTGGCGATGCGCGAGCAGTTCCTGGCATGGGGCGACGGCGCCTCCCCCAGCCTGGACATGGGTCTGGACCGCGCGACCGCCCGCTCGGTGGACCGCTCGCTGGCCGAACTCGAGGCCTGGTTCCGCGACCACCTGCGCCGGCTGCGCCGCGAGCCGGGCGAGGACCTGCTGTCCGCGCTGGTGACCATGGCCGACGACGACGGCAGCGGGCTGACCGAGACCGAGCTGCTGGCCACCGCGATGCTGGTGTTCGGCGCCGGCTTCGAGACCACCGTGAACCTGATCGGCAACGGCGCCGCCCTGCTCTTCGCCCACCCCGAGCAGCGGGCCCGGCTGGCGGCGGACCCGTCGCTGTGGGCCAACGCCGTCGACGAGGTGCTGCGCTTCGAGTCGCCGGTGCAGCGGACCGCCCGCCGGGCCCGGCGGGACACCACGGTGCACGGCGTGCCGGTGGCCGCCGGCGAGCTCGTCGTCCTGGTGCTGGCCGCCGCCAACCGCGACCCGCAGGTGTTCGCCGACCCGCAGACCTTCGCCGTCGCCCGCAGCAACGCCCGCG
>Ga0210040_10008968_pt1 | contig 11727 bp, 9 predicted proteins | sample CryGeyCG12114_NA_FD_185462 | JGI IMG/M metagenome (GOLD analysis project Ga0210040, IMG submission 185462) | Groundwater microbial communities from aquifer - Crystal Geyser CG19_WC_8/21/14_NA (SPAdes) (version 2) | ecosystem: Environmental > Aquatic > Deep subsurface > Groundwater | place: USA... | reverse complement strand
CCTTCGACACCGGCCACCCGCCGATGGTGCCACCGCGCAGCACCGAGCGGCCCCGGATCGCCGTCAGTCGGTCCCGCCCGCCGTCGTTCGTCCAGGGCCTCGCAGAGGCGGTGGAGGCGGACCTGGTCCCGATGGGCTCGGCCGGCGCCAAGGTGATCTCGGTGGTCCGCGACGTCGCGGATGCTTACGTGCACGCGGGCGGGCAGTACGAGTGGGACTCCGCCGCGCCGGTGGCCGTGGCCCGTGCGGCCGGGCTGCACACCTCGAGGATCGACGGCTCGCCGCTGCTCTACAACCAGCGGGACGTGCTGCTGCCCGACCTGGTGGTCTGCCGACCCGAGCTGGCCGACCTGATCCTCGACCACATCGCGCGCACCGGCACTGCCTGAGCGGGGTCGGGACCGTGACGGTCCAGGCCGTCCTCTGGGACGCCGACGGCGTCCTCCAGCGAGTCCCGAACGGCGGCGAGGAGTCGATGCGTCCGGCCGTCGAGGATCGCGGGATCGACGTTGACGCGTTCCTCGCCGAGGCCGTCGCTGCCGAGAGGCGAGCACTCACCGGCGAGCTGAGATGGCTCGACATCCTCCCTGGCCTGCTGCGGCGATGGGGGCTCGAGGCGGCGTACGACGACGTCGTGGCCGTCTGGCTCGACATCGAGCCGGTCGCCGTCGCCCGTGACCTGGCGCGGACGGTACGTGCCGCCGGCGTGGGCTGCTACCTGGCCAGCAACCAGGACGAGCACCGGGCCCGGCACATGCACCAGCACCTCGGCTACCCCGACCTGCTCGACGGTGAGCTCTACTCCTGCGACCTGGGACTGGCGAAGCCGGATCCGGCGTACTTCCAGCGGGTCCTGAACCGGCTGCGGCTCCAGGCTGCCCAGGTGCTCCTCATCGACGACAACGAGGACAACGTCGGTGCGGCCAGATCGGTCGGACTGCTCGCCGAGGTGTGGTCCTACCTCGAGCCGGTCGAGGTGCTGACCGGACATCTGGCCCACCACGGCGCCCTGACCTGACGTGACCTGACCTGACCTGGGTCAGTCCTCGGGGGCGTCGGGGGTCTCGTGGCCGTCGCGCTCGGCCCATTCCAACAGCGGCGTGAGGTCGAAGACGGCATCGTCGATGCCGGCATGCAGGTCCCCCAGCTCGGCGAAGCGTGCCGGCACGGTCGCGATCGTGCAGTCCCCGGGCTCGACGTCGTCGACCTCGTCCCAGCGGATGGGCGTGGAGACGGTCGCCTCCGGGTTGCCACGAACGGAGTAGGCGGCCGCGATGGTGTGGTCGCGGGCGTTCTGGTTGTAGTCGACGAAAAGCTGGGTCGGGTCGCGGTCCTTGCGCCACCAGGTCGTGGTCACCTCCGGCGAGCGGCGCTCGACCTCGCGGGCGAAGGCGAGCGCGGCACGGCGTACCTCGGAGAAGGGGTGCTCGGGGCGGATCCGCACGTAGACGTGCATGCCCGAGCCGCCGGAGGTCTTGGGGAAGCCCGCGGCGCCGAGCTCGTCGAGAAGCTCGTGGACCACGTGCGCGACGCGGCGCACCACGTCGAAGCCGCACTCGGGGCCGGGGTCCAGGTCGATCCGCCACTCGTCGGGCTTCTCGGTGTCGGCCCGCCGACTGTTCCAGGGGTGGAACTCCACGGCCGACATCTGCACCGCCCACACCACCTGGGCGACCTCGGTGACGCACAGCTCGTCCGCCGTGCGGTTCCAGCGCGGGAAGTGCAGCCGGACGGTGTCCACCCACGGCGGGGCGCCGGCCGGCAGCCTCTTCTGGTGCACCTTCTCCCCGGTGACGCCGGTCGGGTAGCGGTGCAGCATGCAGGGCCGCTCGCGCAGCGCGTTGACGATGCCGTCCCCGACGGCGAGGTAGTAGTCGACGAGGTCTCGCTTGGTCTCGCCCCGTGCCGGGAAGTAGACGCGGTCGGGGTTGCTGAGGCGCACCACCCGGTCGTCGATCTCCAGCTCCACCGCCGGGGCCTTCGATGCCATGTCGGCAACCTAGCGGCTGCCCGTCCGGTCGTCGTGTGACCGGTGTCGGTGCGGCTCGTAGACTGGAGGCGACGAGTCGTCGAGGTCGTCACCCACCCCTCTCTCTCCGCCGATGCACCGGCGTGAACCCAGGAGCTGCACCCGCATGGCGTTGACCGGCCTGTCCGACCTGGTCCTGTCCGACGCCACGTTGGCCCGTGCGGTCGAGGACGCGCGCGACGGGCGAGTCCCGGCGCTGGACCTGACCGCCCCGTCGGCGCTGCGGCCGTTCGTGGTCGCCGGACTGGTGGAGGCGGACCGGACGGTGCTGGCGGTGGCGGCCACCGCACGCGAGGCCGAGGACCTGGTCAGCGCCCTGGGGGCGCTCATCGACCCGTCGCTGGTGGCCTACTACCCCGCGTGGGAGACGCTGCCCCACGAGCGGCTGTCGCCGCGCAGCGACACGGTCGGGCGGCGGCTGGCGGTGCTGCGCCGGCTCTGCCACCCCGGCACCGACGCGTCGAACGGGCCGCTGAAGGTGGTCGTCGCGCCGGTGCGGTCGGTCCTGCAGCCACAGGTGAGGGGGCTCGGGGACCTCGAGCCGGTCGAGCTGGTGACCGGGGCCGAGGCCGACCTCGACGACGTCGTGCGTCGGCTGGCAGGGGCGGCCTACAGCCGCGTCGACCTGGTGGAGAAGCGCGGCGAGTTCGCGGTGCGAGGCGGGATCGTCGACGTCTTTCCGCCCACCGAGGAGCACCCCCTGCGGGTGGAGTTCTGGGGCGACGAGGTCGAGGAGATCCGGTCCTTCTCGGTCGCCGACCAGCGCACCCTGGAGCCGGTCGCCCGGCTGTGGGCGCCGCCGTGCCGCGAGCTGCTGCTGACCGACGAGGTGCGGGCGCGCGCCAAGGTGCTGGGCGAGGAGCACCCCGAGCTCGCCGAGATCTTCGAGAAGCTGGCCGACGGACACGCCGTGGAGGGCATGGAGTCGCTGGCGCCGGTGCTCACCAGCGACGAGCACGGCCAGAACGGCGGCGAGGACGACGGCCCCAGTGGCATGGAGATGCTGGTCGACCTGCTCCCCGAGCAGACCCACGTGCTGGTGCTCGACCCGGAGCGAGCCCGCGGCCGGGCCCACGACCTGGTCGCCACCAGCCAGGAGTTCCTCGAGGCGTCGTGGGCGGCCGCGGCCGAGGGCGGGACCGCGCCGATCGATCTCGGAGCGGCGTCCTATTGGTCGCTGGGCGAGGTCCGCGACCTGTGCCTGTCCCAGGGCAAGGCGTGGTGGAGCGTCTCGCCGTTCGGCCTCGACGCCGCCGAGGACGTCGACCTGGGACCCGACGCCGGAGGCGTGGAGTCGCGCGCGCTCGCCGTACGCCCGGTGGAGGAGTACCGCGGGGACGTCGAGCGCGCGATCGCCGACGTCCGGTCCTGGCTGCGCAACGACAGCCGGGTGGTGCTGCTCCACGAGGGCCACGGCCCCGCGCACCGGATGGTCGAGGTGCTCGCCGACCACGACGTGCCGGTGCGCTGGGTCGAGTCGCTGGACGCCGAGCCGGAGCGCGGCCTGGTGCACGTCACCACCGCTCCGCTGGCCCACGGCTTCGTCTCGGAGTCGCTGTGCCTGACGGTGCTGACCGGCGACGACCTCACCGGTCAGCGGGCCTCCACCAAGGACATGCGGGCGATGCCGACGCGCCGCAAGAAGCAGATCGACCCGTTGGAGCTCTCGCCCGGCGACTACGTCGTGCACGAGCAGCACGGGGTCGGGCGCTACGTCGAGATGAAGCAGCGTGCGGTGCAGGGCGCGACGCGGGAGTACCTCGTCATCGAGTACGGCTCGTCCAAGCGCGGCCAACCGGCGGACCGGCTCTACGTCCCGACCGACGCGCTGGACCAGGTCACCCGCTACGTCGGCGGCGAGCAGCCGGCCCTGGACCGGCTCGGCGGCGGGGACTGGGCCAAGCGCAAGGGTCGGGCGCGCAAGGCGGTCAAGCAGATCGCCGCCGAGCTGATCAAGCTGTACGCCGCGCGCCAGGCCACCCGCGGGCACGCCTTCGGGCCGGACACCCCGTGGCAGCGCGAGCTCGAGGACGCCTTCCCGTTCGTGGAGACGCCCGACCAGCTGTCCACCGTCGACGAGGTCAAGCACGACATGCAGCAGCAGGTCCCGATGGACCGGCTGGTGTGCGGCGACGTCGGCTACGGCAAAACCGAGATCGCGGTGCGAGCCGCCTTCAAGGCGGTGCAGGACGGCAAGCAGGTCGCCGTGCTCGTGCCCACGACGCTGCTGGTGCAGCAGCACTTCTCCACCTTCAGTGAGCGGATGGCCGGCTTCCCGGTGGTGCTGCGCGGGCTCTCGCGGTTCCAGACCGACAAGGAGGCCGCCGCAGTCCTCGAGGGGCTGGCCGAGGGCAGCATCGACATCGTGATCGGCACCCACCGACTGCTCGGTGCCGACGTCCGGTTCAAGGACCTCGGGCTGATCATCGTCGACGAGGAGCAGCGCTTCGGCGTCGAGCACAAGGAGCAGATGAAGCGGCTCCGCACGAGCGTCGACGTCCTGGCGATGTCTGCGACGCCGATCCCGAGGACCCTGGAGATGGCGATCACCGGCATCCGGGAGATGTCCACCATCACCACCCCGCCCGAGGAGCGGCACCCCGTGCTCACCTACGTCGGTGCCTACGAGGACCGGCAGGTGGTGGCCGCGGTGCGTCGCGAGCTGCTGCGCGACGGTCAGGTCTTCTACATCCACAACCGGGTGAACTCGATCGAGAAGGCCGCCGCGAAGATCAAGCAGCTGGTGCCGGAGGCGCGCGTGGCCACCGCGCACGGCCAGATGAACGAGCGCCAGCTCGAGCAGGTGATGGTCGACTTCTGGGAGAAGCGGTTCGACGTGCTGGTGTGCACCACGCTCGTGGAGTCCGGCCTCGACGTCTCGAACGCCAACACCATGATCATCGAGCGCGCCGACGCGCTGGGACTGTCCCAGCTCCACCAGCTGCGCGGACGGGTCGGACGCAGCCGCGAGCGCGCCTACGCCTACTTCCTCTACCCGGCCGACAAGCCGCTGACCGAGACCGCCCACGAGCGGCTGGCCACCTTGGCCCAGCACTCCGACCTCGGCGGTGGGATGGCGATCGCGATGAAGGACCTGGAGATCCGCGGTGCCGGGAACCTGCTCGGCGGCGAGCAGTCGGGTCACATCGCCGACGTCGGCTTCGACCTCTACGTCCGCCTGGTGGGAGAGGCGGTCAGCGACTTCCGCGGCGACGGGGCCGCCGAGCCGCAGCCGGAGATGAAGATCGAGCTGCCGATCGACGCCCACCTGCCGCACGACTACGTGCAGAGCGAGCGACTGCGGCTGGAGATGTACAAGCGGCTCGCCGAGGTCCGCGCCGACGAGGACGTCGAGGCGATCCGCGAGGAGCTGGTCGACCGCTACGGCGCCCCGCCGGCGGAGGTGGCCAGCCTGCTCGAGGTGGCCCGCTTCCGGGGACGGGCGCGGCAGGCGGGACTCACCGACGTCACCGCCCAGGGCAAGTACGTCCGGTTCGCGCCGGTCGAGCTCCCCGAGTCCGCGCTGCTGCGCCTGCAGCGGCTGCACCCTGGCAGCATCGTCAAGGCCGGCCTGCGTACGATGCTGGTGCCTCGCCCGACCACGGCGGTCATCGGCGGCCGTCCCATCCGGGACGAGGAGCTGCTGGCGTGGGCGCGCGAGGTGGTCGACACGATCATCGACCGTGCGCCGGTGCCGGCCCCGACCAGCTGAACAGGAGAGGATCGCGTGGTGAGACCGATGACAGGACCGTCCCGCGCCTGGGTGCTGCGTCGCCTGGCCGTGGCGGGGATCGTGGGATGCCTGCTGTCCTCGTGCAGCTCCCACCCGGGCGACGCCGCGGTGGTCGGCTCCCAGACGATCAGCGAGAGTCGGGTCGACGACGTGGCCGCCGCTCTGTGCTCGGCGCAGAGCGCGTCGCAGCAGAACGCCGTGCCGCAGGACCTCTCCAGCCGCGCTGCGCGGCAGGGCGCCCTCGACGTGCTGATCCAGTCCAGCCTGTCCCAGCAGTACAGCGAGAAGTTCGGCTTCACCCCGACCGCCGCGCAGACCTCCCAGGCCGTGGCCAGCCAGCAGCAGACGCTGAACCAGCTCCCCGCCTCGCGGCGCAGCGCGTTCCGCTCGGCCCTGCAGAACTACGCCGAGGGACAGCTCGGCATTGCCGCTGCCGGCGCCAAGCAGCTGGCGGCGTCCGGGAACGACGCGCCGAGCCAGGACCAGGCGGTCGCGGCCGGGCTCAAGCTGAGGAACGCCTGGGTCAGCAAGCACGTCACGGTCTCGGTCGACCCGCGCTTCGGCCGGTTCCGTGGGAACGCGTTGGTCACCGACAGCGGCTCGCTGTCGGTGCCGCAGTCCGCCTCGGCGGTCGCCGGTGCCAAGGCCCAGCCCGCGAGCAGCTGGATCTCGAGCCTGCCGGCCAACCAAAAGTGCAGCTGACCCTGCTGCGGACCAGCCCGCGGGTCGCGCCCGGGCTGCTGAGCGGCGCCGCCTGGACGGTGCTGACCACCGCGGGTCGACGGGTCGCCTCGTCGGCGGACCTGCCGGTGGCGCGCGCCGTCGAGGCCACCGGTCACCCGGTCGAGGTGCTCGCCGTCGAGGACCTGCTGCCCTCGCTGCGCGAGGACGGACGAGACGTCGTGTGGCTGCTCGCTCCGGACGAGCTCGAGGTCGAGTGGGTGGTCGCTTCGGTGCGCGGGATGCCGGACCTCGAGGTGACGGTGCTCGAGGCGTCGTACGACGTGCCGGGCGCGCGTGTGCTCGACCTCGTCGAGGTGATGGACCGGCTGCGCGCGGAGTGCCCCTGGGACCAGGAGCAGACCCACCGGTCGCTGGCGAGGTACCTGCTCGAGGAGACCTACGAGACGCTCGAGGCGATCGAGAGCGGCGACCCGGTGCACCTGCGCGAGGAGCTCGGCGACCTGCTGCTGCAGGTGGTCTTCCACGCCCGGGTGGCCAGTGAGGACCCCGGGGGCACCGGCTCCGGGTTCACCCTCGACGACGTCGCGGCCGGCATCGTCGACAAGCTGGTGCACCGGCACCCGCACGTGTTCGCCGCGGTCGACGTCGTGGATGTGGACGAGGTCGAGCGCAACTGGGAGGTGCTCAAGGCCGCCGAGAAGGGCCGCGCCTCGGTGCTCGACGGCATCCCTCCGGCCCTGCCCGCGCTGGCGCTGGCCGACAAGGTGCTCGGTCGGGCGGCACGCGTCGGGGTGACACCGGTGGGCTCCGACGAGCTCGGCGACCGGCTCCTCTCCCTGGTGCTCGAGGCCCGGGTCGTCGGTGCCGATCCCGAGCAGGAGCTCCGGGAGGCCGTACGCCGCCTGTCCGCCGCCGTCCGCGCCGCCGAGCGCTGACGGCCGGCCGCCGATCGCGTTACCTCCTCACCCACCCGCCGAGTGTGGCACCAGCGGTGCGCGCGGTGGCGCCGTTAGGGTGGTCGCGTCCCTCGAACCCAACAGCAGCAGGAGCACACGTGGCGTCCATCGAGGCAGTCGGAGCACGCGAGATCCTCGACTCGCGAGGCAACCCCACCGTGGAGGTCGAGGTGGCGCTCGACGACGGCACGATCTCGCGGGCGGCGGTGCCCTCGGGCGCCTCCACCGGTGCCTTCGAGGCCGTCGAGCTGCGGGACGGGGGAGAGCGCTACGGCGGCAAGGGCGTGCGCACGGCCGTCGACGCGGTGATCGAGACCATCGCGCCGGACCTGATCGGCTTCGAGGCCTCCGAGCAGCGGCTCGTCGACCAGCGGCTGCTGGCCATCGACGGCACGCCCAACAAGGGCCAGCTCGGCGCCAACGCGATCCTCGGGGTCTCCCTCGCAGTCGCCCGGGCAGCCGCCGACTCCGCGCAGCTGCCGCTGTTCCGCTACGTCGGTGGATCCAACGCGCACCTGCTGCCGGTGCCGATGATGAACATCCTCAACGGTGGCTCCCACGCCGACACCGGCGTGGACGTCCAGGAGTTCATGATCGCCCCGGTCGGTGCGGCCACCTTCCGCGAGGCCCTCGAGCAGGGTGCGGGCGTCTACCACGCGCTGAAGTCCGTGCTCAAGGAGAAGGGCCTGGCCACCGGCCTCGGCGACGAGGGCGGCTTCGCCCCCGACCTGCCCAACAACCGCGAGGCGCTCGACCTGATCGCGGTGGCCGTGGAGCGTGCCGGCCTGAGGCTGGGCGACGACATCGTGCTGGCCATGGACGTGGCGGCCAGCGAGTTCTTCTCCGACGGCGAGTACCAGTTCGAGGGGTCCGCCAAGTCCGCCGCGCAGATGCAGGCGTACTACGCCGACCTGGTCGCGTCCTACCCCATCGTCTCCATCGAGGACCCGCTCGACGAGGAGGACTGGACAGGCTGGTCGCAGATGACCGCCGAGCTCGGGAGCAAGATCCAGATCGTCGGCGACGACCTGTTCGTCACCAACGTCGAACGGCTGGGTCGCGGCATCGCCGAGCGGTCCGCCAACGCGCTGCTGGTCAAGGTCAACCAGATCGGGTCGCTGACCGAGACGCTGGACTCCGTCGACCTCGCGCACCGCAGCGGCTTCCGCTGCATGATGAGCCACCGCTCGGGCGAGACCGAGGACACCACCATCGCCGACCTGGCCGTGGCCACGAACTGCGGCCAGATCAAGACCGGCGCCCCGGCGCGGTCGGAGCGGGTGGCGAAGTACAACCAGCTGCTGCGCATCGAGGAGGAGCTCGACGACGCCGCCCGGTATGCCGGACGCGGTGCGTTCCCCCGCTACGCCGCCAGCCAGGAGAGCTGAGCCGGACATGCCCACGGGGTCGGAGCGCCGCACGGGACGTCGCCAGCCCGGCGCGAAGCCGGGCGTCCGCAGTGGCGCCCGCCCCGCCGCGGGGCCGAAGCGCGGCACGTCGCGCGGCCGTCCGCAGGAGACCGCGGCGGCGCCGCGCCCCCGGTTCACCGGACGCGCCGCGGTGCTGGTGCTGGTCCTGGCGCTGCTGATGGTGTCCTACGCCTCGAGCATGCGCGCCTTCGTCCAGCAGCGGCAGCACGTCGCCAGCCTGAATGCGAGCATCGCGAAGTCGCAGGCTGAGGTCGACCGGCTGAACCGGGAGAAGAAGCGGTGGGCCGACCCCGCCTACGTGAAGACCATGGCGCACCAGCGCTTCGGCTGGGTGCTGCCGGGCGAGATCGGCTTCCAGGTCCTCGACGAGGACGGCAAGCCGCTCGACCAGGAGGACACGCTCTCCTCGCCGGACTCGGTCACCACCGCGACCCGCCCGGTGTGGTGGCAGTCGGCGTGGGGGAGCGTGGTGACCGCCGGCGAGAAGCCGACGACCAAGCGCGCCGTGCCGCCGCCGGTCACGAAGATCACGCCGCCGAAGCAGACGTCGTCACCGAAGCCGTGAGCCGGACAGGTCCGGCCGCGGGTCTCGACGAGGACGACCGCGCGGTGGTCGCGGCGCAGCTGGGCCGCCCGCCCCGCGGCGTGCACGGTGTGGGGCACCGCTGCCCGTGCGGCAACCCTGACGTGGTGACCACCGAGCCCCGGCTCGAGGACGGCACCCCGTTCCCCACCACCTTCTACCTCACCTGCCCACGCGCGGCGTCCCGGATCGGCACCCTGGAGGCGTCCGGGCTGATGGCGGAGATGACCGAGCGGCTGGACCAGGACGCCGGCCTCGCCGAGGCCTACCGCGCCGCGCACGAGTCCTACCTGGCCTTCCGTGAGCAGATCGCGGAGGTCGGCGAGATCAGCGGCGTCTCGGCCGGCGGCATGCCCACCCGGGTGAAGTGCCTGCACGTGCTCGCGGGTCAGGCGCTCGCGCAGGGGCCGGGAGTCAACCCCCTCGGTGACGAGGTGCTCGAGCGGCTCGGCGAGTTCTGGGCGGGCGGGCCCTGCGTCGGGGGCACGGCAGGTGCCGAGCAGGACGACGTACCGAGGGGAGCGGGGCGGTGACCCGCGTCGCCGCCATCGACTGCGGCACCAACACCATCAAGCTCCTGGTCACCGACGTCGACAAGGGCTCCGGCACCCAGCACGACCTGGTCCGCGAGATGCGGGTGGTCCGGCTCGGGCAGGGCGTCGACCGCACCGGCCGGCTGGCCGACGAGGCGCTGGCGCGGGTGTTCGCGGCGGTCGAGGAGTACGCCGAGGTGGTCGACCGGCACGGCGCGACCGCCACCCGGTTCGTGGCGACCTCCGCGAGCCGCGACGCCTCGAACGCGGACGTCTTCGCCGCCGGCGTCCGCTCCCGGCTCGGGGTGGAGCTGGAGGTGGTCACCGGCGACGAGGAGGCGCAGTTGTCCTTCGACGGTGCCACCCGCTCACTGCCCCCGCTGCCCGGCCCGGTCGCGGTGCTCGACATCGGCGGCGGCTCGACCGAGCTCGTGGTGGGCGACCAGCCCGCCGAGGACGGGTCCGTCGCCGGCCGGGTGCGAGCCGGGCGGTCCCTGGACGTCGGCTCGGTGCGGCTGACCGAGCGGCTGATGCCCTCGGACCCGCCGACGCCCGACGAGGTCGCGGCCGCCGGCCGGGTCGTCGACGACGCCCTCGACACCCTGCCCGCCCACGGCGTGGTGCTCCGGGACGCACCGACGCTGGTCGGGGTCGCCGGCACGGTCACCACCGTGGCGTCGCTGCTGCTCGGCCTGCAGGCCTGGGACCGCGACCGGGTGCACCACTCCTCGTTCCCGGTGGACGACGTGCACGCCCTGGCCGCCCGGGTCCTCGCCCTGACCGCGGCTGCGCGTGAGGCCATCGGCGTGCCGCGGGGACGCTCGGACGTGATCGGGGCCGGCGCGGTCATCCTCGACCGGGTGCTGAGCCGCTCCGGCGCCGACCGGCTGACCGTCTCCGACTCCGACATCCTGGACGGCATCGCCTGGTCGATGTGACCCTGCGGGCGACCCGGACCGGTTGCGGCTGCCCCGATCGGGTACCCCGCCGACACACCACACCACGACTCGCGGGTCCAGCAGCGGGCTCCTGAGGCCGTCGGCGTCGTGCCGCACCAGCCCGGCACGGCGTCGGCGGCAGCCCCCGGGCCGCCCCGCACGGCCGGGGTGCGCAAGCATGGGCCGGTGCCCGACCCGTTGCCGCACCCCGTCACCGGCGGCGTCTTCGCCTCGCCGGTGCCACCGGGCGCCGGGTGGCCCGGCGACCCCGCGACCGAGGACACCCCGGTCGCGCGCACGGCGGACGACGTCCGCGAGCTCGCCGAGCGCCAAGACCTCGAGCAGCTGACCGCGGCGGTCTCGGTGTGCCGGGCCTGCGACCGGCTGGTCGGCTGGCGGGAGACGGTCGCGGCGGCCAAGCGCGCGTCGTACGCTGCCGAGCCCTACTGGGGCCGCCCGATCGCCGGCTGGGGCGCCGAGGACCCGGCGGTCCTCGTCGTCGGGCTCGCCCCGGCCGCGAACGGCGGGAACCGGACCGGTCGGATCTTCACCGGCGACCGGTCCGGTGACTGGCTGTTCGCCTCCCTGCACCGCGTCGGTCTCGCCACGCAGTCCACCTCCGGGCATGCCGGCGACGGTCAGCGGCTGATCGGCACCCGGATGGTGGCCGCCGTGCGCTGCGCCCCGCCGGACAACAGGCCGACCGTCACCGAGCGGGACACCTGCGCGCCGTGGCTGGTGCGCGAGGTGGCCCTGCTCGCCGGCTCGCTCCGGGTGGTGGTCTGCCTCGGTCTCTACGCCTGGGACGCGACGCTGCGCACCGCCCGCACCCTCGGGTACG
>Ga0210040_10008967_pt1 | contig 11727 bp, 6 predicted proteins | sample CryGeyCG12114_NA_FD_185462 | JGI IMG/M metagenome (GOLD analysis project Ga0210040, IMG submission 185462) | Groundwater microbial communities from aquifer - Crystal Geyser CG19_WC_8/21/14_NA (SPAdes) (version 2) | ecosystem: Environmental > Aquatic > Deep subsurface > Groundwater | place: USA... | reverse complement strand
AGAATATCTTCACTGTTTTCCGGTGAAATATCTTCGTTTTGACTACTCATTCTTATTAAATTATTTAAATATTTAATTTGATGATGATGAAATGATTTTACAAGTTTAGATTTCAACAGAAACACACCATACTAATAAAAAAATTTTATGACCATGAAGTGGAATGCAGAAATGCCGTTTAAACTACGCATTGCATGGCCATGCAAGCTCTCTAACTCCAGTTGACACGAAACGAAACGAACCGTTTTGAAACGTTTCAACCTGACACGTGCCATTCCCTAATTCAGAGTTTCTACTTCTATCTAGTTGCTCAACTTTCTTTTAACTTGGATATCAACTTATGTGAGTGACAAAAATCCCCCAAAAAATAAGCTGAAAGAATATTTAAACTATTCCATCATTATAAGACGATAATATGAAGTTACCAGGTTACAAAATGCCTTTGCAGAAAAATATATTTCTTTGAATCAATTTTTTAAAGATGGTAAATAATCCTAAAACCTAGGGGAAGATATTACCCTGAGCCCTAATTGTACACAGTGTATGCGATAGGCAATGTCTTATAGAGAAAAAGTGTAATGCACCTTTTTTTGTCAACCATTTTTGTGCATATAAGAAACCCCATGGACTGTGAACGGTTGACAAGCTTTGCCTTCTACTTTCTCATCTGAGGCAATTATAAGGCAAGTTGAGGATGATGACGCACATTAGATGTACAATGTATGTATTTGTATGCGATGAAATATTCACCATGTTGGCACGTGCTGTAGTTGAGTCTTTGTGGGTTATTATCTCGGTGCAAAAGATTTAGAACTATCTACTTAAGCAATATAAGAATCTTCTTATTCCTGCATTCTAGGTCTCATCTCATCCATTTGTACTAATGAGTAAGCTTTGAAAACTTCACAAACTTGTAGTTCACGGACTCCATATGCGCAAAATAACATAAACTGTCCTTAGGGTGATTCAACCTGAGTACCTTGTACTTGTGCTTTCTAACGGGAACTGTATTTAAGCAAGTAAAAATACGTGCATATCAAATTGTAGAGTGGATAAAGTTCGTGTTTATATTTCCAAGCTTTAGGGTAAAGTGAAAAGTATTTACTTACACCTGTATTGTTGCAAGCTCTTGTATATATGATTTTTGATAAGATGTTGAGGTCGCCAAGAAAATAAACATAGAAAGAACTAAAGAAGATTGAAAATTATTATTTTGTGCTTCCTGTGTAGTTTATACATGCGTCACAAATGGCTTATAAAAAATATGAGAGAGAGCATATAAAAGGAGTGTAGATTTAGAAACTACTGTATAATGTATACGGATAACGCTAAGCCATTCTAGTGATTAGTTTGCTACTGTTCATGAGTCCGTGTCCATGTAGCAGTTAGATTACAAACAAGGTGTGCTGTGAAAATTGAAAGATTATTTCCTTCGTGTTTGAGTCAACTGTGGGATACCCAGTTGGCTGTCAACGAAGAAGATGACAAATTACTATCGATCGGATTCACTGAATCTCTGAATTTCCATGTATTTGGGAAGAGTAAAGAAGAAGAGCAACAAAATGTTACATAAAATGTAATCAGCAGAATGCACAACATCGTATATTCTGAATACCAAAAATCTCCTTCATCTAACGCTTGACAACATTCCGCATTATTGGTATAGGTATATGCTATTTTCGTGTTACATTTCTAGTAGTTATGTTGGGAAAGTACTCAAATGTCATTCCACACAGGGCTAAAACTTTATGTGTTACTCTCACATAATGCGCATTATGATTAGATTGGACAAATCTTGTAATTACGTCTGCAGGTTTCCTTGATAAAAAACGTAAATATACCTGCTGGAATGAAAATTGTAGCATCAATCGAGACGCATGAGTGTTTATTCAAACTGTAATGAAAATTATATTGGAACAGTGTAGTGATGAAAACGTTGCGAACATGTAATGTATGACACAACGTATTTCCAATTACCATAATATTTAGAGTTTTTTAGCTTCTATATGATTTGATGCAGAAAAAGTCTTTGAAGTTGAAGCAGTCTTTACAAGTTTATTCCTTATGTTAAACATACTTGTTGCCTATATAATTCTCCGTATTTTGGCTTTAGACTATGTTTCACGAATTTCCTCATGATGATTGCTTCTTGCTCAGAAACCTCCCAATTACTATACGGACCATGCAATACTTAATTATTCCTCGGAGAGAGATTTCCGAAATTTGAGACTAACTGAGACACGGGTTATTAATTTTCATGCATGCATTGAAGGTTACAAAGTTAGAGATACCTTTCTGTTATAATCTAGTACTTTGTTTTCAGTTCCACTGTCACTTTCCTTTTGGGAACATATGAGCTCTGAACGTTTTCCACAAACAAGTCAATAAGTCAAAGGTTCATTGTCTCTACCTATAGTTGACATCTCACTACAAAAGTAATACAACTCAAATTGACTATAAAGAGAGGTTTCTATGTAGCATCCTGTTACTTATAAGCTTGGTTCGGGGTTTACACAAACTAAACCAAAACAAACAAACCAAATTATTAGCTGTGCTTTCAAGTGTTTAGTTTGATCACAACAGGATTCAATTAATTTCCAGCTCATGCAGGCATAATTAATAATAGTTTGCAGATGATAATTAACTGCTCACCACACCTTCATTAAAAAGCAAATCTGCTCTATGCAATTACGCCAAATGTAATTACTATTCTCAGGAAATGTACTTTCCGTACTATTAAATATACGGTTTTCTTTTCTGACAGTATTTTACCTCAGTAAACTTCACTATTCTGAGAAAAATGTATGTATCAGTAATGAAAAAACTTTGTGCAAATCTCACACAACTTTGATTGGAAATGAGCATTTTACTGTCAGGTAAATGATTTAAGTCTATAAGACCCATGTTTCCATATCTAATATGACCAAAAAGAAACTGTAAAAACATACCCTACATGATGGCCTTAAACTTTTGTTCTTGAATTGACGGCTAATGCAATTTTCTCCAGCGTACCAACCAATGTTCAATACTTATTTCGAAACACTGCTAGAAATGTTATTATTGAGGGCCTATTGCTAAAATCCACTGTAATAATGACTGTAGTTAAAAGTAAAAGTAAACAACTTAAAGCTATTTAGAAAAAAATACACTACTGTACATTAATAACGGAAAAAATTTAATGTTATCGTTACCTTCTTTGCACAAAAACCATACCATTTTTATCTGATAAATGTTGCGAGTCGTTGAACGCACGCATAACCTTCCCTATGCGTTCATCGTTTGACTTTCACTAGCTGAAGCTACGGCTACTATGCTACCACACTACCAACTAACACTACTAGACTGCAATAAAACTAGGTCTGCACGCTGCTTGAGTTTTTGTTTGCGACTACTTGTGATCAAAAGCAGTCCCCTTTCACTTGTGGAGCGAAAACTAGTTGAGTCTCAACATTTCATTTTCCAATTCACTCATTTGAGAACACAGTAGCCGCAATTGTCAATTTATTTTGTACTCTCTCAGAACTAAGGGAGAATTTCAATGAAATACATTTTTTAAACGTTTTTCATTCAATAATCTAACGTTCAGTAAAAGTTTCAACTGATTTTAGCTAGGCAGTTTCGTGTTTCATTGGTTTGATAGTCACCAATGATCAGTTTGTACTGAGAGGTAGATTAGAATACCAAGAACATGATGATTTGTGAAAACCAGACAACGGGGATGAGATCCGGGACCGTGAGTGCGGCTGGTTCACCGACCGTGTCCACTCCAACAACTCCTAGTTTCGTTCGCAAGTTTCAGAGTAATTTCCGACCACTTGACCTCCGAAAGATCAGTTTGTACAATACACATGAGTCCTCCTCTTTCTCGTCATCGACTTGTACCAGTGCGAGTAGTCAAGACAGCAGTCCCTGTAGACATCGGCCATTTTCCTCCCGTTCCTTTCATAGTAGTAGTCAAGACTCGTTCATGCTGAAGAGACAAACTTCCCAGACCCGTCTTCGGGAATCTCTGCTCGCATCTTTACTGTCGCCCAGGTTTGCTCTTCCTTTGAATGACGAGGTTTTCTTCGTTTTTAGTTACAATAAAAAGCACACTAATCTAATTAGTAACCGTGAATTTTAGATTACAACATTGCTCCCATATAACTAGTAAATATGTAGTCTCTGCTCGTATGTAATGTACAGGATTCTTCTCTAAAATTATCCCCACTCCTGTGGGTGATAAGACCTGAGTATTAGTTGGTTAGTTAGGTAGCTGGCAAGAAACATTGGAGGCTTTGATGATTAGCATAAGGAGAACTTCATTCTACTGGAATCATTCAGTGTAGTTACAGGATTATGTTTCAATTAGTTTTGTATTCTTCAAGTTTTCTTGGTGTGTTGAGCCTGGCTGACATACTTACCCCATTTCTATGGTCTGCTATGATTCAAATGAGTGAGTTGATGTTTTGCAAAAGCACTTGTATTTACTGCTGCTGTTTAATCAATTCAAATACTTAGAAATGATCGTTTTATTTAGAATCTGACATTAGTCCATATTCTAGTTACAAAATAGGAAGTACTCTATTTTCAAAACTCAAACGGACGTCGAATACACACAAATGCATGTCCCATAGCATTGCATTCCCTCCGTTTCAATTCTGCGCGGACTATAAAGACAATATATTGTTTATACTGAATGTGTCCGAAAAGTAGTTGATACATGAGTGTATACATGTATTTCAATGATGTTTTGTGCTGTAGCACTTGAGTCTAGTCATTATCGATGAATGTCCTGCTCTCCTGCATTGCTAATCCGATCTGACAAAAGGCAGGCAGTCGTTTGCTCATTAGCGTCAAGTATTGTGAAAGAAGGGGCACGAGGCCAAAACGATTTATGCGTCTAGTTAAGTTACTACAAAGGGCATTTTTTCCAGTCTGTTTCCAGAAAAGTGACAAAGTTTCAGAACAAAGGAGATGATAAGTGAGACCATAAGGTTTCTAATTAACCAGTGTTTTTTTCTGTATCCAATAGCTTCCAGATGAGCTAAAAGCAGTAGTTTGTAGTCAGTATATATTACACATATCACATTTCCAACTGGCTCAGTTTTACTAACTAACTATTCCATGTCTTTGACACTAACACGCTGTTAGCCCCTCACTGAGTATTATGGGGATAAGTAGATTGCTCATTTTGTGTTATGGGCTCATGATTTCTAAAGAAGACTGCTTTTATGCAAGAGTGAAATAAAGTAAATGAAACTCATTGCTTTCAATACGTTTTTAAACCACAATAATAATAGATTGCTGTCACAGTATGTATAAGGATTGTTGACAATTTTTTACAAAATGTACATACGTATACCTGTCAAGTGTCATGCAAGTATTGTGTGATCTAGAGTAGGTTTTGAAAAGTGTCAAAATTGTAATGGCTCTTGAGAAAGTAAATTGTACGAAAGTTACAATCTAAAATATGGAATATTATGCAGTCAGTGTGTTTGAGGCTGGGCATCAGTTGAGTTTCCAAATTTGTCACTTAAGGCTGGTTAAGCTATTTCATCCGAGAAACTTTAGGCTTCATATAAATTATAATGTTTGCTGCTACGTAAGTCTTCATATAGCATTTTGTTAATTAGTTTTAATGATGTAATTGAAACACATGTTGATATCGGGTCAGTTTTATGTGGTCAGCCCTGACTGAGCCCATTATCAAGGTGCAGTAGAGTAAGTCAGTAGTGTGAATTTTCGATGTTATTTGGTGCAGTGTTGTATTAGTTAGTAATACGAACAGCGAGTTGAAGAGTGTTTTCGCAGTTCCATTGAAATATAATAATTATGCTATGAGCCATATAAAGTCTAACAGGAGTCAGTTTCCATTGCATTTTATTTTTGCCCAAACGGCAGTTCCGTATATATCAGTAGAATTTCTCTAATCTATGTGCTGAGCAATCATTCCATTGTCTTCACAAGTATTCATTTTTTGTTTAGTTAACTGTTGCAAATCTAAACCACTGCATTGCATAACTTACAAAAATGGCGAAGAAACTTAATTGATTCTGAGTTGAGGTTGATCTGAGTTTTTCATGTTTCATTATATTTTTGCTCTCTTTTATAATTAGTAATATCCGTATTGTTACACGTTCCATGCTGCTCTCTTTTAATAAGCACCTTCCGTTTTCATATACGAGTTACGTTTTACTGTTTTTAATTTATTAGTTATTTCCATAAAATTACTTTTCCGTTACCTTGTTCATGCAATCTAATAGTCCAATCAGTTAATTCATGACCTTGCGATCTTTGTATATATTTTTGCGGCATAAAAATATGCATAAGTTATGACAGCAAATTATTCGAAACACTAGCTCGTTTTTATTTGCAACGCAAATATTTACTTTTAGTTTCTATTGTTTACATTACACTGACTAATTGCATTCCGGACTGGAAAAAGTAGCAAATAAAAGATATGAAGGAAAATTGCAGGCTGTGTTCTTCCTCTGAAGCTAAAAGCCAAGCTACTCAAGTTTACTTTTGATTGCACTATGCTCTAATTAAGTTTCCTTATCAGAAAGACAACAAATGATATCTGTTGTGACAGAGAAATCCTACTTTTCTACTAAAATGAACAATTAAGTCGGCTTTTGGGCGTCAAATATAGAACTCTTGAATGACAAATCAAGGTGAAGTCTAAAATTCTGCTGATAAATTGCTCCTTTGTCATCTATTGGGAAACTATCTAACAAGTAGTATCATTATTTCCATTTTATTCATGTGTTCTTTTCATAAACCTGTGAGCTTTCATGCATTTTGGGCTAGGGGCTCCAACCTTAGAGTTTGAGTGACTGAATGACAATCTATTATTACTTAAACCAAAGAGAGGATAGTTGCCAAATTTTGTGCGAGCTTCTTATTCAAAAACAACTTGATAGTTTGTTACATCAATACTAGCATAGCATCTAACTAACTGGTAAATAGCTGGCTTATTTTAAGGCTATTTTGAAAGAACTTTCTCACATATTTGTTGATACACATCAACCTGGTTATGTAAACTTCTAAACAAACAGAAAAAAATCGCAAAAACTTTAAAAGAAATACAACGCAAACTTTGTGAAACCTATTGTCCGTTTTTCAATTACTGGGGTTATTTAAGCGAAAGGTTTCGGGAAATTTTTTGTTGATTACTGGTAATGACGAAATAAAAATATCAAATGTTTGGATTCAAACTGGAGAAAAAAATGTGAATATCATACAGATTGAATTTTGTTGTTGTTGTTTATGGAAATTAAATTTTGCTTTTCAATTGACTGATTTTGTCTATAATAACAACATAAATTAAATGTGTAAAATTTTGAATTATTGAAACTGCACGTAGGGTTGCCATTATTTTGTGTTACATTGCGTAACAGAAAACCTTTTGTACAAAGTGACTTTGTCCAATTTTGGTGAATGTGTGAAATTTGTTGAATAGTAGTAGCATTATTGCACATTTTTTCAGCTATAAAATATTCACAAAGCACTTACGCTCAATGAAATGCACTTTAGTGGTTTAGGTTGGCAGTGGCAGACACTAAAATTTCAAAAGCTTTTCTACCTGTTGTTTCCCACAGCATGCATATGGACGTCTGATATTTTCACTCACTCACTCAGTCAGTCCAAGCGCTTTGATTTGGATTGTATGCTAAAGCAAGACCTTGAGCATGATGATGTTTGCATATTTTATAGATTTTTTTTACCATTCCCGAACTAGGATAGCTTTTTTCGCCGTGATTATTCACCAGTTAATGGTTACTCAAATAATGAAAAGATAAAAACAGAGGACATATGATCATATGAATATGGCTAACAGGGAAAATTAATGTTATGCCTCATATAGTAGTTTATATGTAATTTAATACTGCAAAGGCGATCTGAGGAATCTATTTTTTTTTTAATTTCAGTTTTAATGTAATGTCTTTACGTGCATGATTTATTGGTCCTGCGAATCTAATATCCTACCTCATTAATTAAACCTCTTATCTTGTTTGCATGCTTCGTCATGTTGAATAGAAATTTAAAGCCACTTAAGTGGAACAAAAGGCACACCATAAAACATATGCACAAGACTGAGCATGTTTTATCACGTCCCTAATATTAATAAGTTGAGCTCCCACAAAAGGACACGATCAAAGTGAAATGTGCCAATTAAATTCCCTCGCACTTACATTCTAGCAGCGATAATTTAATTAATTAGGGTGAGACGTTATTAAGCTCAAGCTACTTTTCATGGTATAATAATAGATGTTTTCAGTTTCACAATTTAAAATTTATATAGTGAAATGTAAATAGTTAAATCTGGAGGAAAATAAATTTTAATTCTGCTGAAAATTCAGGGCTCATGGGTGTGAGCTTAGTTAGTCAGTCTGTTTGTCTAGCTTAGAGTTCGTATAATAGAAACCCATTACAGACTTTTCAAACATGTTTAATGTACTTTTCGTTTCAACTTTCCTCTGTCAAACGAGCAAAGTGTAGTATCTGTAAATAAGCCAAGTAGTAACTAATATTATATGCAACACAGTTACAAAACTTAGAATTATATAAGTTCCGTACAAACTGTCTAAAATATAGCCAACTAGTACAAACATGGAAATGTAACTTGAGATTCATTCTGGCGTTACCAAAGTCAAACAAAAACTGGTTTTGTTTTAAAACTACTAACTAAGCATTTTGTATAAGTTTTGTATCCAGAAATCGCCGGATTATCTCAGTGAATGTTGAGTTCTGAACCCCCGTAGGAGATTTTTCACGCAAATTTATACTCCAGAGGATAACCACACAAGACTTTGTACTGTGAAAAGGTTAATCAAGTGGAAATTTTTTTCTGATTTTTTTTAGAACGAAGGAGATTGAGTTTACGGTGCCTCAGACTTTAAGCCCGCTGACGCCTACAATGGGACGCAAAGGGATGAATTCTGGTGAATCCAGTCCTGTAAGCTTGTCAGGCTCCGGAAGATCCGAGACAGAGCATTCAAACACATCCAGGGGGAACACACCATCCCCAATCTTCTTCCACCGTGGAGCTGTGTCGGTTGACACTGCTTGTGGTAAGGTTATAATAATACTTCACGCTTCTGTAGGTTTGCATTTGCATTCTAAAGTTCATAATATGGAAGCTGCTTGTTTGCGTTTGCATATCCACATCTAGATATTTCTGCTGGTTAGTGAATTGAGTTCAAACGAAACAATCTGAAATCACTTATTTTGTTCGGTCGTAGCAACTGCGAAATTTAAATATACGAAGTTAGTTTTGAGCAATCGAGTATGAAATGCAATAAAATTATTTGCTCATAGCCCATAACTACTTACATTATCTGCTTTATCACATTCTAGAACCGTACTGTGCCTTAAAAGGTAGATTTGTGCATCTTTGAAAATATTGCTTTAACATTCTTCTATGCAATAACAAGATCAAATGTCGAGTCACATAAAAAAGAAGAAATATTATTATTTATTACAATATGATAAGGTTTTAAAAGCATAAAATAAAAAAATCAATTGGGAAAAACCGAACTGTTCTATGGATGAGCGTTGCCGCAAAAAGTATGAAATCCAAGCTACTCATTAGGAATGCTTACTTTTAAGCCCATACATGACCCGTACTGCAATATTAAAAGCAAATTGCTTGTTAAAACCCCAAATGATGTAAATTCTTCTTAGCATGCAATGTTTTAAGTATTTTAAAAGACAATCAAATAATCTTTCAAGTCAATTTTTGAAATTACAAATTCTTTAAGGGTTCAAGTTCATTCAATAATGATTCTGGAAACATGCAGCGAAGGCTCGATAGCCGAATAATATTTTGGTTCCTTTTATGAAGATGTTGATTCTTATGAGAATGTTTTCTGGGAAATTTAGATATTGAGTCGATTCCCTTATTAAATATTCAATAGTAATGGAAGATGGATTAGATAAAATAAATGAGAGAAAGTTGGACTTTCTCTTTTCGTAATACAATTTACTTGCATGAAGTTTTTGAACTTACTTTTAGTTAGGTTCGTTTATAAAACAATATTAGTAAGAATTGGAAGACAATGATGCGTAGATTTCTTTCGGATTGTATAAACGCTCTTTTTTGAAGCTTTGATTATTATTATTAACTAACTAATTATACATGTCTGAATAACGTTTCTAACTAAGTCAGTCAAGCAAAGTGAATTTGAATGCATTATTAAGTGGAGCAGTAATGATCATAATCATGAATTTTTTATCTAATTCCCAATTAACCAATAAGTTAACCGTGAATCCCATATTTAAGGCGTTCCCTCAAATTAAGGTGCTGAGGAACTCCTTAAAATTCAGTTTTCTTACCTTGAAACAATGTTACGTTACTGTTTGACCTCTCTCATGTCCCTTTTTCGTTGTTAGTACCCTGCGTATGCTCAGGCTAAATTGGTATATGCGAAGTGCAAATGAGCAAAATCCTTTATTCATTCATGTAAAGCAGAATAAATATCACATATTTTGATTCAGTATTTATATGAAAGAACTTTCTAAATAAGCTATATTGTTGACCAAATATTACTGTTTTTGTGATGATAAATAAATAAAAGAGAAACAAAAATTAAATTTGGTAATGTAAAAGTTATTATAAGCACTCTTTGAAACTAAGGCACTCCTAAATATTAAAAAAATAGAAGCCCAGTACTTTAATAATTGGACTTACGGTAACTAACTTTTCGAAACTTGAGTTTTCTATTCTTTTCTATGTAGTTCTAGGTAAAAAATACTGCACAAAACTTTTGAAACCCTCTACTTCAATCATATCATCTCAAGAGCTCATCCAGTATACAAAAGCCTCTCGTCTCGCGTAGAATTAGTGGCCCACGTTTTTCTCTAAAAATTGTGTAGGTGGTTTGCCAAGCCAAAAATCAAAGTAAACCCGTCTTCTGTGTTTACCCACACAAACACTCACAGTAATATAATTCCGTTGTTTGTAAATAGTGAATGACTTTTATCTGAATCCTTTCTCAGATATTGCATTTTTTAGATACTTGTTGCCATCCGAAGTACAGATGGATTCAGTTGGCGACTTTAGTCTGCTATTTGTTCCCACACATAATCTATAAGACAAGTATGTCGAATCAGCATTTATTGGCTATTCAAGAGATAATGTGAATGAAAACCCATTGTATTTATTATTTAAGGCACTGTTTTATCAACTTCAACATACATTTTGTAGGTAATTTTTCTGTCACGGAAACTTTTGTTGAAAACAAGTGTAAAAACAGTGGCACCATACCATGGGGTTGCAATCATAACAATATTTAAAGAACTTTTGAACATTGAAAATTTTTGACACAATGTAGCCTTGAAAGTTGCCAAAATTCAGACCCAACTCAACAACCTTGATATGGTACATTCAACCTTCAAGCTCATATTTACACAAAGGGTGAATCTATGTTTTCTTTTCTCGTTTTAAGATTCTTTCCAAAGTGTCGCATGCATTATTGTACACGGGCTCTTGTTGCGATTCTGTCTACCTCTTATCCCAAATGATAACATGGAACAATCCACAAGATTTAAAGAACCTTCAGTGTTCACACCACAGGCATTTTGCTCCTATTGCTTTAACCTATCGGTCTTACCTGCTTGAACTTTGGAGCACGTACTGCTGCGTACTACATAAACCCTTATTTATTCCCTGTTTACTTTAGTTCTTGTTGGAGTCAATAGCCCGCAGTTATTTTTGATGAGTACTGGAAATGCGAGCTCTTA
>Ga0210040_10008966_pt1 | contig 11728 bp, 9 predicted proteins | sample CryGeyCG12114_NA_FD_185462 | JGI IMG/M metagenome (GOLD analysis project Ga0210040, IMG submission 185462) | Groundwater microbial communities from aquifer - Crystal Geyser CG19_WC_8/21/14_NA (SPAdes) (version 2) | ecosystem: Environmental > Aquatic > Deep subsurface > Groundwater | place: USA... | reverse complement strand
TCGTTCCCAACCTGACCCTCGACCCGAGAAGGGAGTCAGCATGTCCGCGCGCCATCGAGCCCCTCGCCGCCGCAGCACCGGCTGGCTCACCGCAATCGTCGGCATCGTTCTCGTCGCGATGCTCGGGAACGCAGGCGGCACCTATGCCGCCTGGTCGGTGACCGCTCCCCTGACGCCTTCGAGCACGGTCATCAAGAGCGCCACTCCCGGCGTGAGCATCACCGGCTTCAGCGACGTCGGCGGCACCTACGCGGCGGCGCAGGCCGTGAAGACGAAACCGCTCACCATCACCAACACTGGCGACGCGACACTCACCTCGACCACCGTGACGCCCTCCCTCCGCGCGGGATCATCGTCAACCGCCGCGAACGCATTCAACGTCGTCCGCTGGGGCCCGGTCTCCGCCGGCTCGCAGTGCACCGAGAGCGCGCAGCCCTCGAGCTACTACAACGGGACGTACGCGACTGTCCTCAATTTCTCGGTATCGACCCTTGCGCCCGGCGCCTCCGCAATCTACTGCGTCCGAACCAAACTCGTCTCGAGCACCAACGGCACTGCAACGATCGACCTCGCCGCCACCGGCAACGTCTCCACCAATTGGAAGGCTACAGCGGCGGCGAACGCGACCTTCGTGGCACAAGCAGCTGACACCACGGTCCCTTCGCGGCCCGGTACTCCGAGCGCAGTGACCGTGACCGGCGCCCAGATCGGCCTGACATGGACTGCATCGACCGACAATGTCGGCGTGACGGGATACGACGTCTACCGGAACGGCGTACTCGTCGGTTCGACTACCGGCGCGACCACCTACACCGATACCAGACTGGCGATGGCGACGGCCTACAGCTACACGGTCAAAGCCCGCGACGCTGCCGGCAACGTATCCGCGACTTCCGTCTCCACCAGCATCACGACCAGCAACACGCCCGACTCTGCGACGTTCTACAAGATCGTCAACGTCCAGAGCGGACTCTGCCTCGACATCGCCACGAACACGAACGGAGCGCCGCTCAAGCAGCAGACGTGCGCGACCGACGGCACAGCACGACAGAGCTGGCAGTTCAACGCGGTAGGCAGCACCCAGTACTGGGTTTCGCCGAAGAACGGCAATCCGATCGCCTGGGACGTGAACGGCGACACTCCCGGCACCAACGGCGGGTTGGGCGATTACGCCAAGATCCAGGGTTGGAGCTACAGCGGCGGCAGTAATGAGCAGTGGCGGGTCGAGCAGGTCAGCGCCGGGAAGTACCGGATCGTGTCGGTACTGAGCGGAAAGTGCCTCGACGTGCCGAACGCGCTCTCGACCCCGGACATCCAGCTGCAGCAGTACACCTGCAACGGCAGCAACGCGCAGAGCTTCACGTTCACGGCGGTCGGCTGATGCGCAGCCGAGCCACCGCCGTCGCGATCATCGGAGGGCTACTGCTCGCGTCCGTCGCGCCCAGCCTCGCCCGTGCCGCCGATGAGCCGCTCGTCGTGAGCGACGATGGCGAGCACTGGTCCACCGCTCTGGACACCGGAGCGTTCCCGACCGGAATGACACTGATCCCAGGCGGCGAACAGACGGCGACGATCTGGGTCATGAGCACCGTCGACGGGACCAACGACCTCACGATCGAGCTGTGCAATACCACCGCCTCGAGCGATGCGTTCGCGAACGCCGTCTCCGTCAGCGCCGCAACCGACTCCACCGACGCGTCGATCGCTTCGACGCTGGCGCACGGCGCAGACTGTGCGCCGATACTCGCCGCCACCGACGCCGAGAAGAACACGCCGATTCGGGTCTCCGTCTCGGCCTCGATGTCGGGAGCCGCGTCCACGCTCGACACGACCGCTGCGAGTGCGAGCTTCGATCTGCGCCTGACGCTCACCGAACGCATCCCCGAAACCTCTCCCACAGTGCCAGCGAGCGCCGATCCCGCGACGGGTCAGATCGGTGTCCCGTCCGCCGTCTCATCTGCACGAGAATCGACCGTCACCTCCACCGGCTCGGCCGGTTCCGTCTCTCCCTCCATCGGTTCGGCCAGTTCTGTTTCGCGCGAGTATTCGCTGACCGTGCCCGCCAACGGATCCAGCGGCTCGACCGCGCGTGCCGAACCGGATGATGAGGACACCACCCCATATCCTGCTTTCGACGGCGACCAGGGGGCCGGACTGCTCCCTGTCGTCTACGTCGGAGCCCCTGTCCTGGTCGGTCTCGCCATCTGGGCGTTCTTGATCCTCGGACGCCGGCGCGGACGAGAACACGACGAGACGAAGGGACGGCATGCGCGTAAGGACGGGTGATCGGGAGCGCGGCGTCTGGCACTACCTCTGGACGGGGCTGAGCGCGGGGGTCCTCGCCGTCGTGGTCGCACTCGGAGTCGTCGCCGTTGTGATTCCGGTGATCGCAGGAGCCACTCCCTTGACGGTCCTCACGCGATCGATGGAGCCCACTCTTCCCCCCGGCACGCTTGTCGTCGTCAAACCGACGCCCATCGATACCATCGAGATCGGCGACGTGCTCACCTACCAGATCGAGTCGGGCAAGGCGGATGTCGTATCGCATCGCGTCGTCGAGGTCCGCTCGGAATCGACCGGGGGCCGCACCTTCATCACCAAGGGCGACAACAACGACGCGGCCGACCCGGAACCGGTCATCGAAGCTCAGATCAAGGGCACGGTCTGGTACAGCGTTCCGTGGATCGGCTACCTGAGCACGAATCTCGTCGGATCGAACCGGTCATGGCTCGCGCCGGCCGCGGGCATCGGACTGCTCGGCTACGCGGCCGCCATGATCATCTCCGGGCTGACCGGCAGCAAGCGACGCGCGAAGGGACGCCATCGCGCCGCTCCCGCAGCACAGCGGGCCGCCGAGAAGCTACCGACGCCGTAGGATCGGGCGCCGTGACCGCCGCCATCTCGATTCCCCTCTGGGCCGATCTGCTCGCCGTCGGAGTCGCCGGAGTCCAGGGCGCCATGCTCGCCGCTGAGCTGCGCGACCGAAGGCTGGATCTCCTCGGCGTCGCCATCGTCGGGACCGCGACAGGCCTCGGCGGCGGTCTGCTACGCGATCTCTTCCTCGGTGTCCCACCGACCGCGCTCGGCACGAATTGGTACCTCCCCGTCGCGGTCCTCGCCGCGATCATCGGCATGCTCCTGCAGCAGCTGTTCGCGCGCGTCGACTGGGCGATCACTGCGCTCGACGCTCTCACGATCGGCCTGTTCGGCGCGATCGGCACCTCGAAGGCGCTCTCGCTCGGAGTCCCGTTCGTGCCTTCGATCTTCATCGGGACGGTCGCGGCTGTCGGCGGCGGCATCATCCGCGACGTGCTGCTCGGAGTCCCGATCGCCCTCATGCACGTCGGTTCGCTGTATGCCGTCGCCGCAGTCGCAGGGACTTTCCTTCTCGCAACCCTCGAGTACGTCGCGGTCCCCATCGAGGCCGCGGCCGTCGCGTGCGTCGTGACGACAACCGTCATCCGCGTGCTCGCAGTGCGCTTCGGCTGGTCGCTTCCAGAGCAACGCGCTCTCGCCCGCCTGGCGCGGCCTCGCCTGTAGCCCCAGGATCCCGTTCGCCTGGTCGTGTCCCGTGCGAGCAGGACGCGGCCAGGCGTCGGAAGTCGCCGGTCCCCTAGGTGAGGGCTAGCTCGACCTGGGTGGCCAGGTCGGCTTTGATCGCGCGGTTCACGCTCGACACGATCGCCTTGAGCGACGCCGTGCTGCTGTCGGGGTCGATCCCAACGCCCCAGAGGCGCTTGCCCATGACGTCGAGCTCGACGTACGACGCGGCATACGCGTCACCGGATGCGGAAAGCGCGTGCTCGACGTAGTCGTAGAGCTTCACCTCGATGCCCTGCTGCGAGAGCACGTCGAGGAACGCGGCGATCGGGCCGTTGCCGCTGCCCTCGACCTCATGCACGTCCTCACCGACGCGCAGGCTCGCCTGCAGGGTCACCACCCCGGTCATATCGCTCGCCGTGCGTGTGCGGGTGAGCTCGAAGCGTCCCCACTTCGCGGCTGCCGCGTCGGCCGGAAGATACTCGTCGTTGAAGATCGCCCAGATCTGGTCGCTCGTGACCTCGCCGCCCTCAGCATCGGTCTTGGCCTGGACGACACCGGAGAACTCGATCTGCAGACGCCGCGGGAGGTCGAGCGCATGGTCGGTCTTCAGCAGGTAGGCGACACCACCCTTACCCGACTGCGAGTTGACGCGAATGACCGCCTCGTACGAACGGCCGAGATCTTTCGGGTCGACGGGCAGATAGGGAACCGCCCACTCGATAGCGTCCATCTCGACGCCCTGCTCGCGAGCCGATGCCTCCATCGCCTCGAAGCCCTTCTTGATGGCGTCCTGGTGGCTGCCGCTGAATGCGGTGTAGACGAGGTCGCCGGCCCACGGGCTGCGCTCGTGCACACGCAGCTGGTTGCAGTACTCCGCGGTGCGTCGGATCTCGTCGAGGTCCGAGAAATCGATCTGCGGGTCGATGCCCTGCGTGAACAGGTTGATGCCGAGCGCGACCAGGTCGACGTTGCCGGTGCGCTCACCGTTGCCGAACAGGCACCCTTCGATGCGGTCCGCGCCGGCCAGATAGCCGAGCTCCGCCGCGGCGATCGCGGTGCCGCGGTCGTTGTGCGGGTGCAGCGACAGCAGCACGTTCTCGCGCTGCGCGAGATTGCGGTTCATCCACTCGATCGAATCGGCGTACTGGTTCGGCGTCGCCATTTCGACCGTCGCAGGAAGGTTGATGATGACCTTGCGCTCGGGCGTCGGCTCGAAGATTTCGATGACCTGGTTGCAGATGTCGACAGCGAACTCGAGCTCGGTGCCCGTGTAGCTCTCGGGTGAGTATTCGTAGTAGACCGTGGTGTCCGGGATGGTCTTCTCCATCTCGCGGCAGATCCTCGCTCCTTCGAGAGCGATGTCGATGATGCCCTGCTTGTCGGTGCGGAAGACGACCTCGCGCTGCAGCACGCTCGTCGAGTTGTAGAGGTGCACGATGGCTTGCTTGGCCCCCCGCAACGACTCGTAGGTGCGCTTGATCAGGTGTTCGCGCGCCTGCGTCAGAACCTGGATCGTCACGTCGTCGGGGATGGCACCGTCTTCGATGAGCTGACGGACGAAGTCGAAATCGGTCTGGCTCGCCGAGGGGAACCCGACCTCGATCTCCTTGTACCCCATCCGTACGAGCAGATCGAACATGATCCGCTTGCGCTCAGGACTCATCGGGTCGATGAGCGCCTGGTTCCCGTCACGCAAGTCGACTGCGCACCAGCGGGGCGCGACGGTGATCTGCTTGTCCGGCCAGGTGCGATCGGGCAGCTCGACCCGGAACTGCTCCGAGTAGGCGCGGTAGCGATGCACCGGCATGGCAGAAGGCTTCTGGTTGTTCTTCATGTCTTGATCTCCACGGTCTGTCTTCAGTGCTGGTCACCTCGTGAACGAGATGCAGGCATCACGCGACTCCGCGACGGGGAGGCCTGGAAGAACTAGACCCCGTCGCGGCGACTAAGGAGAAGGCCGCGCAGAAGCATCGGTTGAGCGTAACACTCGACGCGAGGGCTGTCTTTCAGGCGACTGGCACCTTCTCGGGCACTCGTCGCGCCGAATCGTTCGTGCGGATCATCGCCCGCATGATCGACACCGCCTGGCCGACCGTCATCGACGGCAGGTACGCCCGAGCCAAAGCGATTCCGATCGCGGGCAACACGAGCGGATCGGGATACGCGACCGCCATCTGCCGGAAAGTCGGGCCGAACTTGAGCTTGAAGGCAAGGAGCGAGCGGAAGCCGTACAGACTCTCGAGCCGACGACCCACATATCCGAGCACCTGCTCGGCGGGCGGCGCATCCTCGTCGCTCTCGACCGCACGTGCGAGCGGCGCCGCGGACAGGCTCACGAACTCGACACCCTCCAGCTTCGCCCGCGCCACCGTCTCGGCGATGAGGAACTCGACGACACCGTTCATACTGTCGGTCCGTCGGCGCATGAAGTCGAGGGTCCACCCGACGAGGACACCGTCCCGGTAGGTGGGCATCCAGCTCGTCGCGGCGAGGACACTCCCCGAGTCGCTGACGGCGAGCATCATCCGCACTTCCGGGTCGGCGAGCTCATCCACCCCGCCGAGGGTGAACCCCATCTCTGGGAGACCACGGCCGGCGATCCACTCCTCGGAGATCGACTCGACCTGGGACCGGAGGGCGAGGGGCAAGTCATCCCAGGTCGTCCAGTTGGCGGTCACGCCGAGCTTCGCGGCACGATTCACCGAGGTGCGCACGTCTTTCCAGCGTCCGCCTGCCAGGGTGAACGTCTCCGGCGTGATCACCGCATCGTCGCCGATGGTCGCGCTCTGCCAGCCGAGACTCTTGAAAGCAGGAAGGAGATCGCAGTCGATGCTGTAGAACGCGGGAATCCAACCGTTAGCGTCGCAGTGGCTGACGAAACCTCGGATGGTCGCCTCCCTGCTCGCTGCCGGACCGATCGGGCCCCCGGTGGTCAACGCGACCCCTGACACGACCCGGTAGGCGACCGCAGCCTCGTCGTCGGGGGCGAACCAGTAGGAGTGCCCCTGCCAGGTGGCCATATGTGCGAGTGATCCCGACGAGCCGGAGCGCAGAAGCGCGTGCACTCGTTCGAGGTCGCTGGTCCCGATCCGGCCGGCGGATCCCGTCATGGCGAATGCACTCGCGATGAGGACCACGATCCAGAAGAAGGCTCCGGTCCAGTCGTACAACGCGGTAGCGATGGGCCCTTCGGGTACGAATTCGAGGAGGCGCAGGTGCAGGAATCCGATGGGGAAATATCGCTCTGGGAGATCGAGCAGCAGAGAGAGGAATGTCACGGGCGGCTCGAACTGCTCGGCGGCGAGATAGCCGCCCACGAGATACACCGTCGCCGTCGCGACGAACGCGCCACCGACCCGGATCCAGAACAGTCGAATCTCACGAGCGGTCGTGCGGCCGGGGAAATGCCCGAGGGCGAAAAGGAGTCCGATGGCGAGCGCGAGCGGAACCACGACCGCGAGCGCGGCGCCGAATCCGAACGAAGGATCGGCGATGCGAAGCTGACTGTCGTCCGGAATCATGGGCAGGAGGCCGTAATAGAAGGCCGCGAGATAAGCCAGGAACCCGAGGACGGCGACCGCGACCCAGACCGCGACCCTGCGGCCACGCAACATGCCGAAGGCACTCAGCGCGAGCACGGCGAGGGGAAGCAACGAGAGCAGGATGGCGCCGGGACCGGACGCGCGCAGTGACGCCAGCTGGTCGAGGCAGCCGGCCGTTGCGATCATGTCGAGGCAGGCCGACGCGTCCGCGGTTGCCCGTCCGTCGAGAAGGTGGCCGACGGTGTGCAGCGGGCCGCGCGGCGAAGGAGCGAGCAGTGTGACGACCGGCCCGATCGCGACGATGAACGTGAGCGCAGCGAGCAGTGTGCGCGCCTCGTGCCTCGAGCTCGGGGCGATCCGCGTGAAGCGGTGCGGCGCCGGCGTGAACGCGATGCCGAGCAGCAGCCCGGCGACCGCCGCCGTCAGCCGATAGAGGTCCGGCGCAGTGCCGGAGTAGAGAACGAGCACCAGCAGAATGGTGAAGCCGACGGAGCGGATCCGGCGCCGCCACATCCGCTCGGTGAACGCGCTTGCGGCCATGACGGTCCCGCACACCGCCATCAGCGGGTCGAGAACGCTCTGGCCCGGTCTGAACGAGTCGGGCCCGACGACCATCGCCTCGACGAGCGAGCCCCCGATGACGCCAGCCGCCCCTGTCAGGACATACGCGAAGAAGGCACGGCGCTGCCCCATGACCTTCTCGCTGACTCCCACGAACGCTGCGATGGCGAGGACGGCCAGAACGAGGGCGACTCCCCCATCGGCGATCAGCGCAGCGGTGAGCGGAGCGACGAGTGCATGTCCCTGGACGAGTCCTGGAGCGGAAGCACCGAAGAAGGCGAGCACGTCGTCCGACGCGCCGAATGCGGCGCCCGTCACAAGACTCAGAACGAGCACGATGCCCACGAGTGCGAGCGTCGTCGTGTGGTTACGCGCCAATGTTCGCCCCGCCGTCATCGTGTGAGCCCCCAATTGGTCAGTAGAGCGTCGAAAGCGAGGGAGAAGCCGTACCGAGCGGTGTTCCAATCGTGGCCCGTTCCAGGCGACACCGCTCGGATAGTCGTCATGTCCGCGCGCTCGGCAGCGGCGGACACCGTGTCCATATACGCAGAGTACTGAGCGTCGTTCTCGCCAGCGACGAAGATCGCCGTCGAGTCGGTGAACGGTTCGTTCTCGGCGAGAAGGTGCAGCGGCGTTGCCGCCTCATACGCCTCCGCGTCTCCCCCGAAGCCCTCGTCGATCGTTCTCTGGTGGCTCCCGAGAGTCGGAGCCTCCTCGCCCGAGACGTCGATGATCGAGCCGAAGATCTCGGGATACGCGGCTCCCAGCTGAATGGCACACGTGCCGCCTTGAGAGAACCCGGCGATCGTCCATCCGCTCGGTTCGGCGCGCACCGCGAAATGCTCGGTGATCCAGGCCCGGACGTCCTCGACCAGGTAGGTCTGAGAGTCGCCGAGCGCGCCATCCACGCACATCGGGTTGATGCTCGGGTCTCCGAGTTGATCGGGAACGACCACGATGGGGGCGAGTCCGCCGTTCGCCTGGGCGATGCTGTCCATCATCTGATCGACGCCTCCTGCACTGAAGACGTCCGACGGCGTTCCGGGCTGGCCCGACAAAGCGATGACGACGGGCAGTTCGGGCGCAGACGCGGTCAAAGCCGCGGGCGGGAGGTAGACCGCCGCGGGACGCGGCGCGAAGTCAGCGGCGCGTGCGGCGATATCCACCGTGCCGACGAGCCCCTCCTCGGGTAGGTCGTCGGGCGCCGTCCATTCGGTGATCGACAGGGCGTTCTGGGGCTTCTCGGGGAGGGCGAGAGTATCGCGATAAGTGGTGCCGACCGCGTCGCCCAAAGTCGGGTACTGCCCGAAGTCGACGTTGATGGTCAGGAAGAGACACCACGCCGTAAGCGCTGCCGTCACGAGGGCGATCAACGCTCTCCACCATCGGGTGGTCACGAGGTTGACGAGCGCGACGGCGAAGCCTGCGAAAGCGAGGGTGTCTGCTATCCGCACGACCCAGGTCAAGGAAACGCCGAACACGTTGATGACGTCGCTCAGCAGCCAGGTCAGGACTGCGCCGACGACGGCTCCGGCGATCGTCGCTGCGAGGACGAGCCGGCGGAAGTGACGGACCCTTGCACGGACGCCTTGCCGGGTGATCCCGAGCAGGATGAGGAGGGCGCCGGTCAGCACGAAACTGAGGACGAACGCCGGACCGTCGACGATGCTGATCGTCGACAACCAGTCATTCATCAGCGTCCTCATAGCCTCCTCCCGGTCCGGGAACATGAGGCGATCGTAGGCCGCAGTCGCAGATCGCTTCGCCTCCCCCACCGGCATCCGCGAATCAGGTGAAGAAAACTCGCTTCACGTGATCAGATCAGGCGATGTTCGTAGGCGAAAACGACCAACTGGACCCTGTCCCGAAGCCCGAGCTTCGCCAGGATGCGGGAGATATGCGTCTTCACGGTCGCGTCGCTCACATATTCGTGGGAGGCGATCTCTGCGTTGCTGAGGCCACGCGCCGCGAGGAGGAAGATCTCCCGCTCGCGGTCACTCAGCGCCCCGAGGGCCACATTGCGGTCTGCCGCGATCCTGCCGCCGAAATGCTGGAAGAGCTCGGCGGTGGCAGAGGGCGCGATGACTGCGGTTCCCGCGTGTACCGTCCGAATCGCGGACAACAGGAATTCCGGCTCGGCATCTTTCAGGACGAATCCGGATGCGCCGGCTTTGATCGCGCGAGCCGCGCCCTCATCGAGATCGAAGGTCGTGAGCACGATGATGCGCGGCAGGTGACCGCCGCTGTCCGCGGCCTGCACTATCCGCTCGGTACCGGCGATGCCGTCGACCTGCGGCATGCGGATGTCCATGAGCACGACGTCGGGTCGGGATCGTGCGACCACCCCTTGCGCGCTCGCTCCGTCGCCGGCCTCCCCGACGACCGTCATGTCGTTCTGCGAGTCGATCAGCATCCGAAGGCCCGAACGGAAGAGGGCCTGGTCATCGACGAGGACGACCGTGATCTCGCTCTTCGCGACGGGTCCGCCGCTATCGCCATGATCGTCGTGATCAATGACGGTCATCAGGCACCTCCCTGATCGTCATCGGCTGGGTCAGCGCCGATCCTCGGTCGAGCGGCAACACGATGCGGACACGGAAACGCCCGTTCGTCCCGTCTCCCGCCGCGAAGCTACCGCCCGCAAGGCTGGCGCGCTCGCGCATCCCAGGGATTCCGTGGCCCGACGGGTTCGCGGCTCGCTCGCCGGAGGAAAGGTCGTTGGTGACGCTGACCGTGAGCGTGGTGTCGCTCCAGTCGAATTCGAGGTCGACCGGGTTGTCACGCCCGCCGTGCCGGAGCGCGTTGGTGAGCGACTCCTGCACGACGCGATAGACCGCCAGGCCCGCCGACTCGCTGAGCGGAACGCCCGTGCCGTAGCTCGTCCAATCGATGTCGAGACCCGACTCGCGGAACCCGCGCACGAGGGCGTCGAGGTCGTTCATCCCCGGCTGTGGCCCCGATTCCTGACTGTGCCGAAGTTCGGTGAGGAGGGCACGTACGTCACCGAGAGCTCCGCGCGCCGTCGCGGCGATGGTCGTGAGCGCCTCGTCCACCGACTCAGGGGACGTCTTCGCGGCATACCGAGCCCCGTCGGCCTGCGCGATCACGACGGCGAGCGAGTGGGCGACGATGTCGTGCACATCGCGCGCGACCCGGTTGCGCTCATGCTCGAGCGTCGCCGTCTGCTCCGCCGCCGTGAGCCGCACCGTCGTCTCGGCGACCGACTGTCCAAGCGTGCGTCGCTCTTCGTTCAAAGCGAGGCGAGCGAGCATCGACCGCACCAGCACGCCAGCGGTCCAGGGAAGTCCAGCTGCGGCGAGACCGAACACGAAGTAGAAAGCTCCACCCTCCGCACCGAACCACCAGGACACCGCTGCGAGGCCCAGTGCACCCAAGACTACGGCGACCAGCCCGGTCCACTTCGTCGGAGTGCGACCGTACGCGGCGGAGGCAAAAAGCACGACCACAAGTGGGAACCAGAAGATGATCATCGCCGAGTCGTTTGCGACGCCGAAGAACAGCGAGGCGAGGACTGCGAATGCAGCAAACCCCAATGACGCGATCGGAACGACTCGATGGAGACTTATGCTGAGGGCAAATAGGAATGCGAGCGGGATGAGTATCACCCCGACGCGCCCGATCTCGCCGACACAGATCGCAAAGAAGTAAAGAGCCGCGACACCGACCTCTAAGTAGCCGCGGTAACGAATCCAGTTGTCGACAGTGAAGACGGCGAGAATCCGCTGCTCCAGCGCGTCCCCGGGGCGTACCGGAGTGGTGTTGTCCATGCGGCACACGCTACGCGGACGGCGCCGCGTCGACGTCGATTCGCACCTGCAATCATCCCGCAGTCACGCAGGATCATCCCCCAGGTCTACCTCGCCGAACCGCCGACTTCTGCTGGTCGCCGCAGCCTCGAATCAGCGACGTGGGCAGTTCGAGTCAGAAGCCGAGGCGGCCGAGGAGTTTCGGGTCGCGCTGCCATTCCTTCGCGACCTTCACCTGGATCGCGAGGTAGACGGGCTTACCGACGAGCGGTTCGATGCCGGCGCGCGCCTTCGCCCCGATCTCCCGCAACCGGC
>Ga0210040_10008965_pt1 | contig 11728 bp, 6 predicted proteins | sample CryGeyCG12114_NA_FD_185462 | JGI IMG/M metagenome (GOLD analysis project Ga0210040, IMG submission 185462) | Groundwater microbial communities from aquifer - Crystal Geyser CG19_WC_8/21/14_NA (SPAdes) (version 2) | ecosystem: Environmental > Aquatic > Deep subsurface > Groundwater | place: USA... | reverse complement strand
CTAAAATATACATCGAGAAGAAAGACGGCACCAAAGAACTACTTAAAATTATAGGCATTTAACTTGTTCTTCCTATGCCTATACCAGAAGCCGACGAGCAGGCCTTTGATTTTGGCACCGAACCTTCTCTACCCCAAAACAAACCGGTGCCTCCCGACGAGAACAAAGCCTTTATCAACTTAGGGTCAGAGCCGACCGACAATAAAAAATCGTTCCGCATTGAAACGGAAACGGAGGTTTCGGATAAAGATATTTTCAGGTTAGGCAAATTTATCCTGCTCTTTTGCGGCCTGGCTTATATCTTTATTGCCGCCCTTAAAATTATTCAGCCAGCTTCCGAAGCCGTAGACGAAGTCTGGAACCACGCCACCGTATTCTTAACATCCATTATTTCGCTGGTGCTGGGCCTGTATTTCGGTCAGAAAAAAAGATAGGTAGTTTTGGGTACTTTCTTTCTATTAAGTAAGAAATTACATGGTATTTCTAAAGTAGGTACAAGCCTCCCTCCTATTACTACAAACTATTCCAGAGGTGTAATTTATCCGGACTTACCCAAAAAACAGGAGGAATAAACTTTTCATACAAAATCTAGCCGGAAATGGTAAATAACCAAACATCAAACCCTTGCTGCTTGTTATCAACCATGACTTCTATAAAACTAACTTTCCGCCTAACTTACTTTATTTTACTCAGCCTCTTAATTTTATTAACCGCGGGTAACGCCTGCCAGGTTAAACCTAAACCCGAAAGCAATACTTCCGTTCCTAAAACTTCTTCGGGTTATACAACCAAAACTCCGCACCCCGATGGCACCGGCAAAGTATACCAGGGCCGCGAAATTGCCCATGTTATGAGTGCTGCCGGTGGCGATTGGCTGGAGCGTGATACGCGCCAAAAAGAAGAAAACGTAGCCTTAGCCATTGCCAAATTAAACCTTGCACCCAACAGCGTAGTAGCCGATATTGGCGCTGGCACCGGTTATTACACCTTCCGGATAGCCCCGAAAGTACCGCAAGGCAAAGTATACGCCGTAGAAGTACAGGACGAATTTATCTCGGCTTTAGCAGCCCGCAAAAAAGAATTAGATTTAACCAACGTAGAGGTAATAAAAGGCAGTAACCAATCGCCGAACCTGCCCGCCGCGGCGGTTGATTTAGCCATTATGGTAGATGTGTACCACGAACTGGAATACTCGCAGGAAATGCTGCAAGCCATTTATAAAGCCTTAAAACCCACCGGCAAATTATTACTATTGGAGTACCGCGCCGAAGACCCAACTGTACCCATCAAAGAACTCCACAAAATGAGTGTAGCCCAGGTAAATAAAGAGTTAGCAGCGAACGGCTTCAAGCTTTATAAGCGGGAAAACTTCCTGCCCATTCAGCATTTTTTGCTGTACGAGAAGGCCCAAAAGTAATATTGCAGCCACTACAAGCCCTTAAGTAGATTACTCGTTTCAACATTCAGAACAAACCAATTCAGGACTTTTATAAAGAATTTTGCCCACTCCCCTTAAAAGCTAATTTAACAGGTATAAGATTCATAACAGAAAAGAAACTATTATCCTTCTAAAAACAGAAAGACGTTAGCTACGAGCAAACTCCGTCAGTCGGTGAGGTGAAGGCCTTCTAAAATTCCGGTGCGCAGCATTGCGAGGTACGAGCAAAGGAAGTTTAGACAGCCTGAACTCACCGACGGGCCCCGCCGGTCAGGAGGCAGCTTAGGAGGTTGCTACCCGTTAGCACCTAGGCATTGAAAGATGAAATCTTTCAAAAGATAAACTGTTATTTCCCTAAAAAGAGTAAAGAAATGATAAACAGCATCTGATAAATTAAAAGCAATCATTTAATTTCTTAATTTCACAACAACAGGTGTCCAGGTGTAATTTTTTATAAATTCTCCCAAAAAGTTATCATTCCCATTATCAAATTCCTGCTACCAAACGCCCTAAATACAAACAAAACAAACCATGTTAAAAAAGCTACTTCTACTTTTACTGATTATCTCCTTCTTTACCCAACGCATCTACGCCCAAACCGAAGTAATTAAACTAACGCCCCAGCAAAAACAAGACAGCCTCTACCTCGTACAAAATTACGAATGGCGCCAAGAAATGGTACCGGTGCGCGACGGCGTGAAATTATACACCGAAATTCTGGTGCCCAAAGATGCTGGCAAAGGCAAAAAATATCCTTTTCTGATGACACGTACGCCTTACAATGCTACCCGCCTCTACAGCCGCCTGTATACCAACCCCAGTTTTGCCCAGTTACTGCGCGAAGGTTTTATTTTGGTAGAACAGGATGTGCGGGGCCGCTGGCGCTCGACGGGCCAATACGACCACGAACGCCCCCTGCTCGCCAACACCGACAAGAAAAAACAAAAGCAACCCGACGAAGCCACCGATACCTACGATGTGATTGACTGGCTCCTGAAAAACGTAAAAGGCAATAACGGACGGGTAGGCATTCACGGCGTTTCGTACCCGGGTTTTTACAGCACCACCGCCGCCATCAGCAATCACCCGGCCCTGAAAGCGGTTTCGCCGCAGGCCCCGGTTACCGATTGGTTTATCGGCGACGATGTGCACCACAAAGGGGCTTTTTTCTGGATGGATTTCTTTGATTTCCTGCCCTGGTTCAACCAAGACACCCCCGACAAACCCGCCACTCGCACCTTTGGCGTCCTGAACAGTAAAAACCGCGATAACTACGATTATTTCCTGCATACCATCCAAACACCCAAGCGCGCCAACACCGAGTTTTTCAAAGACAGCATTCCGTTCTGGAACGATATACTGGCGCATCCGAATTACGACAGCTACTGGAAAAGCCGCAACCCGCTCTCCCACGCCAAAAACCTGAAACCGGCTATGTTAACCGTAGGCGGCTGGTACGATGCCGAAGATTTATACGGTGCCCTGGAAACCTACGAAAAGCTGGAAAAACAAAACCCCAAAACCCAAAATAAACTCGTAATGGGTCCCTGGTGCCACGGTTGCTGGTGGTCGGAGGCCAGCTCGTTGGGCGATGTGAAGTTTGATGCGCCTACGGGCCAGTATTACCTGGACAGCTTGTTTTTGCCGTTTATGAACTATTATTTAAAAAACCAGGGCAACGCGCTTAAACTGGCCGAAGCCACTGTTTTCGAGACCGGCGCGAATAAATGGCGAAAATTCCCGACCTGGCCGCCGGCCAATACCGAAGAACGCAGTTTGTATTTACTGCCTAACGGCAAACTGGGCTTCTCCGCCCCCACCGCCCCCAATGCCTTCGCGGAATATATCTCGGACCCGGCGCACCCCGTGCCGTACCAAGGCCCCGTTCACCGCCAACGCACCCGCGAATACATGCTCGACGACCAGCGCTTTGCTTCCACCCGGCCTGATGTGTTAACCTTTACCTCCGAGCCCTTAACCACTGATCTAACCCTAGCCGGTCCTGTTTTAGCTGATTTACTCGTGAGCATCAGCACCACCGACGCCGATTTTGTGGTAAAGCTGATTGATGTATACCCCGAAGACACCCCCGACTCAGCCGCGGCACCCGGCAGCACCGCCAACCTGAGTGGCTACCAGCAACTCGTACGCGCCGAAATAATGCGGGGCAAATACCGCAACAGCTTCGAAAACCCCACCGCTTTTACGCCCCATGCAGTTACGCCGGTAAAATACGAAATATCCGATTTGCTGCACACCTTTAAAAAAGGCCATCAACTCATGGTGCAAATCCAAAGTTCCTGGTTCCCGCTGGCTGACCGCAACCCGCAGCAGTTTATGAATATATACGAGGCTAATCCGGCGGATTATATTAAATCAAGTATTCGGGTGTATTTTGATGGGCAGCGGGCTTCTAGGGTTGTGGTGAAGGTGTTGGGGGAGAAATAAGGAATAATTATAGACAATTATTTAGTTTTTTAATTAATATATTACTCCATATATTTAATTAAGAAAAATCTATATTAGATAATTTGGCCATCTTGTAATGGTAGAGCAGAATAAATATAACCATATAGCAGAAAGTTCTTCAAGACCAATTGCAGCCCAACATAACTGTTAAACCCCAAGTTGTAGATCTGCTCATACCTGTGGCATGTAGAGCAAAATTAATTTGTTTCAATACTATATTATTGAGCTAATCCTATTTTATTTGCCTAGGCTAATAGATTGGTATTCTCCTATACCGTTAATTTGGCCTATTGTACCTTTAAAACTATATTGTTTAATACCTTTATTTACTGACAATTCACCATTAAGGATCATAGTTTCAAACCTTCTTTTATCTTTTGACTCCGATTTTGTACCACAAGGAACAAAACCTGTTAATAGATTGAATACTTTCATGCTTTCATTACTTTCCAATCTATCTAGCTTAAAATAACCAATGCGTAAACAACCATCAGCATCCTTTGCTGTTACCATTGAAATTCTAGCAGGTATTTGAAAGTCTTGAAACCCTATTTGAATATTCTTGAAAATGGTATCTTTTGAAACCTCCCAGTCAAGATGAGAAGAAGAAAAATTTTTGGAAATTAAATTACCCGAAGTTGTCTTTTCATTTTTACAAGAAAATAAAATAAGTATTAAGATAATATAAGTATCCAGACAAAATTAATTTAATATACGAATTTTAGTAATCTATTAATATTCAATATTTTAAGAACTTAGAACTTGTTACTTGAAATTTTCCACTTACTTAACTTAAGTCTTTCATATCTTTTTTGTTTTATTTGTCAGTATTCATTATTCAAAAAGGGAAATTATACAGACAGGGAAACGTGAATGATTTATTTTATTTTTGCATTCTTAAGTACAAGCTCCCTATTTGCTACCTTATTTTCTTCAACTAAAACAGAATCTAATCCCTCATAAATTAGACTATCGGAATTAAGGTTGTTATAGGTTTTGATAGTTCCATATATAAAATATTTACCGGGTTTAAGACCAACCTTATTAGCTTTCCCCTCCTGATCAGTTATAATTTGATAGGTACTTCCACTACAACTTTTACCACCTGATAGCACACGACTAGTAAAAACGCACAAATTAACTCCACTTATTTTTGTTCCGGTGGTATCAATTACAGTGTACTGAAATCCTACTGGAACTGATAATACTCTCTCTAATTGTAGTAAATCTATCTTTAAAAAATTACCAACTTCAATTATTTTTTTTACTGAATAGTCAACATTATTTATTTTTGTAGTTGCTTTCAAAAAATACTTCCCAGGTAAAATGCCAAATTTATAAACTCGTCCATACACATCTGATTTTAATTGAAAATCACTAGCTTCGCATGCAGTACTCTCATTAAATAATAATTCATTTTTATAAACACAAACATTAATGTTACTTATCCTATTACCAGCAGGATCTAATACCGTAAAATAAAAACCAGGCTGTTTTGAAGTAGCTATAAAAGCATTTAACCGCATGGTATCATTGGGAGCCTTGACTTCTTTATTCGCAGTATAAATTATATCACCAACCTTTTCTTCGTACCTTATTGTATAGACAATAGCGTTTTTTAAATTCTGAAATATAAAGTATCCTTCTTCATCGGTGGTGGTACTCATTAAAAAATTATTAGGATCGCTTGAACTAGTATAAGAAATAGTAATCTTCTTTTTAGCTAGCGGTAAACCATTCGCTTGCTGCGTAAGTGTATCTACTAAAAATAATCTTCCTCTTATATATTTATCACCCGTTAAGTCGCTTTCAGGTAATTCTTCATCGCAGGCTGATAAGAAGAATACGGACAGAATAAATAAAATTGATCTTCTCATAGCTATTACTTGATTACACCTAATAATTTTCCGAAAGAAACCGGATCAATGGATAAGCTTATAAATCCGTGGTTATATATATATTTTGATTTCTGATCTGTTATCTGATTATTAAGAACAGTGTAGCCGGTATATCGGTAAAAATGCAAGCCTCCCGATAATTTTACACCTGTCCAGAAATCAATGGAAGGGCCAATATGCCAATTATATAAAGGTTTAGGAAAACTAACGGCTGTAAATAATGATAAGCGGGAAAAAACTTCTTTCCAATGGCCATTCCAGGCTAAATTTACAACATTATGGTCATTGGCTAGAATAACGCGATAGGGATGAATATGCAAGCCGGCTATTAACCGCAGTTGCTCCTCATCGGGGGTATTTACAACTACTCCGTTAGTTACGGTAGCATCGCTTCTTCTGAACGGATTATAAATATAGGTTAGGCCAATACTTGGTAAAAGCCAGTGTGGAGGTGCTGTTTTAAAAGATTCTTTCTTCTTATAAATTACTGCACTGGTCTTTTTACTTACTACCATCAGCTCAGCATCTTTCTTCATTGCTTTTGTTTCAGTAGCAAAGGGAATAATCTTATTCCGGAAATTCGCGCTGGTATCTTCTTTTGCTTCAATTTTAGCCGGAGGAAGCATATAAACTGCCGGGCTCTTTACATATTCAATAATTACAAGTTTATTTACTACATCTTCTTTTACTATAATTGTTTGATGATCTCTAAAAGTATTTTCAAATAGATCTTTAATAATATAATTAATTATACTTCTTAATCGATCGATTGCTTTTTCTTGATCATGTTTGTAATAAAGATTTAAATCTTCAACAATACTACTTTTGTTCTCATTTATTTTATTATAAAGTGAATCTTTGAATGCTAAACATTTTTCAACTTTGGATTTGGCAAGTTGATCATTAATAATTTTTGTAGAAATATTAACAAAAGATTTTTTTTTGTTTTTTATATTTGTTATAGTTAATATAAACAAGTCTCTTTTCCTAAAATCAAGTTTATATTCAAATTTATTTTTATATATGTTTTTATCAACCGACATTATCTTAGCATTTACTTGCATACTACTATCTTGGAACGAAATATTTTTTTTATCAATAATTTTATCCTTATTTGAAGCACTTTTAACAAAATCAAGGGCAGTTATCCCAAGCGGAACCTGAGTTCCAATTAGGCTCAACCCATCTGCTACTTGATTAATTTGAGTAGTAGCAACTGATTGGTCTTTTATTTCGGTCGGAGTTTCTTTAATTGTGAAATTTAAAGTATCCTTTAAATTGTAGGCAATTGCATGTACCTTTACTTTATTGGATAACGTAGGATATTTTTTAGGAAATGCGCCTTTTAATTTGACGGATGCATCATAGTTTAAAAATAAGTTATTTTTGACTTCTTTATTTTCAATAATATTAAATGTGTAAGAGGCAATAGCTTTATTAATTAACCGAAATTTTTCAGCATTTTGTTTGTTCTCCTTCTTCAACTTTTCATTTTCAACTTTATAACTAAAAACTTCATCACCTTTATTTTGCTGAATTAGCAGCCTATCAAAAGCAGCATAATCAACTTTAGCCTCATTCAAAATCTTAGAAGAAAGCATTAAGTTAATAACACTATCTCGATAAGAATCATAAACTTTTGCTTTAACAGAATCAGGTTCTATAAGAACTAGATATTCTTCATCTGTAAAGTTAAAGGGATTAACCTTAATATTGCCATCGGTTAACAATATTAAACTCTTCATCCAATTGGAAGTTAAGAGATTTATTGGATATTGGTTACTTTCGTTTGCAAACCTCTGTTGTAGATTCTGATAATCATTGTAATCTTCATCACAAATAAGTGCTTGGTTTAACTTATCTATTTTAGCTTTTAAATTTGCAAATTTCTTTTCTAGAAGTGTAATACTATCAATTGAGTTTCTATAAAAGGCTTCTACTGTTATTTTACTTAGGGTATCTGTTATTTCCTTAAAGTGAGAAGATGCTAGTTTTTTACTTTCATTAAAATACTTCCGTTTAAAATCTTTGTCAAAATCAGAAACCAGCACTTTTAAATTTATTATTTCATCTTCACTTTTCAGAGTGTCTATCTCTAATACATTATCTGCATCAAATGCCTTGGTTCTTTTAATTTTAGATAAATTGGAGCTTATTGTAAATACAGAATCAAAAAGAACCTTATTTAAAAAAGTTTTACCATGAAAAAATTCAAATTTATTTATAGTAGATTCTAAGCGGGCTTTTGGATTATCGTCAGAGAGAATTTCACCCAACTCTTTTAAATCATTTTTAATCTTTTTAAAATCTTCCTTAAAAAAAACCTTATTTAGTTTTGTTACTGGATTAAATTCATCGTTCAGAATTTTATAAGTATTAAGGTATTTTGTACCCAAACCTTTAATAAATTTTTTGTGACTTTCTTCTGGCTTTTCAACAGTAATTTTAAAATCATAAGAATCCTGTTTAATCAAGGCAAACCTTAAAGGGGCTTCATCACCTTTTCCAAAGATAATTTTTAGCCGCTTAACCAATTTAGAATCTTCTTTTGTCTTTCCTGTTGTTGTAGAATTGTTAAGATTAACTTTTCCAGATTGGTCTAATACCATTTTAATTGAGCCATCTTTGATTGGCTCTATAAACTGACTTAGAACTTTCTCACAGTTTAGGAAAATAAAAATAATCAAGATAATTGTTATTCTATTCATATGAATTTATACAACAGGCTATTTCATTCCTGGTAATTTAATCAGCAAGCGATCAAATTACCTCACTAAATATTTATTAAAACTAGAGCTAACGCCTCCCATCCACAATACTGATTTTTCAGTATTTTTTAGAAAAAAGTTAAAAGATTCCCTAAAACATACTCTCATCTAAATCATCAAAAGCTATTTATCAAATTTACTTCCCCGCCTACTTCAACCTCAGAATTCCCCACAAGCCTTGCGACACCATCCAACGCAGCACACCCGACCGAAAAGCATAATCACCTTTATTTTTACTTAACTGGATATTTAAAGTCAGTACCGAACCGCTGCACAGAGAGGTGGCGCTGCCCACGCGGGTGGGGCTGGGGGTAGTGGGCCACTCGCGCCAGGTATGGCCGTGTAAGGTAAAGCTATGGTTGCGGGGTTTGTCGGCGGCGGTAACCAGGTGAAGGCGTAAGTAGCTTTTTCTCCGCATACGAAATAGCAGGGGTTCCGGCAGTGGTCGCCTTTCGCCCGCTTGGTCTATTGCTTTCAGGTGCATCCAATACGGTTTACCGATGGGCTGGGCGCGGTAATTAAAAGCTTTTTGCCCCTGGTCGGTGGGGTCGGGCTGTTCTTCGCCAATATCGGACGGGGCATCGCCCATGGGTAAGGATAAGTTGCCGAAATGGAAGAGGCGCAAGCCGTCCTGGATAATCAGCACCATTTCTTCAAATTTTCGGCAGCCCACGGTAATGGTTGCCTGCGCCTGGCGCTGCTGGTTTACGGCTGGGCCAAGATGGGCATTTTCCGGTTCCACAACTAGGGCACCAATGAGGCCATGGTGCCGGTGGTGCCGGAAATCGGCGAAATCCTGCAACAAGACCGGGCCTTCTACATCGGCATACCAACGGTAAGTTTTACGGGAGTACTGTTTCGTCCCGTTTTGGTCTATTAGGGCGGCCACCGTTTGGGTGGGGTTTCTGCCAATGTTCGCCCCGTCGCTTTCCCGGATATTATAAGCGTGTAAATCGGCGTGTAAGGACACTTGCGAGGACACCGGACGGTCCAGAATATCGACCGGTACCAGCGGGGCTTGGGGCTCGGGCTTTAAATGCAAGGGCACTTTATTCCAGAGTTCTATTTCTACCCATTCTCCTTTCCGGCAGCGCAAAATTAACGGTTCGGTTATTTTGGTTGTGCCTTTATCCGGCGGATTGGTAGGCGTATACCCTGAATTGCGCGGCTCGTCGAGCCAAAAAACCAAGCCTTTGGGGTCGGATAAAGCCGGGTTGGCACAATAAGTTATTTCCTGGTTTTCGGCTACTATTCTGAAACGCCTTACTTTAACGGTAGCCGGATTAAAAGGCGGCGTACTGCTGTGCCCGTGGTTGGGTGCCCCGGCCGGCAAAGGCATTATAGCGCCTTCTTCTACCCGGATAATGCCCCAGGCGCCCATCCATAAATCATCGGCGGTGCCGAACTTATACATATAATCGCCGGGACCGTAGCCATGCTGGATATGGAAAGAAAAGGCCTCCGAAATGCCAATGGTCTGCTGGTTTTTTAACGGGGATTCCGGGTCGTCGCGGAAAAGGCGCCAGCGCATACCATGCACCTGGAAACTGTGCTGCTCTTCGTGGGAGCCTTGCAACAAGCGGATGCGGATAGGGTCGCCCGGCCGTGATTTAAAGATGGGAGTATCCGGGTCGCCCCAGGTTTTCGAACAAAAACTGTAAGCTGGGTCGGCTTTATTCGGGTCATCGCCGTGCCCCGCTGGGTCGTGCGGCCGGCGGGTCCGTTCCCGGATGGGGGCCGAGCGGTAATTGATGCCCACTACGCCGTGGTCGCTGTGCCCCCCGGCTACATTGGGTTCGTTTAAAGGCAAATGGTGGCGGTTATAGAGCGGTACAAAGTCGCCGAGACCGATACAAAACTCCCGGAAATAAGTGGGCTGGTTGTGGTTGTCAGGGTTGGGATATTTAATAATGGCTTCATCGCCAAACCGCATTCGAATATCCGGGTTGCCGGCACTGTGCCAGGTAGCCCCATAAGGTTCGGCAATCATGGCCCCGAAAAGTCCGCGTTTCTGCCGGAAATTGGCAAAAAGATGGTCGTGGGTAAAAACAACGCCAAATTCTTCATCTACCCACCAAATATACCGCATGCGTAAGTACCGCCACTTTTCCTCTTCTTCATCATAGTAAGGCGCCCGCGGGCCCGACAAATAATTCCAGCCGGTAGCCGCGCCGTCGCAAACCAAAGGGTCGAACTTAACCAAGTGCACGTGTAAACCGCATTGCATGGGCGGGGTCAGGTCGGCTTGCCAATGGGGGTCCGGGTTATGATAACCGTCGTGCGGCGAAACCGGCACCATATATTTTTCGCAGGGCGGCAAGGCTTCGTCGAAAGGGCTGCGACAGAACGCCCGCGGCAACCGGTTCTCTAACTCCAGGGTAACCACATCGCCGTGGTTGGCCCGCACAAACAAAGGTTTATCCCGGTGCGGGTAATCACTGGTTGGTTCCGGATGGATATTAGCACTGCCGGGGGTATTGGCGGCATGGCTGTGCCCGTCAAGAACGCCGTCGCAGGAAGCGTGCACCAATTCGTGCCGCCCCCTCGTATCTTTTACGTACGGCGGCTTTTCGTCTGACATACGGCGGGGCTCTTCTACCGGGCGATACAGGTGGCCTTCCGGGTCGTGCCAGCAATGGTCGTTATACATCAACCGCTGCGTTTCCACGGACAGGTGCACAATATCATCTTTATCAAAGCGCGTCAGAATATTGGGCTTTCCGTGCGATAAAGGCTCGTTGTTTTCCGGCAAACGAAAAGCATTAAACATCCAGCCAGGTATAGGCTTTTTATTTAAATGATTTCCCGGTTTGCTTTCCAAGCTTTTCAGGCGGTTCATTTCTCCCTCAGTGGGTTTTCGGTAATCTAATCCTTCTTCTTTAAATGATATTTCGGGGTCATCTATCCAGGGCGGTAAGGGCGAACGTTGCCCGGGAGTACCGGGAATAAAGTTAGGGAAACCCAGTCCGGCTTCGGCATACGTCCAGGGTCTTTGCCGGTCCGGCAGCTCAACCAGTTTTTCAATGGCGGTATTATCCGGATATTTATTCGTCCCATCCTGGTACCGGTCAAAGGTGCGGAACATGCCCCACATGCCTTCGTGGAAATGCGGGTACAAATGACAATGCCAGATAACATCGCCGGTTGCGCCTTGC
>Ga0210040_10008964_pt1 | contig 11729 bp, 8 predicted proteins | sample CryGeyCG12114_NA_FD_185462 | JGI IMG/M metagenome (GOLD analysis project Ga0210040, IMG submission 185462) | Groundwater microbial communities from aquifer - Crystal Geyser CG19_WC_8/21/14_NA (SPAdes) (version 2) | ecosystem: Environmental > Aquatic > Deep subsurface > Groundwater | place: USA... | reverse complement strand
TAACTAAGAGACTAAACTTTAGAATAGAAAAAGACACACAAAACATGAATACAATTAGTGTTAGCGTGTTGTACTAAAAGTTTGCGTAAGAATGTAAAAGTTGTGCCCTCTCACCCAAAAATTATGAATAATAGGGATCCATTTTTTATATGGGAATTAAAGTTTTGTAAATCCAAAGGATTTTGAAACAACGTTACTCATACAACACAAGAACTCATTTTGCTATCTCCTTTGGCCAACGTTTCAGTTTACTCGCTCGCTAAGAAACTTTCATTCCCTATGCCTTTATATTGTGGTATGGTGAAAAGGGCAAGTTTTGTAACTCACAACTCAACTCAACTCGAGTGTAATAAAGTGAAATCCCAAGATAATACGTGGGCAACAATAATAATAGAGATTTATTCTCTAGTCAGTTTTAGGTGAGACTCATTTCAGTCTATGGGCCAAACTTGGAGCAACTCAACTCATTTCATCATTATTATTATTGCACTGATGAGTAGAAGGGTCTTGAGGCTATGAAAATGTACACCCTTTAACTTGCGAATTAAATTCAATGGGGGTTCATTCTCCCATGGTTTCAAAAATGCTAACGAGTTTTTAATGCGCTAGTCGAAAGAACAATATTTTATAAACTTTGAATGTTCACTTGAAAATAATGGCTGCCTGCAAGTGTATTGTAAAATTTAGAGTGTGTTCTCCGTTTTCTTCTACAATGGAAATCATCACAGACTATGCATGTATAAAGTTTACTTGAAAACGAAACTTGCTAGCTTGAATTAAGTTGCTGTTTGAAATTTGATATAGAAATGTAGAAATAAAATTGTTTCTCATCACTGAAAGGGTTTTTAAAGAGCCTGGGTTCGAATTACAAATTAACACTCAAGTTAGTGAGTGAGTGAGTGTGTGTTGGATAAAATGTAAGCCAGGAATTTAATTAAATAGCTAGTACTGTACACAATACCTGATGAATGGGTCACAACGTCAGTATAAATTCCATATGTGGAGTCAGTAGTACCACCAATCCCATTTGGATGGTAACTACCAACCGAATAGGAAGACATTGAGGAATTCCGGAGACGAATCGTAGATAAATTATTTCTCCTTGGGGACGTTTCTGAGACTTCACGGCCTCGAGATATTTTATCTTTACTCTTTTTCAGAGACTTGCTACTTTTTAGTGTTGACTGTGGCGTGCTCGGAAACCTTGAAAAATTAGCATATTATCATTTTAGAATCCTGAGAAACATAAATTGCACTGAAAATGAACAATTTTACACCTAGGGCATTTTGTTAGGTGGCTAAAAGCAGCCAGAAAACATTTTGTCAAACTACAGTATCTGTAAACTTGCATTGCCATTTTCCCCTTTCAAATGTTCGTATATAGTTACTTACTTACTTAGTCCCTGAAAATCTTTAAATCCTACGAGCTAAGAAAAAGTACATACAAGTTTAATCTTCCTACGTTTTAGCAAAGTGCCCATGTAGTATCTAAAGCTAAAGTGGATCACTCTGTGAATACAAATCAGTCTGGTACATTTTTTCTTCCCCTTTCTCACTGTGTGTACACATATGCACAGTACAACACACATCGCATGGGAAATGATATTCCCACTCACTCACGGGATGGAAGAAAGGAAAATCTTTCCCTATTTCCTTGTATTGTGTATCCCTATCATTATTCCCCGTAAAATACTGCTGACACATGGAATACAAAGAAAGCAAACAATGGAGATTTCACAAGATACTTTTAGTTCAATGTACACAATGGATCTTTAGTTTCACTAGTCAGGAATAAAACAGTGCCAAAATAATAATTGCTTTTTTACTGTTCAATTGTGCCAGCAACTCAAGCTCAACTCAATCCCAAGGACTGATCTAATTGAATGAGTTTGACAATTCCCATTTTTCGGGTTTAATTTTACGATGGATTACGTACATGAAGCAACACATTAGAGTGTGATACATGGGAGCTATAAATGGAGGGGGAACTCATACATAGGTGTTAGATTGAAAATATTTATGTGTTCATTTCATCACATCCCAGCAATCGTTAAGGTCAAATGGGGGAAAATAAAGCTATTACTGTAATTAGAGAATCCTGTATTCTACTGCTCCAATGACCCTATAGAATTAGAGCAGGGGGAAACTTTTTTGACTATTAACTTTATTTCACGACAATTTAGGGTTTCACGTGGTATGGAAAATGGGAAGAAAAATCATAAATACCTTTTTTCTGGAGTAGCCGGTTGAATTTCCACCGGAGCAATATATTCATAAATATCGTCTTTATCGGGTAAGCAACTGGAAGGCTAAAAAAAGTATCGAAAAATTTTAAATTTATTTTCAAAAAACCGAACAAATGAAGGTATTTAAATTTAATCTAAACTCACCATATAAATACCGGGGGTATAGCCACATTTGTCTTCCAAATTCTCTGCCTCTCCATTCGAAATCACAACATGTTGCAAATACTTATGCACATTTCTCTGAGGAGTCCCATTCACACTTTGACTTCGACTCGGTCCGCACAAGATTCTAGAATTTGCTTTGTCCATCACCCCATTATCCAAAACTTCCCGGGTAAACGAAGTCGTAGCCAATCCATTCGCCCCGGCATTTATCTTGGCTCCATGTTTCATTGGAGACATTGTTTGCAAACTTGCATTGCTCTGTCCATACGCCGAATTCCCGTGTAGCAACGTAGATGGTACATTATTCCCATTCCCGGGGTACAATTTTCGCCTCTCTTCTAACCAAATTTGTCTCAATTGTTGAAGAACTTGGTGCTGAAAATCTAACAATGGTAATCCCTGCGTAGCCCATGATGAGTGGCCGCTATCTTTCTTGTTGGGCGGATTGGTCCCCATCGGAGGCAATACTACTGGAGGACCAGCACTGGTGGGCTCATTATTAGAAATACTACTGGTACTGCAACTGCCTAAAACTATTCCACTGGAACTGGAACCACCGGACATTGAGCCGGTAGATGAAGTAGAGGAAAGTTCATAGGCGTATTTTGCTGCCATGGCTTTCAATGCAGACTCATCCTGGATCTGAAAGTTGGTAAAAAAGTTGAGGTGTGAAAGTTTTGTGTAAGTTTTTTCTGGTCATATTGATCTTGTACTGCGCGGGTGGTGAGTTGAACACCGTTCTATATTAAATTACGACTCTGTTTATTCAACGGGTGCCTAATATTGTCACAATGGAGTTAAAACGGCGTTTAAGTTTATGCATGTATTCCGTTTAATACATATTCATAAGAAGTGCTGTGCACACCATATGTTTGTAAGGGGGAAACTTTTGGTCACAGTAGTACATTTTTCCGGTAAGTAGTCTAATCCATCTCAAAACTCGTGGACATGCACATTTGTAACACACCACTAGTACACTAAAGTACTATATCAAGGTGAAATATAGAGTCCAAAGTTTAAGTAAACTCAAACTCTAGTAATGAGCTCAGATAGATTTTTTCACAGGGATCCGAGTGAGGGGCAAAAGTTCCGTATATATACTAAATCAAACAGAGTCTTCACTTTATTCATTCATTTCTCCCATTTATTTACTCGAGTTCTCTATTCCTTATTGACTTTACGCCTGTCAGCACCTTTCATTCACGCAATTAACTTTGCCAACTTCATCTTTCCTAGGGATGTGTAACTTTTTCCCAAAACTATTCAAGTCGAATCACCGTTTTAATCATAATCCAGAGAATAGTATACAAAAAATACTTTAGCAAGTTTAGTTAACACAATAAATGTGACGTAAGCAAAGGAAAAAGATTTTGCCAAATCCTTTTTCAATATTTTTCGCAACATGCATAAATTCATATCATACGGTTCACATGATACCATAAAGAAAATAGGATTCCTACTATAGCCTCTATTGTAGCCCAAGTCAAGGCACTTATATTTTCCTTTTGATGTATTTGAAATGTTGAACGGGAAACAGAAATGTTAGAAAATTGCGTTTGCTCAACAAATTGATCTAAAGTCCAAAGGCGTTTCATTCAAACAGCCGTCTCATCCTGTACTAGTACAACAATTTTGGTTTCAGGCAATTTCGCAAGGGGGAGAAATCAATTTCGTCTACACATTATTGTTTGTCCTATTATTTGGTTTTTTTCATTTTGCCAAAACTATCGATCTAGAATCCTCTCTCATTCTACCAAGTGAAATGGATCACGATTTTGGCCCTTGATTCAACTACTACTGTCTAATGAAAGGGATCACACGGGTATCCTATTTGTACGTGTGAACTGAAAGTTAAGGGAGAATATGTAGCATTTCATTCCACTGTTAGTGGCCTTTGTTTGCCAAAACTTACAAGTATTGCGGTCTAATAGTTGTAGTTTGTATGTTTGTGTGCGAATTTCTCACGGATCTCATTAAAAGTAACTATCATTTACTTTTCTGGCTCAAGCACACTTCTATTTCCTTATAGTTCTGACTGTGGTCCGTGTTTGCCCTCTATAACTCCTTCAAACTTACATTATTACTTGTTGTGCACACAGGCTATAAGATCTCTCTTTGGTACAGGGTCATTTTAGCCTGGCTTTTAAAATTCTATGAATATTTCACATTTCTGCTTTGAGGAGCTTCTGAATTATGCGGCGAAGATGAGACAAAATGAAAAAATGCAAACAGTGTACTAAGTAAGCATCTAAGGGTTAGCTACTATGCTATACTTTAAGTTTAAAAAGCTTTAGACCAAAAAGTTTAGAAAAATTTTGCTGATCCAATATTGCATAATCCCCTGTACGACTGGCCGACTGGAGAACAAGACGTGAATAATGTTAAACCCCATTTTTCCATTTCCCACAAATGCCAAAATTAATGGGAGCTAAAGTTTATAGGAAAAGTTCAAGTTTAGAAACTAAGATAATCTTTTCATGACTGGAATAAATTTCCCATAGTGAAAAAAGATATTTGAACAATTTTAATCACTCAGACACATGCAAAACTTGCTCAGGTAATTCTAAACTGTCTATGTGGAATGTTGTATTAGTTTGCACCCATATATTGATTACATACTTTTAAAGACTACACTTTATTGGAATACCGTTGGGAAAACTGTACGACTGGAAATTCGATATGCATAATAATGGTGCATTCTAACTTTCTAACACTGTTTTTGGGAAATATTATTCATAAGATACGTACAAGGAATTCAAGCTGTGAGAAAAGTATTTTACAAACCAATTGATAATGATGTTGATCCGAAAACTTCCCATTTTTTCTTCCAAACGGCATGGGAGACACATATTTTGCTAAATGTTCATACATGATGAATTTTTTCACTTTGAACTAATGATGATCATTTCAAAAGCTAGTCACACAATCTAGTTAGCGCACCGGCCTGCGTCAAACTGAGGACGATTTGTCTTGTGTACAACGATGCTGAAAATGTGAATTCTAAGCTCGTATGTATCACACGGTGCAGTTTTGGGGTAGCCAGGTGTTCCAAATCACTTTCAATCTGGCCTGGGTCGGCAAATGTGACCATGTGTAAGTAACTGGCAGATCACAAAGTAATGTATCTACCTTTAAAAAGGAGCTAGCCTCACTTTTTTCAATACTTCCTGCAGACTGTAAAATTGGGTCTAAGGGCCCTTCCCTTACAAAAGATAATCTAATTTCATAGGATCAATACAGTTCGAATCAAAACATGAATGCAAGACAAGCAGAGCATTCGGGAAACCAATATCCATTGAGCTAAATTCCTCGTTAAAATCTTATGGAAAAAGCAATGGCAATATTTTGGAATGCAATTCAAAGATCCTGCATCCTTATGAATATTTTCAAACTCTTAGCTTGCTTAGTTAAATTTCTGTAGGAATTGGATCCATTCTGCATGCCTAGTGGAATGAAAGATATAAATCCAGTGATGCAAATGGAATCGATGGATTTTTACTCTTTAAAGCATTATAAGGTAAAAAGTAATTGAGAAGCTCATAGAACACACAAGATGTCCCCATTTGACATTGATGGTAGCCGATAGGTAGTAAAGTATCACCTAATTCCCTTCACATGCTGTCACGAGTTCCAACTCTCTACTCTTTTCCTTTCAGTTCCAATAAATGACATTTGTGTCACCCTCTGGTCCCTTTCTCAACAAAACTAGTAGTCAAACTATAACACACCAAAACTGTTTTGATCTCTTTATCCTGTCCCACTCCGCTCAACCGTACACTCATATATCCCGTCGTAATATTGCTAATGCCGTACATTATGGCCCAAAAGTTTCCAAATACATATACTTGGATGGGCTATCCGATTCATCAAATCAATATGCGGATTTGGAACTCGGACTATAATCGAAATTGTTGAACCGTTTTTCTTACGCCAATTTAGCCAATACTGAATCATATATTTGCAATACGTTATCCTGAACATTAGAATGCAATGCAGCACAGGAATTTCACGAGTCTTGACGGGATTTACAACAATAATTCCAGGCTGAAAATTCTAACAATGGACGTGCGCTCAACTATTAGCTAATACCAATTGTACTATTGCTTTCTTGGTTCTAAAGATGATGACAAATGAGGGTAGTAAAAAAGGTGACAGATTGGTTGTATCATGGTAGAAAACATCCGTCTCTTTGTGTTGTACGAAAACCGTAGATTTAAAAGGCCCTTCGTTTTATAGGCATGAAATTACCATTGTTCACATGATATCCTTTTTCAGCCGGTAGCTATTCATTCATAGAAATTTACTAACTTACTTACTTGTAGGTCTTTCCTCCATTTTTTTAATAGAGTCAGTCATGAAAGATAATAATGCAATTTGTGAATCAAGTTCACTGTTATGAAAAGTAATACCTAGTAGGGTTCACTTTGCCTCAAAATAGGGACTGGTAGCTGGCTATATCTAGTGAAGTGTGACAAACTGAATAATTTCTCTGGCTTCAACCAAAGGAATAAAAGAAGGTAGAAAACCCAAATGAAATGATCATTTTTTGTTCCCCCAAAGGAGTCATATCTATGCTCTTGCGTACAAAATTTGTCAGTCAGTATCAGTACTGTATATAGTACAAAGAAAAATAAGTGGATAACTAACTAACTTACTAACCACATTTCCTGCTTGCTTAAATATTTTAAAACCTGGAGACTTCAATTACTGTATGCGTTCACTTCATTCATATGAAATATACAAAAATGTACATAATTTATTTGTGAGGTATGAGATGAAAACTTAAATTTCCATAGCTAGCCTCAAAACTAATTAAGTAAGTAGGTTACAAAATGAAATCACGGCAACTTTTGTCTGTGATCACGATAAAATATAGTTTGCTCATTTGTAGCATGACATTGCCCATAAGAATTTTCTGCTTGATTGATTTTATACAGAGAAAATGGCTGTGTAAGGAATATATTTGGTAAGTTTACTTCATTTATTTGTCAGAAAGAGAATTTTTCCCTTTTTCGGCAGTATTTGTCCCTATTCTTTTTCCTTCGAGTAAGTTGGAAAGAAACCCGCAATTTTTCTCGCAGTCATGTATTGTGTGCAGTTGGTTAGTTAGAGAAGAAAGAAAAAAATAAGCCGACTGCACCCATGGAAAATTTATTCCCCATTCAAACTGACATGATATAGTTGGTGGCTCTAGTTTCTGTGCCATTTCTAGTACAGATCATGTGGCGCTATATGTGTCACTTTGCATCTCAGGCATAAATCACTCACTATTAATACTTACACTAGATACTTTCTTCTCATACAAGTTCCCCCTTTTTTACAAACGAACAGATGAACTGGAAAAATGAAAAACGGGATCCACAGCACAATGTAAATAACTCTTTCAATTTGTAAGATTTCCTTTCTAGAATTACATAGTTTAGTTACGAAAAATATATCGTTCATACTAATAAATCGCTGGTTAGTCTCTTCAGTTTGCAAAATGACAATTTCCACTAATGAATTCTGCACTAATAATATTTTTCGTCTCTTGGTTCAACGAAAAATCTGAAAACATTTTACATTTAAAATGCTCCTCACAATCAAGATACAAATGCAAATTTTTCGCATTTGACCAAACTTACAAAAAATTATGCTATACAAAATTCGCACACGCTACATCTAATTCTTCCAAAGTGAGAAAACACTCACGGAGAAAAGAAAAATGCAGCAACAAGATTGCCGCATAGGGTACTTAACTGGATTCGTTAATTGAAGGAGGGAGGTGTGTACAAAACTGAAAGCAGTCGCACTGTGCTTTATGGCCAGCAAGTTCCAAACTGTAGAATTCAAGTTGATTGTGCCAGTTGCAGTTCTTTTACGTCCCTAGCTCACAGACTCAGGTTTGATTTGCACAAGTAGCTCCTAAGAGCATACTAAAAGAGGGAAAAGCAGGTCAACCATGTCCATAGCAATCTAGTCAATACTTTTAGTTGGTTGGTCCAAAACATAATGAAAGCTTAACCCATGCTATTAATTTACTAACTAACTAACTTGTTTGTCTATGCCAATTTGTGGAACAGAAATGAAATCTGGATAAGAATCTCTCGAGACTATGGCGAATTTTATTTTTCAGGATTTATACTTTAAATTGGCATGAAACACAATGTATTTAACTCTTACTCTTTGCAATGCACATGTTTTTCTGCACGCACATACACCTTTGAGAAGAATTTTTGTTTGCTACCCCTAATGGAGAAACTTTGCTCAAAGTTACTGGGCAAGAAAAGAAGTAGTTCCCATTTTATAAGAACCAAACACATATAATCTATCTATGAGATCTACTTGGGATTCCAGACTCATCCCAAACTGTGCACACACACAGAAAAGCCTACACTTTTGGAATAAATCCTATTATTATGTCCTTTGTCTCTGTCGCATTTAAAGAGGCCAGGCTGACAGATAACACGGGATGACAAAAGTAATATACCTGTGCAATAAAAAACCCTTTTTTCATTTATCATTCTTTTTTCACATCAAATTCTATGAATGTCACGCCGGAGCCCACAGTTGACTTATCACCGTGTATACAAGATTGTAGTAAAAAATCTAGTTTCAATTTTCTATACCAAGACTAACTCATGCCCGCTCACAATAACCAACCGCATATCGGGAAAGTGAAATGTCAAACGTTATCTACCGTTACACAGCAATATATTTTGTGACTCTCAAAGACTTTGTTTTTTTACGAGTTTATAGCGTTTACCCTGTCGGTGTGCACGGAATTTCTTTACGCAACGATTCATTTGATATGTTAATCAGCGTAAAAATGGAAGCTGAAAATAAAAATGTGTTCCATATAATCAAGTTCTTAGCCAAATAGGACAAAATCCGTCCTCTGTATATTCTGAACTAATAGAAACATTTTGAGAAACTATCAAATGGATGACTAAGCGAATTTCCGCTCACAGTGAAATATCTGTACGTGCTTTACAACTGACCGCATCATCCTGGAATAACGAAACAGATGGTTCATATGACGAATGACGCCAATGACTTGACTTTGTGACGAAAATAACAGATTGTTACAAAATTTCGTGCTCACAAAGTAAACAAGGGAAAAAATAACAGCAAAGAATTGTTCCCTCCTGATGAGCATTCCAGACAAAAGTGGAGGAAAAACTAATAGTTAGTTTCATTTCTTAATGTACATAAGCATAATAACAATCACGAAGATCAAAAGGAGAAAAAACTTTGAGCTCGCTAGGAGGAAGCTGTTGGATTCTTTAAGTAGGAAAATATGCAAAAAAAGTGAATACGTACACATAAAGTAATGAAAAGGGTAGAAAGTTAGGAAAAAACTTTCTCTTTATGACTATTCGAATGTTTTTTACCAAATAAGAAATGTCCATGGAACATGAATAAAGAAGGAGACATTTCCAACGAATGAATTTGCCTACAAAGTTAGTTTAATTTTAGAAGGTAAACAAAAATTCATATCATTAGTTAGTGAGTGAGTGAACATAAGGAACTGATAGAGTGGCGGTAGAAATAAAATTTCCTTTGATTATATGCTCTACTCTTTTGTTCAGTCAAATATGGAATGTAGTTTTAAATGAAAAAAATTCTGATTTGGGACTCACAAAGTTTGTATGTAACACAACGGAAAATGAGAAAAAACATGTGACACATTGTGGATAACACGCCTTGTAGTAAGAAACTAAAGTTTTTATCCGATCTGTGTCTTCGTTGAATGTGAGTTAGAAAAAGTGTATACCTTGGATTTACTCAGTCACTTTGGTCGCAAACACTCAAAACTCAAGATTGGATTCATTTTTACAGAAAAAAAGTAAAAGTCAAGTTATATTTTACCAGAGACCAAACAGTGTCACATCAAGTTCAAATGACATTTTTCTTACGATTTTATCAGTCCATTGAAACATGTCGAAAAAGATGGAAACCCTTTCCGAATTCACACTATGCGGTCCCGTCTGAACGGACAACGTGCACTTTAGGGTGAAAAGATGGAATAAATCTTTTTACAAACCATTCGATGTTAATATATAAACTTTCCACCGTTCCAGTTAGTCTGTCAGTATACAGAAACAGTGTTAAAATTCATATTGTTCTTTAAAAAGCAGTGGACTCCAAAAATGAATACGAAACGTTTCAAACCCACCCACTGGAGTCATTTGAATCCCAGATTCCATAGAGATTACAATTGTTGAGCCCTTGATTTTTCAGCACTTGAAGACATGCTCACTGCCTATTAAACGAGAAAGATGGGACAGTGCACACTTTTTGTACAGTGCACATAACGTATAGTATACAGTAGCTAACTAACATGTAGTAGAATTGGTAGAAACGACTTTTTACTCGTCCCTGAAGACCCATCTGAATGGAAAACATTAGGAATGAAAAGTGAAGTGCATGTCTACTTTAGAAAAGTGGTAGGAAACCAACTATTAAAACGTAGAGGCTATAGGTTACCAAAACGAATTATTCAACAAAGGTATGGATCTAGTTGATAACACGAGGGAACTTTTCCCATCCTCTTTATACATGGGACATTTAGCCCGGAAATTGCTTGCCCTGTGTAACTAACTAACTAACTAACTATCTCAATCGTCTTCACATCTCGCCTGCCGTTCAAATCGTACAATCATCTCCACAGTATTTTTTCACCATGATTGCATGGCAACAAATGTTGATCTCTCAAAAAGCCTCATGGATTTTCATTCATTAAAGAAGAAACAAAAGATGGATTGCTAACTTTCGGAAAACACTGTAAACTTCATTTAGTTATGTAATATTTTCCTATGCAGTCGGTGCAAATCGTCCAGCATACGAAGCATAAATAGCAACTTTTATTGCCACGTGTATTCATAATTAGTTAAGCAAACTTTTCTTATCGCAAGACTTGTAGCGTAGCTAAAAATATGAATTGGAGTTCAACGCCGATCACCCACCCATCATTATTTGTGTTGGTAAATGATGATTAGTGCATAATTCCTGTTATGATGATTCCTGATTAGCTATGATAGAGTTGTAATCCATGCAGATATTTTTCCAATAATCGAAAACAGCGTTACATTGTTCGAGAGATTATTAGCATTGAGTGCCAGCTTCCGTTTTTAGCCCGGTACAGGGCTTATGGGATAGTGACTATTTTTTTCGGTGTATCTACGATAACTTTCGAACGCAACAACCGATTGGCTTCAAATTTTGCACACCTTGAGATTACGCAAGAGTAGGAAAGGGGATTGCAAATGAGCCCAATCGAAGAATGCTTAAGTTATTTTTACGAGCATAAACGGTGTTCATGGTGATTGTTTTAAC
>Ga0210040_10008963_pt1 | contig 11729 bp, 12 predicted proteins | sample CryGeyCG12114_NA_FD_185462 | JGI IMG/M metagenome (GOLD analysis project Ga0210040, IMG submission 185462) | Groundwater microbial communities from aquifer - Crystal Geyser CG19_WC_8/21/14_NA (SPAdes) (version 2) | ecosystem: Environmental > Aquatic > Deep subsurface > Groundwater | place: USA... | reverse complement strand
CGGGCTGGAGATCGTCCTGCTCGCCGTCGCGCTGGTCGTCACCCTCGCAGCCGGCAGCCCAGCCCCGCCCTGGCCTGGGTGCTGCTGACCGCGCTCGTCTCGCTGGTGGGCATCGGGCTGCTCGTCTGCTCGGCCGCGGACAGACGTTCGTCGACCACCTCTAGGCCGTCGAGGACCACTACCGCAGCCGGTCGCGCGAGCTCTCCGCCGGCGACTGGTCCAGGCGGGGCTTCGCTCGCAGCGTCGTCGACAACCTGATGCGGCTGACCTCCGCCGTCCAGTTGGCCGCTCGGCTCAGCCCCACTGCCCCGGCACCTGCGGGCCCGGGACGAACGCGTGCCGGACGCCCCACAGCACCGCCTGCGTACGGCTCGTGACGCCGATCTTGCGGTAGATCGTGCGGACGTACGACTTGATCGTGTTCGGGCTGAGGAACGTGATGGCGGCGACGTCGGCGTTGCTCTTGCCCTGCGTGATCAGCGCGAGGATCTCTGACTCCCGGTCGCTCAGCCCCTCGGCCCGGCCGGGCCAGTCCAGCCCGGTCGCGCTGCGTGCCCGCCCCGGCGGGTCGCTCACCACGACCTCGCCCGCGTGCACGCGCTCCAGGGCCGCGACCAGCTCGCGGGCGGGCAGGGCCTTGGAGAGGTAGCCGTGCAGGCCCTGCCGCTGCACCTGGTCGACGAGCTGGGGGTGGAAGTTCCAGGTGTAGACGACGGTGCGTCCGGCGAGCGGGTTGACCAGGAACTGTTCCAGGTCGGCGGTGTCGGTCTCGGGCTGCGCGAAGGCGTCGTAGAGAACGATGTCGACCGGCTGGTCCACGGTCTGGGTGGTGGAGAGCTCCGCGACCCGGACCTGGTCGGGGTACTGCTCGAGCATGCGGGCGACACCCAGGACGACGACGTCGTAGTCGTCGACGACAGCAATGGTGATGGGGGTGGGCACGATGAGCGTTTACCCCCTGAGGGGTGTACCAAACCCCCTTGATGGATGGGTCGAGTGACGACAGTGATGACCAACCTTGCGCGCGACGTGGTCGTCTCGTCGTGCTTGGAGCTCCTCGGCCGCCTGGCGGTGCGTCGTGCTCTCTGAGGGCGAGGGCCTGCAGACCGGCCCGGACTCCTACTTCCTGGACGACGGGGCGACCACCAGCAGCACCCGGTCGACCGGGGAGCCGCCGCACGTCCAGGACGTCGGCCAGCCGTCCCGCCGCGACCCGACCACCCCGCCGCGCGGGCGGGAGCGGGACGCCGACCGCGAGCGCACGCAGGACCTGATGAGCCACCTCGTGGACGCCACGCCAGAGGAGCGGCGGGCGATCCGCGACGAGGTCGTGACGCTGCACCTCTGGCTGGCCACCAGCGCGGCGCGCCGCTACGGCCCGCGCAGCGAGTACGACGACCTCGTCCAGGTCGCCCGGGGCGGCCTCGTCGAGGCGTTCGACCGCTACGACCCGGCGCAGACCACGTACGGCTACTTCGCCTGGGTGACGATGTCCGGGCTGCTGCGCCGCTACCTCCGCGACCACGGCTGGTCCGTCCGCCCCCCGCGCTCGGTCCAGGAGGCTGCCAACGTCCTGCGGGGTGCCACGCCCGACCTCGCGCAGGAGATCGGCCGGGTGCCGACCAGCGCGGACCTGGCCGACCACCTCGGCTGGACGGTCCAGCATGTCGAGGACGCCCGGTCGGCCGAGCTCGGGCTGCACTCGACGAGCCTCGACTCCCTCGTGGGCGACGCCTGGGTGCCGGAGCACCCGCCGGAGTGGCACCTCGTGGAGACGCGGGTGCTGCTGGACCGGGCGCTGCAGACCCTCACCGACGCCGAGCGCGACCTGCTGCGGATGCGCTTCGCCGACGAGCTGACGCAGTCCCAGATCGGCGCGGTCGTCGGCGTCACCCAGATGCAGGTGTCCCGGCTGCTCTCCCGTCTGATGGTCAAGCTCCGCGGGCTGATCGGCGAGCTGGACGAGGACCCCGACCAGCTCGCCGCCGCCTCTTCCTGAGCGAGCTGCCCGGCAGGGCTGGGTACAGCTAGGCGGCCAGCACCTCGGCGAAGAAGTCCTTCATCGCCTGCCAGCTGCGGGCCTCGGCGACCGCGTTGAACTGCGCGCCGTGGTCGGGGGCGTCCGTCCCGGGCTCGGTGAAGGCGTGCATGGAGCCGGAGTAGGTGACGACCTGCCAGTCCAGGTCGGGCGCCGTCCTGAGGTCGGACTCGAAGGCGTCGACGGCCTCGGGCGGGACCACCGGGTCGATGGCACCGGTCAGGACCAGGATCTTGGCGCGGATGTCGGCCGCCTCCCCTTCCGGACCCGGCTGCAGCGCGCCGTGGAAGCTCACGACGCCGCGCAGGTCGGCGCCGGTCCGAGCCAGCTGCAACGCACCGGAGCCGCCGAAGCAGTAGCCCATGGCCGCGGTCCGGGCCGAGTCGACCCCGGGCTGGGCGAGCAGCTGCTCGTAGCCCCCGGTCACGCGGGCCCGGAACAGGCGCTGGTCGCCGTAGAAGCCGCCCGCGACGCCGGCCGCCTCCTCCGGGGTCGGCCGCACGTCGGCGCCGAACACGTCCGCCGCAAAGGCGACGTAGCCCAGCCGGGCGAGCATGTCGGCACGGAACCGGACCGCGTCGGTGACGCCCAGCCAGTTGTGCACGACCAGCACGCCCGGGTGCGGACCGTCGTCGTCGGGCCGGGCCAGGTAGCCCGAGCATGCGACGCCCTCGACCTCGTAGTCGACCTCGGCCGAGGTGATGCCGACGGCCGGCAGCGGCTCCCGCTCGAGGATGGCGGTCTGCTCGGGTGTGTACGTCATGGGTGCTCCTGCGTGATCCGGGGGGCTCGTGCGCCCCGCTCAATCCGCAAGGGCCACGGTCCATCTCAGCACGAGTGCTGTGGTGTCGGATGGGCTCGCGCCTGGCGGCGCTCAGGTGCGTGCATCGCAAGGCCGACGAGGAAGGGATACCGGGTCGTATCCCGACCGAGGAGAACGCAGCGAGGTGCGTGCCTGGGTGTCGCCAGGCGCCAGGGCATCCGACACCACAGCACTAGGATCGGCACCCGTCGTGCGGGCTGCTGCGTGACGACAGCGCACGGCAAGCCACGAGCGGGAGGAACGTACGCGTGAGCGACGTCAGCACGACCACGGCGCCAGCCGTCGAGGGGTCGACGGACGGCGGGTCGGCCTCGGAGACCACGTCCTTCGACGCCGCCCTGCGGCGCTCGCGCCAGATCGAGACCGACCTGGCGAAGGACGCCAGCGGGTACCGGATGCTGACGGGTGACCGTCCGACCGGCCGGCTGCACATCGGCCACTACTTCGGCTCGCTGGCCAACCGCGTACGGCTGCAGGACCTCGGTGTGGACTCGTGGATCCTCATCGCCGACTACCAGGTCATCACCGACCGGGACGGTGTCGGACCGATCCGCGAGCGCGTCCTCTCGCTGCTGGTCGACTACCTCGCCGTCGGGCTCGACCCGGCGCGCAGCACGATCTTCGCCCACTCGGCCGTGCCGGCGCTGAACCAGCTCCTGCTGCCGTTCCTGTCCCTGGTCACCGACTCCGAGCTGCGCCGCAACCCGACGGTGAAGTCCGAGCTCGCGGCGAGCCAACGACCGATGTCGGGGCTGATGCTGACCTATCCCGTGCACCAGGCCGCCGACATCCTCTTCTGCAAGGCCAACGTCGTCCCGGTCGGCAAGGACCAGCTGCCGCACCTGGAGCAGACCCGCGTGGTGGCGCGGCGGTTCGACGAGGCGTTCGGGCGGGTCGATCCTGCGCACCCCGTCTTCCCGCAGCCCGACGCGCTGCTGTCCGAGGCCCCGAACATCCTCGGCACCGACGGGACGAAGATGAGCAAGTCACGGGGCAACTCGATCGAGATCGGCATGACTGCTGACGCCACGGCCAAGCTGGTCAAGAAGGCCGTGACCGACTCCGACCGCCACATCACGTACGACCCCCAGAACCGTCCCGAGGTCGCCAACCTCCTGCTGCTCGCGGCGCTGTGCACCGGGCGTACGCCGCAGAGCTGGGCCGAGGAGATCGGCGACGGCGGGTCGGGCCGGCTCAAGGCCGTCGTCACCGAGGCCGTGAACTCGACGTTCGCCCCGATCCGCGCCCGCCGGGCCGAGCTGGAGGCCGACCCGGGGCACCTGATCGAGGTGCTGGCCGCGGGCAACGCCCGCGCCGACGAGGTCGCCGACGCGACCCTCGACGAGGTCCGCCGCGCCATGGGAATGGCGTACGACCTCCCCTGATCGGTCCTCGCCAGGTCGAGGTGGCACCATCGTGGGTCTGGGGACGTCCACGTCCCGCAGGTACGGCCACTCGACGAAGAGGTGCCTTGTGCGTGTCGACATCCGCAGCGGCGGCGACGGTGTCGCCTGCTGGAACGGCGATGCTGTCCGGGCGTACGCCGCCCGCGTCACCGCGCGTGAAGAACAGCTGGCCAGCGCCAACCCCGACCTGGTGATCACGACCGGTCAGGTGAAGTGCTACGGCTGCGAGGTCATGGACCACGGCTACGGCACCCGCTGCACCGCCGTCCTGACCCATGCGCTCTACGGCGTCGAGGGCGAGATCGCCCCACGCGCGCAGGACGCCGCCGGCTCCCTGCTCGAGATCCCCGGGTTCGTCAGCAAGGTCGAGACCCCGGCCGAGATCGCCGAGCCGGCCCCGGCCGTGACGCGGGCCGAGGACAACGGCACCACGCCGTCACCCGTCCGCGGTGGCCTGCGCCGGCTGATCGGCCGCTGACCCTCGATCCCGCGGCGCTGCTCGAGGAGCGGACCGCCGCCGCCCATGAGCAGGAGGAGTCGCTGCGGGCGGCGATCGAGCAGACCCAGCACGCCCGGAGCCTCACCTTCACCGACGACGAGCACGACCCCGAGGGCTCGACGGCCTCGTTGGACCAGGCCCGTGACACCGCGCTCCTCGCGCAGGTCGCCCGCACCCTGAGCGAGCTCGAGGCAGCCAGGGACCGGCTGGCGGACGGCACGTACGGGGTGTGCGAGCGCTGCGGTCGCCCGATCGCCCCCGCCCGGCTCGCGGCACGACCCGAGGCCCGGCTCTGCATCGCCTGCGCGTCGAGGTCGACCAGGCTCTGAGGTTTGTGGTGCAGACCAGTTGGACGAATAGCGGTTTCAGGAGCAGACTGGTCTGCATGACAAACCACGTGAAAGAGCACGACGACCTCCGGCGCACGGCCGCCGTCGCCGCCGACTACACCCAGCTCCAGGGCCTGATCAACGTGACCACGGGTGCAGGCCTGATCCTGTGGGCGCTCGGGTGGCCCTCCTGGGGAGCGTGGGTGACGGGCATCGGGGGCGCGGTCCTGGTCGCCTACTACCGACGTCACTTCGGCCGAGCGGTCGGTCGCACGACGCTGCTGCCCACCCTTGGCGCGGTCGGTGCCGCGTTCGTCTGCTGCGCCGCCGGCTACGTGATCGACTCCCACGCCTGGGTCCCGGTCCTCACCCTCCCGCTGCTCGCGGCCGCGTGCTTCGTCGTCGGCTACCGGATCGGCTACCGCCACGTCGGGGTCACCTCGGCCCACTGGGTGGCGGTCGCGCTGCTCGTGCTGAGCTCCGTCGCACCCCTGCTCGGGCTCGCCGCGCCCGGACCGCGGGTCGGCCTGCTGGCGCTCGGGGTCGCGATGGTGATCGTCGGCGTCGTCGACCACCTCCGCCTGGTGGCCACGATGAAGCCCGTGCCCCGTGACTGAGCCCGCCGTCGGACCCGGGTCCGGGCCCGAACCACGCCTCGACCTCGAGGTGGACCGGCTCGTCCACGAGCCTGCGCGGCTGGGGATCCTCACCGTGCTGTCCTCGGTCCGCAGCGCCGAGTTCCTGTTCCTGCAGAGCGCGCTCGGCCTCTCCAAGGGCAACCTGTCCAGCCACCTGAGCCGGCTGGAGGCCGGTGGACTGGTGGAGATCACGAAGAAGTTCGTCGGGAAGAAGCCCCAGACGACGGCCTCCATCAGCGAGGCCGGTGCCGCCGCCGTCGAGCGCTACTGGCGTCAGCTCGACCAGCTGCGGGAGCTCGGTCGGCCGGTTGGTTGATCCGTGGACCCCGTCGCACGGGAAGGTTGGGGCGTGAGCAACGACGAAGGACCCGCTGACGTCTACCCGGGCATCCAGGCCGAACGGGTCCAGCCCCTGAACGACGCCGAGGTCGCCGCCGACGGGGCGTACGTCCTGTACTGGATGCAGCAGGCCCAGCGCACCGAGCTGAACCACGCGCTGGAGTACGCGATCCACCGGGCCAACGACCTGGGCCAGCCGCTGCTGGTGGCCTTCGGCCTGATGGACGACTACCCCGAGGCCAACCGCCGCCACTACCACTTCATGCTCCAGGGCCTGGCCGACGTGGCGGCCTCGCTGGCGTCACGGGACGTCGCGTTCGTCGTCCAGCGCGGTCACCCCGACGACGTCGCCCTGCGGCTGGCGCAGGACGCGAGCCTGGTGGTCTGCGACCGCGGCTACCTGCGCAACCAGCGCGAGTGGCGCGAGCGCGTGGCGCAGGAGGCACCGTGCGCCGTGGTGCAGGTCGAGAGCGACGTCGTGGTGCCGGTCGAGCTGGTCTCGGACCACCAGGAGCACGCGGCCCGCACGATCCGGCCCAAGATCACCCGCCACCTCGAGCGCTTCCTGGTCGACCTGCCGAAGGCGAGGCTCGAGACCACCTCTCCGCCGAGCGCCGTGACCGGCGAGGACCTCTCCGACGTCGACGCCCTGCTGGACTCGCTCGGCCTCGACGACGAGGTGCCCGTCGTGCCGCTCTTCACGGGCGGCACCACGACCGGCAAGAAGGTGCTCCACGACTTCCTCGCCGACCACTTCGACGTGTACGCCGAGCACCGCAACCAGCCGCAGACCTCCGACGTCTCCCACATGAGCAAGTACCTGCACTTCGGGCAGCTGTCGGTCGTCTGGATCGCCCTGGAGGCGGCCAAGAAGCCGCCGAGCGAGAACCGGGACGACTTCCTCGAGGAGCTCATCATCCGCCGGGAGCTGCCGATGAACTTCGTCTTCTTCCAGCCCCGCTACGACTCCTACTCCGCGCTGCCGGACTTCGCGAAGAAGACGCTCTCGGAGCACGAGGACGACGTGCGCGAGCACCACTACTCCCGCGCCGAGCTGGAGGACGCCGAGACCCACGACGACTACTGGAACGCGGCGATGCGGGAGATGCGGGCCACCGGCTACATGCACAACTACATGCGGATGTACTGGGGCAAGAAGATCCTCGAGTGGTCGGCCACCCCGCAGGAGGCGCACGCGACCGCGCTCTACCTCAACAACAAGTACTTCATCGACGGGCGGGACGCGAACTCGTTCGCCAACGTCGCCTGGGTGTTCGGCCAGCACGACCGCGGCTGGACCGAGCGGGACGTCTTCGGCAAGGTCCGCTACATGAACGCCGCCGGCCTCGAGCGCAAGGCGAAGCCCAAGGAGTACGTGGCCAAGGTGGACCGCCTCGAGCAGGAGGTCGCCGCCGAGGACGAGAAGGGCTGACTCCTCAGCGGATGACGACGAGGTCGGCGGGCCAGTCGCCGCGACCGGTCAGGGTGAGCAGCAGGTCCTGGCCGCGACCCTGCTCGAGCACGACGTGGGTCGCCAGCTCGGCCGCCTCCCGCAGCGCGGCGGGAGGCACGTCCGGCTCGAGCCCGAGCGCCGCTGCCACGTCGGCGGTGTGCACGACCAGCTCGAACGTCCGCGTGGGGAGATAGGCCCCGACCCTCATCCCGCCGTTCACCGTCTCGACGAGCGCCTGCGGGTCGGCCTCCCGGACCCGGGCGACCGCCCGCTCTGCCGCGGCGCTGACCCAGCCGGTCGGGTCGTCGCCGAGGTCGGTGCCCGCTCGGCGGCCACGTTCCGCGACGAGCTCCGGGTCGACCGACCCGCTCCCCGCCAGGTACGCGGCGGCCGACGTCAGGTCCTCGCGGGCGGCCGGCCGCTCCAGGTAGGTCGTCGCGGTGACCAGGGCGCGGGCGGTGTGCCCGACGAGCGAGCGCAGGTCCCACACGCCCAGCCCCGGGCGCTCCCAGTCGCCGCGGACCTGCGCGACGAGGTCGACGAACGCCTGCGCCGCTTCCTCGAAGGCGAGCAGGGTCTGGGCGTGCTGACCGGTCCAGGCGGTCACGCCGCCACCACCTTCGGGACGTGTCGGACGGGGAAGCTGACCGAGGACGCGATGAAGCAGGCCTCGTGCGCGGGCCCGTGCAAGCTCTCGGCCTCGTCGAGCATCGAGCTCTCGGCCACGGTCACCTCGGGCCGGAGCACCACCTCGGTGAAGCGTCCACCCATCCCCTCCTGCCGCATCGTGGCCGTGGCGCGGTCGGCGTACGCGGTGACCACGACCCCCGCCCGCGCGCAGAAGCTCAGGTAGGACAGCAGGTGGCACTCGGACAGGGCCGCGAGCAGCAGCAGCTCCGGGTTCCACCGGGCGGGGTCGCCCCGGAACGGCCTGTCGGCCGAACCGACGAGGACCGGCCGGCCGGGAGCGACGACCTCGTGCTCGCGGGAGTACGTCCGGTGGTCGGTCGTCCCCGCCGGGTCGGCCCAGCGCAGCTGCGTCTCGTAGTGGTGGTCGGGCACCGCGCCAGCCTAGAGATGGCCGTTCTCGGCGACCACCGGGGCCGGGTGGTCCGAGGAGCCCTACGCTGCCGCCGTGCCCACCCTCGAACCCGTCACGGCCGACACCCTGGAGGCGACGCTGGCCTTGCGGGTGGCACCCGAGCAGGAGCACCTGGTGCGACCGGTGGTCCGCTCGCTGGCGGAGGCCTACGTCCACGGCGACATCGCCTGGCCCCGCGTCGTGGTCGACGACGGTGCCGTCGTGGCGTTCGTGATGGCCTTCCTCGGATCCCCGTGGGACGACGACCCGGCCGACGTCCGCAGCGGCCTCTGGCGGCTCGTCGTCGACCACGCTCGTCAGGGGCAGGGCTACGGACGCTTCGCGGTCGAGGCCGTGTGCCGCGAGCTCGAGTCGCGTGGAGCGTCCTGGTGCCACGTGTCCTATCACCTCGGAGCCGAGACGCCCGAGCCCTTCTACCGCGCGCTGGGCTTCGAGGTCACGGGCGAGGTCAGTGGTGGTGAGACGGTCGCCCGGAGGCGGCTCCGCTGACCCTGCTCCCTCAGCCGCGCCGCTCGCGGCCCTGCCCGACGGGCGCGGAGGTTGTCGGTCGGGGTTCCTACACTGGATTCGTGGGCGCACACAGCTCGAAGAGGCGGCAGCCGACGGCTGCGGCGCTCGTTCGTATGCGGTCGGCCGGCTGATGGTGACGACCACCGCACCCCAGGTGGGCGCACGCACCTACGAGCGGGCCGTTCCCGGCCGCCTCGTGGTCGTGGTCGCGACGGCGGTGTCCGTCCTGGTCGCGCTCGTGCTGCTCGGCGCCAACGGCTCGCTCGCCGCCCCCAGCGAAGGCCTGCTCGATCCCGGGACGCTGACCCGCTACGGGCTCCCCGCCGCACGCGCGGTCCACGACGTCGCCGCCTCCGTCACGGTCGGTCTCCTCGTCCTGGCCGCCTGGGCCGTCGCCCCGGACGCCGGCAAGACGGTCGACAGCCTCGCCGGACCCCGGCGGCTGATGGTGCGGGGAGCGACGGTCAGCGCGCTGGTCTGGGCCGGCGCCGCCCTCGTCGTGCTGGTCCTCACGGCGGCGGACGTCTCCGGCTTCGCGCCCGGCGCCCCGGGCTTCAGCCTCGTCTTCTTCTCGTTCACCTCCCAGCTCGAGCTCGGCCGGGCGCTGCTGGTCAGCCTGCTCCTCGTCCTGCTCGCCACCGTGGTCAGCGCGCTGGCGACCCGGATCGTGGCCGTCGCCTGGGCGGGCGTCATCGCCCTGCTCGCGATCCTGCCGCTCTCGCTCGCCGGGCACGCCGCCGGTGCGGCCAACCACATGAACGCCGTCGACAGCCTCGCGCTGCACCTCGTCAGCGCGGTGCTGTGGGTCGGCGGGCTGGCGGCGCTCGTCCTCGTCTCGGGCCGGCTCGGCGCGCAGCGCGACACGGTGGTCCGTCGGTACTCGACGCTCGCCGGCGTCTGCTTCGTCGTCGTGGCCTTCTCCGGCGTCATCAACGCCGCGCTGCGGCTCGGGTCGTTCGCCGCGCTGGGGACGCCGTACGGGCTCCTCGTCATCGGCAAGGTGGTCGCCCTCGGCCTGCTCGGGGTGGCCGGCCTCCTCCACCGCCGCCGCGTGATCCCCCGCCTGGCGACCGACCGGTCGGCCTTCGCCCGGCTCGCCGCCGTCGAGCTCGTCGTGATGGGCGCGACCGTGGGCCTGGCCGTCGCGCTGTCGCGTTCTGCCCCGCCCGTGCCCGAGGCGGCCGCTGGTGCTCAAGGGACTGACGACCGGGTCGCCTCCCTGCTCGGCTACCCGGAACCGGCACCCTTCACGCTCGGGCGCTACCTCACGGCCTTCTCCCCCGACCTGCTGTGGCTGGTCGTGGCGGCGGCGATGCTCGGCCTCTACGGCCTGGGCGTCGTCCGGATGCACCGCCGCGGCGACCGGTGGCCGCTGCAGCGCACCGCGTTCTGGACGGTCGGCTCCCTCGCGCTGGTGTTCGTCACCAGCGGCGGGCCCGGCGTCTACGGGCGGCTCGGCTTCAGCCTGCACATGGTGCAGCACATGGCCCTGATGGTGGCGGTCCCCTTCCTGCTCGTCTTCGGGGCGCCCGTCACGCTGGCGCTGCGCGCGATGCACGCCCGCAAGGACGGCAGCTTCGGGCCGCGGGAGACCCTGCTGCGCCTCGTCCACGCACCGGTGCTCGCCTTCTTCGGCAACCCCGTCGTCGCCGCGGCCCTGTTCACCGGCGGCCTGACGGTCTTCTACTACACGCCGCTGTTCTACCTGGCGTTGTCGACGCACACGGGCCACGTCCTGATGACGGCCCACTTCCTGCTCACCGGCTACCTGTTCGTCTGGGCGCTGGTCGGGCTGGACCCCGGCCCCAAGCGGCCGCCGTACCCGTTCCGCCTCGTGATCCTGCTGGTCACGCTGGCCTTCCACGCGTTCTTCGGCATCGCCCTGATGTCGGGCGCCCAGCTGCTCGCGCCGCAGTGGTGGGCCGCGCTGGGGCGGACCGACACGGTCGCCCTCGTGGCGGACCAGCAGCGCGGCGGCGCGATCGCGTGGGGAGCCGGCGACCTGCCCTCGCTGCTCCTGGGGGTCGCCCTGCTGGTGGGGTGGATCCGGACCGACCGTGCGGACAGCAAGCGCCTCGACCGCCAGGCCGACCGCGACGACGACGCCGAGCTCAAGGCGTACAACGCGCGCCTGGCCGGGCTGACCCCGCACCGGTCCTCCGAGCAGTGAGCGGGCCCGGCTGCGAGCACGGCCCGCTGCGGGGCGCTGGTCGCGCGCTCCGCGTGGCGCTGCTCGGCGGCGGGTCCCTGCTGCTCGCGACCGCGGCGCACCTGTCGGGCGGCGGGACGCTGCCCCCGGCCGGCGTGCTCGCCGTGGCCGCGTTCCTGCTGGGGCTCGGGGCCCTGGTCCTGACCCGCCGGCAGGTCCAGCTCCCCGTGCTCGTGGCGGCCCTCGTCCCGCAGCAGGTGCTGCTGCACGTCCTGTTCGACACCGCGGCCGCGGCCGTCGGCGGTTGCACCCCGGTGCAGGCCGCGCACCACGCGATGACCGTGCTCACCTGCATGCCGGCTCACGGCATGGGACCGATGGGCTACGCCTGGCCGATGTTCGTCGGTCACGCCGTGGCGACCTTGGGGACGGCGTGGCTGCTG
>Ga0210040_10008962_pt1 | contig 11729 bp, 4 predicted proteins | sample CryGeyCG12114_NA_FD_185462 | JGI IMG/M metagenome (GOLD analysis project Ga0210040, IMG submission 185462) | Groundwater microbial communities from aquifer - Crystal Geyser CG19_WC_8/21/14_NA (SPAdes) (version 2) | ecosystem: Environmental > Aquatic > Deep subsurface > Groundwater | place: USA... | reverse complement strand
ACTTAAAATATAAAGAATATGAGATGTATTAGATTTTTTATAATGAATTTAAAAAAAAAGAGCGAAAAATTGGGCACAAAATGGTACAAACAGCAAAAAATTTAGTCCAGGTTAGGACAAAAAAATCTGGTTCCAACTAGATGAAAAAATAGACAAAAATTGGTTAGCAACCAATTTCTTTAATTTCTAGGTAATTTGAAACCTATTGTGTTTTTTCCATTCGGAAACCCCAGATACGGAATAAATTGCATTGTAATACATATATGCATTGTGTTTTGCTATGATGCCAGCAGTTTCCTAACTGGAGCAATTTGTTCCTAAATGAAGTTTCCGACCGACTGAACCGAATACTGTTTCCGACCAACCCTTTTTTTCGAAAGCTCAATTCACCCCCTTAGTTTACATTCATGATTGATGATGTATCATACTTTGTTAGAGCTAGAGGTGCCACTTTTAAAGTCTGAAAACTATTCATTTTGCTCATGAGGAACAGTTAAGTGGCAAAATTCACGTAATTAATGCGTCTAGTGAGTTCGCAATAATTTTGACGTTCAAACCCTCCATATTTCAATGTTTAGTTGCATTTTATTAAAAGAAGAAAATATTTTAATATTAGAAAAAATACATGGCCAAATTTTTTCTTGCTCCATGTTTTTTGCATGCACTTTACATGAAATTTTTCTTTATTTTTGGCTGTTCAAAGAGAACACGCTGAATTTATTAATGAAAGGATATTGATTAGAAGAAAATGTCTAAGACAAAATGCATAGAATCAATAAAATGTATCGGAAACTGACTGTTATTCAGATAACTTGATGATTTTTCTTGCTCCATAAATAGACCTTGTGAAGTGAATTTAATGCTAGTAGAAATGATTGGAAGTTAGACAGTTGAGGATCAAACTGGCACATTGTCTTGTCTTTTTGAAAAGAGTCTACATTTGAATGGAAATAATAATTCCCAATCCCAATGATGTATTGCATTGTGAGAAATGTATTTGCAAATAACTTGCTGGGATCGATTTCAGAAGAAAAGAGTTTCATGGGCTTGGGGTGAATATTAAAAAGTTGCCTTTGTCTATGGTGAATAGAAAATGTTGCATGTGAGCTATTCTCCCAATGGAAAGACTCCTCGATTCATATTATACGTGCAGTATTTCTTGACTTTTCCCTTCATGCAAAATATATTCCAGACCATAAAGCAGGCATTCACATGGCGCATGATTATTATCAAATGTCAAACCAATTTGTTAAGGCCAACTCCTAATAAAAAGGAGAAAATAAGGTTAAAAATGCCAACTAGTTGTATCTTGTTTTTTTGGTATATTGTTAGTATTATTCTATTATCTTAGTCAGTAAAACTATGCTGCTCCAAAAATCCGGGAGCCACAAAATTTAATTGACATGTCTCAACACTGCATAACATCCGGGAAGGAAAACTTTGCAATAACGTAAAGCTACTATAAAAGTAAGGCATGCCATAATAGCGTGTTTGCTCAAAGTAAACAAGGAAATTAGATATGAATATTTCACCTAAGTAAGCAAACTTTAAAGTCACAGCTTTAGCACACACTCAAGTAGAGTCAACAGCCATAATGAAAGTAAAGAAAGACAGACGAAAGTTTTTTTTGCATTGTATACTATATACTATTCCAGAAAACTATAAAATTATCACTTTGCCATTTTCCGAGGTAAAAAATTTGATATACGATTAGTAGGCAAGATTATAACGTGCATATAAATTTATCCGTAATGTGAAGAATTTTCTGAGGCCAAGAGGTATTTTAACTTTTTCTTCCCGTTGTCGCTTTGAGAAATATCGAAATTATCTTACAAAGCCGAAAACAAACTCAAGAGAAAACGTTGAAAAGGATTTTTTGACAGATCAGCACAAGTAGCAAATATGATCTTACGTCAAAAACACGATCCCGTGAGTGTAAATATGCAAGAGCAAATAAACCGCGATAAACAAGTATTTTGATGTAGCAGGATTTATGCTAAAAGAATTTTTTTCAATTTTGTATATTCTTTTATTACAAAACTAGGATGTTCACCTTGCTCTCTCCAGAAGTATCGAGTACACTGAATAAAGACACTCAAAATTCCCACTGGTTCTGCACATTTGTCGACTTGAGAATTTTACCTAAAAGTGGCTGTTTTATGATGGTGCATTTGGTGGAAAAGGAATATTTTTTCGATAGGTTATCAGACATTGGTTGTTTCATTGTCAACAAAATGTAAACCATATCTGGTCAGCAACAGTGTCAAAATTTTTCAAATCACTGCACATCCACATAAGCCAAAATATGTGAACATGAAAATATGAGAATTTGCATTTTGCCAATTAAAAACTACAGTTAGTTAATTGTTATATAGTTATTGTGGGTCAAAGAGCCGGCGGTCAGAAAGACAGACCAGACGGACAAATAGACAGCCGTTCGATACAGCAGGAAATAACTCTCCTGCTATTGTACTTCATCACAGGAAACCCTAAAATCCGGCATACACTGGTCAGAATAAATTCTATTCAATGCATGGGTTTTAAACATTCATACTGTTTTCCCAACCAAAGGGAACTATAGATGGGTAATGCCCAGTACATATTAGAATAACAAAATGGACACGATATTTTCAACTTTTGACATTTCCCTGTTTTGTAACAAGTCTGTGGTGAACTTTTCATAATGTAGTCTGTGAGTGAGCATACTATAGCTCAAGTTAGAAGCTTTTTGCTGTATATTCAAATCCTCCACTAACTATAGTAGCATTTTCCATGTTTGTTGACCACTGCCGCAAATGTCTATTGACACGGTGATTTCACCAGGGACTCTTTCATCATTGTCTTTTGCTCCACTGTCACTTTCAGAATTCATTCAGTAACACAGAATACAGTTGATATGTAACCTGTGTCACGAAATGTTACAAAACTCATGTGGGATATTCTTTACATCTAACTTGTAATGCAGCAGGAGAAAAAGCAACTAATTTTTAGTCGCATATTCCGGCGCATTAGTATGTATACAAAATGCTGTAGATTTTGTGACTAACTATGCTTTATTATACTTTATGGGAATAAGACATCACGCTGAACGGTTTTCTTTGTGTGCGTTTTGGAACTTGTTTTAGGATGAAGAATGAATCCTGTCTTCATTCAAGTTAGTTTTGTTACTTGACTACTTTTAGTTAGTTAGTTAGTGAGCTCATACCCTGAGAGTACGAAATGAATGAGGGAGCAAGGGTAGGGAGTTGATTACGAGTAATTCATGTTCAAAAGAAAGTCACAAGTTCAGCTTAGTGTGCCATCAGTCATCCTATTCACTGGAGAAAGTCTTTGTTTGCAACGCTACATAAAGCACAGGGGATTTTTCTTTGAGTGATTGCTACCTAATTTGTATATTGGGTAACAATGGATGCTCATTATTGTGATTTGATAATTTGTGAATTGGTTAATACGGTTAATGCTAACAAATTCCGATATAAAGGGTACATTTGGATTGCTTAAATGATTCTTCAAAAATCCATTGTAACCAGATATTCATAGTACTCACCATATTCTTGGTAGTGTCATAAAATTTATTATGATTATGATCAACAGTCAGTCTTTATTATATTTCAAACCCTTTATCTATCAATATAATCTAATATGCAAAATTATTTTTGACACATTTGACGAGCATTCTTTTTTTGGGCAAAATTCTATAGTGTATGGTATAGCATGCAATAATTATATTATTATTCATCACCTATTAGTCATTTTAAACAAATTTTTTGTGCCTCATGATGTTTTTTGCCATTTTTTCACTGTTAAGTTATTGAAAGTAGGTGAAATATTGTACTGTATTTCTTAATACAATAAATGATAGTTTACAATTAGCCTCATTAATAATTTCAACATAGCGATACTTTCTCTCTGCTTGCTGAATACGTCAAAATAATATTTAAAAAAATTAAAAATTCAGATAATCAATCAAGTTTCAAATAAATTTATACATTTACATAATGGAATGTCCATTGTATTGGAACTCCATTATATCGGAATTTACGTGCATTATCTTATGCTCTAATTTTTCAATGCAGTAAGTATCTGTTCGATAAAACTGAATCTTTAAAGTGCATTTGGCTAAAGGGCATTTATTGAAGCTAAGTTAATATTACATTAGTATGTCAACACAATCTTAATTTCGACCCTCACAAAATGTTTCCCACTTTTAGATTTAAGAATATATTGTTTGATGTGACTTCTATTACTACCGGGCAAAGTGGCTCTTTTGCTCACGAGATTGTTATAAATAGCCCATCCATCGCAATGTAAATTGGTACCCTAAAAGAAAGTCACCAGTCATGTCTCAAGTAAACTTCCATTGTATAGAATGTTACGTCTTTTGACTACAAAAGTCACTAACCTGCCATCATTCATCTATATCCATTACGAGTTCCCCTCCTCGTTTTACTATTCATACATGAGTACAATCTATGTCATAATAATGAATAGAAAAACGTCCAACGGGCACATGAATGTATATTATAACTCATGTAAAAAAACTTTTTCTCCCCGCTCGTAATAAATTACGTGTCAGCTCGAAAAATGAGAGGCGTTTGTATTATTGACGGCAACTTGTACCTAATGGCGGTGAAAGGCTTTAAATTTCCGTCCTCCTTTCCACATTATAGATTGCTTATAGGCTGAACCGCAGGTTGTAAACATTTTATGCTACCAGTTTCCTGAAAAAATGCAATGGTATTTGTGGGGTTTTTTGGCTGGAAAAGCAAGCTTTGCCTTGGAATCAACTAAATATTAGCAATACATATAATGTACTCCGTTGCCTATGTCAGACTGATCTGGATACCAACTAACAACTAGTTAGCTAGTTAAGCAGCTTAAGCTTGCCCATTTGAGTTCTATATGCTCTTGTTTGTATTTAAATGATCATGCTTTTGTGAATTCCACGAGACTTGCATTGTTTTTTTGTGGCTTTGGGATGATGAAGGAGCTAAAGTGAACGTCACAATGTTTTCTCTGTTCCAGGTTCCACGTCAACCACAGTTTGTGACAACAAATCCCAACAACGCTGGAAGCATGAGCACAAAGCAGCCAGAACACTCGGTGAGTTCAAGTGATGTCATTTAATTTTATTAAGTTCTAACTAATGTTTCCTATGCGTGGTCTCTATCAAAAAGCAATTTTCTTCGTGTCAGACTCAATTTTAGTTGTTGAGCGTGGACAAAGTTTTGTTCTTGAAATACCCAGGCACACTTTTTGGCAATATGTAGCTAACTCGCGTATAATAATATGGTTACAGGAGAATAGTATGAGATTTGAGGAAATTGGCAGCACAATTTACGTTTGTGTACTTAATCAGGTGAAAAGAATTATGTTTACACAAATTCATAAAATCATAAAGTTGAGCACATTATAGAATTACTGAAGGCTGAGTGCAAAAGTTTATATCAACATAATATAGCGCTCTCTACGTACACGAATTTATAATTTAGAATATGTACTGCTAACAAACTACTAACTTAGCATTTGTTAGCACTTAACTTGCTCACACACAGCAGATATTTAGTCAGCCAGTTTATGTAGGATGTGTAGGACTGTAGTAACTAACGTTTCACAAAATAAGAGAGTTCCCTTCCATTTGTCACTGTTCAAAATATATAGCATTTAATTAAACCGCACGGTCAGGAGTGTAGGTTTCAAATAGCTCTACCTTTGTGAACTCCACGTTAATTAAACTAGTCTCGGAAAACTACCTACCAGCTCCCACAAAAGTCAACACAGATAGTCAAAATGATCCAAGTAAGGTAGTCCACTGGTGTCCTTCAGTAGCTTCATCTTAATACAAAGTTAATGAACAGTGTACCACTATGTTTATGGCTTTAGGTCCCTGAATTTATAGCTTGCGTGGAGGATTTTTACGTCTCAGTTGCATATTTATGCAGTATAGTATATATGTATATGCAACCAGAATTTTACGCACATCAAACTTTGAATTTAAGATTTGTAAGTAAAAAGCAACACCACATTTATTCGAAACGTGTTCTACTTCAAAGAAAATTATAATTAGACAACAAAAGGATTGGAAAGTAATTCATGGAATTGATAACCATATTAATAATCACATTCGATTAGAAACACACTCCGAAATTCCAATTTACATAACATTATTTCATTGAAGTTGAAATTATATTAATGAGAGCCGTGTCTGAATATTGCCACAGGGCTTAGTTTCATGCAAGGGAGTGTACAAGTATAGCGGCAAACAAGCATTTGCATGACATTATTAGTCTTTGTTGTAAAGTGAGCAATGTATTACACTATGATAATTAATCCAAATCATCAATGTGTACAGAAATAGGCTTATATAATTTGCAGACTCTTTGTCCCTTTGTTTGCATAAATGAAGCTCCGGAAAACTACCGATTATTCCTAGAGTATCCGATGGATATTTTTGGAATCTATCATGAAATAGCGTTGGATTCTATAAAATAATTTGTTTCAGACTATGCCAATCAGGCGGAACTCAGGGACTCTTAGCACAAAAACAAAGCCTATCTACTTGTCCATCAATAAATATAGACTTTATTTGCATTCCTAGGATAACATTATTGATACACAGAACTAATTTGAGGGTAATGATACAAGTGAAAGTATATTTGGCAAGATGTATAGCTTAACATATAGTACATGTAGTTTGTAGTTTGTTACCTTTCGTTTTTTTACGACTTTGCAGAAGAACATGTCTTTTATTTAATGTCGAAGAAAATAAAAAGGATTGGTTTTATAGACTTGCTACCATGAAAAATGAAAGATGAAAAATTGAGATGAACAGCTGTTTCAAAGAACTGCCGTATCTTAGTCAATAAGGAAAGACGGATGCATAACTTATATGAAATTGGATGGAGTAGAATGATATGCTGAATATAATCATGACAGTAAAGAAGCTTTTTATCCGACTGTGTAGAACAAGTTCATAGTTAGTCGTTGCAGTATAGCTAATACTTGCTCACATTTTGTGGTGGTTAATGCCAAAAAAAGGAGACGGAGAAGAAACTATGTGTGTGACAAAAAAGTGCAATTCCGTTGTAAAAGTAGGCCTGCTCAAGATTTGTGACTATGTAAGCTTTGCAACATGGACACATTTTATAAGAATTGTTGAAAAGAAGTGCGCACACTGTTTTTGCTACCATCCTCCAAAGTTCATTTTATTATCTCCTCAAGGAAAGGATGCGTTATTTATGACGAGCATCCCATTTCATTATTCTCTGCAATGGATCCCTTTTTTTTCAATTAAATTGTACCCTGGCTTTCGAACGGAGGCTAGTTTCTGGTATAGAATTTCAGAAATATGAGTGTATAACTCTGATAAGTATGACTCAAATAATAACTCTGAATGTAGTGTAGTTGGTCCGCCATAATGGCAAATGATTTCTGACTTGACTGTAAAGCCTGCAAAAGTTTTGGTTTCAAAGGGATGGCAAAAAATGATGACCTTCACGTATTATGGCAAGCTAGTTTTATACACTTTGTTTCTCTGGTTTTGACATAAAGAACAGCCCACAGATTTTTGTACGAAATATGAAACCTTTTTTTCAGGCTGTATAGAAATATTGGATTTATTAACACCGCTCGTGACATTTTTTCAATCATATAAATTTCTCTTTTTATGTGTAATTTTCACTTTGCCTGAAAAGAGAAATTATAATTACTTCATCTAAAAATATGTCGGAGCATTGTAGACTATGTAGGTTGTGCATTCACTACTATTAACTTGTTTACCCCATATTGACCTTTATTTCATAAAAATAAATAAAATGTATTTCAGGACTTTAACCTGACTTCAGTGAAATGATTTACTTGACTGCCTTTATGACATTACAACCAGATGTAATTTGCTCAGCTATATGCTTACCATCCAAAGTTTATACCTTGTCCGCAAAAAGGAGGTAAATTTTATCCTATCCTACTACACAAATTTATCACACACAGGACAGGAAAAATTTACCTCCTTTTTCCGGAAGGTCTATACAATTCACGCACAACTAATGTTTTTCTTGCAAAATGACTTTCACAACATATAGCTTGCACGGTACGGTCTCTTTAGTATTATTTATCTTCCACTCACTCAGCCAGTCCCTAAAAATAGTTACAAACATTATTTTGTCTTTTTACATTCTAATGTAAACACGACTACGAACAAAACGACACGCTCTACTCAATTTGGAAATCAAAACATTCTAAAAAAATCCCGTAGCAATTTGCAAACAGTCGAGTTTGATGAAAATCTTGCCGTGGTTTATAACATACTTTAGTTGCCACCACAAAGCTGAATATTCCTTTCATTACAAACTGTTTACATTTGTAGCTCCCGTTTGTATTGTACGCAACGAGACGGGATTACATGTTCTACTTATGGTATGATAATGTCTACAGAATAGAAACACATTCATTTCATGCCTCTTAATTTATTGGACACATTAAGCCCCTTATATGCGTTTTATAGAGTTTACGACATTAATCGACATCACCCATTGTCTCTTATTTGTATACAATCCCAAAAGGAATTTTCGTTACTGTCGAATAGTTGAACCATGAATTCAGGTAATGCAAAATTATGGCGTCATTAAATTGGAAATGTGATTGCAAAGAGCATCAGAAAAGCGGGTACAGTTTTACCATTAGTATAGTGAATACGTAGGAAAATGAAGATTTGCTACAATTTCCTGTACATATTTATCCTTCACGTTCTCTCTACATGCTCGATGAAAGGTTAACCTTTTTCACTGCATGATGCAAATAAGTTTAACGCTGGTTAGCGTGCCTACTTTAGTCCCGGGTTGCCAGTTGGTTGTAAAAGAAATCTAGCGGCCAGTTTGTCCCATTTTGGATAGAAAGTGGTGGAAAAAATTGTGTAAGGAAATCAAGTTGCATTTGACGAGAGTCTGAAAAAATCATCGAGTCGGAAATCCAATTTGAGTGACTATGTAATATACATTCAAGCCTTCTATAATAAGATTTTGTTCAAGTTCAAATAGTAAACAACTAATGTAATAGTAAACAGATAATGGAAGTATAGTAAGAATCGGTGGAGTTAGCAATCTATAATATTTAGTTTTCCTAGCGTAGCATAAAACGATATTCCGAAATATTTGGGGCAAACTGATATGCAATGTAAAAGTGTGGTATTGTTAGATTGTTATCAAAATACTTGTAATTTTATTCCTTTCTTTATTAAATAACTCGCAACTGGTGTAAGCTGGATGGATGAAATTCTTTCGTCGGGTAACAAAAGACGAGCAAAATGCCTGCCTAGCAGTCTTATTAGGTTACACTTAATGGTAGCAAATTAATAATGAAAATGTACTTGCTTTGAAATAGAACCGTATTGTTATGCATAGAGCACTCTGTCAACACTATGTTTAACGAGAGATTGTTTTACTCCGTGCAGCTTAAGTGGGGAAACGATAAATTCTTTTTCCGGCGCTAAGACAAACACTTGTAAAAAGAGGCCTAGATGTTAATACAATGCAATTAGATTGATATTTTTGTTTGCTAGAAGTTACTTTGTAACTAAACTAACTCCATATTTAGTTAGTTAGCTGCTGTGTAAATGTAGATAGATTTTTAGGACGTTTCATGTTTCCCATTAATAAACTAGAGCATGTAGGGAAACGACATGTGTATAAATACTGGTTATTATTATGGGAAGTATACATACTTTATGTTTTCCAATTATTTGTTAGGCTACACACACAATTGTGTTTTCTCACAATGAAGCTACTTTGGCAGAACCGAAGGCAATATGCAGTTTTTATGTAATCTGGGAAAGTCAGCAGCTACTGTGTGCTCTGCATTCCAAATGATCAACTTATGTACTGTAATGCATATGCTACAAAACAAACCAGTTTTCACTGGGAATGTAGATAGTGTGGTGGAGAAATGTGGAAAACTTGAAATCTCAGTTTTGCAGGCATTTTTTGTAAGCTGGTTCCAGGGGTTCAAATTGGGTATGCATCCTATACGAAGCAAACAAATGAAAATATAACTATGCTGCGATATTTTATTCAATATTTAGCGGTATGCGTAGGCAGAACATTATGAAGAGAATTGATGAATATGAAGACCGCATCTGGAAACTTTTACATTGTCCTAAACATAGCAGGGGTGATTTCTCTCTGCTGGGATGTATATTTAAATTAATATGCCTTCCTGGTGTGGGATTAAATCTTAATGAATATTTGTACGGAACATATTGTAGTCTGGCTATGCACCGTTTACTCTTTATACTTGTTTAACAAATCATAGTTTAACTGCTCAGTTTACATACACAAAATATGTACTAATTGAGTTGTTCAAATTGAAATCTGAGATTCTTTAGACGACGAGGTCTGATAAAATATTTGACCATGTACATTAAGTTTATTTAAAAGTAAAATACCGTTTTTACTATTAATTACTTTAGGTGAATTCCCTGACTCCAAAATATTAAAATTACTGTAAATCATTCAGTTCTTAGCAGTGGGTTTAAAGACATTTCCAAAAAAAGGGGCAAAAGATATTGCTGAACTTTACACTACATGGTTCCATATGCACTCATGTGACATGCAGTAACTTTGCGGCAGATAATTCCCTTTGAAATAACTCTTTCAAAAAGTTTGTCATAATTCAAGTATATTTCATTCAAAAGTGCTTCATATATTCTGTAACCAATCTTTAGTCCTTAAAAATTCCTATTGTGATTAAATCGCAAACTTTTGCATCCTTTCTTGGGACAATGTGAAATGTGCAGCATTCTTTATTATGCAAAAACTTCATCCTCTTCATCATAAAAACCCCCTTGATAATATAGTTAGCCTGAAAACTTTATTTTTCATCCATTTGTTTACATTCTCACGTAAAATTTTACGGATGAAAATTAGGAATCAACAATTTTTACCACATTTTTATTCCTAGATAGAATCCAAAACTGCATTTGCTAAAATTTTGCAAACCATTTTCATTTAGGCCTAACCAACTGACGTCACGAGCGTTGAGGTGTCCAAAACCGATAAAATTTACTGCCCCTTTAGCTACTACTTTTCCTATGCCTACATTATCTCTTGTTCCTTATTATGACCACTTTAAGAGAGGAAAAATACACTTTTCTTCTCTCATAAAACGTACCCTCGTAGATCAACCTACAGTGCAGACATAAATGACCATAAAAACAATAAGTGTTCCATCTTTGGGTGATGCATGAGTGGACCAGATGATTGGTTTCCCAAATGGTCATAGAAAAACTTACAGTTGGTCCAGCCATGTAGTACCCTTTTAGTCAATCCATATGGCTCACGACATAAGCCACATGTGCTAAACTCACATAAACCAATGGCAATCAAATTTTACTAGGTAAATCTCATATTGAATAAAATAAATCTCGTGTGACTTTGATGACAATCCTCCATTTTCATCATCAGTTTAGAATCCCCAGAATAGCGCACCATTAGAAGGGTACATGCACCCATTCAAAAATTTCCTATGGTTTCTATGTGTGAAGCCTAACTGACACACTAAATGTATCATTTAGCGAATACGAATACTATGTGCATTACTATTCTCTTTAGACTTTATTGTTAGACACATCTGACGAGACTACTACTACAGCATTAACTAAGGAGACAACAAGCTATATAATATTTCCTCAGGCCAATCTCTCATATAAGTTGTGTACATTTCACTTCAGTGCGTAC
>Ga0210040_10008961_pt1 | contig 11730 bp, 7 predicted proteins | sample CryGeyCG12114_NA_FD_185462 | JGI IMG/M metagenome (GOLD analysis project Ga0210040, IMG submission 185462) | Groundwater microbial communities from aquifer - Crystal Geyser CG19_WC_8/21/14_NA (SPAdes) (version 2) | ecosystem: Environmental > Aquatic > Deep subsurface > Groundwater | place: USA... | reverse complement strand
TCACCAAGCCCCCGCCCGACTCGGCGGACGCGGTCAAAAATTGCAAATCGTCCTGGGCCTGCTTCATCTTATCCTGCAGCTCCTTCACTTTGCCCATCATCCCAGCCATATCAAACATAGGTCAAAAAAGTGCTCTGAGAGCGTTTAAATGAGGTTTTGAAATTAAATTAAGTACACGGTAAGTACATGGTTTGGAAGTTTTGTATCTTGTGGTAGTTCAGCATATCAATCATACGACGATCTACCATGAGTACAATTTCCTTTACCCTACGTCCTGCCAATAAGCAAAACGAGTGTCCCGTATCAATCAAACATACACATAAAGGCTCTGAGTTCATCAAGGCTACAGGAGTAGCCGTACCTGCGAAGTACATTAACCTGAAAACAGGAATAGTAAGCAAACTACCCAACGCGCCTGAGCTATCCGCTACCATAGCGCAAGTAGCTACAGATATAAGAGTAGCAGTAAGAGATTTGGTAGCTATTGGAGTAGAACCAACGAAAGCAGCGTTATCAAAGCAGTATGATGATCTACTAACCAAACGGGAAACCGCTATTAGAATTACTCCTAAAATCAATAAGATATTCAGTAATCAATTAGAACAATTAAAGTTTGAATTACAGGATTTAGAACAGCAAGTAGTTGATAAGAAAAAGGAAATTGAACGATATGAGATATTGACAGGAACAATAGAAACCAACTTGTTAGCAAAGAGTATTAGAGATTATGCAGAAGTAAATGCAGAAACGGCAGCTATTAATACAACACGACTTTATAAGAATGTAGGCAATGTGGTTGAAATGTATAAACCAACGTGGAAAATTACTGATGTTTCACCAGATACTTTAGCAGCGTTTGAAACATATTTAATATCATTAGGAAGAAAGAATTTAACAATAACAGATACCATAACCAAGATAAAAACCGTAGTATATGCAAATGCTAAAAAATTGAATATTGATATATCGGATTTGCGAGATCATAAGACAAAGGTTGCTGCTAAATCAAACACCAATGTCGTTTATTTGAAAAAGAATGAGCTACAAGATTTAATTAATTTGGAAGGTTTAACAGAGGCACAAGACAGAATACGTGATCGATTTGTTCTTATGTGTTTAACGGGCATAAGGTATTCAGATAGCAATATTAAAGAAGATAATATATTTAATGATGAATTATTATTCACTACAGAAAAGACCGATACAGATATAACAATACCGTTGGCGGATGATGTGAAACGGATACTAGCCAAATATAATAATACCATACCAGAATATCCAGCCGAAGATTTTAACAGAGGGATTAAACAAGTATGCAAAAAAGTAGCGAGTTTACATTATAAAGTACAAATAAAAGAATATAAAGGAAAGAATAAATCAACTAAATTATCTAAATTCAAGTATGATGTTATTAGTAGTCATGCAGGTAGAAAAACCTTTATTAATCTAGCGTTGCAAAAGGGTATAAATCCGGTCGCTATTGCGGGTATTGTTGGGCATACAGGGACGCAACTTATAATGAATACCTACGGTAGCAAAGAAGCTGGAAAGGAGCGTATAGCTCAATTATTACAGGATTAATACTCACCCTAAAAGGTGAGAAATCAAAGGAGGGAGTAGGCTATTTAATTAGTTTGCTCCTTTTTTGTTGCTGGCAGGTTTACCATACATAGGATTGTCACTTGATCGATTACTGAACTAGTTATAAAATATATTTAACATATAAATGTTGTAAAAGAGGTAAGAAATTGATAGTTAATCAGTTATGAATATGACCTATGAACTAGTTATAAAATATATTTAACATATAAATATTGCGAAGTTGGTAAGTGATTGATTTATAAAGAGTTATTGATTTAGTAAATTTTATATAATTATATGTTTATCAAAATTCACATGCGGTAACTGTAGGAGCAACAGATGAAACGGCAGCCTTAACAAGTTGCTTTTTTTATATCCTATTACAAGTGTAACTCATTTTTGTACGATTGTTTAAAGGTTTTAATAGCCCTAAATGTGTTACACCTTCCATTTGTTAACAATTTAGTAACATATAAACTACAACTTACCTCTTCTAACCATATATAATTTATAAGAAATGTAAAAGAGCGTTTCCAAACTTGATATATACTTTAAGAAATAAAAACAACATGGAAACAATTGAAAAGAACGGAGTAAGCTACGTTATAGCGAGGGAGATCGAACGCCACTACAAGTTCACCAGAAAACGAGCATGGCAGGAGCTACAAAAGGCAAAACTACCTTATATGGTTTTTCTACATACTCATTTTTACAAATTAACAGATGTAAAAAACTACTTTGATAATTTAGATGAGACGGATGGAAGAAAGTTAAAGAATAAGAAAAATAAGGAGGGATTAGTATAATGAGAATTTTTGATAGTGAATTATTTACCACATGGGAAGAGGCTGTTAACACATGGTTAACCTATTATCCACCTGCCCTTTTTACATTAAGTATCACACCTCACAATGGTACAGCAGTAGTTGGTGTGTGCGGAATATTTGATATTGTTATGTGGAATCCACCTTTACACGTAGAAAACTTTGTGATAAAAAACCATAAAAAGAAACGGTACAATAAAGGTGTTCATACCTATTTGATTGGTGATTATAACGATTTACGAAATATGCAAAAATCAACCGATAGGAGGGAGAAGCTTAATAAGATTTTAAAGAAATAACAAAAAATAAACTAGAAATTATGAAACATGGAAGTAAGACCACTAACTTTTTAAACAGGTTCACGACTATTAGATTATATTATGTTAGACAATATAATGATGTGTATGGATATGTAGATGGTGAAGTGATGGTGTATAAAGCTAGACTTATACATACTGAAAAGCAAATGATACGCATAGAGTTGGCTAGAAACCAAACTGTGTGGAAAGTACTACCAACAAGTAAAGATGATCTGTTAAGGGATTGGAAAATACCGATGGAAAAGGGTGGTGGAAAGCAAGACTTTGACCGGATGGATCCGCAAGTTATTGAGTTGCTTCTTAAACCTCACAACTGTAGAAATATCGATACACAAACAGAGTTAATCAGTTTTTTAAATCTACGGGCTTTTAAAATCGATACTCTATTAAAATAAAAAATTATTAAAACTTATATGACTACCACAAACAAATTTACAATCTTCAAAGATTTCAATGAAATAGTAAGCAGTAAAATGCGTGTATCAGGATTTGATACTATTATAGACATTATAGAGGGTAAGAATCCAGATTTACAAGTAGCTACTATAACAGAACAGATAGCTGCTGAACCGGATAAGGATAAGCAAACAGAGCTTAAAAAGAAGCTCCCGTTCCTCACCGTATCATCATGTTACGATGAAACAGCTACTAGTAAGGAAATATACCCTACGCAAAAAGATAATACGGGTAAAGATATTTTAGATGAAAAAGGTAACAAGATAAAAGGTGAAATCCAGCTTAATCATAGCGGGGTTGTGTGTATGGATTTCGACCATCTTACAGATGTTCAAATGGTGAACATTGGTACTACGTTGGAAAGTTGGGACACTACGATCCTGCTACATACAAGCCCGCGTGGCAAGGGTATAAAGGTTTATTTTAGTGTAACTGGTATCGATATTGATAACCATACGAATATGTACACGGGTTTTATGCTGTACTTATATGAAAAACTAGGGGTATTAGCTGACACTAGTTGCACCAACGTTAACCGGGGTACTTTCCTGCCTTATCAGCCTCTTTTTTATTATAATCCGAACTATAGTGAGGTTGACGGTATAGAGTTGCTAAAAGAGTATCCTAACGCTCATAATAAGGTAAAAGAATTAAGTAAAATATTAAAAAAGGGTGGTATTCTACCCGACGACGTTAAGACTTGGGATTTAAATAAAAGGGTAGTTACTACTAAGAAAAAGGAGTACACAACTACTGGTGTGCAAGTATCTGCTACCACCACTAGTCTACTATCAAATCAAGACAAGTTTGATAAGTATGTAAATCATATTGTTACAAAAACCGGATTACCTGACGGTGAAAACGGTAGCCGACACGACTTTTATTTAAAACTAGTTAATTTAAAATCGGAGGGTATTGAGCAAAGTGATATTATGCAAATGGCAATTAATTGGACAGCTAATAATAAGGAGCTTATTAAGCCATACACAGAGCAAGAAATACGGGATTATTTAGGTAGATCGCTCAGGGATGAAAAAGGATTTGAGATACCTAACTATATCTTCTTTCCAAAAGAAAACCAACGTAGTAACAAGGATAGGATTACTATCAAAGACGTGCGAAATATTATGTCACAGTATTACGATTTCTATTATGATAATTCAAGTGATAGGTATTATTATAGTGATGCTGGAAATAAAAATCCTTTTGATTTTAAGATGTTCACAGAACAAGATAAGTGTTTTAATGGGTGGTTAGAGTTGCTAGAAGATCATCATGTTTTTGTACAGAAACCATACTTAGCGAGTGTAGTGATGAATAATAATACCTATATAAAACTGAGTTATATTGGTAGTCAGCTAGATTGGTTACACACACATTACGACAGTCAGGACCATCTTACTCCATTACTAAAAACAGTGAGAACTGATGATGATCCATTGTTTCAAATAACCTTTACAAAGTGGTGTGTTGCACTAGTGGCACAAATATTAAACGATGAATTATTTTCACGAAATGATAATGCTTTAATTTTCATTAGCCCTCAAAACATGGGTAAAACTGGATTCTTTGAGCGTCTACTATGGAACTTTGACCTATATGCTAGTAAACCAAATTTCAACTTTGAAAGTACCAAAGATGCATTGATGCTGAATGAAAAAGTATTGATACTACTAGATGAAATGTCATCTTATAGTAAGGGAGACGTGAAGCAGATGAAACACTTTTTCAGTCAATCAAAGATAACCGGAGATCGTAAGTATCAACAAACAGCCGACTATAAAAGGTACGCTACCTTTGCCGGATGTGCTAATAATCGTGATATATCAAAAGATGATACTGGTGAGCGTCGGCTATTGATTTTTGACCTGCTACGATACGATAAAACTGATTTTAATAAGGTAGATAAAAATCAATTTTGGGGTCAAATAGTAGACTTATACAAAAAAGGGTTTGATTATAAGTTTACATCTAGTGAAGTTACCAACAACATGAAACGAAATGCAGAGAACTATAGCATACACAAACCTGAAGACACTTTTATAGAAACTTACTTAACAGTATCTCATAGTGAAGTTGACTTTATGAGTAATACCGTCCTAGAAAAACTTATCAATGAATACACGAAAGAATTTAATGTGAAAAGCTTTATTAATCCTAGCGTCATAAAAGCGAAACTAGAAACTATGGGAATTAATACGCAAAAGGTAAAGAAAGTAGGAGGTAAAACGATGAGAGGTATTGAAGGGATAAGGGATTGGAAAAGGGTTGTAAATCCTAATCTGTATCCAGAACATCAGACCGAAAAAAAAAGACCCATACTAGATTTTGATTTCAATACAGAAGATCGTGAGTTTAAAGAAATAAATGGGAAAACTCTATCATCTGTTGAGCAGAGTAGTTTTGATAAACTTAGGAAAGCGGGAGGGTTGACTTTTAATAAGTAAGGTTGTGGTAGGGAAAGCAAAAAGGAGTGACTATATCAATTGGTCACTCCTTTTTTTATTGGTAGCAAATGAGGTTACAAAAGGTTACATGGATTTGTAACCGATGTAACCGGAATGTAACCGTAAAAATGGCGTTTCCTGTAAGTAGAGAGGGTTTTCGTGGAAGGTTACACGGTTACATCATTTTTCGCGTTTCAAAACTCTTTTGGAGAAATCTACTGTATTGAAGCTGGGAGATGTCGGTGAAGAGCTTATCTCTACTACTACTCTTATAATATACTTTTATATAAAAATCTATGTAACTATGTAACCTATGGTAAAAAAGCCTGAATGCAGTGAATTGACCGGGTTTTTGAGGTTACATGGGTTTGTAACTTTTTGTAACCTTTTGTAACCGTCACACATTGATAAGCTTATATCATACCTCACCAACAATAGTAGATTATTAACTATATACAATGTGGAAGTCAATAAGTAAAAAGGGGAGTGATCATATACGGTCGCTCCTTTTTTATTGGACTTTCCTTGCCGCCTCGTACTGCACCGGAAAGTATTTTTTTATTACCTCCTTACTCTTGCGTGTACTGTAGCAGAAAGTCTTTTATTATAATTTCCTTGCTTGCGCTTTGCTCTGCCTTAGCAGATTAGCGCTTCGTGTGTACTGTCCAAGAAACCCCCTTTTATTAATTGTTTAATAGTTGGCTATACCTCTCTGAAAACTACCTGTAACAAAACTTTTACACATGTATAAGAAGAGCTATAGAAAACCTAAAAGAAATAGAACAAATACTTTAGGTTAGGATCATAATGTCAGTCATACAACCTCCTTATATGACTGACATAAGTTAGTTATAACCCCCTTATAAGGCTGAAAAAATGCAGTTATTACATATTAACAACCCCCCTATAAGACTGCAAAAATGCAGAAACCCTTCGTTTGATAAGTTTATCAAATGAGGTATAGTTCCATAAGTTTATGGAGCAAGATAAGGTCCGATAAGTCTTAGTTATCGTGTGTTATTTGTTTGCGGATCTAACGGTACAGTACGCACAAATACCATTTGTCACTAAATGTTCGGTAGGTCTCTATTAGTGATACGCATATAGTGAAAGTGCTACAAAAAAGAAACCCTTACCATAATGATTTGAGCTTTAGCCCTGGGGTTTAATATCAACCATATTATTAGTGCATATTGAGCGGTGACCTATTTTTAGCTTTTCAACAAGTAGATGGTGATTTGTATAGTATCTTGCTCTAACACTATAAGAAACGCTAAAATGGAAAACAGGACCATTGCTAACATAAAGGTATTGCAAGACGCGATTAGTAACAGGAAGTTAGTAGTGTTTGCTGGTGCGGGTGTATCAGTAGATGCTGGTGTACCTGGATGGAGCGGACTTATAGATGCGTTGAGAAAGGATATATCAGTTCCTTATGACGAAAATGATTATCTGAAGATTGCTCAAATGTATTATAATGAGAGACAAGAGAAAGAATATACTGATAAAATTAGAAATGTATTAGGGGTAAATAACGCAACTTATACAGGTATCCACAAAGGTATATTCAATTTGAAACCTGAGCACGTCATAACTACAAACTATGATAATTTGCTTGAACAAGTTATTAAAGCAGATGCTTTACCATACTCTATTATTAAAAATGATAGCGACTTTCCATTTTCATTAGGTACTAATCTGCTTGTAAAAATGCATGGAGATATAAATTCTTTAGATATGGTTTTAAAGGAAGATGATTATTTAGAATATAGTAATACCCACCCCTTAATTGAAAGCTTTATAAAATCGGTTTTTTCATCCAAGGTAGTCCTTTTTGTAGGGTATAGTTTTTCGGATATAAATTTGAAGGTTATAGTACAAACTGTAAGGAATATTTTAGGTAAAAACTTCCAGATGGCTTATCTATTCTCTTCTTCAAATGAAATTCATGAATCTCAAAGAAAATATTTACAAAGCAAAGGTATTAATGTAATAGCTTATAACGATGGTTATGTGAAGAATGCATTGGGTGAAGAGGGCAAAAATTATTTCACTGAATACGTGCGTAATATTAATAAGGATAAAAGTATTTATAATAAAGAGTCTATTCGCCTTTCTGATTCAGGAAAAAGGTTATATGATTTTTTGCTTTTTCTAGATAAATTTGATCGTTTTAAGGAAGAAATGTTGAATAAAAATAATATTATACCACAATTAGATTTGTCATTGAGTAGATTTAACGAAATAGCTTGTATTCCATCACTATTTTTATCCTCTATTTATCCTTTTAGATCAAGTGAAGAAGAAGAGACTTATCACATTGTGAGAGATTATACTCTAGCAAGCCATAATAAAAACCTCAATGATTTATTTTATAGTGATATTAAAGTTTGTGAAGGTGAAGTAGTTATTAGCAATATGGATTATCCCAATAAAGAAGATAATACCAGGATTTTAAATAACATCGTTAAAAAACTAAATAATAGTTTGATATTTTTCGTTCAAGGAGAACACAGAGGTGAAACAAGCGATGACAACAGAAATGGTGTAAATATTCAGCTAAATCATACTTCGCTAAAACGAGCACCGTTAGATCATTATTTTGGTTTAGAATTTAACAAATGTTTATCAAAGGTAGCTACTATGTCGATTACCCAAACGACTTTTATAGATGATGATCTATCATTAGCCTACATTAACTACAAATTAGGTAATTATGATCAGTGTTTAGATATGTTAGATTCAATTGCAAATAAGGCTTGGCAGTCTGAAAAATACATTACCTATTTTATTGCAAAGCAAAATATGATCACTTTGTACAATTTTATAAAATATAATTTTGATCTCGATGACATTCATATTAATGATCTGTTGACAAAAATAGATTCAATTCAATTGAATGATTTAATTATTAAGTTAACTAAGCTAGATAAAGATCAGCGTGAATTTGTTATGCAATTAAAAGATAAAAATTTTATTAGAATATATGAAAATGATATCAGAGAAAGTATAGATGAAATCTATAAAGTTATGTGGCTGTATAATAGCGGAGGGGGGATTTTGTTAGGTGAAAGTCATCATAATAACATGGAAATGAACCTAAGAAAATTATTTCAATTCTTAACCTTTAATAATATTATTCACGATGAATTTCATGAATTTAGGGTAATATGCAATGATGCTATGAATTCTCTAATCATTAGCCTGTCCTTGTCCGATCAATATAAGCAGAAGGCTAAGGAAGTTTCTGAATTTATGTTATTATTATTAATCCACTATTGTGATAATAAAAAGTTAAGAGAAAAAATGAAACAAGTTAAAATAGAGATACTGCCTATGTCAAAAGATACAATTATGAGATTTGTTCCTAAAGTACTAAGCTTACTGAAATCAAATCACACAGATGCTGGACTATTTAATATAAAATATAGTAATCCTAAAACCGAGTCGCAGTTGAATAAAAGCTCTTTTGAGGATAAATATAGCAGTGTATTTAATAATGTATTTCTAGTATTAGCAAGTACTGAACTTAATAAAGAGATAGTTAAGGAGATAATAGAAAATTTAAAAACGTTTTTACTAAATGTTAAGACTACTAAATTATTTAAGTTTACACCTGAACTATCTAGGTTTTTAAGAAAACATTATACTTATTTAGATTGGGTAGATATATTTGATATATTAAAAGTAGTTGCTAAAAGGGTTTCTGTACGGGAAAGTGATTTTATCTATTCAATATACTTTGTTGCAATGAAGCGAAATATGACTGAAAAAATAAATGATATTACAGTTGTTGATACTATTATTAATTTTCAAAAAAATTCAGGGCATACAGCTTACTTGGTTTATATGTGGTACTTAAGTGATCATTTAATAAAGGAAAAAATAAAGATTATCATTACTGATGTGTTAGACACAAAATTTGATGAATATTTGTATTATTTGGCTGCTGATGAAGCATTTAGTATCATTGATAAGCAAGCCTACTTAGATAAAGTTATTGAGCTAGCTGTTGGTAGCTCTCCTATCAATGTCAGTATTGATGATGAACATGTTAAATCAAACGCATTGAGGTTTACTAACCTTGTCAATTTTGCCTATAGTAATTCTATTGATCTAAAATCTTTATTAACTGAAAATGAAAAATATTCTTATTTTCAAAACTTCTTAATAGATCCTAAGAACTTTGATTATACCAAATTTAATCCTGAGTGGCTTGATGTAAATTTGCCATACAGTATCATATTAAAAATAAATGCTCATCACGATTTGAAGCCTTACGTTATTTCTTATATTAAGGATAATTCTAAAAATACAAAACAGAAAAGAATTGTAGATAAGTTGCGTAATATTTATTTTGAAGCCTTAATTTAAGATTATTCAGTAATTAAAAAATGATTTGTTTGATGCTGCTAAAAGTAAAAGTAAAAGAAATATATTCTTTAATCTAATCTATTTACTTGCTTTTAGGTTGTATGGCGTCAATTATATTATTGACTACACTAGGACTGTTTGGCTCATCTTCTTTGTTTTGGTATCCTGTATGCTGGCTTGTGAAAATAGCCTGCGTTACATGTATAAGAATTGCGTCTTTCCCCTCAGGGGTTTCTATAGTTGGGATTAAGCTAATCATAGAATCTAACGCATTTGCCTTATTAGAATTTGCAGTATAATTATGCATTTGTGAGGTAAAATTCTTAATTAGGAAGCTGATAAAATATACTGCTAATGAATAAATGAAAATCCTTATAGATATTTTTCTGGCTATTTCGATATAAGTAATTTTATTAGAAAATTCTTTGTCCCAATTTAAAGATTGATCATGAATACTACATGCAAGGTTAAATAATTCGGTTTCGTTATTGAGTAGTGGAAGTAAATAAAGTATGAATGCACCTATAGTCGCTATTATGCTTGCAAATAAAATTATTGAAATAATAATATTGTATTTAGCTTGTGTTCTAAAATCACCTTGATTTTTAACTACTTCTCTTTGTTGTATGATATCATCAAACTTTTTTGTTTCTGATTCTAACCTATCTGATACCGTTTTTAACTTGTCTAACTCTTTTTTAACATCTTCTAACGCTTTTCCAGCACTGGTTCTATCTTTCTCTGCTTTGTTTAGAGCAAACGTTAGAGCGTCTTTTTCTGCTTGTGTATCTTTGATGATGTTACTGACAGCCCTTGCAATAGCATCACCAAAAGCAGGACTGTTTATTTGTGTAATGTAATTCTCAATATCAGATATTACCTGTGATAATGCAATGAGACCTATGGTCTTCTGCTTTTCATCAATAATACCTGATAACAGAGCGTTAATAGGCTCTAACTTAGGTCTCACTACATCTCTTAAAGAAGTGTCTTTTAGTTCTTCATCTATAAGTCTGTATAATGTCCGGCTGATTGAGTGAAATGCAACAGGATCACTAGGAGGGTTTTTAACAATCCGGTCTTTTAGATCATCTAACGTCCGTTGAATATTCATGAGGCTAGTTTATAGATTCGAGATACAAGGTATAAGTATCTCTAGCAGAAAAGTAGAGATAGACCAACTATGTGAGAATAACTTTCTTATAAACCTATTAGATCATCAAAAACAGGTGCTATACGTTGGCTCTATCAAACGTTCGTGGTAGGGGTGGTACGTTCTGACCTTTCATGTGTAAGTGCCCGTATGGAGGCTAAAAAGAGGGTAAAACAATGTATAGATATTTACCTATGTAATGTGTATTTAATTTATTATATCTTGTATTTAATTAATCCTATTTGGAAAAGGTAACATTTAAAAAAGCACCTTATGATAGCTGGTAAAACTCGGATTTGAAATCTTACCTTATCAATAAATCGAAACCACACTTCTTGCTAAAGTACTATTATGGATGATATTGACTATGTACTTATTAAAGATCATCATGTACTTAATTTTAGTGATGATTTAAGTACATGGTATAATTATTTATAGATTATAGCTACTGATACGCTGGAAAGGCACTTTATTATTGGACTTACTTATATCCCAGCCATGTCAAACATAATCGTCAATCGTTGATTCCAGCGTGCTGGAAAGGTTTGAAAATTGAAAAGCGGTGCACCAACTTC
>Ga0210040_10008960_pt1 | contig 11733 bp, 11 predicted proteins | sample CryGeyCG12114_NA_FD_185462 | JGI IMG/M metagenome (GOLD analysis project Ga0210040, IMG submission 185462) | Groundwater microbial communities from aquifer - Crystal Geyser CG19_WC_8/21/14_NA (SPAdes) (version 2) | ecosystem: Environmental > Aquatic > Deep subsurface > Groundwater | place: USA... | reverse complement strand
GCTGTTCCAGGACCTGTCGATCATCCCGTTGATCACCATAGTCACCGCGCTCAGCCGCAATCCGGCGGATCAGGGCGGGCCGCCGGGCTGGCAGCTGGCGCTGATGACCGTGGCGGCGATCGCCGGTCTGATCGCGGCCGGGCGGTTCCTGATCCAGCCGCTGTTCCGGCTGATAGGCGGGCTGGGCGAGCGGGAGATGTTCGTCGTCGCCGGCCTGTTCACCGTGGTCGCGTCGGCTGCGGTGATGGAGTCCCTCGGCCTGTCCACCGCGCTGGGCGCCTTCATCGCCGGGGTGATGCTGGCCGATTCGCCCTATCGCCACGAGATCGAGGCGGATGTGGAGCCGTTCCGTTCCATCCTGCTCGGGCTGTTTTTCATTTCGGTCGGCATGATGCTGGATCTGGGCGCCATTGCCGAGCGGCCGGTCTTCGTCTTCGGCATGGCGATGGGGCTGATCGTGGTGAAGGCGGCGGTGATTTTCCTTGTCGCGCTGGCCTTCCGCATGCGCTGGCGACCGGCCTTCGCGCTCGGCCTGCTGCTCAGTCAGGGCGGCGAGTTCGGCTTTGTGCTGTTTGCCCAGGCGACCGGCGCGCTGCTGATCACGCCCGAGGCGGCCAGCATGTTCGGCGCGATCGTCACCATATCTATGGCGACGACCCCGTTCCTGATGCGGCTGACGCGCAACTATCGCCGTGAGCCGGCGGACCAGCAGGTGCGCACCGGCCCCGGCGATCACGAGCGGGCGAGCGCACTGGTGGTCGGTTATGGCCGCTTCGGCCAGACCGTGGCCCAGACGCTGATTGCGGGTGGCGTGTCGGTCACGCTGATCGACACCGACGTGGAAATGATCGACGTGGCGCAGGAATTCGGCGCCAAGGTCTATTTCGGCGACGGCACCCGGCTGGACCTGCTGCGCCAGGCCGGCGCGGCGGAGGTCGAGCTGATCCTGTTCTGCATCGACCGGGACCAAGCGGAGCCCGATCTGGTCGATGCGGTGCACGAGGCGTTTCCGCAGGCGGCGATCTATGTCCGCGGGTTCGACCGGCGCAGCGTGATCCGGCTGCACGGCCACCCGGTGGAGCAGGTCGTGCGCGAGGTGATGGGATCGGCCATCGTGATGGGCCGGCTGGCGCTGGAGAAGCTGGGCCGTACCGCGAAGGAGATCGACAATGCGGAGGAGACCTATCGCACGATCGACCGCAAGCGCATGCACCTGCAGACCGAGGCCGGCGACATCCGCGCGCCGGGTGCGGCCGAGCTGACGATCACCAATCGGCCTTAGACCGCCGAAGCCGGCAGCGATGCGGATTGCGGTCTGAAGCCGGTCGGTCAGCCCAGTGGGAGTTCGTAGAGGTATTCGTCATCGCGGTGCGTGCCGACCCAGTAATGGATGTCGGCGATGTGCGCGAAACCGTGCCGGCGATAGAAGCGTTGGGCGCCATGATTCTCGCTATAGACGGATAGCTGCAGCGCATCGGCACCCCAGTCGCGCGCCTCGGCAGTCGCCCAGTCCAGCAGCGATGCGCCCAGCCCCTGCCCGGTCGTGCCGCCCGCGCAGTAGAGCTGGCTGAGCAGCGCCGGGCGCGCCGGGTGCGGTTGCGGGCGTTCGGGAAAGCCCCGCCCCAGGATCAGGAGCGCATAGGCCCGAATCGCGCCATCCTCCTCCAGCAGCGCGGTGCGCACCGCCGGATCGGAGAGGTTGCGGCGGTAGGTCTCGGCACTGCGCGAGCCGGCGTAGAAGCTGGCGAGGTCCTGCTGCCGGTACAGCGATCCGAAAGCGGCATCGAACGCATCGCGCGCGAAGGCCGACAGCCGTTCCGCATCATCCGGCCCGGCAAGACGCAGCTCCATGCTCACAGCGTCAACTCCATGCAGTGCGAGAAATCGTCAGCGACGTAGCTGCCATAGGGCGGGCAGGGCGCAAAGCCGTGCTTGCGGTAAAGGCCGGCGGCGGCATCGAAAGGCTCGCCGCGCCCGGTCTCCAGCCCCAGCCAGGTGAGCCCGCGCGCCCGCGCTTCGGCCAGCAGGTGCAGCAGGATCGCCTCGCCCGCGCCCTTGCCGCGCCATTCGGGGGCGGCGCGCATGGATTTGAGCTCCCCGCGCGTGCCGTCGAGCTGCCGCAGCGCCCCGACCGCCGCCAGTTCGTCCCCCGCCCAGGCGCTGTAGAAGGTCACGTCGGGCTGGCGCAGCCGCTCCACCGGCATGGCGTGGACCGAACCAGGCGGCGACCAGCGGTGCATCTCCGACAGGTGCCAGGTGAGCAGCGCGGTCACCGCCTGCCCGGTCAGGTCGTCGGCGCGAATGGTGTAGCGCGTTGCAGGTTGAGCCATGGCGCCGCTGTGCTACGCGCGGCGGCTCGCTGACAAGGGGCCTTGATGCATGACTGAACCCGGCTGGGCCATCGCCATCCATGGCGGCGCAGGCAGCATGAGGCGCGCCAACATGGATGATGCCATGCAGGCGGAATATCGCGCGGCGCTGGCCGCCGCCTTGGACGCCGGGACCGCGGTGCTGGCGGGCGGCGGCAGCGCGCTGGACGCGGTGGAAGCGGCGGTGGCGGCGCTGGAGGACGATCCCCACTTCAACGCCGGGCGCGGGGCGGTGTTCACCTATGAAGGGGTGAATGAACTGGACGCGGCGATCATGGGCGGTTGCGATTGCGGGGCGGGCGCAGTGGCCGGGGTGACCGGCGTGCGCAGCCCGGTGCGCCTCGCCCGTGCGGTGATTGAGCACTCCCCCCATGTGCTGCTGGCGCGCGAGGGGGCCGAGACCTTCGCCCGCGAGCACGGCCTGGAGCAGGCCGGCCCCGAATGGTTCGCGACGGCCGAACGGCGGCGCCAGCTCGACGAGCTGAAGGCGCGAGGCGGCGACTGGTTCGACGTCGACCTGAAATACGGCACCGTCGGTGCGGTGGCGCGCGATGCGGCGGGCCACCTTGCCGCGGCGACCTCCACCGGCGGGCTTACGGGCAAGCGCTGGGGCAGGATTGGCGATTCGCCGGTGATCGGCGCGGGCACCTGGGCCGATGATCGCGGCTGTGCCGTCTCCTGCACCGGGGCAGGCGAGGTGTTCATCCGCGCCAATGTCGCCGCGCAGATCTCCACCCGGATGCGCCTGCTGGGCGAAAGCGCGGATGCGGCGGTGGCGGCGGTGATGGCGGAGGTCGAAGCGCTGGGCGGCGACGGCGGGCTGATCGTCGCCGCGCCGGACGGCACCACCACCTTCAGCATGAACACGCCCGGCATGTACCGCGCCCGCGCCGACAGCCACGGCCTGCGCGAAGTGGCGATCTTCGCGGATGAATGATGGTCGCTCCGCCCCGCCGCGTCAGCCGATGCTACAGGGTCCGGTCGGCTATCTCGGACAGGCACTGGTCCAGCCCGGTTCGCAGCCCCTCATGCAGTTCCGTGGCGTAATCGACCGGCTGAAACACCAGCGTCTGCCCCATGTGACAGTACTCGACAGACACGATGTGGTTCTTGGCATCCCAAGGCGCATAATAGCCCTGGATCGTATGGATCGCCAATCTGAAGGTGCCGGCGCACCATCCGCTTGCCAGTTGATGCACATCACCTGACACATACAGGATCGGCGTTTCCACATTGCTGTCGGTATCGGCTATTTCCTGTATGCGGTTGTAACGGAACCCCGCACGCACGGCAGCGAACATGCCCGGGCGGGTGACGCCGCATGCAGGCTCCTGCGCGCCGAAATCTTCAACCATGATATTCAGGCTCTGCGGTGTGTCAGCATGTGCTGTTTCGCCAGCCAGCAGCGCGGCAGCAGCCGCCAGACCGATCCGCTTCATCCACTTGCCCCCTTTGTCACGGTTCCCCCTGACACGCCTGCACGCGGCCATCTTGCCAGCAGCATCGCCGCGACGCCACCACTGACCACCGCCAGTCCGCCGCCGGCTAGCCGAACTTGTCAGCCTTGCGCCGGCCGAAGCGCAGGCCCCGTTCCAGATGGGCGCGCAAGGCCGCGTAGAATGCGTCCAGGAAGGCGCACTCGTCGCCTTCGCCCACCTGCCAGCCGATCTTGCGCCCGATTGTGTCGGCCACCTGGCGCAGGGCCGTCGCATCGCCCTGCCGCAGCACGCCCTCCAGCACGGTCAGCTCCCGCTCGCCATAGACAGACAGCTCCGCCTCGCCGAAGCGCCAGGCGGGCCGTTCGCCGGCTGAGACAGACAGTGCTGGTGCCAGCTTCGCCCGTGCGTGCTCCACCACCCAGGTCCCGGCCACGATGTCGCCGGCGCGCAGCCGGTCGCGATTTGTGAAAGGCAGCAGCGCGAACAGTGCCAGCCACACGCAGGCGGCGGCGCCCGACACGCCGGTCTGGGTGAACATGCCCGACAGCAGGAAGACGGCCGGCAGGAACACCTCCACATCGCGCATCAAATTGCGCGCGATCACCGCTTCTGCCGTCAGCCGCCGGCCGCTGCCGTCCGGCGCCGGGCGGGCCGCGACCCTGAGGCCCAGCGCGCGCTTGCCCGGCGTGGCGCCGCGCGGCCCCAGCTCGAACCACAGGAAATAGCCGAACCGGCCGAGGAAGATCGCGATGATGGCGATCGCCATCAGCCCGTTCAGCGCCGGCTCCCCCACCTCCATCCCGACCTGGGCGGCACCATAGCCGAGCGCGCCCATCACGATGGCGATCACGACCAGCCCGGCGAACACCATCAGCAGGTCCAGCAGCAGCGCGCCGGCGCGGGCCCCGCGGCTGGCGAGGCGGAAGGACAGGTCGATCCCCTCAGGCGTTACCAGCTCACGGCGCTGGTCGCGCCAGTGCGCGCGCTGTGCCGCCCGTCTGGCGCGCCAGTCCTTCATCGATCCTTGCCCCGCACCAGCACGAACAGCGCCAGCCATCCCGCCAGCATCGAGCCGCCGATGGTGGCGCGCGGAAGGGGGGCGGTGACCAGCTGGCGCCCGAACCCCTCCAGCAGCCCCGCCACCAGCAGCATCAGCACCACGCCGGCCACCACCTGCGCCGCCCGCTGCCCGGCCTGGGCCCCGGCGTTCAGCACCGTGCGGGCGCCGGGAAAGGCCATGGCGCGCCCGACATGCAGCCCGGCCGCGCCTGCCAGCGCAATGGCCGACAGCTCCGTCGTTCCGTGGATCGACAGCCAGGCGGCGAATTCCCAGCCGAGCCCCGCATCCACGAACAGCCACAGCATCGCGCCGAGTCCCGCCATGTTGTAGACCAGCAGCAGCACGGTCGGCGCGCCGAAGGCGAAGCCGAGCGCGAAGGCCAGCACCGCCACCGCCGTGTTGTTGGAGAACAAGGCCGTGGCGAAGACCAGCAGGCCGCTCCCCTCCTCGCCGCCCAGCGTCGCCAGCAGCACGTCCCGGCTGGCGCCCGGCCGGCGCGCATCGGCAAGGCCGCCGGGAACCAGGGCATCGAACCAGGCGGGATCGCTCGCCACCAGCAGCCAGCCGACCAGTGTGCCGGCGGCCATGATCGCCAGCGCCACCGCGATTTCCGGCGCAATCGCGCGCACCGCCGCGCTCCACCCGCCGTCCAGGAAGCCGCGCAGCCAGGCCACCAGACCGCTGCGCGGGCCATAGAGCTGGAACCAGGCGCGGCGCACCAGCGCCTCAAGATAGGCCAGCATCGCCGCATCGAGCGACGTCTCGCGCGCTACGGACAAGGCCGACGCCGCCTGCCGGTAGAGCACCGGCAGCGCCAGCAGGTCCGCGTCGCTGATCCGTCGGGGCCGGTTCCTCTCCAGCGCGGTGACGATTCCATCCAGCCGGCGCCAGTCGCTCTCGCGCTGCAGGCGAAAGCGGTCGGAGCGCAGGGACGCGGCCTCGATATCGGCCGGCGGCTCGATCGGGGTGGGGCGAAAGAAGGGCAGCGCCATCAGCCGATCGCCTCGGCCAGGCGCGTGGCGAGGTAGCGGTCGATCAGGCGAAAGCCGATGGCCTGCCACGGCGCCTCGATCACATTGACGCCCAGCTGCCGCAACCGGCCGAGCACCAGCGCGCGCTGCTGCGCCAGCGCATCGGCCGCGACCGCGGCGGCAATGTCGGCCACATTGGCGACGGGTGCGCCGGCGAAGGCGTCGAGATCGGGGTCGGTCATCACCGCCAGGATCACCAGATGGTGGCGCAACAACCGCTCCACGCTTTCCACCATCATTTCCGCCGCGGTCGGGTCCGTAAAGTCGGTGAACAGCACGATAAGCGATCGGCGCTGGAGCCGCGCGGTCAGCGTCGCCAGGGCCAGCACATAGTTCGGCTCTCGCGTGCCATAGGCTAGGCCCGCCGCGGCCTGTTGCAGGGCGGGGAAGCCGCGCGTGTCGCGCGCGAACGGCGTCAGCAGGCGCGGCCGCTCGGCGAACCCGAACAGCGCCACGCGGTCACCCCCCTTCAGCGCCACGAAGGCGCAGGTCAGCGCAGCGGAGACAGCGCGATCGATGCGCGGCATACCGTCGACCGGCTCGCACATGGCGGTGCCGCAATCGAGCGCGAAGACGATCTGGTTGTCGCGCTCCGCCTCGTTCTCGCGCGCCGCCAGCCTGGTGTGCCGCGCGCTTGCCTTCCAGTCGATGCGGCGGCGGTCCATGCCAGGCTCAAAATCGGTCAGCGCCTCGAACTGCGAGCCGTCGCCGCGGATGCGCCGGGCGATCTGCCCCAGCCGCGCATCGCGCAGCACCGCCTGCAGCGTGGGGGAGCGCACGGGCGAAAGGTCGGGCCAGATGCGCACCGCGCGATCCACCGCGATCCGCGCCTGCCGGTGCGCCAGGCCAAGCGGGCCGGGCCAGCGCAGCCACAGGGCGTCGACTGTGCCGGTGCCGCGCCGGACCGGCACCGGGGCAAGCGTGCCGGCCCACATCTCGCCCGCGCCTTGCACCGCCAGCAGGCAATCCGCGCGGCCGCCCGCACCCAGGAGGGGGGCGAAGCCCATCGTGGCCGCCACCCGGCTCGCGGGTGGACGGTCGAAATCTGCCAACACGGAAAGGGTCAGCGCCCGGCCGACTTCGCCATCTTCCGGCACGATGGCCCGCCCATCGGCCAGACGCGCCGCCATCAACCCATCCACGACCGCCAGCACCAGCAAGGCCAGCGCCAGCAGTGGCGCCACAGTCCAGGCTGTCGGCGCCAGCGCCGCGATCACCACCGCCACCGGTGCGAGAAGCCCAAGAAGCAGCACCGTGCGGCCAGTCGGGACAAGCGCTGCGATCACCGCGGCGCTTCCACCTGCGCGATCAGCCCGGTCACGAGCTGCTCGACCTGCAGCCCCTCGATCTCCGCTGCGGGCGACAATTGCAGCCGGTGTCGCAGGGTCGCGGTGGCGAGCGCCTTGACGTCGTCGGGCAGCACGTAGTCGCGCCCTTCCAGCGCCGCCCGGGCGCGTGCCGCATGGGCCAGCAGCACCGCGGCGCGCGGCGATGCGCCATGGGCAAGGTCGGCGCTCTCGCGCGTCGCGCGCACGAGCGCCACGGCGTAGGCGACCACTTCGTCTGCCAGCGTCACTCCGGCGAGGCTGGCCTGCGCCGCGCCGATCGCCTCCGGGCTGGCGACGGCGGCGATCCCGAACTCGGCCGCTTTCGGAGAGCGGCCCTCATGCGCGAAGCGGGCGACGATTGTCTCCTCCTCGCTGGCCGAGGGATAGGGGATCAGCAGCTTGAACAGGAACCGGTCGAGCTGCGCCTCGGGCAGCGGATAGACACCTTGGTGCTCGATAGGATTTTGGGTCGCGAGGACGGTGAAGCGCGGAGAGAGGGCATGGGAGGCGCCGTCCAGCGTCACCTGCCGTTCCTGCATCGCTTCCAGCAGGGCGGCCTGCGTCTTGGGCGGGGTGCGATTGATCTCGTCGGCCAGCAGCAGCTCGCGGAAGATCGGCCCGCGCGTCAGGGTGAACTGGCTGGTCTGGAAGTTGAACAGGTTGGAGCCCAGGATGTCGCCCGGCAGCAGGTCGGGCGTGAACTGGATGCGGCCATATTCCAGCCCGGTCGCCGCGGCGAGGCACTGCGCCAGGAAGGTCTTGGCCGTGCCCGGCGGCCCTTCCAGCAGCACATGGCCGCCGGCGACCAGTGCGATCAGCAGATGGTCGATCGTCTCGGCCTGGCCGACGATGGCCTTGCCGATCTCCTGCCGGATCGCATCGGCCAGGGCGCGGGTCTGGTCCAGCGCCGTGTTTGCGGTGCTCATCGCTTCAGGTCCTTTTCGATTGCCTGCAGGCTGCGCGCCGTCCGCAGCAGGTCGGTCGCCTTGCGCGCGCTGCGCAGCGCCGCCATTGCGTGGATGAAGTCGTCGGCGCGGTCGCTACGGGCAAGGTGGCGCGCCACCGCCTCCTCCCGCCCGTGGCTCCCGCGCTGACGGATGCCGAGCTGGGCGGCGATGCGGGCCATCACCAGCGTGGCGAACGGGTGCCCGAGCAGATGCAACCTGCCGGTCCGCTCGATCAATGCCGCGCCGTTCACCACCAGCAGCGCCTTGCCGAAGCGCGCCTCCGGCAGGGCGGCGACCGCTGGGCCGAAGCGGTGAAAGGCGCGCCAGCCGATGCCGAGCGCCGCCAGCAGCAGGCACAGTGTCGCTGCCAGGAATGGGGGGCGGAAGGCCAGGGTCAGCAGATTGTCGGTCTGCCCCAGCCCGGCCTGCGTCAGGTCGAAGATGATGGGCAGGTCGTATCCCTCCAGCGTGGTCTCCACCAATGCCAGTGCCAAGGCGGCGCGCTCGCGGTCGGCCAGGCCGTGATTGTCGAGCAGGTCGGGCTCTGCCACGATCACCACGGGCCAGGCGCCCTGATCCTCGCCGGTCTGCGGGTTGCCGGCAGCCTCGGCCAGGACCGGGTAATAGCCGCCATCCTCGACATAGCCGGCCAGCACCGCGCCACCGGCCGAGCGGACCAGCGGCACGATGCCGGGCCCCTCCACCGCCTGGGCAATTTGCCGGCTTGGCAGCCGGCCGCTGCGGCCCAGACCGCGCCAGCCCCCTTCCTGATCGATGCTGGCGCGCAGGTCGGCGGCGGGCAGGGCAGCGCCCAGCCAGTCGGGTGCGCCGGCGCCCTCCAGCGTGACCCACCCGGGTTGCGCGGCAGGCAGGGTTGGGGAGACCGCGGCCACGTGCCATTTGGGAAGGATGAGGAGCGTCGGCCCGACGTGGCGGCGTTGTGCCAGCAAGGTGCGCAATTCCTGCGCATCGGCGGAGTGCTGCGGAGTCAGCACGAGCAGCGCCTCGTCATCCAGACGGCCCCGATTGCGCGACAGGGTGACGACGTAGCCGCGCCGGTCCAGCAGCGTGGCCAAGGCGGCGAAGCCGTTGAGGCCGGGGGCGGCGGCATGGGCGCCGCCATCACGTTCCTCCCGCCCGGTCCAGCCCTGCCCGAGGGCGTAGAGAAACAGCAGCAGTGCCGTCGAGCCCAACACCAGCAGCGCCAGGATCGTACGCGGGCTGAACGGGCCGGCGCCGTTCATTGCGGGGCCCGCTCCATGCCGGACAGCGCGAAATCGGCGTAGGCAGCGCGAGCAGTCTGCCAGTCCTCCGTCGTAAGCCGCCGGAGCGCGAACAAGGAGCGCTCAACGCAGCTGGCGATGGTCGTGAAGGCACGGGCAGCTGGCGCAGGGAGCGAGGGCAGGGCGGCAATCTCCCGCGCGGTGCTGGCGGGCGACAAGGTTCCGGGCTGCGCCTGCGCGATCTGTCCGACGCTGCGCGTCAGCAACAGATGCGCAGCCTCGCCAAAGCGGCCCTCTGCCGCCAGCCTGTCGGCATCCTCAAGCAGGGCAAGTGCGGTGGCGGTGCCTGGGTGCCATGCGGGCTCCGCAGCCGCTGCTGCTGCCCCGCCTCCCGACCTCTGGCGCAGCAGCCGCCACGCGATCAGCAGCAGCGCAACCACGGCAAAGGCACCCAGCACCCACAACAGCGCCGGGCCGGTAAGGCCGATCAGTCGGCCGAGCGCTCCAACAGCGTCGAAAAGGGCAGCGAACATCCGGCCGATGGCGCGCAGGACGGATTGGAGCCAGGCTGGCGACTCCGGCGGGGGCTGCGCCTGCAATTCGCCGAACTGGATCGCCTCGTCCGCCCGGACCGCCTGCCAGTCGCGCACGAAACTGTCGGGGGTGGAACTGTCCGGCGGGCTCACCGTGCACAGGTGACATGGCGAAGCGGCAGGTGCAACGCCGGATCAGGGCGGTTGGCAATCCGGTGCTATCCCCTGGGGCGGCCCTGCAGATAGCTGCCCAGGATGCGCAGGTCGCGCGACTGGAAAGCGAGTTCCTCCAGCGCGCGGTCGACCGCGGGATCGCCGGGCGCGCCGATGATGTCGGCAAAGAACATGGTGGCGTGGAAGCTCGCGCCCTGCTGGTAGCTTTCCAGCTTGGTGATGTTGACGCCGTTGGTGGCGAACCCGCCCAGCGCCTTGTAGAGCGCCGCCGGCACGTTCTTCACCTGGAACACGAACGTCGTCATCGCCACCGATCCGGCCAGCTGCGCCGGGTCCCGTTGCTCGCGCGACAGGATCACGAAGCGGGTCATGTTGTCGGGGGCGTCTTCGATCCGATCTTCGATCACGGTCAGGCCGTACAGGTCGGCTGCGAGCGCCGGAGCGATCGCGGCGATCGCCGGATCGCCCGCCTCGGCGACGGAGGCGGCGGCGCCCGCAGTGTCGGCATGGCTCAGCGGCACCATGCCGTGCCGGCGCAGGTAGCCGCGCGTCTGGCCCAGAGCTTGCGGATGGCTGTAGGCGGCGGTGAACGGGCCGGGCCCGATCGCCAGCAGCGCGTGGTGCACGGTCATGAAATGCTCGGCCACGATGGCCAGCCCGCTTTCGGGCAGCAGGAAGTGAATATCCGCCACGCGCCCATGCTGGCTGTTCTCGATCGGGATGATCGCGCTGCCGGCACGGCCGGTGGCGACGGCTTCCAGCGCATCTTCGAAACTGAAACAGGGGAGCGGCAGGCAGCCGGGATTCCATTCCAGCGCAGCCCTGTGCGAATTGGCGCCGGGCGCGCCCTGAAACGCGATTGCGGCGCCGGGATCGGTGGCGGCGGCCTGATGCATCTGCTCGACCAGGGCGAGCGCCGGGGCGGCAAAACTGTCCATGACCCGCGCGCTAACCCCCCCGGCGAGGCGCCACAAGGGACAAAAAGGCTTCGATCGCGGCCAGGAAGCAGGCAAGCGGCCGCCGCATGGCAAACCAGCGACTTGCGCCGCCCCGCTGCGGCCATTAGACCTGCAAGAAACAGGGAAAGAGCCGCGAGAGCGCATGACTGATCGTTTCAATACAATCGCCGGCTGGGTGCTGTTCGCCGGCATCATCGCCCTTGGCTTGTCCGTGCTGTCCGGACTGTTCTTCGAAGCCGACAAGCCCGAGCGGCCCGAGCAGATGGGCTTCCCCATCGCCGGGGCGGTCGAGGAAGGGGCGGAGGAAGGTCCGGACCTGGGCACGCTGCTCGCCGCCGCGACGCCGGCTGCGGGTGAAGCCGTATTCGCCAAATGCACTGCATGCCACACGATCGCGCAGGGCGGCCCCAACCAGATCGGGCCGAATCTGTGGGGCGTTCTCGGCAAGCCGATCGGCCAGCATGCGGCGGGATTCGCCTATTCCAGCGACCTGTCAGGTCATGGCGGCGAATGGACTTACGAGAACATGGACCACTGGCTCGCCAGCCCGCGGGCTTTTGCCAGCGGCACCAAGATGAGCTTTGCCGGACTCAGCAGCGCGGAGGATCGGGCGAACGTGATTCGCTACCTTTACGAGAATGGCGGCGGGCCGCCTTTGCCGGCGCCAGAA
>Ga0210040_10008958_pt1 | contig 11734 bp, 13 predicted proteins | sample CryGeyCG12114_NA_FD_185462 | JGI IMG/M metagenome (GOLD analysis project Ga0210040, IMG submission 185462) | Groundwater microbial communities from aquifer - Crystal Geyser CG19_WC_8/21/14_NA (SPAdes) (version 2) | ecosystem: Environmental > Aquatic > Deep subsurface > Groundwater | place: USA... | reverse complement strand
TAGGCCCCAACTTCTCACTCCCACACGGCAGCGGTGGAGGCTGCGTGACGACGGGACCCTTCGCCGGCATGAACACCACCATGGCGCCCATCGCCACCAGCGTGCTCCTGACAGGCGGACCCATCCCAGCCACGGCGTACCTCAGGAACGAGACGTGCCTGACGCGCGACCTCAACACCTTCGTCGCACAGACGCAGACGAACTGGACGTCCGTCAACGCCGCCGTCGCCGCACCGGACCAAGACGCCTTGCAGACGGCCCTGAACGGCGTCGTCGGCGGCGCCCGACTGGGCCTGCACTCGGGCGCCCACTTCGTCCTGGGCTCGCCCGCCTCGTCCATCTTCGTCTCCCCGCAAGACCCCGTTTGGTACCCGCTGCACACCATGTTGGACTTGGTCTACGTGGCATGGCAAGACAGCCACCCGGACATCTGGGACCAGCTCTGGGGCACCGAGACCGCCGTCAACCTGCCACCCAGCCCCAACGTCACACTCGACACCGTCACCCCCGACTTTGGCTACCTACACGCCGGTCTGCCCATTCGAGAGCTCATCAGTAGCAAGGCTGGACCTTTCTGCTATCGATATGATTTCCAAAACGACAGCGAGACGGAGTAGGTGAGATTTCTCAGTGATAGGCAAGTAGCATCACGTCAAATAAAAAACAGACATGCGGCCTTGACAGCGAAGGGCCTTGGAGAAGTATGTGTATTCAGAGAGACGAATGCAATGTACATTGTCGAAGTTGACGCAAATCACAATGGAATTGTGCAATTAGTAATCTCAGACATAAACGAAGTGGTGTTGTACCGTGCTTATCGGGGGTAAATTTAGTTGATGATAGTAGTCGCGTATTAGGGTGCTACAGTCCTAACGTGGATGTTTCTCCTGGGACCTTTGTTCCTAGACCATTACGCCCAACAGTGGCAAGGTATCTTCTTCCGGTAGCACATTCCCTTTCATCCAGCCACTTGGTCTTCGGCTGCCCATATGTGACGGCAGACTTCGCCTCCTTTGACCACTAGTCCAAGTGAAAGGGACAGAGCTCCTCCGTCTCATGTGGCTACTTGCTCCAATTGATTTACCAAAACGAACGTGCTGCCCCCCAAGCGATGATACATGTGAACTCTCGGCCGCGTCAGTACCTTTACCAATCGAAGTATTTTCAGGTTCTCGGTCGTATACTTCCGTGTGGATTGGATCGATGGTTTGCTGACTGGTATTGGACGTTCCGCGACTTCTGAGTGGTGGAAAGAATTCAAGATCCCCATTGGGTGGCGAGGTCTCATCCAGTAGCCTCTGTTGCGGATTGTCCGATCCTGTCGTCGCTTCCTATGCTGATGTGGACATTTTCGAACGCTTAGACCTCGGCAGGTTCTTCAGCGCCGACTCGTTCGCAATTTTCGAAAACTTGTAGCTGAGCATATCCTGGAACGATCGTTGATTCAAAGCCTCCCACTCCGGCATATATGAATTCTGCCTCTCAAGATCTTCGATAATCTCCAGCTCTCTGACAGCGGCGGATTGACGTCGTGACTGGGCAACTGCTTTGAAAAGTTGCGTCTCCAGCTTGTCCATGGCTACGGACTGTCGCCGAGCATCCGTTGCCGGCGTAATCGATCGTTCTGGTGAGCGATCGTCTGAAGTAGTCGATATCACATTTTCGTCCCAAATGATCTCATATATTGAGTTGCCTGAGAAGTATTTCGTAGAGCAACGTCTAGTAGGTACATTGGTTTCTATTGGCTTCCCCGGTAAGGACAAGCTTGATCGAACGGCTACTTCTGTTTGGACGGGTGCTGCAGCAAGGCTTGTGCTTGGCAGGACAGTGTCGCTGTCGACCGAAGCTGCTCGTGATTTTCTGCGCGGTTTGTTGTAGTCGAGGTTTACGATTGGATTGCCGCAGTAGTCAACGTTGCTTACAAGAGAGCTGAGCCATGACGACAAGAAGCTTGATCCAGACCTGCTGAAACTAGGAGGTGGAAAAGAAGTAAAGGATATTCTCCTTGACGGCGGTCTTGTGGCTGTAGCCCGTCGGAGTGTAATCATTGCAGGACTGTCTCTTTTTTGAGGTATGGTCCTCCTTGGGCGTTTCCCTTTTCCATGTACGGCTGTACTGAGACAACTGAGACACCGTGTTGAGGCGGATTTCGAAGATAGCGTCCATCGCCGGGATCGTCCATATCTAGGGGCTGAGGAGGCGCGTGTTCGAAATGTCGCAGGTTGCAACGACGGAAGTGAAGGTGCTAGCCTAAGATTCGGCAGTGATTTACTCGTTTGTAGAGGAACTTCTTGTCCTACAGTACTCGTACGCAGGTCCGCGCAAGACACCCGGACTCGACGATGGTGACGGCTGTGTTTTCTCATGCTAAGACTGACATTGTCCGTGTCTTCTGGCTTGAAAGGAATATCCTCGTAGCTGCGGAATGACAATGGGGGAGTCAGGAGGCAGGTATCGTGAATGCTGGCAGGAGCAGTGACCATATTTGTCAAGGATGAAGGCTTTGATGACATGTTTATCTAGGAAGTGCAGTGTGTTTAGTCGTGTGGAACGATACTGATAATGTTAAGACAAGGTATCACCAACCTGAGAAGAGGATGTCCTCGCTATCTGGTTCGAGTTCTCCTTCCTCGTCCAAGAGGCACGTGTTTGCCAGCTGCTTCCGGCGCCTGAAGAAGCAAGTGCTTGTAACAAAATCGTGACTGCCTTCGGCCAGACGCAAAAGCTTGCACTACAAACGCAGAATACTGGCGCTATAGCGAGCCTCGTAAGGCATATAGCCGTAGTCATGTCCTTGGTTATGGCATGTTGTCAGGCTAACATGGAAGACCGACTTGCTTTCGTGGCCATTGCATAGCTCTATTCCACTCATTACCAAGTAAGCCAGAAATATCCTTGATCAGAATATAGGCCCATCCGTTAGCCCACCAATGATGATCCATGCACAAAAAGCATGCCGACCAGTGAGCCAGTAAGGACAACGCTAACGGATCTCCTTGTTTGAGCGAATTGATGAAGGTCGCAGGCGCGAGGACAAGCCACCCGAATATTGAACCGTCCCATTCAACGGTCAGACGACATCGGCTGATCTCACGAAGGCTGTTCAGCTGATCCAAGCATAACGTTCTCCTTTCTTCCACACTCGTCAAAGCGGCGTCGTGCCGACCATCCCATCGCGAGATTACGTCTCCGACAAGGTCAAAAGCTGAACTCATGTCGGGTGTGATAGGGGGTAGTTCTTCGGTTCGAGGACTACGCATCAGCTCCCGAATATCACCTTGCAACCAGACCTCCGTCTCCTTTATTACAGCATATATTCCACGAAGAGTATGGGCAACCTCGACGAACTCGGATGTTGGGCAAGTGGCAGGAAGATGAGGTCCGGACGAAGTTTCTCCGAAAGACAACTTCAACTTCAAACTGTTCATGCCTTCGGGAAGCTGTTTTGAGGCGAAGGCCCAAACTGTCAGAAGGATGGATAGAGAAAACAAGGCAACCGCATTATCACTGCTGGGTTTGCTTAGTTGGGGGATGAACCGTGCTAAAGATGCATTCTGATACGCCAGAGCGACTCGTGAATATTCGGCATGCGATTCGGATGAAACTGGTTGGGACGTTGCTTTGTGCAGCGCGGCAGTCGCCACCAATCCATGTAGAAGAAAATCTTGTTGAAGGGCTTCTTGAAAGATCACGTCGCGCCATATATGGTGCAGCTTCAACTGGGAGGATATTGTCATATAGGTCCTGGTGCTGTAATGGTGTATGAGTTCGAGATCCAACAAGCTGAAAGGCATTGAGCTCTGTCCGATGCTTGCTTGATTCAGTTGATTGGGCGCTGACTGACGCGGCACAGAGGCTTGATTGGGAACAACCACCTCAGCCGCCGTCGAGGATGATGGTGTCTCGGGCGTGGCGTCACCATCCCCAAAAACACTTGTAGGCGTGTATGGGCTATATGCCGTACCTTGGAGCGAACATTGAATTTGTCTCTTAATGCAACGTTGACATTGCGGAAGAGTCTCATCGCACTTTGGGAAATCAGCGGCACGATACGGGTGAGGTGTTGTGGCACGTACAATGCTCTTCACTCACCTTTACTCGACGAGCTTTGCATTGCGCACAGCCGTGGTGCGACTTTGTATGTGATCTTCGCGAGGGCATGGTAGCGTATGGGCCTAATGACGTGCGCTGGAAAAGAATACCTAGGTATACCACACCAAGTTATACGACACCACTGGGAGTAGGTGACGTGATCAAATTGACTCGGAAGATCCAGAGCTTGTATCGGCGAAGAGTACGAGTGTAGTGGTAAGGTAGGTATGTAGGTACCAAATAAGTTACGTTGGCAAATGTCCGCTCACCGTGACTGCAGTGGCACGCCGTCTTGGCGTAAGCCGAACTTGAACTTGAATAATGCTGCAGTGGATGGACCAAAGATCATTGACCCGACAGTGCCCGATGCTCGACTCCAGCTCACACTCACATGGCAAGTGAGCCTAGAAAGCATTGTATAAGTCTCGATGGCTAAGCTGCGGACAACATCTACCCTAAATGCTATTCGTGAAGTCTTCATGCACGTTGTTGTCATCCGACGATCTAACCTGGCCGCCAATGACCTGAACGCCGTGGCGATAGCCTCAATATGGTCTGTTCCAGTGCCCGATGAACGAAGGCGCTACCAAAATATGCGTGTCGAAATAAATCTGAATAAATTGTGCCAATGACATCTAGTATCAAGCTTTCGGTTTCTTCATCTTCCTCATGGGTGGGAACCAATATCCCGGGTGGAATACTGTCATCAAAAGACCAGCTATTCCGATCATCCTGCGTTCTGTTAGCAAACTGGATCTTCGAAGCAAGCATGCGTTTCCACGTACATGCCATCCAGGACAAGGAAGTCGGTCTCCCTCCGCATCAACGGGTTACCCCAGCCACCAGCCATCTCAGGCAGACTTGATGATGTCAGTAAGCTTGTGCAATGGCGGCAGAATGTGAGACCTACCGATAAATACATCGAATGAATATGGCAACAAAAGCGATCATCATCATGATAACGAAAAGCCGGAGTTTAGTGGTTGTTGTGCGAGGTGTTTCGCCCAGAACTGTCTTCTCCTCCTCGCTTGAAGCGGCGCTCGCAGCTGGAGTGACAGAGCTCGTCTGCTTGCCCTTTCGATATCGGAAAAAGTAGTCCAGGACTACAAGAGCACACACGGCCATAGTAGCAACCTGGAATGCGATGCCAGCCACAATGATGCCGTTTCCGGCATTCAGCAGTTTCCGATTCCCGGTATCTCCAGCGCTAGCAGCCACGCCACCACCTATTGCTTGCAAAACAATTGAGCCGAAATCGCATCCGATGAAAAGCCATGGGTAGAGCCTAGGCTTGAATCGCGAATGCTCCGGCCCGTAATACAACACAAGATGCTTGAGCGTCAGGTAGATGCCAGCTGCCAGAAACGATGGGCCGAGTACGAGACAGCAAATCTGAATCTTGAAACCAGTTTGCGACCATGGATTGCTATGCATGATTATTCGGCCCACGTACCCCACGCTTTCTGCAAACAAAGCGAGTAGCAGTGCCAACATGAAAGTCCATGTCCGCCGTAACGTTCCAACTAGAAGTTGTGCGATGAACAGAAGACCGAAGAAGGCAGCGAAGAATGCATTGACGCTGAGGATGGGATAGTAGCCGTATGTGGTAGCGGAGACGGGGCAAGCAGCACTGACTTCCGTACAGAATCCGTGGCGACTAGTATGAGGCATTCTTGGAGAATGTCTATGTGTCTCCGGGCTGCCCTGTGCGAAGTTGAGGCTTGTGTCGATGTCTAATAACGATCGATTAGGAAGGACGGGAGGGAGGAAGAGTAGTAAAAACTAATAAAAAAAGAGATTCAGGCGGGAGGATTGATGGGGGCGGATGCCGCTTGGCTGAGTCACGACCAAGAAGAGCTCGCGTATTCGTAGTTCATGAAGCACGGCGGCTTTTCCGTGGCGAATACGGCGAGTCGTGGATGGTGAGCAGGTGAGGAGGTGAGCGGTTCGTCTAGAACATTTTGCCAGATAAGGCGCATCAAATGGCGTGGCGAGGGCCCAGACGACGACTTTTCTGGCGGAAGGGAAAAGGTCTTTGGTGCGCGGCGAGCATGGGACCATTCCTTGGGTTTCGGGTCCGAGACTATGAGTATGATATTATTGTAGCTGGGTATCCTGTGTGGAGCTCGCGAAGAGGCATCCATGATCCAAACAGTACCGTACGAGCAGCATCCGAGAGGATCTGAGGGCATCTTGAGAGCATCTTTGGGGCGTCACTGTGTACTCTCTGTCCGCTTAGGGTCTTTTGCGCGCAACCGATGGTCAAGGCGTTGATGCTAGATCTACAAGCGGCTTAGTGTACGCTTCTAGCCCCGTCGGCTCTCGGATGCACAATCTTGGCACTGTCGTCACTCCAGTTACAACGTTCCAACGTTCCTTCCACCTTGGAAGGTTCTTTCCTTCTGTCCCGGGATGGACGTCACGGTGCGGCCGGGACTTGCAAAGCCGGAAGGTATTCACTCCGAGCATCATAATAATGACTTGGTATTCTACTACCAATGTACCCCTAGGTACCTAGGTACTTGAACATAGTCAATCTCTACCTAGGTATTCAACAGCCTGAGATGCGTGAAGTACAACTGATCACTAGAACGTGTTGGGTGGTATACTTAGGTCTTGCTAGCCTTGACAATGTTGTCGCGTCTTGACTTTTCAATTTCGAACGCCCAATGCGAGCGACAGCGTCAAGGAAACTGATGTATCATCGGTTTTGCTCGAATGCGATAAATCTATGCATAGGCTAAAATTGATCAAACGAGCAAGAACTTGGTAGAGCATCCAGGCGCTGGCCACGCCTATTCATCCTCACCCGCATGCTGGACTACTAGAAGCCACCCAATTTATATCCGTTACCTCTGTTCAAGCTCTCCTTCCATGCTGCTCGTGCATGGCATCTTTCGTACCATGTACTCAACGTCGTGTACTTCGACAAATCCACATACTTCTTCTGCACACAAAAATCGACGGGCCATGAGACCATGAAGTCCGCCCGGCCTGGCGACTCGCCCATGAAGTAGTCCTGCTCTCCTAGCTGACTATCGAGATACTTGAACATGCTGTCCAGCTCAGGGCCAGTATACACCTTTCGAATGCCACTCTGGGCTCCAGCAAACAGCCAACGGACAAAGAACGGCGACTGATCCACGACTAAATCAAAAATCATCTCGAGCATCATGACAGGCCCGATACTTGCTCCCGCGAAACTTGTAAGCTCTTCATCTCGGATGGAGTCGTTGCCCTTGAACTTCCCTGCGGTATCGTACTTCTCAATAAGGTACTTGGCGATGGCGCTGCGCTCAACAATGACCCTTCCTTCTCCTGTCTCCAATTGCGGAGCTTTACCAAGTGGATGGGTCTTTTGGAGTTCTGACGGCGCTCGTAGTTTGCCCGGGCCGGATGTCTGTCGCTCATGGAGTCTTAGGTCATAGGGGATCTCGAGCTCTTCAAGCAGCCAAAGTATACATTGCGACTGAGAATTCTGTTACACGTCAGCACTACGTCGACGTAGGCACGGTCCGTCCGCTTGCGTTGAGGTGATGGAAGACGGGTTTGAGGCCAGCCATGTTCTCTTGCTGCATCGGTAACTGTGTCTCGAATCCTCGGCTGTTCACGAAAGGGTTGTCGAGGACGCGGTAGCTGACAACAACAAAGCCAGATGGCTTTCGCAGAGAGTGGCCGTCGAGCACCGTAGACAGCGAACACTGCGGAAAGGAGCGTCACGCCCGCAGGTGGACACTATATTGCCACTGACGAGTACACAGCACACTGGCAGTACTCACCGAGATCGGCCTTTACTACTAGTGGGGCAATGCTGTCGATCATCTCGGGGTCGTGCCGAGGCTGCATAAAGCGAACGCTACATGTTGCGTATCTACTTGTACAGGGAGCTGCTGTAAACCTAGTCGCCGAGGAACTACCGGAACAGTGCGTTTGTTATACGCATTGGGAGGTCGTAACAATAACCTACTACATACCCAAGGTTATTGCTCACGACTATAATGAAAGCATAAGAGTCACACCCAGTGCAAGGACTCAAGCCAACTGTTTAGCGATGAAAGTAGTGAGCCGTGTAGGTAATAATCGACAAAAGCAAGACATATACATAAGTATATAGATACATGTAAGCTCCCGACTAGGCCTTCTCATTTGTAGGTCAACGAGACTCACAATATCGCTTGGAAGCTATCTGTCTTGTGACTTGATCGTTGGAGCCCTGCTATGCTTTTGGTGCTCCAACCACCAGCTGCTGCATACCAAGTGATGCTCAGGAGACACTCATCCTATTGGGGTCAAGTAATCATCCTATCATCCCCCACGCTGTGCGTAGGAAGTAACACGTCTAGCGAGATGCAGCCGAAAGTGGCACATCAGCCTCGTCCTACTTGGCAAGGGGTAGGGCTGTTAGCGTGCCAATGCCAACTCCACACTGCATGCGACTCCTGTAGTAATAGCCACGTTTGAATACCAGCACCCAAGGTACAACTGGCATCATCGTGCCTGTAGGCTTAACCACGATTTGACGACAATAAATGATTTGATGATTCGACCTTGACTGCATACGACATGTCAATTGCCCCTGTCTACCACCTCTGAATCCTCGACAACCACACGTCCGGAGAACCAAGTCCCACCATAGCAAAATACCATAATGCGGCTCGATGTCAAGGTACGCTCAGAGTCCGCAGGTAGAAGGAGTGAAACGGCCTACACAAGCACAATACTAACACTTGCGATCGTAGAGGCAGCTCTTCGCTCGTAGCGAACGAGTCAAGGGTATTGACTTTCATCCTACGGAACCATGGATTTTGAACACATTATATTCCGGGCACGCCCAAATATGGAACTACGAGACTCAAGGCCTCGTCAAATCATTCGAGCTCACCGATGTTCCAATACGCGCAGGCCGTTTCATAGCTAGAAAGAATTGGATATGTTGTGGCTCGGACGACTTCCAACTCCGAGTGTACAATTACAATACCTCAGAAAAGGTCACCTCATTCGAAGCACACCCAGATTATATCCGAGCCATCTGCGTACATCCAACTCAACCTTTCGTTCTTACAGCCAGCGATGACATGACGATCAGGTTATGGAATTGGGATGCTGGTTGGCGTATGGTGCAGAGCTTCGAGGGGCATGCTCACTATGTGATGGGTCTGGCAATCAACCCAAAAGACACAAACACATTCGCCTCAGCTTGCCTTGACCGCACCATAAAGATATGGTCGTTTGGAAGTGGAAGCGCTCGCCAGACTATTGATGCGCACGAGACTAAGGGTGTCAATTTTGTGGACTACTATCCAGGCCAGGACAAGCCATACCTTTTGTCGACTTCTGACGACCGAAGCGTGAAAGTATGGGACTACACCAACAAATCTTTGGTCGCCACGCTCGAAGGTCACACTTCAAACGTCAGCTTCGCGGTCTATCATCCTGAGCTACCGATCATAATCTCGGGTTCCGAAGATGGTACAATCAAGGTAAGAATTGAGCCCAAAAGTGGCTAAATTGATTTTTTGTATGCTGACAACTTTGGAACAGATCTGGCATGCCAATACATACAAGCTGGAGCAGTCTTTGAGCTATGGCCTTGAACGAGCATGGTGCGTGAGTTATCAACGGGGAAAGAATGGCGTTGCACTGGGTTTCGACGATGGAGCGGTGGTCATTTCCATGGGTCGTGAAGTGCCCTGTGTGTCCATGGACGCGGGAGGCAAAATCATCTATTCGCGGAACAACGAAGTGCTTACAACCATTATCAAGGGCACCGAAGCCACAACGGACGGACAGCCCCTGGTGCTCCAACCAAAGGAGCTTGGTAACACAGAGAATTATCCACAAACGCTTTCACACTCACCGAATGGGCGTTTTGTCGCTGTTTGTGGAGATGGCACCTACACACTGTACACAGCTCTTGCATGGAGGACGCAGCAGTTTGGCTCTGCTCTCGATTTCGTTTGGGGTGACAAGACTCAAAGCCAAAACAACGATTTTGCCATTCGGGAGTCTAGCACGAGCGTCAAAATGTTCAGAAAGTTGAAAGAGCGACCAGCCGGTTTGGACGTTGGCTTCCAAGCGGAAGGTCTCAGCGGTGGTATGTCTTTCATCTGTTACTTCACATGCCGTGCTAATATGTGTAGGTGTACTACTTGGCGTAAAGGGTGCAGGTGGAATAGGATTTTTCGATTGGGAAACGGGTGCTCTAGTCAGAAGGATCGAAGTCGATCCCAGAGAAGTGTAAGATCATCCCCTTTTCGGTCTTGACTTCGCTGACATGTAACAGTTATTGGAGCGAATCCGGAGAACTCGTGGGGCTCGTATGTTCCGATGCAACGTATATCCTCCGCTTCAACAGAGATGCATATCTAGAAGCTCTCAATGACGGCCTTGTCGATGAGGATGGTGTGGAGGCTGCATTCGAGGTTGTTCACGATTTAACAGAAAACGTACTAACAGCCTGCTGGGTTGGTGATTGTTTCTGCGTAAGTACATTTCCGTCATATGACTCTCGACCGTCGGTTCGATTCGATTCTGCATATGCTGACTTGGCAATATATAGTTTACAAACTCCGCTCTACGGCTCAACTATTTAATTGGTAGGTTTGAGGTTCAAACCAACCAACACATTTGCTGATGTGATTAGGTGAACAAACATATACCATCGCTCACTTTGAGAAGCCACTATATTTGCTGGGCTATCTCCAGCGGGATGGCAAACTCTACCTTGCTGATCGAGACATGAGCGTCGTGGCCTATTCGTTGTCGCTTACACAAGTCGAGTTTGAGACACTGGTGACTCGTGGAGATGTTGATGCTGCGATGGACCTTCTTTCCGATATCCCAGCAGATAACCACAACAAGATCGCGCGTTTTCTGGAAGGTGCAGGTTTCAAGGAGCTTGCACTGGATGTCGCTACTGATCCCGAGCACAAATTCGAACTAGGCCTCGGTCTGAACCGACTCGACATCTGCCTGGATATTGCCAAGGAGGAGCAAACGGAACACAAATGGAAAGCCCTGGGCGATGCGGCACTTGCCCAGTGGAACATGCAGCTTGCTCAGCAATGTTTTGTTGAGTCACGGGACCAGGGCAGCTTGTTGCTCCTCCACAGCTCCAGCGGGGACAAGGCTGCTCTTGCCGAGCTAGCGAAACAAGCAGAAGAAACGGGCAGCAACAACATTGCCTACTCTGCCCTATGGCTGTGTGGGGACAAGGATGGCTGCATTGATCTCCTGAAACGAACAGGAAGGATGAGCGAAGCGGTGCTATTCTCTCAGACATACAAGCCGTCGAGGTGTCCTCAGCTGGTGCAAGAATGGAAGGAAGGTCTAGAGAAGCAAGGCAAGAGCAAAGTCGGCAGACTAATCGGTGTGCCGGGTCAGGACGATGACCTGTTCCCCGAATGGGACGAGTACATCAAACTGGAGGAAGAAGGCGGCAAGGGAGATGTAGGAGAAAGTGTAGTGGAAGTCGATGGCGAAAAAAGTAACGACGCATCCGATGGGGTCGCAGACACTGAAGAGGACGGCGTTAAGGAAGAAGAGGACGGCGTTAAGGAAGAAGAGCCGGCTGGCGAGGACGAAGACGAGGCATGAGCCAAGATGAATGAATGAAGTTTGCGATGTGAAAATGGAGTCTACG
>Ga0210040_10008957_pt1 | contig 11734 bp, 7 predicted proteins | sample CryGeyCG12114_NA_FD_185462 | JGI IMG/M metagenome (GOLD analysis project Ga0210040, IMG submission 185462) | Groundwater microbial communities from aquifer - Crystal Geyser CG19_WC_8/21/14_NA (SPAdes) (version 2) | ecosystem: Environmental > Aquatic > Deep subsurface > Groundwater | place: USA... | reverse complement strand
ACTCTGGCAACCAAAACCCTACATTTCCTAGAAATCAACAAATTCGTAATGTCTCAAATTAAAAGTATCAATTTTTGAAATTTCGTTAGCCCAGTAACCGGCAAAAATAACGTATGCCAAATAACTTTGAGCTAAAATTACTCTATTTTAATTTTGAAATTTCGTACAGACGGACGGACGGAATAGCGTCGATTATGTTATGATAGCATCAATATATCCTGTTTCATATCAGTGCCAGTTGCAATTCAATTGAAGTTATAGTCACAGTCTGAAACATGGTTACACAAGTAATCATAGGAAATAACCGAAAATGTAGGTTTTTGTCACCTTTCGTATGAATTTAAAAACATCCATGACACGGGTGAATTTAGAGCTTCATATGCTTAATTGCTCACCGAATACATCAAAATTCGCTGGCGTCGGTTAAATTCAGTATTAAGCACGGCATTTGTGTTCTTATAGACTTCCAATGAATAATTATAGGCCCTGCAAAATTGCTGATTGCTCCAAGCTAAGATTTTGAAATTAAAATGCACAAAAATTTCAGGATTTTACTCGTTTTACATTCGGAAAATGGTACCCCGGCTACTAATGCATGCACACAGAAAGTCTAATTACATACTTTGCATGCCACAAAAATTAGTAGCAGATATTTACAATAATGATAGAGTAGACTTTGATAATTTAAATTGCAAACAGAAGAAAATTAAATGTCTCCGTGGGTTTTTAGGGCGGAAAGCCACAGCTACGACCTAGAGTATGGCTGCGCTGAAGAAGTCCTCCGATGTTTGTTATACAAAACACAAGCACGATACACAAGCAAATTTTGACTAGAATTTGATTTCACAAATACTATTCTATATACCTTGGAATTTCTCAGGAAATTGTGTTGCCTTGCCAGCATTCACTTTTTCCAGATTTTGGCGTGAATAACTACTGTTCATTTAAAAAAAAGGCAGTAAATTTGCTCGCTAGGTTACATGGCAATGTTTGTTTGGTGCTAATAAAAAGAAAAGTTTTAAATGATAAAAAAATTAACTGAAAAGTAGAAAATATGAATTTAGTTGGCATAGCATTTTAGGAATTTATGGTTCGATTTTGAGTATTTCGCCATTCAACCTGGGTCGCCAAATAACACAGGGCAACTGCCATTAATTCTGAAATGGACAGTAGCACAAAATTGAATAAAATAATTTTATCTGAATATTTTATGTTTTCGTGTCAAATTCGTGAAATATTATGAAGTATTGGATGGGAAATGCATAGAACTAGATCGTATATAATACTAGTCAATTTCCCCTAGATATACACAAATTATCTAGGGGAAATGATATTTTTCAGGCTAAAAATACTGCATAAATTATTCTTTAAATTAAACCTGTGACCAACAAAATAAAATATTTTTTTTGTAACTTGAGTAAGTTTTTACATTTGTTGCGTGGAATTTTTTGTGAGTTGAAAGATTCAGAATCTTCCCAATTTGATTCAATGCAATTAAGATGATTTTTTAAATTCGAATAATTTTTTCATTTCCATGGAAATTTATATTATGTAGTATTACACTACATAATTTATGGCAGTATTAGAATTATCAATTTAATTTTTAATTTTCATTTTTTTTATTCCCGGGCATTCTTTTAATTTTTGTGGTTCATAAATTTGCAGGAGTTTATATTTAATGGAGTTAAACTTTTGAGTATTTTTTCAAATTTCCGGATTTCATTTAATTCTTTTTGTTTTTCATATTCAAGGTTTTTTTAATTTTTAATTCTTTTTCAATTTCCAGTGATTTTTTCATCATCAAAAACTTTTTAATTTTCTTCGTAATTTATAAACTTGTGTTTATGTTTCTGTAATTTTTTTCAATTTGTTACTAACTTTCGGAATTTTTTTTCAGGAGTATTTATTAAACTGAAATTATCTGTTGTTTCATTGCGGAGCACATTGAAAGGTTCCCTAAACTTGAGTACGTCAAAATCAGTTAGCAGGATTTGTGATCCATGTAGTCATTGTATGCATTAGACAAGATTTTAGCCAAGGTCCCTGTAGAATACTATTTGTGATGCGCCCTGGCCTTTACCACTACCCGTAGATAAAGCGGACTACGTTATACTTGAGTCTCGAGTAATTTGATTACTTAACCGGGATGATAAAGTCTGTGCAACTGACTAACGAGGAATTGACTATTTTCCCAAGGAATCGTTTTGTAATTGCAATTAACTTAACTTTATTATTACAAAAACAATAGTCAAAAAACAGACAACAATGATTCTCTCAGTCACACTTAAAAAACCGAAAATTGTAGGTAGAACAAAAGAATAAAGAACAACCACGCGCTATGATCCGCATAGCATGAAACAAACACAAACCTAAATGACGACAAACTATTACATACAGCATACACACATAAGACATACTTTACAAATAATTGTGCTCACAAATACATCTCATGAAAACATAAAGTAGAGATAATGACATCCTCCCCACCTTTTTTTTCTATGAAAAAGAACTATAATACTCAAAATACTAAAAATACACACGAAAAGAAAATCTAACTATTCCACTGTCCATAACGATTAACAGGCTTAACTTGTTTACCTGACTTACTAACATAAGCTTTAGAATTAGCTTCCTCATTTACAACATTCTCAGTATCCAAATCTATTTCTAGTCCTACAACTGATGGCTTCTCATTCTGGTCCACTTCTAAGGGATATAGCCGCTGTAGGGGTCTCACTAGAGCTCCCCTCTTGGTTTTCAGCTTTGCCACTCGTACTTTTTCATCTGCTCCTGGGTAGACTTCCATCACTCTTCCCAAGGGCCACTCATATCGGCGTTTGTTGCTGTCTCCCACCAGTACGACTTAAACAACTTCAAGGGGCTTTCCATATGCTTCACTCCTCTTTTGAACTAAAAGTCCCAGATACTCCTTCCGGAATCGCTCTCGCAAGGCTCTTTTGAATTCTACTATCTTCTTAAATCCTGTTTGCAAGTCTTTTGCTTTTATCTTCTCTACCTCTGGAAATCCACTAATGGGTAGGTCTCGCAAAAACTTATTCGGTGTCAGTGGCACCAAGTCATCTGGATCTTCGGTAAGAACAGTTAATGGGCGATCATTCATAACTTGAGTTATTGCTGCTAGGCAGTTTTCCAGCTCCGCTCTGGTCAATTTGGCAGTCCCAATCATCCTTTTCAGTAAATTTTTGGTGGTTTGGATGAGTCGCTCTCACCATCCTCCCCACCACGGTGCTGAAGGCGGATTGAAGCTCCAAGTGATTTGCTTCCGTCCAATTTTATCAAAAAAACCTGGTTCAATTGCCTTTAATAAATTGTTGGCGCCAACGAAATTAGTACCGTTGTCGCAGAATAAATTTGATGGACGTCCCATGGAGCAGCAAAACTTCTCCAGGGAACACATAAAATCTTCAGTCGATAATAAGTCCACTACGTCCAATGATACAGTCTGATATAGGGCTCATGTATAAAGTACGATCCAAACTTTTCTTTTGCCCTTTAAAAATATTGGTCCGGCGAGGTCCACTCCCGTAGTTTGGAACGCAGCTTGAGTTTCCACACGTTTTAAGGGTAGTGGAGCAGGGACTTCTTGCAGTGGTTTGGCATCGAATCTTCTGCACACAGTACACTTTCTGAGACATCGGTCCACCGTTTTCCTTCCTGATGGAATCCAAAACTTTTCTCTAATTTTCCCAAGAGTAAACTGCGTCTTTCCGTGACAAGATTGTCTATGAACACTAGTAATTAGCTGGAGAACAATTGGATCGTCTTTTGGAAGTAGAATGGGATGCTTAAATAATTCCGTGTCATCTCGATGAAGTAGTCTGATACTGACATGGATCAAGCCATCTTTCATTTTCACCACTGTAAGATTTTTGAAATCCAACTATTTTGGTACACTTCTGGACTGCATATGGATCAAAAGATCTCTCTCACCAATCTTCATCTCTGCTAGACTCAAAAATGGCTTTAGATTTCTATTATCTAGATTACTATCATCAATTTTTTTAGATTGTTCACGAACCTTCTCACCCAAGCAGCCACTCTTACATTCTTCTCATAACTTGAGAATTTGAGTTTAAGTACTGGATTGGCTTCCGCAAAATTTACATGAGTTTTGATAGCTTTCTTCCTTAGTTCTGTTGCTATCAATTCTTCATCTTCGTATAACATTTCAGTTGGCCATTCTTCCTTTCCTTGAAGCAACCAACTTGGTCCCTCCAACCATTTGGAGGCTAGTAATTGTGAAGGAAGACACCCACGAGATTGCAAATCGGCCGGGTTTTGCATTCCAGGAACGTGGTACCAGTCATCAACGTTTGAACTTTTCCTGATTTCTCGGACACGATTACCGACAAAAGTCCCCCAATCTTCGTTCCTCTTGATCCAAGCAAGGTCTGTCATCGAGTCACTCCATAGATATTGTTTGACTCCTTCCCAATGCATGCATTCTATTGCCCAAGCGGAGAGCCTCGATCCAATCAAGCAGGCGATTAATTCCAAACGGAGAATGGTAATTTTCTTCAAATTCTTTCCAATTGGTGCCAGTCTGGATTTTGCTGTCAGCATCCTTACAGTAATATTTTCTCCCTCTTGGGCTCGGATGAAGACAGCAGCCGCATATGCATTACAACTGACGTCACAAAACGTATGTATTTCGATGTTTGCTTCCTCAGGAAGACAATCAACCACGCATCTTGGTATTTTGATCGCTGCTAACGACTGCAGCTGTGAGGACCACTTTTTGAAATTCTGACTTTCTGTTTCGTTCCAAACTTCGTCCCATGCTTTCTTCTGTAGCCAGGATTCTTGTAACTGGAGTTTTGGGTACAGCAAGGCAGGAACTAAAAATCCGAGAGGGTCAAAAATACGGGCAACTAAAGACAGCAAATTTCTCTTCGTCAGAACGAAATCTTCTTCCACTTCAGGTATATTGCAATATATTGAGTCTGAGGATTTTTCCCATTTCAGTCCAAGTACATTAGTAGAAATATTTTCCATATCTTGATCCAAGTTGGATTCCTATTGCCGGAGCTCCATTTTAGTTTCTTCAAAGATTCTGATGGCCTCCACTTTGAAATTGAGAAACTTTTCTTCGTGCATGAAGGACGCTACGCAATTATCCACATACAAACTGTCCTCTAGAATTGTATCGCATTTCTCTGGTTACTGACTGAGGTAGAATTTTATAACTGCGCCAAGAATGAATGGACTGCTGGTGATTCCAAAGACGACTCGGTTGTGACGATACTCTATTACTTCATTTGGATTGTTTTCGTCCCACCACAAAAATCTTTGGTAATCCCTATCCACTGGTACAACACTGAGCATTTGAAAAGCTTCACGGTCCATAAATTATAAATGTCTTTGTCTTGAGTTGCAAGACTGATAACTGTTTGGGCTATAGTGTTATTATCTTGATGACCTGGGATTCGTCCACTCAATGTCCAGCCAAAGTAAGATTCGACAGCCACCAACCCACAACTAAATTTCTCCATACGACCAGTCATAAAGGATCCCCATAAGTCGCTTCCTTTAAGGATATCGATTTCTGTTGTACTCGCCCAAGTGTCGGTCACAAAAATTTCCTTCTTCTTTAATTCAGACATCCATGGTCCATATGGAATAGTTGGTACATTTGTACAAACTATTTTGTAGAATGAAACTACCAATTGTTTTACAGTTTAGGTCCATGGCAAGTGATTTTCGAATATAACTTCTTTGACTCCCCTCGTCAAATAGAAGGCGGACTTCCTTTTTCTTCGTATTGAGTCCTTGAGCTACGACATGTAGAGTCTTCCTAAGGACTGTCCCATTTCGATTAACTTTATTTAATCCAGTTTGGGTCACTTCAACTTGCGTCTCCTCTTTTGGCTTCTCTTTGTTGTCAGCGCACATGATACTTTCGTGTTTTCCATTACATTTTAAGCACTTGACTGGAATTTTGCAGTGTTTTGCAGAATGCCCTGGACGGAGGGAATTGAAGCAACAATTTGACGACTTCACCTTTTCTTTTTTCGCGTCATAAGATATAGTAGGGGCCTTTAAACAATCTTGACTCAAATGGTTGGATTTCTCACAGAAAACACACTGACTGGACGAAATATATAGACTTGTCGCTGTTAGGATATATAAATTCCTATTTTTATCTATCTGTTTTGTTTTGAATTCTGATTTGAATTTTCTGTCCTCTTTTTGACTGCACATGTAACCAATTCGCTCTGCTCCTTTGACTTCACGTTTCAGGAACGACATAAGAGATTCCAATTTCTCTTCCGATGGCTTAGATTCTTCATCTCCATAACCAGCTTCAGGAGTCCTTTGCCAAATCCTCAGAAGATCCATTGGAAGCTTAGACTCAATAAGAGGCAATAGGAAAAAAGCACTTTGGTTTAACTTCACATTCAGTGATTCCAATGACCTTATGTTCGATTCCAGAATACTGGGATTTCCAAAACGATCCTTAAGAGCAGCTATCACTTTGGGATAATTCTCTGCTGTAGGCGGATAACCTCTCACTACACGTTCTGCTCTTGAATTTGGAATGATAGATACTGGAACTTATCTGAGTAATAGATGATATTCATCCAAATGAATTTTTTCAAACTGTGCCCACCATCCAAGCAATTCGGAAAGTACACCTCCAAATTTCTTCAGTTCGATTTTTGGTAGTTTGTACGACTTCCTTTTGGATGTAGGACTTGTATTTTTGACACTGGTGTAAACTGAAGGTGACGGACTTCGATTTCCATTCAAAAACTTCTCAAGACGAATCTTCCGTGTCAACCCCCTGTTTACGTAGTCCTCGGCTGCAATAGATTCTTGCTCCAAAATCTCCTCATCTGCGTCTTCATCCAACAATAATCCCATCAGTCTATTTTGGACAACTGCTAGTTTGCTCATGGTCGATATTAGAGTGGTTTGACGCACTTGAAGATCTTCCGGCAGCTTATTCTCGTCCTCGAGCTTCGAATCAATCTCATTGCAGACACGAGTAAGTTTGGACCGCAGCAATTTTCTCTCTAGTTTTGCTCGCTCCATGTTAAAAATAATGAAAAGACAGAGTCAATTCCTTGTACGAAATATTAATAAATTGGATGATGGTCACCTTGTCTACCCCCTAATGCTCAGGGTGGGGCCCTCAAAGAGGCAATGCGTTTAAAATCCCACGAAAAGACGGTGACGAACTCCACTTCCAGTCCCTGACGACGACCAATGGCCAATGTCCAGCTCGAACTGGTACCCCGGAAAAGCCTAGATGATTACCCGATGATCTCGGTAGGACCTCTAAATTAATGTGATGAGCCCTGGCCTTTACCACTACCCGTAGATAAAGCGGACTACGTTATACTTGAGTCTCGAGTAATTTGATAACTTAACCGGGATGATAATGTCTGTGCAACTGACTAACGAGGAATTGACTATTTTCACTAGGAATCGTTTTGTAATTGCAATTAACTTAACTTTATTATTACAAAAACAATAGTCAAAAAACAGACAACAATGATTCTCTCAGTCACACCTAAAAAAACCGAAAATTGTAGATTGAACAAAAGAATAAAGAACAGCCACGCGCTATGATCCGCATAGCATGAAACAAACACAAACCTAAAAGACGGCAAACTATTACATACAGCATACACACATAAGACATACTTTACAAATAATTGTGCTCACAAATACATCTCATGAAAACAAAGTAGAGATAATGACACTATTGATAAATACTGTTCGGTCGCGCAAACAATAGGATTTTCACACTTTGTTTTTTTGGGTTAATTTGAGGGTTCATAGACGCGTCGTAAACGAAAGTTAAGGTTATCAAACTGAACCGATTAGAAATCACAAGTATTTGTGTATTCCTTTTTTAGTTTAATGCAAAAATAGCCGGTTGGTAAAACCTTTAAAAAAATTAACGATTCCAAAAATGAAACCCCTAAAAAAAGTTGGTATGGTTACCGCGTACCAAACATGACCTTTTGCTTAATAGCAATAGCGTCCTATAGTTAGGAATTAACCAACTTCAGAAAAGAATCTCATACGATTGGGTGCACGAGCCCATCCGATGCAAAACTTTTTGAATCGAAGCTTTAACTTCAAAACTCAATGAATAGATAGCATTTGAAGTTTTGCTCGAGACGGGTTATATCCATACAACGAAAAAATCATGCAAAAATAATTTGGATAGCTGAGATTCTCCCATGCTCGCTCTTCTATATCCAAAATATTCACCTCAAGCCCTCCTAAAGCCATAGTTTCAATTCTAAACGTCATGCAGTGTACATAGTGCAGATATTTCGCTTATGGAATTCACAAGAAATTTTTATAAGACAGGTTCAAAACTGCACATTTTGCTCAGCAAATGTTTCCAATATTTAAACTGCTCTACATGAGCAAACTTACGAAATTGGAATTTGTTCTTTGTAGAAGTATCGTACTCATTTTGCCACTCACTTACAACGCGTTAAAACTAGAATTTCTTATTCTAGAGTTTCTACTTATAATTTTGTTGATTTTACGTATGAAAGAACATTGCCAGTTGTCTCTTTAGATTTATCCCATCATTGATCATGTCCTTTGAATGTATACTGTATAGGGGTGTCTAGTCCACCTGTGTATACAATATTATCTTTTTCCATGAGTCCACCGTAGACCGTAGTTTTCCAAAAAACGAAGAGCATATACAGTTACTACTATTGCGTAAATAATACTGTACTCAATGCAGATGATCAAAATCCAGAGCTATTCACCACAAATATATTATGTAGCTTAAATGACGTAGGCCAAAAAAAATGAAACTGATTTGTGCTTGATCTACATGACTAAAGTTTGCCAGATCCCTTAGAAATGAAAAAGATAAAACTGATTAAAGTGTCGTTCACAAAGAGAATATAGTCCTTTCATTGAAATGAATGTCAAGAGAAATGATGGAGCACGAGTGCGATAAAGATATCTGTCAGATTATATTAAGTCATACTGAGTTACTGAGCACTGAGCATACTTAAATTCGTGACAGGCTCACACTATCAGAGTGCTTAGAGATTGGGATAATATACTGAAAAAATGGAGCAAACACTTCTTTCCCGTGGTTTATTTTTCAGATTTACTTCAGAAGCTTACTTTTGCATGTACATACGTAGTCACCCCTGCAATGCAGAGAAATGTGACTCCCTTCAATTAAAATCCCAGAAAAAAATGTCTGCAAAATTGATTGCCCCGATTAGGTTATTTTTCGTTTGAAAACTATTTTAATTATCGTATTTATACAACCATTTACATGCGGTTTGCAAGTTTTTTGCTTTGGGTCAACGTATGCTAATACGACCTTGTTAATCTTTTTTTATTTTATTCTTTTGAATAATGAATGAGTAAAGAAATAAGTAGAAAGGTAGTGATATTTTTTAAATTTCATTCGGTATTGGAAAAATATTAACTCGTAACCCGAACTTTACTAGATTTTTTAAATATTTTAAGAAAAAAATATAATATAGTTGTGAGATCTAGAAGCAAAACTATCGAACACCGAATTCAACCGGTAATTGTAGGTCAACAGTTGACCCGACCGGAGAAATTTATTGTAGTCAGTTTTTTTAAATCAGCTCGATCGAGAACAGCGTAAATTTGTGATCCGAGCGTTTCATGTTGAAAATTAACTGCACCCCGAATTTTTCCAAAATTTGGACTTTAAACATTAAAAGTTGACCTGAGAATTTCATAAACATCATTTTTTAAATCTGCAGGGTATATTACGTTACCCTCTATATCATTAGGGCCCGTTGTTCTTTAGCACGATTCACCCTTACAAATAAAGTTCAAAACTTGCAAAATATTCAGTGCACTACACTACTTACGTACCGCAAGCTTTTAGGACTAGTAAATTCATGTTTCTCAACGTGACTGCTACTACGAATAGAATAGAATATTTAACAAAATCAAATTTCATTGCTTAGCTGAATCAGAAATGAGATAATGATGTGCCCAACTGTAAGAAACAGGAGACTCAAATTATATTATTAACGGTTAATAAGACTATACTAATCGAAACACTAGGAAATCGAATACATAGATATGAAAATGGATGTTATTTAAGACATAAACTTAGGCACACTTTGCTTCTTGCAATTCCCTTACGCATTTATTAAAAACCAACAGATTTTCGCCGTTTTATTCCACACAGGGCCGACACACTTTTATACCAATTTAGCTAGTTAGTTGATAATGTATCGTAGCAAGTAGATTAAAATTTTTTAACTTACATAGTCAATTTAACATTCAAGTGATGATTCCGTACAAAACCCGTGTGTATCCATTTCCGATTCAGTGTGATCTAGAATTCAAGCCCCACATATGATATACAAGTTCACTCAATCTTCACACTCATTTTATGGCTTGTTACAATTCACACTTGGATAATTTTAGCCAAATAATTCGATTTTTTATATCCTTATTTGATCAACTGAGCACTACAGTTTGACACGAACACTGCCAACTAACAATTAGTTACACTCTTGAAATAACCTGCTTTGAAACATGTTTCTCCAGAACTTTTATCCGTGTTCAAATATATTCTATTTGAAACTGTTAGCAGACGGCTTACACAAGCACAATAATAAATTATTTTCCGTACAAATGTATTAATCACTGTAATTACACACAGTAAATATAATACTCTGGCAAGTAACAAGTTCTACTGGGACAACTTTGGCTCATGTAGCTAACTACATAGAACAATGAGTTGTTACTCAAACATTTATGGACAATTTCTACTCAGACTCTTTGGTTGGACGATAGCATATTGTGCTAGGAAATGTATACTCGAATTCTTCCCAAGGGGCAACTTGAAAACACTATTTTCATGATGCAAATGTCGAAACCATCGTCTCCAGAGTGTGTACTTACATTGATTAAAGAGACATATGAACCGTTATAACCATCACAACTAACTTCCTGTATATATCAACGGGACAGTCGATAAAAAAGTACGGTTAAGTAGTGGTTACCTGGCTTCTCCTGGGACCTGACTAATAGTGCATGCAGTGTCTACACGAAAAAGTAGAGCACAACCGTGTGTACAGTTTGAACGCCGCTCAGCAACTGGGAGGAAAATATAGCTAACTCTCTCTATCCACTTTAGTCTACTCTGATTCGAACATTCAGTAGAGTGGTTGAGACTGGAAGGCCTGGAACTTATTGGGTTAAAGCTGTAGGACAGTATATAAGTAAAGTTTGTTAGTTTTTAGTTAGTTCGTAATGCAGAGCAGGTAGTTTTGATTTGGTTATGGTCGACTCATTCGACGAACAAACTGCATGGTGAGCTAGCCAAGAGGATAATGACAGTGATTGGTCATTGACTAGTTAAGCAAGCCAACTACGTACTACGTACACAGTTGAGGGACAGTGATATTCCGAGCACTGCGGAAACTGCTTTGCCTGAAAAACTACTTGCTAGCTTCGCGCGCATTGGAAATTCAATGTTACATAGGTGTTTGGACGGTCAATGATTGACTAGCAACATATTTCGGTTGCTGCACAATCAACTTTAGCAAGTTTGCGATATTTGAACGCCATGTATGAACATTAAATGAGTTTCTATGCATTGGATTTGCAATCAATTGCGCTTTTTCTCGGATCGTTTGGTTTACGTTCTACGTTTGTTGCATTCTAAATTGAACTTTCGTTGTGTGCAGAAGCATATTTCATTGCTCTCACTTTTCTGTAT
>Ga0210040_10008956_pt1 | contig 11735 bp, 12 predicted proteins | sample CryGeyCG12114_NA_FD_185462 | JGI IMG/M metagenome (GOLD analysis project Ga0210040, IMG submission 185462) | Groundwater microbial communities from aquifer - Crystal Geyser CG19_WC_8/21/14_NA (SPAdes) (version 2) | ecosystem: Environmental > Aquatic > Deep subsurface > Groundwater | place: USA... | reverse complement strand
AAATGAAGCTCACAAAAGTATTACTTACGCTTTTCTTTTGCTCTTTTTCTTTTCTGGAAGTTTTTGGTCAGTCAGGTCAGGTGGAGATCGTGGAAGGAGTAGGTTTTATGGCAGGTGCAGAAAAGGACGGCGTAAAATATATTCGGTTAGTAAATAACGTACATCTCCGGCAAAAAGAAACTGATTTATACTGCGATTCGGCCCACTTTTACCGCGCCACCAATATATTCGAAGTTTATTCTAATGTAAGGGTAACGCAAGGTACCCTGGTTATAACCAGTGCTACGGCGGTTTATAATGGCAATTTGCGTACGGCTACTTTTCAGGGAGGCGTAAACCTGCAGGATGATAAAATGACGCTGACCACTCCCAGCCTGTCGTACGATATGAATACCCGTATTGCGCGTTATACCGAAGGGGGAAATATTATTGAACCACCCAATACCATTACAAGTAAGTTTGGTACCTACGATGCCAATTCCAAAATGATTTCCTTCCGCGGCACGGTACACGTAGTAAGCCCCGACGCCGATATTCAATCCGATACCATTCAGTATAATACCACGAGTAAAGTGGTGTTTTTTGTGGCGCAAACGCGCATTCAAAACCCGCAGGCTACCCAGTTTGCCAAAGGTGGTACGTATAATACGTTAACCAAAGCGGCTGCTTTCCGCGATGCCCAGGTAGATACCGAGGATTACACCATTAACGCCCGCAATGCCGCTTACGGCGAAGACAAAGCGGGCCGTTATGCTTTTTATACCGGCGGGGTAAAAATGACTTCGAAAGACGCCAAAAATAAAACTATTTTAACGGGGCAGGTGGCGCAATACTGGCAAGGTACAGGTAGATCGAAAGTTTACGGCAGCCCGGTGATGCGTTCGCTGGTTTCGGGCGATACGCTTTATATTTCGGCGGATACTTTAGTGGCCACCAATAATAAAGATCCGAAAATAAAAGACTTTTTGTATGCGTACTACGGGGTGCGGGTGTTTAAATCTGATTTGCAGGGGAAATGCGATTCGCTGACTTATAATGTTACGGATTCGTTGATGTATATGAACCACGATCCGGTTGTTTGGAGTAACAACAGCCAATTGGTTTCGGAACGGATGCAGATGCAGCTGAAAAACCGTACCCTAGACCGGATGTATTTGTATAACAGTGCTTTTATTATTTCGGAAGATACTTTAAAAAACCTGAACCAGATAAAAGGCCGCGACATGACTGCTTTTTTTCAGAAAGGTGATATCCGGCGGGTAGATGTTAACGGCAACGGCGAAAGCATTTATTTTGCCCTGGAAGGAGATACGCTGTTAACCGGTATGAATAAAACTGTTTGCAGCGATATGGTGCTTAAATTTGATACCCGCAAACTTAAAACCATTTCTTTTATTACCAACCCCGATGCCAGCTTTGTGCCGCCGCACGAATTAAATGAACCCGACCGGCGCTTAAAAGGTTTTAAATGGCGCATCGAGGAAAAGCCGGATAAAAAAGCAGTATTGGCTAAGCGAACAAAGCAATCCGCAAAACCGCCTAAAGCGGCTCCTGCGGCCACCCCGGCGCTGGCTAAAAGGGAAGACCAAAGCAAAACTGCCAAGCCCAAACGGCGCGATCGTAAAAAGAATTAAAGTAATATAGTAATAGTGCCCGGGGTCTGCCGTTAGCGCTATTGTAAAAGGGAATTAATATTCCTAATTTTGTGCACTCATGACTAGAATAATGAAACTTTTGTACCTGGCATTTACTGGTATCTTATTTTTAAGCTCCTGCAGTGATTATAATAAAATACTCAAGAGCAATAACGTAGATACCAAGTACCAGGCAGCTTTAAAATATTACGAAAACAAAGATTATTACCGGGCCGGCACTTTACTGGATGAGGTAGTACCTTTGTTGAGAGGACGCGAGGAAGCGGAAAAAGCCCAGCTACTGGCCGCTTACAGCCAGTATTATCAGCATTACTACGCTACCAGTGCGCAGTTATTCCGGACCTTTTTCGAAGTATACGGACGTAGCCCGTTTGCCGAAGAAAGCTTGTTTATGCATACCAAAGCGCTTTACCAGGATTCGCCGGATTTTGAATTAGATCAAACCAGTACCCAAACGGCCATTGTTTCTATTCAGGATTTCCTGAACCGTTATCCCGAAAGCAAGTATAAAGAAGAAGCTACCAAAATGTACGATGAACTGTCGTCGAAACTGGAGCGGAAGTCTTTTGAAACGGCGCGCCTGTACAGCCAGATGCGATATTACCAGGCCGCGGTTACGGCCTTTACTACTTTCGAAAGAGAATATCCATCGTCGGCTTTTAACGAAGAAGGCGCTTACTTACGTTTGCTGGCCCAATTTAACCTGGCCGAGCAAAGCGTGGCCGAAAAACAGCGGGATCGTTATTACGATGCTGTTGGATATTACCAGGCCCTGGTTGATAAGTATCCCAACAGCCGTTTTCAGCGTAGTGCGGAAGCACTTTACGAACGCAGCACCCGGCAGTTAGAAAAATTAAAAAGTGCGCCGGTGGCCCAAACCGCCGAGTAACTAACTTTCATTAAAAATGTATTTCGGGTAGATTACCTGATTTTCTAAAAAGTAAAAACTAAAATAACTTATATGGCAACTGTACCTGCATCTATTGTTACCCGCAACGTAGCTGATTTTGCAAAAGAAACCGGCAATGTTTACGAATCAATTTCTATTATTTCGAAGCGTGCCAATCAGATTTCGGTTAAAATAAAGGAAGAATTAAATTCTAAATTAGCTGAATTTGCTACCACCGTAGATAACCTGGAAGAAGTTTTCGAAAACCGCGAACAAATCGAAATTTCCAAATACTACGAGCGGATGCCTAAACCTACGAACCTGGCTGTGGAAGAATTTCTGGAGGGAAAAGTAATGTTCCGCCGGCCGGAAGAAGAAAGTGCGGAGTAAAAAATATGCTGCGGCATAAAAAAATTATTCTGGGTGTATGCGGCAGTATTGCTGCTTATAAAGCGGCGTTTTTAGTCCGTTTGCTCGTAAAAGCAGAAGCAGAGGTACAGGTAATCCTGACGACCTCTGCTTCTGCTTTTATCACCCCGCTAACCTTGGCTACTCTTTCTAAACGGCCGGTATTAACGGGTTTTACCAAAAGCGAAGAAACCGGCGAATGGCACAACCACGTGGCTTTGGGTTTGTGGGCCGATGCCTTGGTAATTGCGCCTGCCAGTGCGAATACTTTAGCCAAAATGGCACATGGTTTCTGCGATAATTTATTAACGGCCGTTTATTTATCGGCGCGGTGCCCTACTTTTCTGGCGCCGGCCATGGATCTGGATATGTATATACATCCGGCTGTTGCAGCCAACCGGAGCATACTAAAATCTTTCGGTAATACGGTTATGGAAGCCCGGCACGGCGAATTGGCCAGTGGTTTGGTAGGGAAGGGGCGCATGGCCGAACCGGAAGAAATTGTACAGGTTTTAAGTGATTATTTTAGCGGCCAAAACTCCATTAACTTTGTTTAAAAACAAAACTGTTTTAATAACGGCCGGCCCTACTTACGAACCCTTAGATCCGGTCCGGTTTATTGGTAACCATTCTACCGGTAAAATGGGTTTTGCCTTAGCCGAAGCATTTGCCGCTCAAAATGCCCGGGTTTTGTTAGTCAGCGGCCCTACCCAGCAAAAAACAATTTCACCGGCAATTTTGCTTTTCCGGGTTACAACCGCCGACGAGATGTACGCGCAGGTAAAACAATTTGCTTCTGAAGCCGATATTTTGGTTTTTGCCGCCGCCGTAGCCGATTATAAGCCCAAAGAAGTTTCGCCGGTTAAAGTAAAAAAGCAGTCTGATACCCTTACCCTGGAGCTGGTAAAAAATATTGATATTGCCCAAGCCATTGGCCAGGAAAAAAAAGCTTATCAATTATCGGTTGGTTTTGCTTTGGAAACCGATAATGAACTAGCCAATGCCCGGACTAAGTTACAGACTAAAAACCTCGATATGATCGTTTTAAACTCATTGCAGGATGCCGGGGCAGGTTTTAGCCACGACACCAATAAAATTACGATCATCCAAAAAGATAAAATAACTGCCTTCGACTTAAAATCTAAAACCGAAGTGGCCCGCGATATTGTTTTGTTTATTTCTGAAAACCTACATGTTTAAATATTTAGTAACCATCGGTATTTGTCTTTTCAGTTCTTTAGTGGGCCGGTCCCAGGAACTGCAATGCGAAGTAGTTATAAACAGCGATATGGTGCAGATATCGGACCGGCGGGTTTTTGTGGAATTGCGCAATGCCGTAACTAATTTTCTGAATAACCGCAACTGGACGAACCAGGTTTACCGGCCCGAAGAACGAATCAACTGCCGGCTGGTTATTACTATCCGGGAAGCGCCGCAAATAGGCAGCTATGCCGCGGTAGCCCAGATTGTTTCTTCCCGTCCGGTATACGGCACCGGTTACGAAACTTTGCTGATGTCTATTGCTGATCAGAGCTGGAGTTTTGATTATACCGAAGCCCAACCCCTGCAGTTCTCGGAAAACACGTATACTTCGCGTTTAGCTTCGCTGCTGTCTTTTTATGCTTACCTGATTATTGGCATGGACCGCGATAGCTTTAGTCCTTTAGGTGGCAATCCTTTGTTCGATCGTGCCCTACAAGTGCAAAATAACGTAGCTTCCCAAGGCTTAGGCGACCCGAGCTGGTTATCGTCGGGCGATCAGCGGAACCGTTATTTCCTCCTCAATAATATGCAGGATCCGCAGATGGAAGGCTTCCGGCAGGCCATGTATTTGTATTACCGCCAGGGCATGGATATTTTTATTCAGCAGCCTGATAAAGCCCGCGCCAATATTATGGAGGCCATCCGGGCCATTCAGCGGGTAGCCCAACTCAGGCCCGGTTCTGCTGTGCTCCGATCTTTCTTCGATACCAAATCCGACGAAATTGTTTCGGTTTTCCGGGGCGCGCAAGCCGCCGAGAAGCAAGCCGTAGTGGCGGTATTATCCGAAATAGACCCCACCAATATTGCTAAATACCAGGGAATTCTGCAGCGCTAATTACAAGAATTAAAAATTATAAATTAGAAGTTAACGTGTAGTTTAGAACAATCTAAACATTCCGTAACTTTAGGCTTTGTTAAACAAAAGGAGCTAAATGTACAGTACTTATTAAACGTACCAGTAATTTCTGATTTATAATTTCTAATAATTTATTGTGGGTAAAAGACAGTTTAGGATTCTCCGCAAAGATATTCTGCAGAAAAGAGCAGAAATCCTGGGCCGGCAAGGGCACGTTATCATGGCTAATCATGTTGTACACAACGGAACCATTCAGGAGATTACAGATACGTATCTGACCTTAATCGATCCCCGAAAAGGCGTACACCAGTTACCATTCCTGGCCTTAGAAGAAGTGGTTTACGATAAAGAAACCGAATATTGATTCATGCTTGTTGATCTGAGAATAAAAAATTACGCTTTAATAGAGCAATTGCAATTACAGCCCTCGCCCTTGCTGAATATAATTACCGGCGAAACCGGGGCCGGTAAATCTATTATGCTGGGCGCTATTGGTTTGTTGCTGGGTAACCGGGCTGATACCAAAATTCTTTTTAATAACGAAGAAAAATGCGTAATTGAAGGCACCTTTGATGTTTCGGAATACCACCTAGAGAACATTTTTTCCGAAGAAGATATCGATTTTGATACAACCTGTATTTTCCGGCGCGAAATAACCCCGGCGGGCAAGTCGCGGGCTTTTGTAAACGATACGCCGGTCACCTTGGATACCCTGCGGGTATTGGGGGCCAAACTAATGGATATTCATTCGCAGCACGATACGCTGCAATTGGGAGATCCGGTTTATCAGTTAAACCTCGTGGATCTGTATGCTCAGAATACACCTTTAAAAGAGCAGTACGGCGAAGTATTCCGGCATTTCCGCAAGCTGGAAAGTAATTACAAGAAAATGGAAGCCCAGCTGGCCCAGTTTCAGAAAGAGTTAGATTACAACAGCTTTTTGTTAAATGAACTGGTTGAAGCTAATATATCAGCTGACGAACAAGAAGAACTCGAAGATCAGTTAAAGCAGCTGGAACACGCCGAAGAAATTAAGCTAAAGCTTAGCACAGCCCTGCAATACATATCCGAATCGGAGTACAATGTGCTGGCCGGCTTAAAAGATGCCACGCATTTACTGGGCCAGCTAACCGAGTACGGTGAGCAGTTTAAAACCTTAAAAGAACGCCTGGATAGCTGTACCATTGAACTAAACGATATTGCCGGTGAACTGGAAAGTGCAGAGCGTTATACCGAAGCTGATCCGGAAAAAACGGTGCAGGTGCAAGACCGCCTGAACCTGCTGTATACGTTACAACGCAAGCACCAGGCCCTGAATAACGAAGAATTACTGGCTATTCAGGCCGACCTGGAAAAGAAGGTAAGCAGCGTGCAAAACTTGGACGAAGCCTTGGTATCGACCAAAAAAGAAATGGACGTAGCGTATGGCCAGGTAGAAAAACTGGCCGCGGAACTATCCGCCAGCCGGAAAGCTGTTTTCTCGCATTTTGAAGAAGAACTGCACCATTTGTTAGCGGATTTAGGTATGCCCAACGCCCGCATTGTAATTCAGCACCAAACTAGCAACCCCAGCAGCACGGGTATAGATGTAATCAGTATTTTATTTAGCGCCAACAAAGGTGCTTCCCCGCAAACCTTAAGCAAAGCAGCGTCCGGGGGAGAATTTTCCCGGTTAATGCTTTGCGTTAAATACCTGCTGGCCGATAAAACTGCGTTGCCTACCATTATTTTCGATGAGATTGATACGGGTATATCGGGCGAAGTGGCCGTAAAAGTGGGCCGCATGATGCAGTTAATGGCTAAAAAACACCAGTTAATTGCTATTTCGCACTTGCCCCAAATGGCGGCACAAGGCGATGCGCATTATTTTGTGTACAAAGAAGACCGGGTGGACCGCACCATCAGCCGCATCCGGAAATTATCGGAAGACGAGCGGGTTAAAGAAATTGCCCACATGATAGCGGGTGCTAACCCGAGCGCGACCGCTTTCCAAAGTGCCCGCGAATTGCTGGCGCTTTAGGTTAGTTTATTAGTTGTAAGTTATCCCTTATTGAAATAATAAGAATGGACTCCAAGAACATATATATATCTTACCAACATTACTCCAACTATATAAAATGGGAAATCTACGGCGATAGTGAATGGATTTATGTAGGAACTGACGGGGAGCTCAAAAGGGAAAAAGTAATTGAATTAGTAAACAGCTTTTTTACAGATAATGACCTTTACTTTATTACCGACAGACACAACTCTTCCGTGATAGACAAGAGCATGGTATTAGAAAAGATAGTAAATGCCATAGAAGAATCTGACCCAGCACTTGCAAGCACGGACTTCAGAAAAATAATGGAGTTTGACAAAATAGGGATAGTAAGAAAAGGTCAGAGAAAAGAGTAATAGCGTTTTCAGCCTATTTTTCAGGAAATAGGCTGAAAATAGGAAAACAATAACAAGAAAAAACAATAGCGGGTAACAACACCTAAACGCTAGTACGTTAACAACGAGAAACAGCAACGATATAATAAACCAAGGCTCTTCTGTTTTTAGAGGTTAAAATAGGGTTAAGGCGGAAATGAATTTAATTTTAATGACCCAACAAAATGCATCTGTTGTAACAGCAGGTGCATTTTTCGTTTTATAAAAGTTTATTTTACAATTTTAGGAAATAAATACCCCGATATGGTCAAAGCTTTGTTCATATTTAATAATATTGTAGTTCGTAATAGTAAAATCGATTAACGAACAACGAGTAACGACAAACGACTATATGGCTTATAATTTACTGAAAGGGAAAAAAGGAATTATTTTTGGGGCTTTAGATGAAAAATCAATTGCCTGGAAAACTGCTTTACGTTGCGTAGAAGAAGGCGCAGAAATAGTATTAACAAATGCCCCGATTGCTATGCGCATGGGAGAAATAAAAAAGCTGGCCGAACAATGTAATGCGCCCGTCATTCCGGCTGATGTTACCAGTCAGACCGATATAGATAATTTGTTTGAAAAAACAAAGGAACATTTCGGCGGCGGTGTTGATTTTATTCTCCACTCAATTGGCATGAGCATGAACGTGCGGAAGGGTATTCATTATACCGAAAATAATTACGAATTCACCCATAAAGGTTTAGATATTTCGGCTATTAGCTTACACCGGGTGCTGCAAACCGCTATGAAACACGATGCCATCAACGAATGGGGATCGGTGGTAGCGTTAACGTATATTGCAGCGCAGCGCGTATTCCCGGATTACAACGATATGGCCGATGGCAAAGCCATGTTGGAAAGTATTGCCCGTAATTTCGGCTATCATTACGGAGTAAGAAAAAAAGTAAGGGTAAATACCATTTCCCAATCGCCTACCCGTACTACGGCTGGTTCCGGGGTTAAAGGTTTTGATATGTTTATTGATTATGCCGAGAAAATGTCGCCGCTAGGTAATGCTTCCGCCGAGGCTTGCGCCGATTATACGGTAACGTTATTTTCTGATCTGACCAAATACGTAACCATGCAAAACCTGATGCACGATGGTGGTTTCTCCACTACGGGCGTATCAGAAGCTATTGTAGCCGCCATGAGCAATAATGCCGAAGCTGTTTGAAAAACTTTGCTTGGTTTGGATTCTTAAAAGCTGTTGTAAATAGCCGTTATTAAGATGAGTGTGATTAAAAAGAAAGCCCCGGGTATAAGACCGGGGCTTTCTTTTTATCGTTTAAAATTTTTGATGATACAAGGTTAACATTACCGTCCTAACGCTCCAGTTTAAATCCCGGATCTACGGTAAGGCGTTGAGGAGTATTAGAAATCGCCCAACCAGTCGCGTACATCCAGCGGGTCATGCGGGCAAGCTTCGTATAATCAATCCTCTGCGGTTCGTCGCCTGGGGTATGATAATCCGGGTGTAACAAGGTGGTAAAGAAAATAGCCGGGATGCCGGCGCGGGCATAGGGCAAGTGGTCGCTGCGGAAATACCAGCCTTCCGGGTGCCGTTGATCATCCCAGGACGTGTCGATGGTAAAATGGGTAAATTGTTTGTTGGCTTGCAAAGCCATGTCTACTAAAGCCGTAGAATTTCGGTGAGGTGGAATAGAGCCCAGTAAAGCCGCCGAATCCGACGCATTGCGGCCAATCATATCGCCGTTTAATACCGCTACGATCGCTTCTTTTTTAACCGTAGGATGTTCGGCATACCAGCGGGAACCCAATAGCCCGCGTTCTTCGGCGCCGTGCCAAACAAATAAAGCCGAACGCCGGCCCGGTTCTTTTTTCCAGGCCCGGCCAATTGCCAGCAGGGCCACACTTACCGAGGCATTATCGTCGGCGCCATTCCAGATCGAATCGCCCGCAATGGGTATGCCAACGCCATCGTGGTCGTGGTGACCGCTAAATAAAACGTATTCCTGGCGCAAAGAAGCATCGGAACCCGCGGCACGGGCAACCACATTAATAGAAGGATAAACAAAACTTTCCCGGCTTATACTGGCCATAACTTTGGCGTTAGGGCTCTGTAAAGCACTAGCCTGGGCTTTTCGCACCAAAATAATTGGTATTGTTATTCTGTTAATTGTGCCCGGCATGCCTTCCAGCTGATATGTGCCTTCTTCAAAACCATGACCGGCAAAAGCTAAATTGGTTTCTGCTACCGAATCGGCAATCAGTATAATGGCTGCGGCACCCTGTTTGCTGAGGAAATTACTTTGCTGCCGTACTGCCGCTGAAATATATCGGTAACCCCATAAGCTCATGCCTTTAACCGGCAGCGGATTAGGAGCTATTAAAGGCATGGCAATAACTTTATTCTGAAAGTTTCGCCCGGCAGTATCAGCTAGTGATTTCAGCCAGACCACGGCGCTATTTACATTGCTCTCAACGGGGGCGGTCACCCAGGCATCCTGCCACAGCTTAACAGATTTGCCGTTTATTTGTAGCTTAGCATTATCGCCCACGCGAGTACGCCGCAACGGAAAAAACTGAAAGTAAGTACCATCATCACCGGCTGGTTCTAAACCTGCTACGCGCGCTTTTTCGGCTACCCAGGCAGCTGCGCGCAACTCGTCGGTGGTGCCAGCTCTTTTACCGCGCATGCTGTCGCCGGCCAACGCAAATAAATCTTGGCGCAACTCATTTTCCCGGATAGCGGAGAATGCGGGTGGTGCATCAGCATTAGCCACCGAGTTGGATGACGGCTTGGTACAGGCAGCTGCAAAACTTAAAGCGAGCAATAAAAGAAAAACAGAGTTCTTCATGTACGAATGAGATTGTAAAATAATTTGCGGTAATTTTCTGAAACTGATAAGAGCAGAATAGGAGAGTTAAACTTACTTTTATCCTGATCTCAATTCAGATTTAAATTAAAATAGAAAAGAAATAATAGATAATAGGTAATCTGTTTTTAATTCCGCATTAAACAGCAAGAATTACTAAAAACAGGCTTGAGAGCATCCTTATTCCAAAGGCTAATCATCTTCCCGGTTTACCGTATTTATATCGAAAGCCGGTACGCACACCGACCAGTATTCGGTTTCTGCTTCAAAAGGATTAGAATATTTAACCCGGGCGCCCCTTCTTACCAGGAAAGTCTCACCGGCATTTACAATGATTTCTTCGCCGTTTACTTCTATCATTTTCCGGCCCCGCAGTACAATGGTAATTTCGTCAAATTCTGGTTTCTGATGCGGTTCGGACCAATGCGGTGGGGCAATCATGTGGGCTACACTATATTCCGGGGAACGAGTAGAAGCCAGGCCAAAATGTTCTTCAATCAATTTGCCATCGGTAGTAGGTACCCGGAATGGTTTTTCTTGTTTAATAAAAGTTTTGTTTTTCATAGTTGATGTTGCAGGTTTGAATAGTTTATTTACATGCACCTTTTGTGTACGAGGTTACGCCGGCATTGTCGGCTAAACAAGCGTTCGAATAGGTTTGTCCGTTGCAGCCACATACCGGATCGAATTGCATGGTACATATAGCCTCTTTATTTATTTTCCCGGGATCGATGCAGGAAGTAGCCGGTGCTTTACAGGCAAACATAAAAGTAGCCGTAAAGCATAAAACAGTAAATAGTAGCAACAGAAATTTGGGCATGTTGTTTCCGGTAAGAATATTAAGTATTGTTTTTATTTACCTGCATATACCTTTATAAATATAATATACGTTTTACCAGGTGAATTGATATGCTAAACTAAACTGCTTTTGCTAATGGCAAAGACGGGGTTAGTAGTATGTGAAATTTAAATATTTAAAGGTTTATATATGTTGTAAGTCAATTTAGCTTATACTTGCACTTCTAGAACGGGTATAAAACTAAAAAGAAAACCAAAGTGGATAAGCTTTTTGGCAACAAAATGAGATACCAGGTTTTCAAAACCAAGATAACCAAATTACAACCTTTTCGTTAAGGTTTAATTAGGGTTATGGGATATGGAATAACTTAAGAAGAACACATATTTAACATTACAAATTTAAAAACTATGAAAGACAATAGCGGTAAAATTATTTTAGCATTATTAGCCGGAGCAAGTGCCGGTATAGTAGCGGGTTTACTAATGGCTCCCGATAGCGGTACCGTGTCAAGAGACAACCTGAAAAAATATGCCGGTAAACTAAGCAAAGACTTAGAAAAAGCGGTTCAGGATAACTTAAGTAAGATTCAGGATAATTTAGGTAAATT
>Ga0210040_10008955_pt1 | contig 11735 bp, 6 predicted proteins | sample CryGeyCG12114_NA_FD_185462 | JGI IMG/M metagenome (GOLD analysis project Ga0210040, IMG submission 185462) | Groundwater microbial communities from aquifer - Crystal Geyser CG19_WC_8/21/14_NA (SPAdes) (version 2) | ecosystem: Environmental > Aquatic > Deep subsurface > Groundwater | place: USA... | reverse complement strand
GTGCTCGGGGTGAGCGCGATCGACGTCCTCGTGCGCACCGACGAGCTCAGCCCCGAGCAGTCCGCGAGCCGGCAGATGGGCAGCGCCGACGCCGTCCTCAGCGACAGCGGAGTGCTCAGCCTCGACCAGGTCGGGCTGGGCGGCGAGCAGGGGAGGGCCCGGCCCGCCGGACAGCGCGCCGACCTCGCCGCCGGACTGCCGCCCGGCTCGCGCCTGCTGCCCGACGCCTCGGTGCAGGGGCGGGTCTCCGTACCGGGACTGGCCACCAGCGCGACCCTGCGCGAGCTGGCGTACGCCGACCCGTTGGCCACCGGCCTGTACCGGCAGGTCGCGGGCCGCCCGGCGGCCGCGGGGGAGGTCGTCCTGACGACCGCGCTGGCGGAGCGGCTGGACGTCGGGATCGGGGGCACGGTCGGCCTCCTGGAGGGCTCCCCGCCCGCCACCGTCGTCGGGACCGTGAGCGACGGCTCCAGCCGCGAGGCGCGCACGGCGCTGGTCGCGCCCGGGACCCTGGACGCGGCCGCTCAGGGGCAGGTGCGGCGCAGTGCGCTGGTCGACGTGCCCGGCACGCTCGACGTCGGCGTCGTCCGGGCGCTCAACGCCTCCGGCACGTACGTCGACACGCGCGTCCGCCCGGTGCCCGGCGCCCCGCCGGAGGTGTCCGGCGGCACGGACGCGCGGGCTGTCGCGGTGGCCGTCCTGGTCGCCGGCATGGCGCTGCTCGAGGTCGTGCTGCTGGCCGGGCCGGCCTTCGCCGTGGGCGCCCGCCGCTCCGGTCACCAGCTGGCCCTGCTCGCCGCGACGGGCGCGGAGCGACGGGACGTGCGTCGCACGGTGCTGGCCGGCGGCCTGGTGCTCGGCGCCGTCGGCGCGGTCGCCGGGACCGCGCTCGGGATCGGCGCCGGAGGCCTCGGGACGCTGGTCGCCGCCCGGTACATGGACACGGTGCCCGGGCCGTTCGAGGTGCGGCCGCTCGAGCTGGCGGTCATCGCCCTCGTCGGCGTGGGCACGGCTCTGCTCGCCGCCGCGCTGCCGGCCAGGGTCGCGAGCCGGCAGGACGTCGTCGCGGCGCTCACCGGGCGGCGCGGCGTGGTGGCCGGCTCCCGCCGCACTCCGCTGCTCGGCGTCGTCGCCGCGGTCGCCGGCGCGCTGCTCGCGCTGCGCGGGGCGCAGTCCCGCGACGTGCTCGTGATCCTCGGCGGCAGCGCGCTGGCCGAGCTGGGACTGGTCGCGACCACGCCGGCCCTCGTCGGCCTGGCGGGCCGGCTGGGCCCGCGGCTGCCGACGGCCCCCCGGCTCGCCCTGCGCGACGCGGCGCGCAACCGGGGCCGCACCGCGCCGGCGGTGTCGGCGATCCTGGCGGCCGTCGCGGGCTCGATCGCCGTCGCGACCTACTTCGCCAGCACCGACGCGTACGCCCGGGACCACTACTCGGCCTCGGCAGTGCCGGGCACCGCGGTGCTGAGCGTCCCGGGGGACCCGCAGGCGCTCCGGGGCGCCGCCGCGGCGCTGCGCGAGACGCTCCCGGTGCAGGGCGTCGTCGAGGTGCAGAGCCTGGACCCGACGGGGCCGTCGGCGGCCGGCTACCTGCAGCTGCGCACCCCGACGGAGCACCGCTGCGCCGTGGAGGACCTGACGTCCGCGGCGACGCCGGCCCAGGTCGAGGACGCCCTGTCCACCGACCCGGACTGCGCGGCCGAGCGCGGCTACCTGCGCCTGAGCGGCAACCTCGTCGGCGGCGGCGACGTCCTGCGGGCGGTCACCGGCGCGGCCGATCCCGCGCTCGTGCGGGTGCTGGACGCGGGCGGGGTCGTGGTGCTCTCGCCGACGCTGCTGGACGGGCGCGGGCGGGTGGAGGTCGTGGTGCACCCCGTGGACGACCTCGACGGCACGAAGGGCCGGGTGCTCGAGCTGCCCGGCGCGGCCGCCCGCGGCGCTGTCGGGTCCACCGCGATCTTCTCTCCGGCTGCGGCTGCCCGCACCGGCCTGCCGGCCAGCGCCTCGGCGCTCGCGCTGACGCTGACCCGCGAGCCGACCGGCAAGGAGCAGGACCGGGCGCAGACCGCGCTGGACCGCGTGGGCGTCGACAGCGAGCTCTACGTCGAGCGGGGCTACCAGAGCTCGGCCGCCCTCGGGCTGCTGGCGCTGCTGGCCGGCAGCGCGGCGCTCGTGCTCGGTGCCAGCGGCATCGCGACCGGGCTGGCCGCCGCGGACGGGCGGGCGGACCTGGCCACGCTCGCGGCGGTCGGGGCGACGCCCGGGCTGCGCCGCCGGCTGGCGGCTGCGCAGTCGTACGTCACCGCCGGCCTCGGCGCCGCACTCGGGCTGGTCGCCGGGTTGGTGCCCGCGGTCGGGCTGCTGCGGGCGCTGAACGCGGCGCAGACGGGACGCAACGCGCGCTACCCGGTGGTGGTGCCGTGGGACGTCGTCCTGGCGCTCGCGATCGTCGTGCCGCTGCTGGCCGCGGGCGCGGCCGCGCTGTTCAGCCGGAGCCGGCTGCCGCTCGTACGGCGGCTGGCGTGACGCCTCCCGTGCCCGCGCCGGGTGGTGCCCGGTGAGCCCGGACCTGCTGCGGCAGGCGCGCCGGCGCGCCGAGCAGCGCGCCCGCCTCGTGGTGGTGCTGCGGCAGCGCCCGGCTGCCGGCGGCGCACCCGCGCGGCTCCGGCAGCTGCCCGGTGACGGCGGGCGTGTGTCGCCGGGGAGCGGGGCGCCCGCCGGTCTCCCGGCCCCACGCGCCGGGCAGGCGAGCCCGGTGCAGCCCGGGGACGAGTGGCCCGGCACGGAGCTCCCCGAGAGCAGGTCAGGCCTGCGCGCGCAGCCCTGACCGCGGGAGCAGCGCGCCGTCCTGCACCCGCAGCACAGCGTGCAGCTCGTCCAGCCCCGTCGAGCGGTGCGTCGAGAGCAGCAGCGTGCGGCCCTCGGTGGCGTGCAGCAGGTCCGCCACCACGAGGGCCTCGGTGTCGGGGTCCAGGTGCGCGGTCGGCTCGTCGAGCACCAGCACCTGCGGGTCGGCCAGCAGGGCGCGGGCGAGCAGCACCCGCTGGCGCTGGCCCCCGGACAGCCGCGCCCCGTCCGCGCCGACGTGCGTCGACCACCCGTCCGGGAGCGCCCGGACCCAGGCCAGCAGGCCGAGCCGTGCGGCGACGCCGTCGAGGTCCGCGTCGCTCGCGGCCGGTCGTCCGACCCGCATGTTCTCGCGCAGGGTCGTGGCGAACAGGTGATCGTCCTGCAGGCAGCCGGACACCAGCGGAGGGACGTCGACGGCCGCCAGCGCGACCAGCTCCGTTCGCGCGGAACCGTCGTCGACCGCGACACTGCCGGCGCTGGGGGCGAGCAGCCGCAGCGCGGCGGCGACGAGCGTCGACTTGCCGCAGCCGCTGGGCCCGACCAGGCCGACCCGGCTCCCCGCCGGCAGGTCCAGGCGTGCCCGGGACAGGACGGGAGCGGCATGGCCGAGGTCGGCGTCGTGCACGTGGAGCCCGACGCGGCCGGCCGGTGCCGCGGCGGGGCTCTCCGGCTCGGGCACTCGTACGGGCGCTGCCAGCAGCCCGGCGACCCGGCCGGCCCGCTGCACGGCGTCGGCGAGCGCGGCCCACGCCGGCGCCAGCGCGGCCACCGGCTCGACGGCGGTGGCGGCCAGCAGGGCCACGACGCCCGCCTCCACGCCCGAGGCGGAGCCCGCGGCGCAGGCCAGCACCACGACCGGGGTGAGGCCGGCGCCCAGTGCGGCCGCCACGGTGGCGACGAGCGTGGCGGCCCTGGCTGGCCGGGTGGCCGAGGCGACCCCGGCGTCCAGCAGGCGCACCTGCTCGGCGCGCTCGCCGTCGGCCCCGTACGCCCAGAGCTCGGGGAACGCCTCCACCCAGGCCACCGCTGCCAGGTCCCGGGCACCTGCCAGCTGGACGGCCCGCTCCGAGCCCCGACGGGCGAGCAGCGCAGCGAGCGGCGCCAGCAGGGCGGTGAGGACGAGGCAGGTCGCCAGCGGGAGGGCGGCGTCGGGCACGAGCAGCGCGGTCACGGTGACCGCGGCCGCGCCGGACACGGCGGCGCCGGCAACGGGGAGCAGCCCGCGGACCAGGGCGTCCTGGACGGCGTCGACGTCGCTGGTGAACCGGCGGAGCACGTCCCCGCGCCGCCACAGGTCCAGCCCGGAGGGCGCGAGGGGGACCAGCGCGGCGACGACGCGGGTGCGCGTGCGCGACAGCAGGCGCAGCGCGACGTCGTGCGAGGCCAGCCGCTCGACGTAGCGCAGCAGCGCCCGGGCGAGGGCGAAGGTCCGCACCCCGACGACGGCGAGCGCGAGGGCCTGGACTCCGGGGTGCTGCGCCGCCCGCAGGACCAGCCACGCGCTGCAGCCGGTGAGGGCGAGGGCCGCGAGCGTGGCGAGCATCCCGAGGCCGAGCACGACGAGGGCGCGGGCGGCCAGCCCGGCCGCGTCCTGCCGGAAGGCCGCGAGCACGGCCCGGGCGCCGAGCTGCCCCCCCGGTCCCGCGTGCCGGTCCGGCGCTACCGCACCGGCCGGGCTCGGCCTGCGGGTCGGCAGCCCCTGCCCGGCTGCTGACGCCCGCCCCTCTGCCGCCGGCGCCGGGCCGTCGGCTGGTGCCGGCCGTACCGGGACCTGCTGCGCGTCGGCGACCACCCGGCCGCCCTCCAGGCGCACCCGGCGGTCGGCCACCGCGGCCAGGTCCGCGCTGTGCGTCACCAGCACGACGGCGGCCGTACCACGCAGCCCGTCGACCAGCCGGGCCACGACCTGCTCGCCGACCGGGTCCAGGTCCTCGCTCGGCTCGTCGAGCAGCACCAGGGGGAGCTCGCCGCGGGCCGCGACCGCGCGCGCCCGCAGCAGCGCGCGGGCGAGGGCGACCCGCCGGCGCTGGCCGGCCGACAGGCCGCGGCCGCTCTCCCCGAGCGGGGTGCCGGCGGACGGGGCACTGCACGCCAGCAGCGCGGCGTCGACCTGCGCACTGCTTGCACGAGGATCCCCCAGCCGGACCTCCTCGCCGGCGGTCGGGCTGCTGCTGCGCGGTCGCTGGGGGGCCCAGGCGAGCCGGGCCCGCCAGTGGCTGCCAGCGTCCGCGGTGACGACCGTCCCGCCGTCGGCCGGCACGCTGCCGAGCAGCACTCCGAGCAGGGTGGACTTGCCGGCGCCGCTCGGTCCCTCGACCGCGACGACCTGGCCGGGCACGAGCGACAGCGACACGTGCTCCAGCGCTGCGTCCTCGCGGCCGGGGTGGCGCACCGTCACGTCCACGAGCTGGACGAGCGGCTCGCCGTGGAGCAGGGTGCCGCGCTCCCGCGCCGGCTGCACCTCGGCGAGCTCGAGGGCGGCCGACGCGGCCTCCAGCGCGTCGGTGCTCGCGTGGTACTGCGTGCCGACGGCGCGCAGCGGGGCGTACACCTCGGGGGCGAGCAGCAGCACGGTGAGGGCGGCGGTGAGCGGCAGCGTCCCGTCCTGCAGGCGCAGGCCGGTGCTGACCGCGACGAGCGCGACCGACAGGGTCGCGAGCAGGTCGAGGACGAGGCCGGACAGGAACGCCCAGCGCAGCGCGGCCAGCGTCTCGGCCCGGTAGCGCTCGGTGACCCGCCCCACCGCGGCGACCTGTCCCTGGGCCCGGCCGTGCACCTTGAGCGTCGGCAGCCCCTGCAGCAGGTCGAGCAGCTTGCCCGACAGCGTCGCGAGCGTCGCGTACGACCGTGCAGTCCGGTCCCGGGTGGTCAGGCCCACCAGCGCGAGGAAGACCGGGACCAGCGGCAGGGTCACGAGCAGCAGGACCAGCGACAGCCGGTCGGCCAGCCCGATGCGGGCCAGCACGACGGGCGGGACGACGACGGCGGCGACCAGCGCCGGGACGACCCGCGTCACATAGCCGTCCAGGGTGTCGAGCGCGGGGCCCGCGGTGTGGGCGGTGCGTGCGGTGTCCCGGGAGGCGAGCGCGCGGGGTCCCGCCGCGCTGGTGCCCCGCAGCACCGCCGAGCGCAACTGGGTGCGCACCCGGTCCCGGACGCGCCCCCCGGCGAGCTCGACGAGCCCGTCCAGACCGGCGCGGAGCGCGACCATGCCCGCGAGCGGCAGCAGCCGGGCAGGCAGCGGCTGCAGGTCCCCCTGCCAGACGAGGACGAGCGCGTCGGCGAGCAGGCCGGCGACGGCGACGGTGGCCAGCGCTCTCGCCCCGAGCAGCGGGACGAGCAGGGCGAGGTGGCCCTTGAGCGCGGGTGCGGCCCGCAGCAGCCGGGGGTCCAGCGGCGTCAGCCGGCCGCTCCGCGGCCGGCGTGCTCGCGTGCGCATGCGGTCCCCTCAGGCGCTGGTCAGCTGTGCCGCGGTCACCGGCGGCCGGGTCAGCCGCTGGCGGAACACCCAGTACGTCCAGGCCTCGTACGCCAGCACGACGGGCGTCACGACGAGGGCGACGACGGTCATGACCTTCAGCGTGTACGGCGAGGAGGTCGCCGCGTCGATGCTCAGCCCGGGGGTGCCGCGGCCGGGCAGCACGTCCGGGTAGGTGCAGGCGAACACGAAGATCGGCACGAGCAACGAGGCCAGTGCGGTGCCGAGGAAGGCACGGCCCTCCCGCCCGGCGCGGGAGGCCAGCACTGCGCCGACCGCTGCGAGCGCGATGACCGCGGCGAGGCCGAGCGCGGTGGCGCTGCCGCGCAGCGCGAGCGACCAGAGCAGCCAGCCGGCCGCGGCCAGCACCGTGGGCGGTCCCAGCCGGCGCGCCCAGCCGAGCGCGCGGTCCCGCAGCTCGTCGGTCGTGCGCAGCGACACGAACACCGCGCCGTGGAAGGTGAACAGCAGCAGGGTCGTCAGACCGCCCAGCAGGGCGTACGGGCTGACGAGCTGCCAGAACGAGTCGGTCATGTGGAAGCCCTCGTCCATGCGCACCCCGCGCACCCAGTTCGAGAGCGCGACGCCGAGCAGCACGGCGGGCAGCAGGCTGCCCGCGGTGACCCCGCGGTCGCACCACAGCCGCTCCTTCGCGGTGCCGACCTTGTGGCGGTACTCGATGCACACGCCGCGCACGATCAGCCCGAGCAGGATCAGCGCCAGCGGCAGGTAGAAGCCGCTGAAGACCGTGGCGTACCACTCCGGGAACGCGGCGAACGTGGCGCCTCCGGCGACGAGCAGCCACACCTCGTTGCCGTCCCAGTGCGGGCCGATGGTGCGCAGCACGATCCGGCGGTCGATCTCGTCCCTGCTCAGCACCGGCAGGAGCAGCCCGACTCCGAAGTCGAAGCCCTCCAGCAGGACGAAGCCGGCCCAGAGCACCGCGATGGTGCCGAACCAGAACTCGGGGAGCATGTGCGGGGTCTCCAGTCTCGGGGAGGTCGGGGGCGGTCAGTCGACGAGCGCGGGCTCGAGCGGCGCGCCGGAGCTGCCGTCGTCGCCGTGGCCCGGGTGGAGCCAGGGGTCGGCGTCCGGCTGGTCGGGCTCGACCGGGCCCTGCTTGCCGATGCGCAGGAAGAGCCTCACCGCGACCAGCCCGAGTCCCGCGTACAGCAGCGTGAACCCGACCAGGGTGGCGAGGACGTGGCCGCTGCCCGGTCCGACGCTGACGCCGTCGGCCGTGCGCAGCACGCCGTACACCAGCCACGGCTGGCGCGCGGTCTCGGTGAACAGCCAGCCGGCGCTGTTGGCCGCGAAGGGCAGCAGTGCGCCCCACACGGCGAGGCGCAGCAGGCGGGGGCTGTCCTCGAGCCGGTGCCGTCCCGACTGCACCAGGACGACGAGGGCGAGCAGCGCCGCCAGCACGCCGAACCCGATCATGAGGCGGAAGCACCAGTAGGCGAGCCAGACGACCGGGACGTACGAGCCCGGGCCGAACCTCGCGACCGCGTCCGCCTGGACGTCGACGACGCCCTCCACGGTGGCCGCGGGGTCGTTGTCGGCCAGGATGGACAGGCCGTCCGGGATGGTCACGTCGACCTTGTTCTCGCCCCTGCTGACGTCGCCGATCGCGAACAGCGAGAAGGGCGCGTGGTCCGTCGTGCGCCACAGAGCCTCGGCCGCGGCCATCTTCATGGGCTGCTGATCGGTCATGACCTGGCCCTGCACGTGCCCGACGGCGCTGACCAGGGCGCCGCACACGAGGACCACGGCCGCCGAGACCCGCAGCGTCTGGAGGTGCATCGCGCGGTGCTCGCCGCCGCCGCGCCGCACGTGCCAGGCGCTGATGCCCAGCACGACCGCGCCGCCCGTCATGCCCGCCGCCAGCACCGTGTGCGGGAAGGTCACGAGCTGCGTCGAGTTGGTGAGCAGCGCCCAGATGCTCGTCAGCTCGGCGCGGCCGGTCTCGGGGTTGAACCGGTAGCCGACCGGGTGCTGCATCCAGGAGTTGGCCGCCAGGATGAAGTAGGCGCTGGCGACGGTCCCGACGGCCACCAGCTGGATGCTCAGCAGGTGCAGGCGCGGCGGGAGCCGGTCGCGCCCGAAGATCCAGAGCCCCAGGAAGGTCGACTCGAGGAAGAACGCGACCAGGCCCTCCATCGCCAGCGGCGCCCCGAACACGTCGCCGACGAAGCGCGAGTACTCCGACCAGTTCATGCCGAACTGGAACTCCTGCACGATCCCGGTCGCGACGCCGATCGCGAAGGAGACGAGCAGCAGCTTGCCGTAGAAGCGCGCCGCGTCGTCCCAGTGCTTCCGGCCGGTGCGGTGCGCCGCGGTCTGGAAGCCCGCGACCAGCAGCGACAGCCCGATCGTGAGCGGGACGATGATGAAGTGGTAGACGGTGGTGATGGCGAACTGCCACCGCGCCAGGGTCTCGGCGCTCATCGTGGGCTGCTCCTCGAGGTCAGGCAGTGGGGCTCTCGCACCGCACGTCGACTCTGCTCCGGAGCAGCGCCCCCCGGCCGGGCTGCAGGGCCCAGGCGCGCCGGTACCAAGGTCCCGGGTGGGCCGCTACCGCCCCCTCGCGCGTGATCCAGGGCACGGTGCTGCTGCCAGGGCGACCGCCCGGCGCCCTGGATCACGGGGTCCGGGGCGCGGCGGGCCTGCGAGACTGCGGACATGAGCTCCGGTCCCGTACGCGTCGCGCTGGTCGACGACCACGAGATCGTCCGGCGCGGGCTGCGCGAGCTGCTCGAGGGCGCCGAGGGCATCGAGGTGGTGGGGGAGGCCGGGACCGCCGCCGAGGCGTTGCGGCGCATGCCCGCGCTGCGGCCGGACGTGCTGCTGCTCGACATGCAGCTGCCCGACGGCACCGGAGTCGAGGTGTGCCGCGAGGTGCTGGCGGTGCTGCCCGCCACCCGGGTGCTGATCCTCACCTCGTACGACGACGACGAGGCGCTGTTCGCCTCGATCCTGGCCGGCTCCAGCGGCTACCTGCTCAAGCAGGTGCGGGGGACCGACCTCGTGGACGCCGTGCGGCGGGTCGCCGCCGGTCAGTCGCTGCTGAGCCCGGAGGTGACGAGCGCGGTGCTCGACCGGCTCCGGTCACCAGCTGCGGAGGACCCCGGGCTCGCGTCGCTGAGCCAGCAGGAGCGGCGCGTGCTGGAGCTCGTCGCCGAGGGGCTGACCAACCGCCAGGTGGGCGCGCGCCTGGAGCTGGCGGAGAAGACGGTCAAGAACCACGTTAGCTCGGTGCTGGCGAAGCTCGGGCTGGGCAGCCGCACCCAGGCGGCGCTCTACCTGCAGCGCAGCCGCGGGACGAGTTAGCGCCGGTACGTTGGCGCGGGTGGTCCTCCTCGCCCTCACACCGCTGGACGACGTCGGCGACTGGGCCCGCTCGGACGGGCTGCTCATCGTCCTGTACGTCCTCGGCGCCCTGCTGCTCACGCGGTTCGTCAACTGGCTCGAGCACCGCATCACCTCCCGGATCGACCTCAACGCCTCCGAGAGCGACGCGCTGGTCCGGTCCGAGGCGTCCAAGCACCGGCACGCCGTCGCGCAGGTCCTGAACTGGGTCAGCGTCGTGCTGATCTACTGCGTGACCGCGGTGCTGGTCGCCGAGAAGCTCGGCATCCCCATCAGCAGCCTCGTCGCGCCGGCCACCGTCGCCGGCGTCGCCCTCGGCTTCGGCGCGCAGCGCGTCGTGCAGGACCTGCTGGCCGGGTTCTTCCTCATCGCCGAGCGGCAGTACGGCTTCGGCGACGTCATCCGCATCTCCCCGCTCGGGGCGACCGAGGGCGTGACGGGCACCGTGGAGGACCTCACCCTGCGCATCACGCAGCTGCGGTCCGCCAACGGCGAGGTGGTGATCGTGCCCAACGGGCAGATCGTGCAGGTCACGAACCTGTCCCGGGACTGGGCGCGCTCGGTCATCGACGTGCCCGTGCCGGTCACCGCCGACGTCGTACGGGTCAACCAGGTGCTGCACCAGGTCGGGCTCGAGGCGTACGAGGACCCGGCGCTGCGCCCGCTGCTGCTCGACACCCCCTCCGTCATGGGGGTCGAGAGCCTCACGGTGGACGAGGTCAAGGTCCGCATGGTGGCCCGCACCCTGCCCGGGATGCAGTTCGAGGTCAGCCGGGCGCTGAAGGCGCGGGTGGCGCTCTCGCTGAGCGCCCTCGGCATCCGGGTGCCCGCGGACGCGATCGACGACAGCCAGGCCGGCAGCAGCGCCGACGCCGCCGCCGGCGGGGGGTCCTGATGGCGCGCCGGCAGCTGCCGGCCACGCTGCTGCGCGGGCGGGTGCGCACCTCCACCGCGCTGCTCGTCGCGCTGTTCCTGGCCGTGCTGGTCCTCTACCTGCAGGTGCGCCCCGACCCGGCGCTGCGCCGCGCCGACGGCGTCGCGGTGCTGCCCAGGGTCGCCTCGACGCGCACGGCGACCCCGCCCTCGCCGTCGGCCTCCCCGACCCCGTCGCCGTCCGCGTCACCGTCGCCCGGGCCGTCGCCCACGCCGACTCCCGCCGGCCCGACGCCGACGCCGACACCCCTTGTCCCCGCGACGCCGGACCCCTCGAGCGCGGCTGCCTCGTCGGCCGGGCCGGGCGCGCCGGCGACGCCCGCCCGGACGTCGTCGGACGCTCCGCAGGACAGCGCCGCACCCGCCCCGGCCGAGGCGACGCCGGACCCCTGAGGCGGTCGCTGGGTGAGGCTGCTGCCCGCGAGCTGGAGGAGCGGCGCCGCAGCTAGGCGAGCGGGACCTGCCAGACCAGCTGGGTGCCCTCGTCCCGCGCCGAGCTGACCTCGAGCGTGCCCCCGAGCTGCTCGGCGCGGCGCTGCAGGTTGCCCAGCCCGGACCGGTGTCCCGGCGCGTCGAACCCCCGCCCGTCGTCGCTGACCGCGACCGTCAGCACCCGGCCGTCGGTGCTGACGCGCACCCCGGCGCTGGTGGCCCTGGCGTGCCGGGCGATGTTGGACAGCCCCTCGGACACCACGGCCCGGACCTCCCCGACCAGCGTCTCGGGGACGACGTGGTCGACGGGCCCGTCGACGTGCAGGCTGGGCCGGGAGCCGAGGGAGTGCGAGGCGGCCTGCACCAGCTCGTGCAGCACGGCGCGCAGCCCCGCGCCCGCCTCGAGCGGGTCCTGGCGCAGGGCGAAGATCGCCCGGCGGATCTCCCGGACGGTCTCGTCGAGCTCGTCGACGGCCCGCCCCAGCCGCTCGCGCACCGGCCCGTCGGCGACCCGCGCGTCGAGCCCCTGCAGGGACAGCCCCGTCGCGAAGAGCCGCTGGATCACCAGGTCGTGCAGGTCGCGGGCGATGCGGTCGCGGTCCTCCAGCAGGCTCAGCCGGCCGCGGTCCTCCTGCGAGCGGCCCAGCTGCAGCGCGACCGCGGCCTGCGCCGCGAA
>Ga0210040_10008954_pt1 | contig 11735 bp, 5 predicted proteins | sample CryGeyCG12114_NA_FD_185462 | JGI IMG/M metagenome (GOLD analysis project Ga0210040, IMG submission 185462) | Groundwater microbial communities from aquifer - Crystal Geyser CG19_WC_8/21/14_NA (SPAdes) (version 2) | ecosystem: Environmental > Aquatic > Deep subsurface > Groundwater | place: USA... | reverse complement strand
CGGAGAAACTGGTCGCTCACTTTCTATCAGAATGTCAGAACATATGAGGGATGTACGAAATGAGAAAGAAACCTCGGGAGTCTATATTCACACTAAACTCAATCCTTCTCATGAGTGCAACCCTTCAAATGCGACTATTATCTACAAAGAAGAAAGACAACAGCACAGAAAGTTCAAGGAATCGCTTCTTATATCGAGAACATCTAACTACAACTGTAACTTGGAAGCTGGACAGTTTATAAACCCTATTTGGTCTGCGATATTTCATTCGGCATCCCTAGTAACAACCTGTATTTCTTTAACAAAAACTCTAACAAATTTCTCTACCTCTCTACAATTTCATGGAAATTTCTAAAACTTTGTACTGACCAGAAGAAGAACAGAGAAACTGTTTGAAAGCTTGTCACTTAAATAAAGTAACAATCAATCCGAACAACCAAATAATGTCTACCAATAATCTTTGTTTTGTTGATGAGATATTTAAGCCATCCTAAACTTGCAACTAATCAAAGTTAAATAAAATCATATGCTAGCTAAAAAAAAATATATAGGATGATGATCAGCTATGCAGTGGGCTCAATCATCTTGACTAGCCGGGCCCACTGGTCTTTGGCCAGACTCACTTTTACGAGATATATTTGAAACCTGCAAATTTCTAATGATCCCTAAATTTTCTGACGAATGTCGAGTTTCTAAAAAAGTTTTACTTTGCAGCTGGTTGGAAAGTGATCGGCGTGGATTCATTATTCAATTTCATATTTCTGAATTCAAGTTTTCAATACGGCCGATGGATCAAAATCGTTTGTTCAGGATATTGTAGCTTATATAAAAAATACTGTTAATACAAGATTTGTACAATAAATTTTCAACCATTGGTTTACGCCTTGATAAGCAATATTTTTTCTTTACATAAAATTTACTTAGCAGTTGGTACTCAAGTATAAACAACAATAGTAAAAAAAATGTATTCTTATCTAAACCACACACACACATTAAAATCTCTGATCCGAATTAAATAAAACGTACACAAAATTTAAAAAAAAACAATCAAAATCATTAAAAAATATAACTTATTTCTGATTATTCCTTTTCTCTCGCATGGAATCCCTAAGTTTGTCAATCTTGGATCTCAAAATTTCATTTTCAATATCAATCTGATGTGCATCTCTCGTAGCTATTTTCTTGATCTTATCCGTGTTACTCATATTTGAATTCTTTCGTTTTTTAGAACCATTACTTCGAGCTGTCCTTTCTCCTGCAGGAAAAAAAAATCATACCAAAAAGTATTAAAAAACACTTTAAATCTGTGAAATAAACGTATTCAAGACACAGGGCCAGATAGACAGACAGACAGTTTGCATACCTTTCTGAGTAAAAGTGGTCCCTGGAGTAACATTAGAACTGGGATCAATGGTGGCCACCAAATCGTTTAAAATGTTCACAATAGTGTTCACACCCAGTTCCTCTTCTTTCACGTGGTTTTTTTGGTCCAATGTTCCTTCAAAATACAAAACAATTCACATTTCCATCCATTAACCTCACTTACGAAAAACACACTAAAGTTACCCGAAAAAAGAGCGGAATAAACGCCATTGCCATGATGAAGCATATTATTATTGAAATTATCTCTTGCATGTTGACAACTCAGACGTTTCAACGTTTCTGTCAAGTTACGTGAAGCAGCAGCCAAGGATTCATTGGATTTACATTGCGTTTCTGGTTTCTCTTCTAGTAACTGCGAACAAGATGGGCCTTCTTCAGGGTTTTTCATTTCAACGTTGGCTTTCCGTGGAACTGTCAATAAAAGTTGCTTTTGAGAGCAGTAGGCTTTTATGTAGTTGTTTTTTCGGTTTTATTGGAAATACTTACCTCTGGACAGTTGAAGTTGAACGAGAACAATGTGTTCAGCAACCCGCATTGTCAGATTTAACGGGGAGCGACCCAATAGGAAATCATTTATTTGCGTTTCTTTCAATCCTTCCAATGCGGACAGCACAGACTCCCGTCTGCTGCTCTGGATTGAAGGGTTATCCGACGGGCCTGTGCGCTGTCGATTTTATAATTTATTCATTAATTAGTGAGTCTTTAGTTTTAATTGAGGTAACGCGGGGGATCCAATAAGTCTATCCTGGTTTTTTGCAATAAAGCGTTGATGATTCATGATGGAAAACGTTTTTAGATTAAAAATCTTGTTTTGAAGTTATTTGTGAATATTCCTTAGGGATTTAACATGTGGAAAAGTAAAAGTAACGTGGTAACCTTTTTAATTTTCCAAAACTAGGTTTTAAGTCAATTTCCAGATGTTTTTAGGACATTTTGATACGAATTGAAAAAGTAGAAAACCAAATTCCCTTCAAAATGAATTGTTTTATAATACTGTACAATCAAAATTACTCTCCAAACATCAAACTTCAAGTGGTGAATCTACAATTTTGACAATTTACTTGCTTGAGTAAGAACGAGAACAAACCCAAATTTAACGCAAATTCTAGGCATTTTTTTGCATATTTTTGTAGAAAGAGTTTGAGAGAGAGATTATGTAAACCAATATATTAGAATTTTCAACAAAAAAAGCCACTACACAACAATCTACAATAAAAATAACTCTTAGAACAATCTATTAAAAAATTAAAACAAATTCCAAAATCTTCACCTGAATGCCCGTAACAATATTGGGAACCAAAGTGACAGTGTGAATGCCATTTAAATGAAATGTGTCATCCAAAACAGAATTATTAGAATCCAAAAGATTGACATCATTAAGGCCAAGTTTAAGTTTTTTGCAAACTTGACTTTTCAAATCCAAAATTGTTTTATTCTTTTCTCCATTATTTAGTTCTATTGTGAATTCTTCACCCACTGTTGGACGGATTCTCACATTTTGTGTCGGATTTTCGGGTTCCACCGGATTTTCTAAATTTACATTTAGTTCCATATTTCATGTATAGATACAGTTTTCTTTTAAATTCAGAAAATTGAATTAACTGTAAACTTGTTTTAAATGACTTTTCAATGTTTTTTGAGTTTTTGCGCGGTTTTTTCTATAACTGATGAGTAGAAGATGTTTTTGGAACTATTCTTTGCTTTTTAGTTTCATAGATAGCACTGGCAGTCTTTTTCTTTATTTGTGAGTTTGGAGGGTTTCAGTTCCATCAATCATCATAACCAGCAATTATCCTTCACCCACTTTGGTTTTGGTTTGGTCAAAATTTGATGATTAATATAGAGCCATTTCATTATTTGGCGATGGTTACTTTTTGCCGGCTACTGTTATAACGAAATTTTTTTTTTAATTCATTTTGAAATGAAATATGACATTGTTCATTTCAAGGAAATCAATAAAGTTTTGGTTTTGAAACTGTGGTTGAGGCGGTTGCGATTTAAACATTTCCCTAGCTTAATCGGTTTCAGATTGGTCAATTCGAGAGAAAAAATGAACAGCAAAATTTTAATTTGTTCAAAAAAATTGATTTAGCTGACTTCTTATTTAATGATTTTTCCATCGTAATATTCTAGTGACAGGAAAATTTGGGCTTAGAGGAATAAGGTAATGACTAGCCAGACTCACTCTTACGAGCAAAACTTAAAACCTGCAAAATTTTTAATCATCCCGAAAATTTCTGACTTACGCTAAGCCGACTCAATCTGTATATCGATATTGTATCACTATTATACAATTTGTTTATCACATTCTATAAAATCTTATTTGAAATTCCTATTCTTCACTTACTTGTGAAAATCCCATCTGAAATCCATAATAGTTATAGTTACTCACACGTGAGAAGCCCTGTTGAAATTGAAAAATTGCAACGTCCATGCGTGAGAAAATGTTTGCAAACAATTAAAATGCATAATTCTATCTCTCGGCCTATTTAGTAACCTCTACAGTGTATTTTCAATGACTCCTTTTTGCTCCATAGATGGCGAAGAGTGTCTATACATTTATTTGCGAATTCCGTCAGCTGCATTGCAAAAATTATTGATAATTTAAAGTTTTTCTAACGAATTTTGGAAACTCAGAAACACAATTTCAACATTTTTTGAATCCAAGATATCATCCATCACCAGGTTGATATGAGTTCCACATAAAATGCATAAAACCGCATCACAAAAGCATAACTACATTGTTTTAAAATAAATCTCTCACCTATAAAGCATTAATTCAATTCAAAACACAACTCCACAGTAAAACTTCCTTGTATAAAATGTAAAGTTCCCAACAACAGCAAATCTCTCCAGTAAGTAACTAGACAAAAAAAAATAAAGTGCGCAACAAAGGTAACCTTGAGAAAAGAAAAAAAGCCGTACCTGTGTTGACTGGAACAAAGGAAATAAATTTTCGCACATAGACATTACATTGGGAGAGGGAAAAAAATTAGCCACACTACTAACCTACAGGAAAAATATCAAATACGTTTGTGCATGTAGTTGGAAATTTTACAGTCTATTCTTGTGTGTAGGATTTGCATCACTATTTGGTTGCTCGTGTTAATGTATATGCGAGTTGAGGAATAGGGTTTGCTGTTAGGGTTGTCAGGTTTTCAATCGGTGGCAGTTTGCCTGGGTTCGATAGATGGTTTTGGCTCAGTTTCGGTTGATAATTACGAAATAATCATCATATCCTTAACCATTTCATTACCATTAATGGAGAAATATTTTGTGTTTTTGGATCCCTAGCAACTCAAATCAAAAACATTAGAGAAGAACAATTTTTCTCAAAACATAAAAATTCTTTCTTCTTTGTGTGCTTAAAATGTGTTTTCTCCTTGCATCCCAAATTTTTTTCACACAATAAGTTTAAATCGTGTAATCTCAGCATTTTGATGTACCTGCGGTATCGTGAAGTTATAATGTCGTGCTATGAATACTGTGGAGTTGGGCTTTCCTGATTTTACTGCATCTTAAATTTTTTTACACGAATTTTGTTATTGTGAAGTTCGACGACCATGACGTATTACAATATTTTGTGGGTACATATTATTAAGCATAATAATTATGAAGATTTTCTATCCGTTTTCAAAAAAATTGCTCATGACATTGTTGAAGTAAGTTAAGAATAAGAAAAGCACACGTCACAATATTCGCTTAATTAATCTCTGAACGCTGATAAAATAATTTTCAAAATAATTTAAAAATTGGATGATGAACACAGAAAAAAATCTTATTATAAACACTCCAGATAGGGAATTAAGTATTTAGGGGAATTTTTAAATCGTAGTCACCACCGCCACACAATCCACCAACGCCTAAAAACCTCAAAAAAATTAGGAATAATTTCGTCCATCATAGACACAGAGTCACTGTTGGGGGACACTAAATAGACTTTTGTGTCACACTACCCCTCGTTTCGCTTTCGGCGATTTCGAAATCCAAGACCTTCTTAGCTTTCTTCTTTACTCAGGCCTGTGCTTCAAAAGCCTTCCCCACTCCCCTCTCAATCAATGCCACCAAAAAACAATAATTTTTCAAAGTCTTCAGTGCGAAAATCAAAAAATTATGACAGAAAAATTGATGAATTACGTCTGAATTCTCAGCTATTACTTTTCCACTGAATATTTAGCACAATCTCCACTATTAAAGATTTAAATTACTGATTTTTAACCTTTGCATACCCGTATGTCATTGGGAATGAAGGCACATAAGCAATTGACATGCGGGTATGCTTTTGGGTTTATAGGTCAAATTTTGTTTTGCATACCGGTATGTTTTCGGTCACCTAGAGAATTTTTTAAATCGCATACCGGTATGTTTCTGGGGTGATGTGCCCGATGTGCCATTGTTTTTTTCACATATCTGTATGCTTTTGGGAATGAAGGCAATAATGACGACCTACTTTGGTGTGTGTGCACGGAATTTTAGAATTAAAATAGAGCTATTTCAATTGATTTTTATTTGTTAATAGCTACTTTTTGCTGGTTACTGTGCTAACAAAATTTTATAAATTCTTCATTAAAAAAAGACAGGTGTTTCTGAGCACTGATTTTTTGATTTTCAGGGAATGTTTTGAATTGAACGTTTTTAAAATTTTCTTCGAAAACCTTTTTTTCAAGTCTTTTTACTACTATGAGTTTGTATTTTTACTTTTGAGAATTAGTTTTATAATTCAAACAAATTTTTTAAATATCGAATCGATTTTTCGATCCTGAAATGATGCCAATTACTTGAAATGAGAACAAAAATCAAAATTTGCAACCTTCGTTTATATTCATTTACATTGTAAAAAGAAATATTATAAGTTTCAGAAAAAAATCATTTTTTTTATGTGAAAATATGGAATTCTTTTCAACCACAAATCGATGCTACACAACATTCCACCCACCGTCTGAAAAAACTTATCCATCCTTTGAAACCCTATAGAACAAAAGTGAGGAGTTAAGTTAGGTAGATTGAGTAACACACGAGAGAGTTACATGGTTAGTTCCTACTCACTGCGACTCCGCATTTCAAATGTAGAGCCTCCCTTTACAATCACATGAAAATATCAAAAATCACTGTATAAAATTTCAGAAAAACTACGTAAAGACTATAGATATTTTATAAAATATACAAAAATCTCGCCGTCATTTTTACAACACGGCAAAACAAAAAAATTCCGAAAACCCACCAAAAAAACAAAACTTATCCAAACCACTAAACAAAGGAAAACCGGTGCAAAGGAAAAACTGGCAACACATGTAGATGGGAAACAAAGAATGGAAAATTCAGTGGACATGTGCGTTCAGAACAAAACACTTGTCTTTCCATTAAATAAATATTTTCTACAAATTTTCTACACTAAATTTCATAATTCACTATGAAATATTACAATTCTTCTATTCTAGTTAGTTAGTTAGTAACTAAATTAGTTTGTGAGTTATATATTTTTGAAAACGTGAGAGATAAAGGATATAATAAGAATATCTAAAAGTGTATGATCATCTCAAGGCCAAGGACAAATAAATAGATTTTTTTGCTCCTTTTTCTGTGGCTCCTGGATTTATCTATACAAAATGCACAGTCCTGGTAGTGCTAATTCAAATATTGCCAATAATATTCCCAATAATGGCAGGTACAAAACTGAGTTGTGCAGGTGAGTTCTGCTGTTTTGAATTTTTATATGGAAATGGACTAAAGATATAGGATTTTAGTTTCACATAGAGAAATTTTTTTTGACGACTTTATATTGAATTCGTAGGAAAATAGGTGATTTAGTGTTTGGAATTTTTGGTTTAAATTTTTAGTTGTTAGAATTCAGTGAAGTAACAATTATTTCATCTCATTCGATTTGAAGGATTAGAAATTTGCATTCTTTAGATTACGAAGCAACAATTTAAGTTTTGGATGGTTTTTTGAAAAAATGTAGAAATAGCTACTATTGGATTCTGAACTAATGTAATTTTTCAGTTTCTAGAAACCCAAGCAGTCAAATTTTTACGTCTACATTAGACAAAGGAAACAAAAATTTAATAAATTCGAAGCACATCAAAACTAATAAATTTTGATTGACAATGTATTTCCTGAATTCTGAAAATCCACAAAAATCCCTGAAATGTGATTTTAACATCCTTAGACCATTTGAAGAATCGCAGTATTGCAAATACGGAGACAAATGTCAATTTGCACATGGAGAAGGGGAGTTGCGAATCGTGAGTCGTCATCCCAAATACAAAACAGAGTTGTGTCGCACTTTCCATACTCGAGGATTCTGTCCCTATGGGCATCGATGTCATTTCGTCCATCAGCATAATAAGGTTCGCCTTTTTCATAAAATTTATCAATATTTAGTTTCAAGCTTCTAGAGAGAAAATTGGTTAGGTTAGGTGGGTATAGGAGAAAATGTGGTATTTTTTATCCTTACTTGCAAAATTTACGCAGTTTTAGATAAAATTTATAACGTCGAGATTTTTATTTTCATAAAATCGATGTTTGCAACAATTATTATGTTCAATTATAAGCAAAGTACACATATTTTTACATGAAAAAACAATTATTTGTATCGCAAATTTCATAATTTTTTATAAACTGGATATTTTGGATGGAAATTATAGAAATTACATGAAAAATTCATGCTTTGCTTAAGAGAAAACGGGACAATTTTCAAATTACTCTTTCTTGTGTGTGTTTAAAACTTACGCATTTTTGGAGAAAAAATAACCGTTTTATATGATTTGCCTACTTTTTAACCAAACGACTATTTTTTGTTCTCATAATCAAAATCTACACTTGTCTTGTCACCTTAAATTTCATAATCCTCCATAGAAACAGTGAATCCAACGCTATACTAACTAAAATCACCAACAGATTGCAAAGCAAAATGCATTTCAAATGCTCTTTTTTTCACAAAACATTGAATCCCAATGCAAATAGAACAAAGCAAATAACAATTCAATGCAAAGCCCCCCAAAAAGCAAATGCAAATGCAGTGCAACGTGATTACATTACGTTATCTAAAAAGATGACATGTAATAAGTGAAAGTGTATTGTGCGATAAGCATGCACTCACTGACAAGGTAAATGAACTTTTCAATCAACAGACACAGGCAGAGAGAGAGAGAGAGAGAGTTTTCTATTTTCGTGAACAAAAACTCTTACTTTCTAAAAATTATATCACTCCTTACTCAACATCTTAGGCTTGTTATTCAACAAATAGTTAAATGCTAAATATCCCTTGCTATACAGACCTACAGGTTTAATGGATTGTTACATTGTAAATAGATAGGAATGCCTTGTAACCAGAAATCCTGAAATGTAGTGTATTTAGTTAGGGTTGTTAAGGATTTGGGGGACTCAAGGTCTTCTATTTTCAGATGAAGGGTTCAACTTTCGTTTTCACAAAAGGTTAGATTAGGTTGAGGGTTGCTGTTTTTAATAGCGTTTGGCAATATTATAGGGTTTTCTATTGATTTTTGAATTTCATGTGTTCAATATTTTGGAAATATCCTTAGTTTTGCTCGAAGCAATGTTCATACCGTGTTGAAATTCAATTCAATGCTGAACACAATGTGGATGTTTTTGCTTTAAAATTCACCATTCACTGTTTTTTCTCTGAACATGATTCTGAACGCTTTTTTACTGTGTTTAATAGAGTTTTGAAATATTATGGGGTTTTCTATTGACTTTTTGACTGTGCGTGTTAATGATTGCTATTTAGATTTCAATATTTTGGAAACCTCTTTAGTTTTCGTTGCAGCAAAATGCATACTATGCTCAAATTCAATGCATAAAGCACTGTGAACCTTTTTGCATGAGACTTCACAAGATTCAATGTTTTTTTCTCTGACTACGATCCCACACGCTCTATATTACTGCAGTAGTGTTAAAATAGCTAAACTATTAGTGTTTTCAATGGATTGCACGCATTCCATGCTGAAAACCATGTAAACTCACCAGCTCCTTCTCCCACAATGTCTCAAAATGCCTTTTAACCAAAACTAAAACAAATTCTCTAATTTATTGTTACCCAAACAGGAAGACGACGTGACACTGCTGAAATCAGAGGGAACAACAGAAAACTTGAACGCCCTGCTAATGCTCCAATTATTGAATTCTCAAACCCAACTCATGAATTTGAATTTCATTCAACAACAAGGACAACAACAACCATTCTTGGGTTCCACCATTCCAGCCACAGCACCTCATCACTCCTTACTACATAACCATAATTCTATTTCTTCTTCTTCCACAAACTCATCATTGGCTTCCCATTCTCCAAATACTTTCGACATTTACACTGATCAACAGTTCACTCTTTTTTGAAATATTTATTCACTCTTTTCCATTACTATTGGAGTGATTTTCATATGGAGTTAGTTGGCATTCTATTCTTTTTGTCTTGCAGGTGACTATTTAACATAGACAGGGAAATCTGTATGGGAGAGGTGTCTTGCAATTTGAAACACTGTTTTTTTTACAGTCATTCACTTGTTCTATTCTGCATTTGAAGTTATGGAGTTAGGATTAAAAAGACCCGGAATTTTAAAACACGTAGAATGAATGGTCATTTGATATGATTTTTTAAACGGGCGATGCAAAGACAGAAAAGTGCCTTTTTCAATCTATTCAAAATCACTGAAATTTCTTATTAATTATTTAAAAACTTCTGTCATCTTGGCAGCATGCAAAAATTTGCAAGAAAACGCCTCAAAACTAAAAAATCGAAATTTTTCCAACTACATTATATTTTATGAACTAACCGCAACCTCCAGATATTATATAAACTGCTGTTTGAAACAACTGTGTGTGGACCAATATAACGGAGCTACTTAACAGTTATATTTAAATAAATGTACCTTGTAATAATATATTCATTTTAATATTTAAATATTATTATTATCATCATTGTTATACATAACTATTTAAAATACCCGTGTGACCTGACAGTTTTTTAGTTTTTAGTTCACTTATTATTATTTTTTTTTGAATTACTATTTTGTTTCTTCTTAGTTTCTGTGTTTTTTTTGTTTGTTTTCAATAAACTTATTTATCTTTGTTTTCCAGGCTTAAATAATAAAGTTTTTTGTTTCACTGTGAATGCATAGTTGGTTGGATTTAGGATATTACATTTAGATATTTGAAAATTCCGGTTGAAGTCCGGCAAAAATTATTGGACATAGAACTTTTATACGAAAAAAAAGATTAAATCTTCGAGATTTCCTAGTCATAAATCGCAAAAACACAAAGATGTAAAGTTGACAGCGAAGACTAAAAAAGAAACATAGATGAAGTTGGTATAGGTCTCACAAATGCAAGAGTTAAAGAATATGATACCAACCTTGCAAAAGCATTTGATAATTTGATTTTGAATCTGGATCTTAGAATTTGTAAGTTATATTCAGTGAATAATGGAGATCCCTATGGGTTTCAAAGACTATTGGTAATATTCCAAATGGCCACTTACACTAACACTAACTTTTTCATAAATAAATTTTCTATAGCAATCAAATGTGAAAATTTATTTTAAATCGATAAGTTAGGGCGATCTAAGCCTATTTAGGTGAACCTAGATCCTCATCTTTCTTGTTACAGCGGATTAGCATCGCAATCCAGAGAGGGAATTCTGCAAGCATTCTTGCAACCCACCCCAAATCTCGTGGTCTAGACGAGATTTTTCTTACTTAGTAGTTTTAAATAGCGCTAATGCGTGCTGGGGTTGCATTCCCAGTTGGGTACGGTTTTCCTCATAGATGTCTGTTCTTTGAGGTTTTCCCCTACCCTTTTCCTAGCTAGGTTTTTGTTTTTCTTTTTATTCCTTTTTTCTTTGTATTTTACCAATGAATAAAAATAAATCATATAAGATTTAAAAAAAAAAAAAAAAATTAGCAAAACTTCGGTTTAAAATGAATTTTCTCAATTGATTAGTATGAAGAATTTATTTTTAAAAAAAGTTAGGGTTAGTGTAAGTGGCCATTGGGAATATTATCATATAAATCACACATTTTTAATTCATTGGGAAGAACATTGAAATGTGTTCATTTTGAATGTATTTGGGTTGAGATGTGACGGAAGGTAAAGAAGTTGTGGCCTGACCAAATTAACACATGCGAGACATTTTTTTTTAATCATATTAGACTTCGCTTTCTATACAAATCTGTACGCATATTGAATCGGACTACACGAAATACTGGATTTTAAATTATTCAAAACTTTCAATGAGGCACAACCTCATTAAAATTTTTTCGTTGGTTTTTCTGCCAGTTAACCTTTCAGAATTTTTCAAAATAAAATTTCGATTTTTTTTGTCTTGTTTGTTTTTTGTT
>Ga0210040_10008953_pt1 | contig 11735 bp, 4 predicted proteins | sample CryGeyCG12114_NA_FD_185462 | JGI IMG/M metagenome (GOLD analysis project Ga0210040, IMG submission 185462) | Groundwater microbial communities from aquifer - Crystal Geyser CG19_WC_8/21/14_NA (SPAdes) (version 2) | ecosystem: Environmental > Aquatic > Deep subsurface > Groundwater | place: USA... | reverse complement strand
ACAACTTTTACCCCGTTCCAAACAGAGTTTACTAACACAAATTTCATCTTGCGTTTTCAGGTTATTTTAGCTTTAACATGTGCAGCATAGGGCGCTCCCGTTGGTAATTACCTGACTCAGCCTTCGAATTCGTAATAAATGTGCGAACGCTTTATAAGGCCTAAAAAAGGAAAAAATCCAACTATGATGAAAAGTTAATTTAAAAGTTGTGCATTTTTATTTACTCAAAGCTGAAGAACTGGTTTTTTTGCACATCATAACCCTAGATTTGGTTCAGCCAAATTGTTTCGTTTCTTTGTTTAAGATTTTAAAGTTTGAAATTTAAAATTTCATGCACTATTTTTGCTTTGCTTTTTATTATACTATTCTACACTGCGGGCAATTTATGGGCTTTACATTGATGAAAAAAATAACTCAAATCATTCATGCACATCTCACGTGATATAAATCTAATTATTGACTACTATGAATATTTAATATGCATACTCAATATCTTCTTTGTATAATTCGTACTCTTCCTCGTTACTCTTAACTAGTTGTATTACATATGTTCTACTAATAAGCTTATCTTTAAGCAGCTATCTATTCACCAATCAAACTGATAATAATTATTCTAATCATACCTGTTACTTATGTTCTCAAAGTGTAATAACCTATAATATAGGAAACTTTGAATGAATGAATAAATAAATAGTAAATAGTTCTTGTTTAATACTTTTTCGGCCTCTATAAAACACCATCCATAGATCTTTTCGATTTTTCCGAGTTAATTTTTTATGTTTATTGCAACTGGATGCACACAAAGAGTACTTTCTCCCCTGGAACAATTTTGCTCTATTTTGCTGTCAATACGTAAGTAATAAAATTATATATATGTAGCCTCGGATCCATTCAAATCCACATGTCCACGAAACACAGATCAAAACGAGCTATATACCGTATGAATGGATATACCACAGAATTTTAGATTTAAAAAAAATCTATAACTGACGTTATTACAGCCAATTAACTCACAGCGATTACTAACTTATACTATCAATAACGGAAAACCGGAAAAGACTATACTTATGTAGGTTAGTGCCATCAGTGGCTAACTCCTAAATGGCATCATCAATAACCTCATTCACTATGCTAACTAACTTTATGAAGCTCTCATACTCACTAGCTAACTCCGGAGCACAAATGCATTCTTCGTACTTTCTATGATGGCATACCGTGAAGAAAAACTATCGTTCAAGCCATGCTCCGATATGAACGTGAATGAATCTAGCCATTTAAAGCCAACAAAAGCAGAGTATTGTAATTACGGTGCTGCTGACGATGAACAGCTTATGTGGAATAATATAAAACGTAGACGCAAAAGAAAGAAACCGAAAAATAGGGACATGAGAAGACGGTCGTCAATTTTTTTCGTTTTTTTTTTGCATTACGTCCTTACTTACGTAAGTAGTGGCTTCAACCAGTGCACTGACTGAGAAGAAAGAGGGAAAGTGCGAGTGAGATGCCGTCACAACGAAAGGCTCACTTTCCCATCTTATGGAATTGATCTGTGCATGAAGCCTTTGCCGAGGCTAGCCGAGTCAGACCCCAAACTCAGTCAGTCAGTCACTGATTTCTTTATGCATTGTCTACTAAACCGTTATTTACTATCATGGATAGCAGCCTGTGGGTGCACACACATACATTATATAGGACATGCACATGTGACCATTTCTGGGGAAGGCTACTAAACATGATGGGAGCACTATCTAGTCTATTGCTAGTAGTTGGTTAGTATACAGACACACATACTACTACCATGTGTACTAAGGTTGCTTTGGCTGTTCAAACTTTCTCATCTGATACTCCACTTTGTAGTTAGTTGTCCACATCCATAATGCAAAAGAAACTGCATACTCACTGACTAACTGACTGAGAGTGCGAGTCTTGAAAAGATGCAAACCATATTCTGTGTGTGTGCTTCTAATCTATAGATTTTGTGTACAGCTTGCCGACTACAGTGGAAAGAAAATATTGTGTTGATAGTTTGTTTTATTTGTTGACCTTAAGACTTGGCTTGGGTATCTAATGTTGCATATCATATGTATGTTCTTGATATAAGCCATAAAGAGGTAGGGATAAAGTATTTTGTTTTCAAATAGTATCAATTGCGCTAAAGAGATGAGGAAAGGATTTCAAGAGGAGACATTTGCGTGCATAAAGTATGAGCCCTGTGAGAAAAAAATAGGAAGTGAGTTAGTAGTAAAGTACGTAAGAAAGAAGTAGCTTTTATTTCATGGGAGATATTGGATTGGATCGTATGTGTAGCTGTGAAAAATGACAATCTTTAAGCTTCAGTAGAAAGCTACCATCATGAATGGGAGCTTGGTGCCTAGGGTATATCCAGAATGCAATAATCTCTTCCCATGATGGAAATCAAAGGTGAAAGCTATAAATAGTTGAAGCACCATCGGAGTGCTTAGATAACAGTTCCACTTGAAATCAAAATGTGGCCCATGAAGAGATTTCACTTGAGAGAATTGAAATCACTTTAGGGTCTCGCTCCAAGAAGATCAAGCTTTCCCCCTCATAATAATGTGAATGCAAACGGGTAGTTGGGAGAGTCTCACTTTTACTGTCACCAGTCAGTCAGTCAGAATTTAAAATGCATCAGCACGCGTATGTGTTGCTATTTTGGAGGAAAACAGGTGGGAAATGCAGCCAGGGGACATGAATTTGGTTTAGTACTACTGACGGCACAACTGTTAGAGTTAGACAAAACACAAAAAAAACTACTACCTACTCACTTTGCTGTAAAACTTTAAGAAGGAAGCATAGAAGATCCCCATAAAATTATAATGAATGAAAAATTAAAAGGTAATGAGTTCAAGGAAAGGGCATAAAGTTTAAATGATGGTACAAAGTTCTGCAGATTATTCTAGTGCTGGGGATACGTTCAGCAACAACTATAGGAGCTTTCAAACAACAATTGTTAAGATTCTGAGACTTAGCTTAAATGCACTGTATAAAGCGCTTTTTGAAAAAAGTACTAAATAACTAAAACTAACTAGTAACTAAATCAGCTTGGTTTTAAGCAATAAGGAAAAGAACGAACTTCACTTTAAGTAAAAAGGCAAAAAACTAGTTCAATTTAAAGTAAGATCGGGATAAAAAAAACTTTATTTCAAGTAAGAAGGAAAAAAACACATTTATTTAGATTCAATATCTGCGTGAAATATTGCCCAGTTCTAATGTCATTTAACTTCCTGAATTAAATGCACTACAAAAAGACAAGTCTTCCATGTATGTATGTACACGACTTGACTCGGTTTAGTTGCAACCACATGAATCTAGAGGGAAGAATCTGTCTCTTTTTCAACCCGAATAAACAGCATACACATACACACATACAGGCTGAAAAAAATACCATAAATTGGAAAAGCCACCAAGTTAATTTTACTTAACGTTTATAATCCCAAAGCCTGTCTCACAGACTCCACATATGTACATTCATTCACAATGTTTAGTTTTACGATTTCCTTCAAAAATTAAAGTCAGTCGACATTTATAACCATTTGGTAGCTACTGCTTATTCCAACCGTGCAGTAAATCATTGAGCAAGTCCTTTCCTTGCTTCACACTGAATTTAATTCCTTTTTCTTAAATCCTCTGATATAAAACAATTATTTATCTTCACTCTCACCATACACATAACATAAACTAAGCTGGCTGGCTACTTTTGTCTTCATTTCAGCAACAGATATCTCTTAGCCTGTCAACCAGAGCTAGGCGAGTTGGCGTTGCGTATCGCGACGTCGTTCTCTTTAGGTCTGCTTATGTAGAGCAGGGAACATTGCTCAAGTTAAGCACCACCGTCACTGCATTTGTAGTTGAAAGGGTGACCCATCCAATCGTCCGGTATCTAGCAAATCCCACTATGGGTCGGTGCTAATATGGTAGTGGGTCCTTAATAAACCGCTTGCGGTTTCTAAGGCCTTCAGAACTATCTTCTCTGGAGGAGGACTTATTGTGGCATATGTCTACCATGGGTGAGTCCGCAAAAGGCAGTTACTTGTCGCCGCGGTTCAGTTTGTCTCACACACCCCATAATAAATAAAATAATAACTTGCTAACCACATGGAATCAACAACTAGAGCACCTATACATATAAAATGTGATTAAGAAAGAAATAAAACGTACGACAGGCCAGTACACAGTAAGCATGGGGAGAAGAAAAAGCATGACCAATGACTAAAACCTCCTTTGTCTGCTCATTCTAATACAAACGAAGCGAAACTAACTAACTAACTAACTAAGCAAGCAACTATCCTTTCCAGTGATATTGTTGCTGGCACAACTCGTAACTCAAGATTAGTCTTGAACCAAGCGGATCTCTTATCTGTGCCACAGTCAGTCAGTCAGTAATACATGGTTACACAGTGACAAGTGAGTGTGTCTCCATGCCTGGTACTATGTACGTATGTACGTATGGGTAGACTATATAGAACATACAAGAGTAAGAGCCCAGTTGAAGTAATTATGGAGGGAAAACGATGAAACAAGAAAAAGAAGGGACCTAGGACAAAGAGACAAGAAAAGGAGAGAGTGAGTGAAGAAAAGAAAGAGAGTTCAAGTAGAAAAGACGAGAGGGAAAGAAAAGGGGGATAGGGAGACGTGTCAGCAAGCTGGTGGTACTCATCTAATCCCTGCTGTCTCTTCGAATGGTGGGCACCATAGGTTTCACCTAAAGAGGCAAAGTCTTGTGGCCGTACACAATGTCACAATAAATAAGCATTCTTGTAGGCAAAACTCGTAAGCTAACACTTGCTTTTTGTACAGGAGTAGTGGTAATAGTAGAGCACCTACTACCTATTCAATGGAATGGAAAAAAAAGTGCAACTGAGGAGGAAAAAAAACTTGCAACAACGGCAAAGAAAATATTTAGAAGTTGGCATCACTTTGAGACGAATGACCATTTCTTTCATCCGTTTTGCTCTCTTCTCTTTTAAAACGAGTCTCATAAATTTGCAAAGCAATAAAAGAAACGGGCCTAGTCCTCTCTTGTCCTGATTGTCTACATATGTTATGTATGGTGAGCAGTTTTGGATTCCTTCACATTTCCAGACATAGAGGATGCAATGATAGCTTTTACGATGTCATGGCTTCAAAAAAAAAACGCTCTCGTTCTTGTTTCTTACTTTGGGTGAACTAGAAACAAAATTTAGATGTGAAAATTGTGGGTGTGTGGTTTTATAACAGCTTCACTTTACTTTGGCAATAGTATGTAGTAGTATTATTACTGTAGTTTTAGATAAAAAATACAATAGAACGAAATTGTGGGCAAGTTATTTTTTAATTCACTTTAAAAATGTATAGATTAACCAAGGGAAAGACTGATGAGGTAGTAAATATATCTGGGTGTAATAACAAATGGTGATGCAGCTTTGCTCAATAGTTTAATAATACAGTGTGTGATATCTTCTCCAGGGATTTAAACTAATGATTTTTCCACAAGGAAAAGAATGGATTCAATGAGTCTCTGACTCAACTTGACGGACAGATATTAACTTGTGCAGGGATTTCAAGTGCCATGTGGGGTGGGAGATCACATTATTTGTAATACTCACTAAAAAGATAATGTGCAAACCTATAGCCAAAAGTAAGTGTAGTTAGGCCGGATATATTAGATTTGCAGAAAGCGTATATACGTTTCTTTTGGAAATCAGGGTACGATTAATTTCTTTGACAATTCATAGAATCCGCAGGGTTTCAATTTATAGCTTACTGATACATTTGTATGCCTCACTCTAATCATTAAGGTAGGGTTGTACAAAGGAGAAAAAATAGGAGAACGTTTTACCAAAAACTGTGCAAGATAAATTGAAATGAGGCTATTCAGTAGGAAAATATTAAGCTGCAGTATAATTTTAAATATGATTTCCAGGGCAAAGTCTCTCTTCGTGTTCTATGCTAATTTTAGAGATTCAAAGAAAAACATGAAGTTAAGAAATCCATTGGTGTAGGTAGATGGAGTAGACATTGGAAATCTCCTGTCATTTTATTCGTTCAGTTTTAGTAATCTAAGGTTCATCCCTCAATTTAAGTTGTAATTTCACTCAAATCTACGATTGCATACATTTTAGAAAAAGTTGGAGCACAAAAATTCTGATTTTTTTATCATATCAACTATTCTTATTTACTTACTTATTTTCTCTGCCTTACCTTTCTTAGGAGCACAACCTGATTTAAAAAAATTATATTTTAATCTATGTTGTATATGTATTTTTTTTTTATTGCGTAAAATTTGGGTTCCTCTCGGGCCTAGCCCATGGAACCCTAGCATAAACATAAATTGATAATATAATCTAAATAAATAAATAAATGGAGTTTGAGAAGAGACAGTGGATGAACTTAATCACTAGGACTTCAAACATCACATAACATCACATCTGAAGAGACTATAAAATATCTTAAACATTCAAAGGAAAAAAGGCAATGATTTAGAGTGAGTATAAGAATGGAATAATGCAGAGTAAGTTTAAGGAACTACATAGTATATCATAATGAGTGAATAATTGCTAACAAGAGAGGATAAAATAAACTAAATGTCTACAATAAACTAGATGGCTAAAATAAACTAAATTACTAAAATAAACTAAATTACTAAAATAAACTAAATGACTAAAATAAACTAAATGATCTATGTTGTATATGTAATGGACATAAAATCTAATTTAAGGTTACTATACTACTGTACGGCGCACAAATGTTTTCATGTTTGGGTATCAGAAAAAAAAAAGTTAATTTCGGCTTAAATGTGAGAGTTGTGAGTGAAAACTGTGAAGTCAAATGCATGAAATGATAGCAATGATTGATACAATAAAATTCAAGCATCATGACTATTTCACATACATAATTCGGTAATCTTTAAATTCATTACTGGGATACCACACTCGAGCTAAAATGTAAAAAAAATTTAAGGAGTGTTTAAGTAATTTTGTACTAATTTTTACCACACATTTCAAGCCATTCAAAAGTTATTAGGGTTGACAACTGTCTTGAAATTTTTAATTTTCGACAAAAATAGATACCTGGTTTTCCTCTGTTTCATCGGAAAAAGTTCGCTTCACTTAAAGGATTTTTTTTCTCAAGTTCAATGCTTACATAGCTCTATATTCCATCAGCTTTTAATAATACTAGAGTGAGTTATTTTTCCATTCCTATACTCATCTTGATCATTTCATTTCAATGGAGATATGGATTAAGTTAGTTATACTCACCTTTTCACTCATCTTGTGGTCCAAGGCTTTCAGCAGCTTACTTAGTTAGCTGGGCAGCATCCTACGCGGGTAGGGTTCTTGGGAAAATCTTTGAAAACCCGTTTTTACGACCCACCTTGGGTATTTAAACTTACTTTTAGTCACTTACTATGCAAACTTTTTTTTATTCCTTTCTCAGTATTAATAGTTAATGTGAATAGTTAATTACCCTGAGAGCTATTATTTTTTCTTCACATCCGAGATATTAAATTGCATTCTTCATAAAGCCATTGAATGAAGAAAACGGTATCTTTTCACAGATTTTAGGAAATGAGCTGCCAACGGCAGGTGTCAGAATAATATACTTGAGCAATCACTTATGAACTTATAACGTAAAATTAAAAAAGCTTGTTACATTCGTAAGACAGCAGGATTCAGGAGGTGAACTTTTGAGGGTTTCAAAAGAATCGATATTATATAATATACTGTGAAAAGTTCTACAAATGTAGAATAAAGTTTCTATAAAAATAGCTACGCGGCATTTAGTTTCTGTGTTGAAATGAGTCAAGTAGTTATACATATAGATATTGCTAATGTCAAAGTGAGTGAGCGCTATAGATTTATTAATTTTACAGGTTGCCAGTAACACTGACATTAGTCTTCCGTTTCCATCAATTTTTTTCATGTTTCCCTGCCATTAATTTATTATCCTCTCAGTAACAAGTTCAAACTAATGCGTGCTCCAGCCTCAGTCTTGCTCACGTTTCTCTCTCTCTCTCCTATGCAATATCTTTCACTTAAATTGAAAAATTGGCAACGATTTGGAATGTAACGCAATATCTACCTGCTTACATACATGCTCCGCTCACTTGCCCAAAATTGCATGTGCCAGCCAGTGCTTTTACTTTCCCTTCACGGAAATATGTGGGAGCAACATGAGGAAATTGCATCTCTCAACATATCCTTTAACTTATCCAATCCATCTATTTATACATGTAATCCTCACTTTTTTTTGGATACATTACATTTTTACGTAACTCACTTTTGTTTACAATTTTATTTCACATTTATCAACTCCATCAAAATCTCAAATTACAGTTGTTCTCAACATTAGTTGCGATAATTGAAGCCATGCAGTTAGTTACATACAAATTAACTCTATAGCTAGTAACTGTGCATTACCCCCAAATCGCAAGCTGTTAGTCTGATTTTATTTGTTCGGTCATAAAATGCATGTTGTTATGTATAATGTGTATGCAACTTGAGCTTTAAAAATTTTAACTTGACGTTTTTTTTTGGGGGGAGGGGGTTTCTACGGATGAATCTCCTTGTATTGTCATGAGTTAGAAATACTTCCTTTGTTGTATATACTTACCGATTGGAATGCTGCCGCTCTATTAATTTTTATCAATAGCAAGATGCTTTCACGTTTGTGTGTGCCAATATGAAGCGAAAGGTGCTCACTTGAACATGTCTACTTTTGTAGTACTTAATGAAAAATGAACCGATCAAAAATGCCGTGTAATTTAAGAACCAACTGCTTTGTTTACCCTCCTCATTTTTTTGTTGAGGTTTTTTCAAAGTCCGCCAAGCTTTTAGAGCCAGCTGAGCATGATTTATTGATGAAACTGGTACAAGTACAAAATCTCGTGGGATTATACACAAGTCAAGTTTTTAGTTGAATTTCTTAAGAAACTTAGTAGCTTATATTATTACGCATCGAAAATAACATTAGTAGTTTGTAATTCCCGGAAAGAATACATAACCACCAGGAAGTAAAGAAACTTTGGTTATGTAGTAAACCAGCCCCAAGTAACTAAATATTAGCAACTCATCTACCGATAGTTTCGTCGGATTTTAATACTGGTGCCACCGAAACAGATTGCTGCCTCACTTTTTTTATTGACTCACTTACAAGGTAAGCCACCACCATATGAAGAACAAAATTGCACGTTTTAACTTACAGGATTTTTAAGTCAGTATAACCTGAGGAAAAAAACGTACTCCCGAATGCGCATTCAGTGAATTTTAAATAATGATTAAAATGGAGCGCAATTGTGAAATGTAGAAGATGGATTACAGCAAATAAATAGTATAGTACTGTTCCTATGTTATTTCCTTTATTCCAGACCTATCCTACGAAATAATACTTCCATGCAATAGTGCACAAGTTCAACAATTAATTAAAATGTTTGCCCATTCAAAAAAAAAGGTTGCGAAGTAACAAACTACATGAAATAAGGGTTCCTAGAATTTAAGTTTCAACGACGTGTTATCTAAGTCATCGCAAGGTAGCTAGTCTGTTTCAAATTGAATGAGACCTCTGCAATAGTGAGTTTGCTATTTTGATTAAATGGTCATTTGTTGAATTTATGGAAGGAAAATGAATTCATTGTTATGGCAATAAATTTATCAGAATTTCAAAGAAAGAAAAAAATCGCGTGATTTTCAATGCAATTTCCTGGAAAAAATTAACTTTGTTCATCACCAGTTTGTTTACAAGGAATGCAGGAGAAAGCAGCCGATGCCAAAAAACTTTGGACTAAAAATTTTCCATTTTAATTTGAAACGGACAGTAGTGTTGTGGGTTTAATATTAGTGATTTTTTTATGTGAAAACCTTTAAAAAACAGTCGTGAACAATTCTTTTGCGTTCAGTCACCTGGTATTCGTTTTGAAGCCTAAATCTTTTTATCTTTCCAAACATTCACTAACTGGCTTTGCTATCTCTGTTGGCTTTAAATTCTTCTCATAGTCAGTAGTTAGTACTTTGAAAAGGAAACATTTTTTCCTATTCGGAACATGGCATGCAAGACTTGTTTATAGTCAAGCATTCCACGCTTTTCTGAATGCAACAAAAGAAGACTTTTTAACTTTCATGTGGTTTAGGAACAAGCATTTGCACTGGGCGTCAGAAGTTTACATCCAAATAATCTCGCAAATGTTTCAAAGAAACAATGGCAAGAATGGCCCAGCTCCAGGTATTCTGGCAGCGTGCAAAACCTATGGAGCGTGTCCCCCATAAAGTGATCTAATAAAGTAGCGTTGGAAAGCTTATGAATACTAACTAGCTCATGCTATTTTTGTTTCGAAAATACTCGTAATTTGTGGATGGGAAATTTTAATGTTATTACGTAATAAGTGAGCAAGTACATAATTTTAAAATTCTATCTATCATTTTTTTAAACTCATTGAAGTCGCAGACAGCCAGACACATTGACAGGTAAATCAACCAGTTCTATAGGACAGCTTAAGTTCTTTAATAAAATTTTACATTCAATTGAATACACATTTTGCTTTTGGTTTCTCTCTCAAATTTCTCATTTTCAGCAAAGTCTAAGCCATGTAATATTTTACGCATGCAGATAAAATGTCTGTGTAATATTTTACGCATGCAGATAAAATGTCTGAGCCCTTTTCTAGAAATTATTGCATATGGATTTAGAAAATATGAATACTATGTATATGTTGAGACGGTTCCAAAATCTACCCGATCTTAGCCTATCTCTAGAGCTTTCCTTCCACTCGCCTTTGGTATTCTCGTGACAGGGAAATAAGTACCCTCAGGAAAACACAGAAAACAATTCTTTTCCTATACTTAACCCTTTATTCAACTTAAAATCACGGAATGATCGCTATTTGGACTAATTGAAATATATTTGACTCAATTACAATAATTAGGAATGACAAATTACACATGTTGTCTCTCTCACATCCCAACCAAGAGTGTAAAACCACACTTACACACATAACAAAGAAAACCAAAAATAAAATAGAGGGAGCTGTGATCACAATCTACATACACAGCGTCTAACACACACATTGCTAAATTCTCTAATTCACAAATCGACCTCTGATACGAACATCCTCCCACCTCTTTTACTAATGAACATTTGAGTAAAAGACCTAATAAATAACATCAAACAGAAAAACTAAATTGCATAGACTCTTACAATATACAAAACAAAATATAAAGGAACCATATTACATACGATACAAAATATAAATGCACTATTCACACATTCCACGAACTGTATCTTCTGGGCTTCCTAATTTTCCTTCCTGCCCGTGTAGTCTGCTGCTCATCCTCTTTGTCTTCAGCTGGCGGCAGGATCCCTTCGCATTGGTTCTTCACCTTCTCTGGAACCGGAATTTTATCCCTTCTAGTGACCTCTAGAGGGTACAATCTTTGTAGTGGCCGAGTCAGGATCCCTTTAGCTGTCCGTATCCTCGCCACCCTCACTTTCCCATCTCTGCCGGGGAACAAGTCAATAATTTTGGCCAGCGGCCACTCGCATCTCTTCTTGTTGTCCATTCCAACTAGAACCACGTCACCCACACTGGGTGGAATCGATTTCTGCTCGTTTCTTCTCTGCACTAATTGGGCAAGGTACTCCTTCCGGAAGCGGGCTTTCAGTGCACTCTTCAGCTCGGCAATCTTGGAATAAGATTGCTGAAGATGAAAACTCGTCATTTCTTCCTTCTCCGGCAGTCCTCC
>Ga0210040_10008952_pt1 | contig 11738 bp, 11 predicted proteins | sample CryGeyCG12114_NA_FD_185462 | JGI IMG/M metagenome (GOLD analysis project Ga0210040, IMG submission 185462) | Groundwater microbial communities from aquifer - Crystal Geyser CG19_WC_8/21/14_NA (SPAdes) (version 2) | ecosystem: Environmental > Aquatic > Deep subsurface > Groundwater | place: USA... | reverse complement strand
CGAGCCGCTCCAGCGCGAGCACGTCGGCCAGCGGCGCCCCGGTCGCCGCGAACAGGTCCTCGACGACGTAGGGCATCGTCAGCAGCGACGGGCCGGTGTCGAACACGAACCCGTCGCGCGAGCGGCCGGCCAGCTTGCCGCCCACCCGGTCGGAGGCCTCCACGACGGTCACGGCGTGCCCGCCCGCGGCGAGCCGAGCGGCGGACGCCAGCCCCCCGAGGCCCCCGCCGACGACCACGACCCGGCTCACGCGAGCGACCGGCCCTTCCACACCAGCGTCCCGCGGCGCCGGCCGACGTGCGAGTCGACGGTCAGCGCGACGAGCACCAGCACGGAGACCGGGTGCAGCAGCGCGTCGGGCAGCACCCGGGTGCCCCAGCGCCGGGCGACCAGCGCCCGTCCCGCGGCGCCGGCGAGGTAGCCGACCAGCCCGACCCGGGAGCCGCGGAGCGCGGCGGCCGCGGGCACGACGTACGCGAGCAGGAGGGTGGCGCAGACCGCGGCCGCCCCGGCAGGCGACCCGAACCCCGCCCACAGCGACTTGCGGTAGCCGGCGCGCAGGGCCGGCCACCCGTCGTACATCCGGCAGGTCGCGACGCGGCTGCCGTCCGCGACCACCCCGCGGCCGCCGGCGGCCTTGACCGCCCGCAGCAGTGCGATGTCCTCGAGCACCTCACCGCGGACCGCGCCGTGCCCGCCCGCCGTCCGGTACGCCGCGGCGTCCACCGCCAGCAGCTGGCCGTTGGCGGCCGCCAACGACCCGCGGGGCGAGCTCTCCGCGAGCCCGAGCGGCAGGGAGCCCATCCACGACCAGACCAGCAGCGGCTGCACGAGCCGCTCGGCCACCGTCCCCGCGAGCTGGTGCGGGTAGGGGCAGACCAGGTCCAGCCCCGAGGAGCGGAGCAGCCCGACGGTGCCGGTGAGCGCGTCCGGCGCCAGCGTGACGTCGGCGTCCACGAACACCAGCACGGACGCGTCCGTCGCCCCGGCGAGCTGCGCGCAGGCCCACGGCTTGCCCAGCCAGCCGGCCGGCGTCGGCTCGCCGGTGAGCAGCCGGACCCGGACGTCTGCGAGGGCGCGCACGACGTCGGCGGTGCCGTCGCGCGACCCGTCGTCGAGCACCAGCACCTCCGCCGGCCCCGGCCACGCGTCAGCGGCGGCGAGGACCGCGCGCAGGCAGTCGGCGACGACGGCCGCCTCGTCGCGCACCGGCAGGAGCACCGCCAGCGGCTCGGGAGCGGCCGTCGGGACAGGCACCCGGACTCGCCGCAGGTTGTCGGCCACCAGGCCGAGCGAGGCGAGCGCGAGGCCGGTGCCGACGGCCGTCGCGAGAGGGGCCGGCCTCACGACGCTCGCCGGACCGCGTGCCGGGGGAGCGGGACACGCCGGCCCAGCAGGACCAACAACGGGATCCCGACGGTGCCCATCAGCACCCCGCCGACCAGCGCGACCGGCGGCCGCCCGAAGAACGCGGCGTCGGCGAGCACCGAGGACGCGTAGGTCCAGGCGTAGAGGACCAGCGGCAGCAGGTCCTGGCCGGGCGCCGCCGGCACCACGCGGTCCAGCAGCACCGCGAGCAGCAGCGCCACCACCAGCCAGCCCGCGAAGTTCGTCAGCGGGATGCCGCTGACCCCGGGCAGCGCCGGGGTGGGGTCGGCCCACCGCCAGTGCCCGGCATCGACCATCTGCGGGTCCAGGAACACGTCGTAGGTCGCCAGCGCCCAGGCGGCGACCGGGACGACCAGCCAGCGGGTGCGCACGAGCGCACGGGCCACCAGCAGCGCCGGGTAGGCGAGCATCGCCCAGGCCAGCGGCACGATCACCGGTACGCCGAGCAGCTGCGGACCCAGCGTCCCGGTGTAGGCGTAGTCGCCGAACGGCACGCCGGTGTGCACGCCGACCGTCTCCGCGAGCAGCCCGCCCCCACCGGCCACCACGAGCACCGCCACCGCGGTGCGCCACCCGCGGGTCGCGGCGGCGTGCGCCAGTGACGCGGCCGCCAGCAGCAGCACCGACAGCACGGTGAGCGTGACGGTGCCGCCGTCGGTGAACGGGAACACCATCTGGGTCAGCACCCCGGCGCCGCCGAGCAGCCAGGGGGCCCAGGCGGCACGCCTCACGGCTCGCGCCCCTCGTGGGTCCCAGTCACCTCGAGGACCCGGAAGCGCGCGAACAGCTCCTCGGCGTACCAGCCGTCGAGCGGCGTGCGACGCACCACCTCGGTGTGGACGGGCCGGCGGTAGGCGAAGTCGACGAGCGCGTGCGCCGACGACCACAGGCTGAACGTGCCCTGCACACCGACCGGGGCCTCGCCGATCCCGACGGCCAGCCGCAGCCCGGGGGTGTCGTGCAGGTCGGCGGCCACCGGGGGCACCGCCGACCAGAACCGCACCAGCCGGGTCGGCCGGAGCCGGGCGCGGGTCAGCGACGCGACGGGGCCGTCGACCGGCTCCGCGGTCGGCTCGAAGGGCGAGGACCGCGACCAGGCGCCGCGCGAGGACACCGGGGTCATCCGCACCCGCAGCCGCTCGGTGGCCGCGTCGGTCCAGGACCGCGAGACCCGGTGCCGCTCGAACGCGTCGGCCTCGGCCGGTCCGTCCCAGACCGAGACCAGCGCCCAGTGCCGGGGGTCGGCGTCGCGCACCGAGAAGGTCCGGCCCGAGCCGGTGCCGAGCAGCTTGGCGAAGCGCAGCCCGTCGGTCCCCCGCAGCGCCCGCCGACCGGTGGCCATCCGCGCCAGGGCCGACCCGATCCGGTCGACGCCCCAGACGTCGACCTGCACCAGCGGCGGCGTCACGCCGGCCCCCGACGCAGTCGAGGCGCGCGCGTCGAGCCGTGCAGTCCCGCGGCACGGCCCGCCTCGGCACGGCGTACGTCGACGAGGTCCTGCAGCGCGACGGTCGCCACCCAGCCGACCAGCACCACGGTGTGCAGGACGTAGAGCCACAGCCCGACCGCCACCACGCCGCCGACGACCCCGAGCCCGCCGAAGGGCGCACCCAGGTCGATCGGGATGGTGAGGAACAGCTGGAAGCCGTGCAGGAAGCCGGCGAGGAAGGACGCCGTCGCGAGCGCCCCGAAGCCGGCCACCGGCCACGACACGTGGCTGGGCGCGACCTGGCGGAACACCCAGGTCAGCGGCACCGTCAGCGCCAGCCACAGCGCCGTGAAGCCGATCAGCACCCGCAGCACGACCGCCCACGGGCCCACGCCGGTGAGGTCGACGAGCTGGTCGCAGACCGGTAGCAGGGCCCACGTCACCGGCGCGACGACGACGACCAGCGGCAGCAGTGCGAGCCGCGCCTTCCAGCCGGTGAGGGCGTCGTGCTGCGGCGACAGCGCCAGGCAGCCGCGACGGAGCCCCTCGCCGTAGAACGAGGCCGGGAACAGCACCACCACCGCGGCGATCAGGCCGAGGCCGGTGCCGGCGTGCACGAGCGCAACGTACGCCGGTCGCGCGCCCATCGCGTCGGGCACCAGCACGTCGAGGTGCAGCAGCCGGGCCCGGCCGGCCCGGACCGAGCCCGCCCCGCCGAACGGCCACGTCGCGGTCCAGGTCGCCAGCAGCAGCCAGGGCACGACCGCGATGCCGGAGAAGTACGTCGTGGCCGCGGCGGCCGCCGCGAGGTCGCGCCCCGACAGCGCCGAGCCGGTCCGGCGCACCACCTCGCGCGCGTCGCGGAGCAGTCCGGCGGGAAGGTCGCGGGCGGTCATCGGGGACCACCGGACACACTGGTGCGCGTGGGCCGGTGGACGTACGTCGCGATGCTCGCCTTCGTGCTGCTCGCGACCCTGCCGCTCGAGCTGCTGCTGCACACGCGGGTGTACGCGCGTGCGCGCCGACTCGGGCTGGTGCTGGTGTGCGCCGGGGTGCCGTTCCTGGTCTGGGACCTGCTCGCGATCCGCGCCGGGCAGTGGACCTTCGACCTGTCCCAGACCCTCGACGTGGTGCTGCCCGGGCACCTGCCGCTGGAGGAGGCGCTGTTCTTCGTCGTGGTGCCGATCGCCTCGGTGATGAGCCTGGAGGCGGTGCGCAACGTGCGCGGTTGGCCCGTCGGCGACGAGCCGGCGCGGACTCCCGAGCCGTCCGAGCGCCGGGACGGGTCACGGTGACGCACAGCACCGCCTCGCTGCTCGGGGTGCTCGTCACCGTGCTGCTGGACCTGGTGGTCCTGCGCACCCGGCTGCTGACCCGCAAGGTGTTCTGGGTCGCCTACGCGATCGTGCTGTTCTTCCAGCTGCTGACCAACGAGTGGCTCACCTCGCACGGCGTCTTCCGCTACGACCCGGACGCCATCTGGGGGCTGCGTGTGGGACATGCTCCGCTCGAGGACTTCCTGTTCGGCTTCTCGCTGGTCACGCAGTCGATGGTGTGGTGGGTCTGGTGGGGGCGCCGGGGCGTCCAGCCCGGTCGCCCGGCGGACCGGACCTCTCCACGCTAGGCGAGCCGGCCAAGCGACGCGCGCCCCGGCACATCCCTCGTGGTGCCCCGGCGCGACCCTCGGCATGCGGCGCCCGTGCCCAGGTCCGCCAGGCGGCCGCGAGCACGCGTCAGGTCGTGGACGGCTGCCCGCGGGTCGCCGTGCCGGTGGACCCGGCCGCGCCGCGACCGCCTGATCCGGGCCAGGTCATCGTCTCGGCGGGGTGCCCGAGCAGGAAGCCCTGACCCAGCACCCCGGGCGGCAGTGCCACCAGCTGCTCCTCGGTCTCGATCCCCTCGACCACGCAGTGCAGCTCGAGCTGCTCGGCCAGGGCTGCCACGGTCCGCACGATCGCCGCGCTGGTCGGGTCGTGCGGCAGGCCGCCGGTGAAGGACCGGTCGACCTTGACGATGTCGACGGGGAACGTGGCCAGGTAGCGCAGGCTGGCGTAGCCCGTGCCGAAGTCGTCGATGGCGATCTGCACACCCGAGTCGTGCAGGGCGGTGAGCTGGTCGAGGACCGAGCTCACCGAGTCCAGCAGCACGGACTCGGTCAGCTCGAGGACCAGGTCCGCGGGCCGCAGGTCGTGCCGCTCCAGCGCGTTCGCGATCTGGGCGGCGAGGTCGGTGTGCTGGACCTGCCGGGCGCTGAGGTTCACCGACATCGTCACGCCCGCGCCGGCGGGGTGCTGGCGTCGCCACTCGACCAGGTCGCCCAGGGCCCGCTCGAGGACCAGCGCGCCGAGCCGGTCGATGAGCCCGGTGTCCTCCGCGATGCGGATGAACTGGTCGGGAGGTACCGGCCGGCCGTCGAGGTCGGTGAGCCGCGCCAGCGCCTCGAACCCGACCAGCGTCTGGTCGGTGAGGGCGTAGACGGGCTGGTAGACGGTGCGCAACGCGGCGGTCCCGGTCACGTGCGGGGCCAGCGCGGCGCGCACCGCGCTCTCGATGCTGCGTCGCTCGCGGCCGTCGGTGAGCAGGGAGTCGTCGAAGAGCTCGACCCGGTTCTTGCCGCGCTGCTTGGCGCGGTACATCGCCGCGTCCGCGTCGCGCAGCGTCTCCTCCGGGGTGTGGCTGGGCTGCACCCGAGCGAGGCCCACGCTCATCGACACCCGCAGCTCGGTCTCGGCGTAGGGGACCGGGATGTCGACCGCGGCCCGGATCCGCTCGGCGAGCATCTCCGCCGGCACCGCGGTGTCCTCCCCGGTGCGGGCGGAGGGCTCGAGCACCACCACGAACTCGTCGCCCCCGACGCGCGCCACCGCGTCGCCCTGCCGCAGCGTGTTGCGGAGGCGATGGGCGACCTCGACCAGGACGGCGTCGCCGGCGACGTGGCCGTAGGTGTCGTTGACGTTCTTGAAGCCGTCGATGTCGCAGAACAGCAGCACGACCTCGCCCGACTCGTCGGGCGCTCCCGGGTGGCGCGCCTGGGCGGCGCCGATGAGCTCGGGCAGCAGCGTCCGGTTGGGCAGACCGGTCAGCGGGTCGTGCACGGCGGCGTGCCGCAGGCGCTCCTCGGCGTCGACCACGTCGGTGACGTCGCGCACCACGCACAGCGCCTGCCGGGGCAGGCCGTCCTCACCGCGGTCGAACGGGGTGGCGCGCCGCGACAGCCAGCGCTGGGTGCCGTGGGGTCCGATCACCCGGAACCGGCTCCCGACCGTCTCGCCGTCGGCCTTCGACCGCAGGTCGTGGTCGGCACGGCGTACGGCGTCCAGGTCCTCGGGGACCACGAGGTCCAGCAGGTCCGGCAGCGGGCGTCCGGCTCGCTGCGCGGGGAACGCCAGCAGGGTGTCCAGCTCCCGCGAGGTCCAGCTGGTCCGGCCCGAGGAGAGGTCGACGATCAGCGTGAGGTCGGGCGAGGCCGCCAGCGCCGCCTCGCTGAAGGCCAGCGCCTCGTCGCGGCGGGCCAGGGCCTCGCGCTGCTCGGAGACGTCCTCGACGACGACCAGGCCGCCGGTGACGGCACCGGCCGGGTCCCGCACCGGCACCGCACGCACGTGGTAGACGTCGCCGTGGGGGAAGCGGAGGTCGAGCTCGGTGGTGCGGCCCTCGACGGCGGCGCGGTAGTGCGGCTCCAGCTGCTCCCAGGTCCCGAGGGGCACCACGTCGCCGGCGTACCTCCCGGTCATCGCCGCCACGTCGTAGCCACCGGACTGCAGGCCGCTGCCCTCGGCGAGGACGTAGCGCAGCTCCCGGTCGACGACGAACACCGAGGTGTGCGGGAGGTTGGCCGCGAGCTGGCGGTACGCCGTGTCGGCGGGGTCCTCCGGTGTCAGGTGTGCGTCGCGAGCCTTCGGCAGGGCGCCGTGTCTGCTCCGCACACCGAGGTAGGTGACCGCGGCAGTGCAGGTCGAGACGACCAGGCTGACACCGACGACCAGTTCCCACACGAGCACGACTGTGGCACCTGGGGCCTCACCGGCGCACCGGTCTGGTCGAGAAGGGGTCGTCCGAGGACCGGAATGGCCCGGACGGGCTACGCCTGGCCTCACCTGCGTGCGGAACAGCAGAGCACCCCGCCGCGTTGTGAGGTCATGGCCCACCTCCAGATCAAGCTGCCCAGCGCCCTGCACCCGATCACCGTCGAGCCGACACCCGGCACGGTGACGGTCCGGCTCGGTGGGCGGATCGTCGCCGAGAGCAGCCGGGCGCTGACGCTGCGCGAGGCGTCGTACCCGGCGGTGCAGTACGTCCCGCTCGAGGACGTGGACGCCGAGGCGCTGGTGCCCAGCGAGCGGACGTCGTACTGCCCGTTCAAGGGGACCGCGAGCTACTACTCGCTGCGCGCCGGCGATGAGGTGAGCGAGGACTCCGTGTGGTACTACCCCGAGCCGCACGACGCGGTGGCGCCGATCGCCGGCCATGCCGCGTTCTACGCCGACCGCGTGGACTCCATCGACGTCTCGTAGCGCGGCTCGGCCGGTGGCCGGGCGCCGCTGCGCTCGGCGCCGACGCCCGCCGCGACCACGAACGCGATGCCCAGCACCGGCCACCAGCCCGGCACCTGGTGCAGCAGGAGCAGCCCGACCACCAGCGCGATCGCCGGCTCCAGGCTCATCAGGGTGCCGAAGCTCGCCGTGGTGAGCCTGCGCAGGGCGAGCATCTCCAGCGCGAACGGCACCACCGGCAGCAGCACCGCGAGCCCGACGCCGACCACCACCAGCTCCGGGGTGAGGCGGCCGAAGGTGGACGGGCCGGCCACCACGGCGGCGACCACGCCGGCGACGGTCAGCGAGATCGCCAGGCCGTCGAGCCCCGCGACCTGGTCACCGACCCGCTGGGTGAGCAGGATGTACGCCGCCCAGCAGCACGCCGCGGCCAGCGCGAACGCCACCCCGACGGGGTCCGCGCCCCCGTGCCAGGGCTCGGTCAGCAGCACCACCCCGACCGCCGCGAGGGCGGGCCAGGCCAGCAGCCGGGCGCCGCGGCTGCGGGTGACCGCGACCCCGAGTGGGCCGAGGAACTCCAGCGCGCTGGCGGTGCCGAGCGGGATCCGGTCGACCGCGGCCATGAACAGCATGGTGACCCCGGCGGTCACGCAGCCGAGCGCCACGCAGGCCGGCAGCGCGCCGGGGGACAGGCGGCGCAGCCGCGGCCGGACGGCCACCAGCAGGATCACCCCGGCCCAGGCCAGCCGCAGGAAGGCGGCCCCCTCGGGACCGACCCGGTCGAAGAGCCCGACGCTGGCGGCGAGGCCGAGCTGGACGCAGGTCATCGAGGCGACGGCCATCGCGGACCCGGCCCGAGCGGCGGCCGAGGACGGGTGGGGCGTGGTCATGTCGCCGAGTGTGGGGGCGATGGACCATCCGCGTCCACGTGGCTGTGGTTGACAGATCGTTCACGTGCGCTGAACGATGCTCGGATGGACCTGCGTCGGTTGGAGTTGCTTGCCTCGCTGGCCAGGCTGGGGTCGATGCGGGAGGTGGCACAGACCCACGGGGTGACCACGTCGACGGTCTCCCAGCAGATCGCGGCGCTGGCCCGGGAGGTCGGCACGCCGCTGGTCGAGCCGGACGGACGCCGGGTGCGGCTGACCCCAGCGGGTCGCAGGCTGGCCGAGCACGCGGTGCGGGTGCTCGCCGCCGTCGAGGAGGCCCGCCTCGATCTCGCACCGGATGCCGAGCCCTCCGGGGTGGTGCGGGTCGCGTCGTTCGCGACCGGCGTACGCCGTTCGCTGCTGCCCGTCGTGCGCACCCTGGCCGCCGACCACCCGCGGGTCCGCGTCGTGGTGCAGGAGCAGGAGCCGCGTGAGGCGCTGGCGCTGCTCGCGGCCGACGAGGTCGACCTCGCGCTGACCTACGACTACGACCTTGCCCCGGCCACCGCCGACCCTGCGCTGGTGGCCACCCCGCTGTGGAGCACGGCCTGGGGGCTCGGGGTGCCCGCCGGGTCGTCGTCGCCCGGTGCCGGTGCCGGTGCCGATGGCTGCGTCGAGGTCGTCGGCAGGTTCCGCGAGCACGACTGGATCGTGAACTCCCGCCACGACGCGGACGAGCAGGCGGTGCGCACCCTGGCCGCCCTGGCCGGCTTCGTGCCCCGGGTCACCCACCGCGCCGACAGCCTCGACCTGCTGCAGGACATGGTGGTCGCCGGACTCGGCGTCGGTCTGCTCCCGGTCGACCAGCCCGGTGTGCCCGGGGTGGCCCTGGTCCCGCTCGAGGACCCCGGCACCTCGCTGCGCGCCGTCGCCCTGACCCGCCTCGGGCGCCAGGCGTGGCCGCCCCTGGCGCTGGTCCTCCGCCTCCTCGCCCAGACCGCCAACTCCGCCGTCCCCACCGGGTAGTCCGGCTGGGCGGGGGGCGGGTGTTCGCCCTGGACGAACGCCGGAACACCGGGTCGTGGCGGGAGGTTGAGCCGGTACCGCTCAACTCCGCAGAAAGGCAGGGCCCCGATGTCCTCCCAGCGCACCTCCCTCCCCGTCCTGTTCCTCACCGACCTCGTCGTGCTCCCGGGCATGGTCGTCCCGGTCGAGCTCGACGAGTCCTCCCAGGCCGCGATCGACGCGGCGCGGGCCAGCAGCGACGGCCGGCTCCTGGTGGCGCCGCGCACCGGTGTCGACGACCGCTACCCGACCTACGGCGTGGTGGCCACCGTCGAGCGCGTCGGACGGTTCAGCGGCGGGGCCGCCGCGGCCGTGCTGAAGGCCGAGGCCCGCGGCCGGATCGGCAACGGGGTCACCGGCCCCGGCGCCGCGCTGTGGGTCGAGGTGGAGACCGTCCCCGACGGCCCCGAGACCGTCACCGACCGCGCTCGCGAGCTCGCCGACGACTACAAGCACCTCGTCGTCGCAGTGCTCCAGCGCCGGGAGGCCTGGCAGGTCATCGACACCGTGAACCAGATGACCGACCCGAGCGCCATCGCGGACGCCGCCGGCTACGCGACGTACCTCTCGGTGGAGCGCAAGCGCGAGCTGCTCGAGACCCCGGACGTCGAGGCCCGGCTGCAGCTGCTGGTGGGCTGGACCCGCGAGCACCTGGCCGAGGTCGACGTCGCGGACAAGATCGGCGAGGAGGTGCGCGAGGGCATGGAGAAGAGCCAGCGCGAGTTCCTGCTCCGCCAGCAGCTCGCCGCCATCCGCCGGGAGCTGGGCGAGGGCGAGACCGAGGGGGGCAGCGAGGACTACCGCGCCCGGGTCGAGGTCGCCGACGTGCCCGACGCCGTCCGCGAGTCGATGCTCCGCGAGGTCGCCAAGCTCGAGCGCTCCAGTGACCAGAACCCCGAGGCCGCCTGGATCCGCACCTGGCTCGACACCGTGCTCGAGCTGCCCTGGAGCGTGACCACCGAGGACGTCGAGGACCTTGTCGGCGCCCGTGCCGTGCTCGACGCCGACCACCACGGCCTCGACGAGGTCAAGGAGCGGATCGTGGAGTACCTCGCGGTCCGCGCCCGCCGCACCAGGCGCGGGCTGCAGGTCGTCGGCGGCCGCGGCTCGGGCGCGGTCATCCTGCTCGCCGGTCCTCCCGGCGTCGGCAAGACCTCGCTCGGCGAGAGCGTCGCGCGCGCCCTGGGCCGGAAGTTCGTCCGGGTCGCCCTGGGTGGCGTCCGTGACGAGGCCGAGATCCGCGGCCACCGTCGGACCTACGTCGGGGCGCTGCCGGGCCGCATCGTGCGCGCGGTCAAGGAGGCCGGCTCGATGAACCCGGTCGTGCTGCTCGACGAGGTCGACAAGGTCGGTGCCGACTACCGCGGCGACCCGGCCGCGGCTCTGCTCGAGGTGCTCGACCCGGCGCAGAACCACACGTTCCGCGACCACTACCTCGAGCTCGACCTCGACCTGTCCGACGTGCTGTTCATCGCCACCGCCAACGTGGTCGAGCAGATCCCGTCGGCGCTGCTGGACCGGATGGAGCTGGTCACCCTCGACGGCTACACCGAGGACGACAAGGTGGCCATCGCCCGCGACTTCCTGCTCCCGCGCCAGCTCGAGCGGGCCGCGCTGGGCGAGGACGAGGTCGCGGTGACCGACGAGGCGCTGCACGAGCTGGCCGCCGACCACACCCGCGAGGCGGGGGTCCGGCAGCTGGAGCGGCTGATCGCCAAGGCGCTGCGCAAGGCGGCCACCCGGCTGGCCACCGAGGACGGTCCGATCACCATCGACCGAGCCGACCTCACGACGTACGTCGGGCGGCCGCGGTTCACTCCGGAGGCGCACGAGCGCACCTCGGTGCCCGGCGTGGCCACCGGCCTCGCGGTCACCGGCCTCGGCGGCGACGTGCTGTTCATCGAGGCCGCCAGCTCACCCGGCGAGCGCGGGCTGACCCTCACCGGCCAGCTCGGCGACGTGATGAAGGAGTCCGCGCAGATCGCGCTGTCGTTCGTGCGGGCGCACGCCGAGCAGCTGGGCGTCGACCCCGCGGTGCTCGACCGGCACATCCACGTGCACGTGCCGGCCGGGGCGGTGCCCAAGGACGGCCCGTCCGCCGGCGTGACGATGGTGACGGCGCTGGTCTCGCTCGCCACCGGGCGCCCGGTCCGGGGCGAGGTCGGGATGACCGGCGAGGTCACGCTCAACGGGCGGGTGCTGCCGATCGGCGGCGCGAAGCAGAAGCTGCTCGCCGCCCAGCGCGCCGGGCTGACCGACGTGTTCCTGCCCGCGCGCAACGAGCCGGACCTCGACGAGGTCCCGGCCGACGTGCTCGAGGCGGTCACGGTGCACCTGGTCGGCGACGTCCTCGACGTGCTGGCCGGGGCGCTCGAGCCGGCCGAGGCCGTCGAGCGGGCCGCCTGAGGTCACTTGCTGACGGGTCGGCGCTCGGGTCCGTCACGAGCGCCGGCCCGGCACGCCGCGGCCGGGGCACAGGGTCCTTTACCACCG
>Ga0210040_10008951_pt1 | contig 11739 bp, 6 predicted proteins | sample CryGeyCG12114_NA_FD_185462 | JGI IMG/M metagenome (GOLD analysis project Ga0210040, IMG submission 185462) | Groundwater microbial communities from aquifer - Crystal Geyser CG19_WC_8/21/14_NA (SPAdes) (version 2) | ecosystem: Environmental > Aquatic > Deep subsurface > Groundwater | place: USA... | reverse complement strand
ATTTTTCGGGTTTTGACATTCAGAATCGTTTTCTGCGCTATTTAAAACATGAAAAATCATGTTTGCATCGATTTTCTACTGAATGTCATTTCTACACAAGTAATAACCGAATCGGATTAAAATCGTATTTTTCGGGTTTTGACATTCAGAATCGTTTTCTGCGCTATTTAAAACCTATAAAATCATGTTTGCATCGATTTTCTACTGAATGTCATTTTATTGTTCTCTGACCTTCAATGACCTGTAGCGGGTGATTGAAACCGAATTTGGGAAATCTGATTGCAGATTCGGATTCAGCACAAAAAAATAAACATTTGACGAATTTTTGAAAAAATTTCATCTGAATGTCATCTTTCTGTGTTACCGGTGCGGGGTCCTTTTTGCATGAGCATGATTTTAGTCAGCTTTGCTATTTACCTAGAGTCATTAAACAACTAATGATATCCAATGAAACGACTATATATTCAATTGTAGCAACTAAAGAAAAAGCTTCCAATATTTGCATTACACCCAATTGAGAAGATAGGTAGTACTACCCACATAAAATTTACAAACAACAAACACTGATTGACTATTGTCCAACTTATAGCCTTTCCAATTTAATTAATTTAACGGACTCATTCTAAATTCAAACATTAATATTGACTACATTAAAACCCCATTGACAGCGTTCCTTCACCTTCCACAGGGGATGCTCACTAAATGTACGTGGTGACTTCCATATGACTTAATTAGCATGAACCAAATAAAAACATTGAACTGCATGTTTAATTGCGAATAATACGTGTAATTATTCCCGCATGAACTAAACAACCCTACACACACACAGCAAATTACACAACTCGCTCCTAATTGCAACAAGGTAGCACCTGGCTTGTCATAAAAACATGGGTGCCAAAAAATACAAAAGTCATCGTCTCCTTCGGATTCTATCCTACGGTTGAAAGCGTATGATATTTAAGCACTTTTTAGCACAGTGAGTGCAAACTCCTTTTTATTACCTAGTACTGTGCAAGCAGTCGAATAGGTTTATAATAATAAAAGCGCTTTAAAAAAAGCCACATTCTACCAACTCAAACTATAACTAATATTTTGAATGTATTCCTCTGTCACACCAGTGTTCTAATTTGATAACTAACTACTTCTTTCTACTTACCAGTTGTGGTCATTATGGCTAAAAGTTCTCCACCATGGAGGTCGAATGAAATCCCATCAAGAAGTCTCGTTTTGCCCCCTTTCTTAACTTCATAGCTCAAACCACGGACCTAAATGGTGAAAAGCATAATGTACAAGTGAAGTGAGTAAGTAAGCCCATTCATATGCAATAAATGTGAGTATTTGATATCTGACACAATCTGTAGATTAAATGCCATGGCCAGACCACAAATAAAACACCTAAACAATAAGTCTAAATAATGATACAAAAGTATTCGCATTACTTCTTATAATGTTATAGTTCTCGTTTAGTCAAAAAAATCAAATGGAGCCCGAGCCTTAGGACTGACTAACTAAAACCAACGGGGCATTTCGTAATACCTTGTACTAACTAACAAACTCTAAAAAATATCGAACCAATCATTTACCAAATGCATGTTACATAGCATCACTATAGAGAGTGCCCAACAGGGAGCTAAAAAAAATTGTATATTTATTCAATGACTCACTCATTCTCGAGTTAACATCCCGTTACAAATGACAATGGTGCCAAAGCCAATACTATGCATAAATATTCAACTCCCAATCTATGTACTGTAAACGGAAAATGAACTGAGAAATGGAAAAGAGAATGAATCATTTCCGCATCAACAGGTATTCCTATATAGCTATTTGTTACCTTCATTACTGTGACCTAACCTTGTACTTTATATATTGAACATTTTCTACTTCAGATAAATTGACCGGTAAATTGTATTCCTCAACTCACATCATATTAAATTAAACACATTGCTTGGTATACCAAAGTACCAATCCTAATCTCACAGCAAGCAACGTATTATGTAACAAGACAATGCTTGCAAATTTGTCATTTTGTATTGTACTATTTTCGTAACCTTTTGATTAAGTGCAATTCGCCATTCTAATTTACTACAGATTCTTTTCATATGATATCCCTTCCATTGTTTCCACTAATCTTTGGTGGGGCACCCATTGTGCGAAAAACAATGGGAGTTTATTTTTCTCTTCTCAAGTCATTTAAGTAATTATAGTTTCTATGTAAGTTTAAATGTGATGGATAAATCATCAAGTAAGTATTTTTACCTGGAGATGAGGGTACTCAAAGTTTGTTTGCGAGTCATCCTCAATGTGACCAACACCATCCCCTTGGGATGCCGAGTAGAAGGCATGGCCATTCATCCCTTTAACATGTCCAGGCCTCGAATTTCGTGATACGAGGGATATCTGTTAAGTCAAGAATTCAAAATGTCGACCCCAGCTAATAAATTACATAATACTTTTCGCTAAGTCATAAAAATTGACATTAAAGGCTAAAGCAGTGATATCGGAAGAATATACAGCAGAAAAAAACCACTATAAAATGCGAACGTAATTCAAGTCTTTTAATATTGGTATAAGTCAAACCCCATAATTTGTATTCTATAAAAATTTACTACAGATAAGATTTGTTCACAAAACCATCTGTAGCATGTAAACATTAAACTTTCACATAAGAGTTTTTCGCCCCCATAATTTTTCAGCAGGGGTTATGTGATCACTACAGCCATTGCACAGCTTAACAACTGCCACTTAAAACTGAGAGCACAGATTTATGTAACGGTTTTTGCTTTCAAATGAGTACACGTAATCGTGTGATACTACATAAAAAGACATTACAACAGTATTTGCTTCTCAGGGAGATTGAAATATTAAACACAACGAGCACAATACAAATCTTAGACCAAATTGTGTACAGTCAATCATCATCCCCATTGTGAGCACTCATGGCTACAAGTAATCTATATAGGGAACGAGTGATCCTTGAGAGAAAAACTCTAATAATAACACAAAACTTTTTTTTCTCACTCACTATACTAACAAACTAACTTATTAGCAGAAAAAATCTATTCACCAAGTTAAGCACGACTAATTCCTGACAATCAAGTCACTATTTACTTGTGCTCCCATTATATCGTGCGTGACCCAAACCTACTGGCCAATTGTACAAACAAACATCGCTGACAAGATTGTACAAATCGGCAATTTATAGACCGAATAATAATTAACTTTTAGCGAAACAAATGAACAAAGAATACAAACTTGACTATAGAATACACAAACACACATAAGAAAGGAACAAAAAATTCAGTTACCTGTGAACCAGACTTGGACATTGGACGATCATGTAATAGATTAGACTCACTGTTGGCACTTCTTAGTCTCCTTTCCTTGACATTAGCGGATGTGAACCTATTGGGAATCATTCCGTCCCTGAGATCAGTCTCTGATCTGGCTCTTGAAACTCGATCCGGCAACGTTCGACTACTACTAGTATGATGATGATGGTTGCTTTCATTGTTGCTGTGATGATGATGGGAGACTTGATTACGTTGCTGATGAAACCGGCTTTTTGAGCCCATGGGATGGCCAATGCCAGCTATGTTATTATTTTTGTGATTCATGGGACTGTGATTTCTTTCATCTGTCGAGTCGTAACCACTGGACGCATCTTTGAAGCCACTAGCTATTCGATGTGGATGCTGATGAGTGGGCCCACCACCATTTCCCGTGGGTGGGAAAACTCGAGGAAGTCCAAACTTCAAGTACGCATACATATTGGAGCCCAACTCGGACCTTGGAGCCAGTCTTGGATGACGGAGGATGGACTGTACAGTTTGTTCCCGCAACTGAAAGTTCCCATATGGAAGGGGAGAACGCTCATCACTTCCTAGTGCCGAGTCTGTAAAGTCGGAGTTCAGGTTTTGTCTGTAGATTGACCAAGCGTGGAGATCCTCTGTGGCAGTCATTCCACTAGGTCCCATGCCGATCCCTATTTCTTCTCGGCTTCGACGACCTCCTCTGAAGTTTTTCGCCGAACCGGGACTTTGCTGATCCGGCATGGTGTACCGACGATCAGATGGAGCCATTTCCCACATCTCTTGCATCTTCCTTTCCTATCAATAGGAATGTTACTTCTACCCTGTGGGAGACCAACAATTTTCTTACTAAGGTTCATAATTTTCATTGGCAACTAACTAACTGACTAACTAACTGTAGACCAATATGAGGCAGCCTGATAACGTGAACCTATTGTTGTCACATGAATCTGTGCATGGCCAGCAGATTAGTTCATACCTCTTTTGTTTTCATATGCAATAGGGCGAAAAAAACTAGGCCATATCACAAGAGTGGTATTAAAATTTGTGATCTATTTAGAACTGAAGGTCAATGAAGAGGATTTATTTCAAAAGTCAACACCTACTCACTATTAACAAGGGATTCGTGTAATAACGGTGTGAACATTTCGCTAGAACGAAATTGTGTAATTCACGATTTACGGTAGCTTACACTCATACATGGAATCATATTTGACTTGACTGCTTGAATTGTATGTGAAACGCCATTAGCCGATGCACAAAAGTAGGAGCAGACAGATGTTAATAATAATGCATGTTCATTGTTCATTGCCTTAACCCAGCATAGAATAAAGTCGCATACACATGCGATCAATGCTCTCTACTTTTAGTTAGTCAGTCCCATTTGAGTGATGCTTTTTTTTCACTCCTATGCTTTCAACATGAGATTGTTCTGTCAATCAGCTTTGTATGTAGTTAAAGATTTTATCATTGTGTTCCAATGGCGATAAAAGAGGTCTGAAATTTCGCAATTCAATAGTTCCTCTGATGACCACTGTATTGGTATCAAGGATAGAAATTGAAAGTTGAAATGTTTATAGTCAATGGTTTGTTATAGATGATAAAAATGAAGGCGTGTCCGTATAAGCGCCATGCTAGTTTCTTGAGCTCAATGATTATTTTAATTGGATCAATCTAAGTTACAAGCACATGTAATGCATAGACTGCTGTGAGTTGACTTTTTTCAAGGTAAAAACATTGGATTGGGTATTGGAATTTTTTAGTTTCAATCGGGTTTGGAAAGTATACCCTAAATCACTTGCCTGAGAAAAAAGGGCGAAGTACGAATAACATGCGTAGTTACTTACTGCATTTGAGAAAGATAGCTATCTTAAACACACTGCTTTCAGTAATTCAGAATCATGGAACCAAAACGAACAAATGCATTAAGGAAACCTCAACGAGCTCATGTCAACTACAATAGAGACTGTATTCTTTCCTAAGATATTATTTCTCTCAACACTCTCTGTGATATATTTGCTTTTTCATGGATTCCGTGCCGCCTTAGGATTTACCTTATCAAATCTTTTCTGACAAATTGCAGCAATGAAATCAAAACTTACCTTTTGCAAACACTCTACTTCAAGAGCCAACTCTATATAACTATATCACACCATTTTTGACACTCATAGTTTTTCCTTACACTTTGTTATTTCCTTCCGTTTTAAAAACAATCTTACATAACATCAAGATCACTGCGCTATTATGTTCACAGTCAATTTTTTCTATTGTTCAAGCAAGTTCAAAAGACAAAAATTTTCCCATCCACTGAATTTTGTTTCAAAAGTTTCCAACATGATTTTTTTATGACGCACACAACGAAATTGAACAGTCACAAACCAAAAACTCGTTCCAAAATATCCAACCAAATGCACACCAGCAACAATCTACAATTTTGCCCATGAAAAAATATGCGCACTCTCTCACAAAGTTGCATACACTGCCACTATTTTCAGCTGAGGTGAATAGCATTTAATTCCTCATCTTCTGTCTGATGATCATATGGGGAAAGCTTGCACTAAGCTTGGACACAATTCACAATGCCACTATACTAACTAACTATATACATGATGAACCACACATCTCCATGTGTTCCTAATGGCAGTTAGTCACTCTAATGAAATCCTAGTTCCAATCCAGCTATAACTAACTAACTAAATATTCCCTACTACTTTTAGTATTCTGGACGCACCCGTATTCTCCCATCTTATAACAAAATGGACTGCCTACAGGCTGAAGATGACTCCACACATCCACTGTGGTATGCAAATTTAATGTATACACCAAAATAATGATGATGAGAGCGTGAATTGTAATGAATAAGACTCTATCCCGTCTGAAGGAGCGGTTCAAAATTCATTCCTGACTGCAAAACTCACCTCACAGCATGATTACTTCGTTCAGAGTAGAAAACAGGTAGAGAAAATGTATATCACCACACCACATTCACACAAGTAATATGTATATATAGTTAGTTAATTTCAAGAAGCGTATTCAACTTTTAATCCAGCAATCTTGTACACATACTGAAACCAACTCAGGGTATATTCACTTGTTGCCGTTGTATTGTTGTTATAACATAGATACGTAGAAAACCGTCAGATAAAAACTGTGCCTCCAAAATGGAGAACGCGCACTTTCCTGTACTCACATCACACATATGAGAGCAAATATATATATATCTGTATACGTGCTTGAGAATAGTTTAATGACGAAAATGATCTTTCTACAATGGAATGGAACAGAATTGAAAGAATGTGCCTAAGGCTGAATGCAATACCCACCTGTAAGTTAGTAGTTAGTTAGTTAGTAGCTGAACGTTTCTACCGTCTTGCCTTATTTCGTTTTAAAAAGTCAGACGATACTGAATGCACACCAATGGACTGAAAGTTGTTGCAAACTCAACACACAGATTTATCAGTCAAGTCAGTGCTTATTGGGATCGTGTATAGTATGTTAGGGATAAAAAATTTACTCCAGAAGGGATTTGTAGGTTTTTCAACCAACTAACTGAAGTTTAATTCTTGGGTATTCAGTTTTAGTCGGCGTACCTATAGTTAAGGAATACCTGTGTGATTATTAACATATACACGCCAACAGAATTCCTGTACAGGTGGGTAAAATGTAGTAGTGACCGTCTGCATACCTTTGACAGGTAAACCTGGTAGTGGATAGAAAGTCACCCTCCCATATTATGTTTCCGTAGTTAGTTAGTTAGTTGGCTTTTGGGAAAAGGAAATCCTTTGGCACATACCTATTCACTTGTTGAATCTAAAAGGGGATCTGTGTTTTGTCACAAGTTGTAGTCGCTCTGTTGGGATTAAATTACTTGCGTTGGCATGAAATGAAAGAGTGGATTTTTTAGACAGAGTGGGCTTGTAGTGCTAGTTAGTGCGTTTTAGTTACTAACTAACCACAGTAGGGCCTAGGGTTATTCACATTTTCGACTGTATCACCGGTGCTGAAAAATTCTTTTGTTATTTTGGTCCGCTACTTACAACCACCAACTAATGCAAGGTAGGTACTGTCACTGTCTGTAATGATTCGGTTGTACATTTTTAAATTGTGATTGTAAAACCAATGTGGAGTAGGGTTTAGTATTTTCATGTTGTGTAATCTTTGTGCAAACTTAAAGTTAGAATATGCAGTGTTAGTCTAATAGTGTTCATTTAGAGTGAATCAGGATTAAGTAGGAAGATTTAGTAATAGGAGTGATTTTTTGAAAATTTATCGAAAAAGATTCTAAATCCAAACTATTGGTTTCGCTAGCAAAACAAAGGAAAAGAAACGAAGTTAAGGTATGTAATGCTTTTATAAACAATCAATATAATAATGTTTTCATGTGTCAAAGTGAAAACATAAATAGTATTGAATCGAAACAACAAATAAAATGATAAAGTTAACAAAATGTTAATGTACATACTAGTCAGTTATCGACATTCTCATAACGGGAACAAAGATTGGAAATCCTTGTTAATAATATTGCTATACATTTATTACAATCTTGAACTTTCACTTGTCATCACATTTGTTACGGTTCGAAAATTACGAATATTGATAATATGACAGCCTTATTGCAAAGACGTCAACTCAACTTTTCATCCGTCTGATATTTTATTTGGGCTTCTTTTCTCCCCTATTGATTGAATCGAGACAAGATAATAAATATTGTTTCATGTAGACATACTTTAGCTGGTACTTACATAGCACTTACTAGTTTCTGAAATCACGACATTCAACTGGCACCTTTTGTTCCCATAAGTAGCTTATCTTTTCAATCTGTCTGTGCTCTCCAATTTACTCCTCAGCTTTCAGACAGTATGTGTCAATCTGCCCCATTGTTTCTGTTCTTTACTCTTAATATAGTTGGTTTCTCTTATTCCTTTCTGCCAGCACTAATGGAAATATTTTTCACTGAATTCAGGAATTATTGTCAACATTAAACTGGCCTAAACATGTCAACAGTAATGGGTCCTAGCGATTACGTGCTAGAGATTACCAATCTTTACTACAGCGGACCTGTAAGAATGAATGCACACAATTTTTCAGTTTTTGCTTGTTTGCTAAATTGCATTAGTAATGGCTATAAATGTCTCTTTAGGTTGAGCCACAAACATGGCTAAAACAAGTGACAGGAACGACAAGGAGTGGCATGATTTTACGAGATGTATCAATGGAAGTGGGCTCATCCAATATGATGGCCATCTTAGGATCTAAAGGTTATACATTTTGGGATAACATTTGTTCTTGCTTGTTCGTTAGCTAGCTTCACTATTGACGGCGATTCTTTTCTCAAGACAGACTATTGTGTATTAATGATGATTACACAATAACACAATGTATTAATCATAAATAATATAGGTAGTGGGAAGAAGGCTTTGCTTGACGTGATTGCATGCAGAGCGACCGGGCCCAAGAAAGGATATGTTCTGCTCAATGGAGTGACAATCAATCGTCGCCTCTTTCAAGTAATGATAAGTCTATTCGTCAAAGTTTTACCTGTCATTAATTAAGCATATTGATAGTAATGCTAATTAATGTTGTCCTGCAGGCTGTGGGAACGTACATTACTGGCTTTTCTGACCAATATTTGATTCCTGGGCTCTCCGTGTACCAAACTCTAAACTATGAGGCTTGTCTTGCTCTGAAAGTCCCATCTTCAGTTCGGAAAATCAGAGTGAGACAAATTCTGTCTGACGTAGCGTTGACGCAGGTTGCTAGTGCTAATGTGGATAATTTGACTGCATCTGAGAAACGGAGGTTGGCAATTGGCATTCACTTAATTAAAGATCCAGGTAAGCAGTAGGTTTTTGAATAAAAAATCGAATTTTTTGTGGAACTTATTGAATGGTGTTTGGTATTAGTTCTAGTATTGGCTGATGAACCAGCATGGGGATTAGATCCATTAAATACATACTTCATAATCTCCATCTTATCCAACTACGCGAAAAAATATGGACGTATTGTTATTCTCACAATGGAGAAACCACGGTCTGATATTTTTCCATTTTTGGACAGGTTTGTGATTTTACTGACTTATTATTGGTGAGTGGAAATATAGGAGGATGCTGAAAAATTCTTGTGTATACAATTTTTGGATTATATAGGGTGACATACCTTTGTCTTGGGGACGTAGTTTTTTCAGGGAATACAAGAAATATGCTCGACTATTTCCGTAGCATTGGATTTCCTTGTCCAGAGGTAAATGAAAATCAAAGATGTTCTTCTGAATAGCTAGGTGAAAGTGGTTTGAGAATCAAAATGATTATATTTTCCCAGATTGAAAACGCCCTGATCTACTACCTATGCTTGGCGACAGTGGATCGAAGATCTCATGAAAAATTTATAGAATCAAGCAATCAAATTGGTCTTCTTGTTGATAAGTTCAAATTGGAAGGAAGCTCAATTCGAAAGGAAACATTTAGTCCTGTGGACGGAAGGCAATCTGTGACCCCATTGAATGCATTAGGAAAACCATCCTTGTTTTCCAAAATGGGCGCTTTAATACTGTACGCCATCACAATATTTGTAAAATTTTATTCACCGCTATTTCACTACCGCTTTATATTTTTGATGAATCTGATTTATGTAAAACATGTATTGCATTCTAACTTTCAGACGTAACTATGCAAGTACATTCATGTTCAACTTAAAAGGACTTCACAATATGTTTTTCCATCTGCTGTTTCTACCCCTACTGTTCTTTATTATGTGGATCTTCTATTTTGGCATGAAGGTAAAATTTTACGGCTACAACAAACTAGTAATTTATGAATAGCAATTATATAATATTGCATTTTTGCTGTAATAGGAATCCAAGCAGTCTATATTTGTCACGCTCAATGGACTGGTACTGAATGCACTTGTTGTCACATATGCAGCTGCCATTTGGTCTACAGTTATGACATGTATGAATGATGAGAACAACCCATTTGTTTTAACTGTATTCATTTCACGCTAAATGAGCTCCATTAATTGTTGTTGTCCTTTGTTTTGATTAGTTGATCCGTTTAGAAAGAGGTATTACCAAGAAAATAGGGATGGCTATTACTCCGGACCAGTATTTTTGCTATCTCATAGTATATCATGTATCCCGTTTACGATCATCAGCTGTCTAATTGGCTCTAGAATACTTTTTGAGTGAGATTATTTCTATGCACTTTCTAATTCATTTTTATTTGTTTTTGCCGTGATGTAAAAGGGATCAAATATTATCTTCAGGTGCACTGGACTCACAGATATTACAGACTGGCTACTTTTGTATTGCATAATCCTCTCTTGTTACTGGTTTGCGCAACAACAGACGTACGGAATTCTTCTGATCATAAAAAACCGAATTTTATCCACTGCCACAATTTTCGCTATTCAAGCAATCGCTGTCACATTAGCAAGTGGAACTGTCCGTTCCTTTCGGGGGCTCCCTGATTGGCTGTATTATATTACCTATGTTGCACAGCCGCGCTACGCTGGCGCATTTTTAAATGAAAAACTGTTCTTACAGTCTCAGTATATGAACCAAGTGGAGTCCACTTTTGGATCAACATGTACTCAGAATGATTTTAACAAGGGTTGCAGGTACTTAAATGGGACTCATTATCTTCATGACCGATATTACCATAAGTCAGCTGCAACGGGAACGGAAGACTTGGATTTGTATTTGAATTTTGGAGTGTGCTTTGCGTTCCCAGTGTTCAGTTTTATCATAAATAGCATGCTTTATGCAATTCCATTGCCAATTTTAATCAAACAAAAGTTTCGTGATTGAATTTTATATTGTATTGATCAACGCAATTTTAATGCAATATAGACTTAAGTTTTAACTTGTACGTTCTAATGTGATGAGAGAGATACACATTTTCGAGTTCAAGCAATGACTCGGTAAAAGAGTTCCATGTTTTAAAGATTGACAGAGGATTTTTTAAACACTTTTATTCAAAACGAATGAAGAAAGAAAAGTATGAAAATAAGAACTAGATTAGTCTAGTTTTCAATAAATTATTTTTAAGAAAGAATCCTGATTTTTTTATTTGTTATCGCATTCCCTATGGCCTGTTGCATTGGCTTTATATCATGTACTGAAATATGAAATTGCATGATTTTTACTTTCCCGGTTATGATTAAATGCACCCATTGCAAGTTAAGCAGGAATGAACAATTTTTAGGTGATCCATATTGTGTAGTATGTTGCATTTTGCATTGTAACCACTATTGTGGAATCTTTTTAAGACGCAGAAACGAGATACATAGCACCCACCCATCCCAATGACCAATCTACGCTGGATTTCATAGAAAATAGGTATCAGTCAGAAGCTAACACTAACTCAGTAAGACTACGTCACGTTTACAATCCATTGTAAATTTAAATTTACCGGAATCGGCCAAATCGCCA
>Ga0210040_10008950_pt1 | contig 11740 bp, 8 predicted proteins | sample CryGeyCG12114_NA_FD_185462 | JGI IMG/M metagenome (GOLD analysis project Ga0210040, IMG submission 185462) | Groundwater microbial communities from aquifer - Crystal Geyser CG19_WC_8/21/14_NA (SPAdes) (version 2) | ecosystem: Environmental > Aquatic > Deep subsurface > Groundwater | place: USA... | reverse complement strand
CTTTTATTAGGGTTGGATTATTGAACTCAACACATTGAAAAATTTCCTCTGTTTATTTCAAATCTTTCGGACAAAATATATCACCCTGCTGTTCAATCTACCCACTCAGTAGCCGCCTACGGGAATAAAATAAGCAACTGTGACCAGCGCGTTACCAAACTCTTGTCTCTGATTTCACCACATGAAAGAACGGACTATAAATTTCGTTGATTCGAATCATCTCTGACTAACTAACTAACTAACTAACTCACTAACCAACTAACAAGGAGACTTTCTGTGTAACTGACATGATTTCATTAAAAGGATAAATGGAGAATGATGCTTTTGATTTGGCATAAGAGGCATATGACAGGTTCTTGGAAACTTTCCTCATTTTAACAACTTTCCCATACCAAACATGATCACTCCCTATATAGGCACTCGTAACTTACTTGGTTGGATCAAGTGCCTTCCATTCCATCCCGAACTCTAAATTATTTGAATACCCGGGTAAGACATGGCTCCTTATTCCTACACCAGTTTATTAAAGCTGACAATACCAGAAGATGCCAATGTCAATCATTTGACAAAGGGTTTATCCCACTCCTTATTAAATTGCACTACGTGTGCACATTATACGTACATTTCATCACTAAATGCTATAGATTTCAGGCCTTGGAAACTGTACAGATTAATGGGGATTTCGTATAAAGTTTAATCCAATTCAAGCATTGTGCAAATATTGGTTGTGTAATTATGAAATAATTATAAGTGAATAGATTAGAGTTTTTTTTAGCAACTATTTTGATGTTTGCGATTTTCGAATCTGCTCGCAAGACAAATTAGATCACCTGAGTACAACCAGACGTGTTGAAAATATACACGACCAAATATCTACACAGTATTTCCACAAAGTTCTCTATGCATGTATCATAGTCAATAAGCATAGAAAATGCTATCATTTGCATGTGTCTGCTCAAGCATCCAGTCGAAAGTAATAAATCCCAACTGCTTTTAAACCCGATAACAAAAGCGGGTGAATAAACCTGGCCATACGATTCCACACCTTACATAGTTCAGTTAGTTAGAAATACAATTGTATCCCCTCGTTTGGATATAAGCTATTTTAACATTCGAAGCAGAAAATTTCGTAACAACAGACAATTCAATAATGCATGCATGGACAAATAGTAGATTCTGTTAGATTTTACAAAATTAAAAAAAACCTTGAAAAAATATAAACATGCTTTAATAGTGCATTTTTTTCCTTCGTTTTTAAAACAATATTTCACTTTTCATTAAAACCCTACAAGGCATCAAAACGCCTCCATTGTAAACAATCATCGGATGCCAATATTTTACTCTCTGTTTTATATCACATGTCACTGGAGCCAACTAACGAAATTAAAATTACTAGCACCAATAAAACTCACCTGTGCTGCTGCTTTCACCACAAACTCATCCAATTACATAACAAGAATCCATGTATTTCCCATACACATCCCAATTATCATAAAATTTTAGAGCCTCAAACTCACTAACTAACTAATTTGAGTGGCCGTCAAATATGCACCATATAACACAGCATATGGCGCATTAAAAGTCGGCAGGCCGTCATAAAATCCCGTATGACATGACTAATGAATTCGGATCCAACGATCCAACATTTCTCATCACACAGTGACATCCTGTACATGCATAATAATTTCAGTCAGTCAGTCACAAGATAGTACTCACTTCAAATGAGTCGTCATTGAAAACTCATTTGGGTGCATCTTATGCCAAAAAGAGGGGAAAACTTTCTCATTCCCATTAAATAATGGGTTAGATGAGTTTTTGACTGGAGTTGTGGACAAATGAAACTTTCCCCCCTGCCCGAATCAATACTTTAGAATGAAAACTGAAATCATCAGCGGAAACAAGCTAGACACACGGCACACACAATTCCCACTTCTTGAGAATTTTCACATTTATAATACAAACTAGTGCAACAGCCTCCGAATTTTGACCACATCAAAGTCAGGCAGGATGTATGCATAAGAACATTACTAAACTATACATACAAACCATCCCAAAAATCCACAGCTTTAAATCCATGCACAAGATTTGTTCAAATTTCGTTAGCTAAGAACAGAATTCTGATGCATTTTCAACACGGATGGTGAGTTTCTTTGAATTGGCTTGAACAAAAAGACGATGATCATCACCGTTCCAGTTGCCCTACTCTATACACACTTTTACATACTGGGTAAGTGCATAACATTTTGTTATGTCTAAAAGTTGAGCACAACGTGATGAAGCAGTAGCTTTGAACTCATTGTGGTTTCCCTTAGCATCCATCCTGCGTGAAATGACTCAGGCAATCTATTCACATTACCCTTTTGTTTAGCGCTACTGGAACCAACCTTCAACTCTACACAAGTTAGAGGGAAGAAAAAAGGAGACTCATATAATTGGCAATGGATAGAAAACAAAAATATTATTGATTCGGGAATTTATGGGAGCCAAGTAAGTAAATGAGCGGTTGTAGTCTGTTCCCGAAATATGACTGCAGGACACAGATTTTTAATTTCATGTTCAACCAAAGCGGATATGGGCTAGAAATGAAATTAATAATAGGAGAGAGAGCCACGGGTTAAAAGGGGATTCAAAACAGAGAGAGAGAGAGATTGAAATAAACAAGGAAGACGGGAATGCCCTATGGTCAAACATGCTCATGAAAAGTGGCTGCATTCCTGGGAATCACCGCGAAATTGAAAATCTGCCTGGAATGTCTTTCTGTCTACCTAGCTCTAGCTTTTCGGGTTTTAATCAATACACAGCTGAGCTATGTTCCTAATTTGTTTTTGACTTGGTCCTGACGGATAGCCGCTACTTTTATATAAGGGTAGGGTGAGGTCGGATTTCAGATTTTGGGTGACCGATTCAGACTTCAAGTTATTCATTTTGTGTAAATTAGTGATATTAGAATGTGGAGCTGCTTATAAGTTTATGATTTTGCTTGAACAGAGTAATTTTCAACGCTGAATAAATAGTAACGCTTAAAAAAAGTTTCCTCACAATTTTAAACAATTAAATTCTTTTAAAAACGGTAGAAAACCGACCTGAACTGCTGAGTTTATTTGTTTAAGATAAATATTTTGACATCATTTTTTTACTCCCTTAATTGCAGAACTGGATTTAATTATCTAACAAATTGTAAACTACATACCTACAAGGTTAGAGCCCGGCCTCAAATTTGAACTCCCATTCATAACGCTGGGGAAAAAGGAATGCCTTTACTGGAGGAATTCTTTTCTCCATAAGTGAATGGCAGATGAAAAGAGAAATGTAAAGAATGCTTCCCTGAATCCATCCAATAAACACAAACAGCAAATATTATCCTTATTATATACAGAATACACAGACCATACGCACATTCAGTGTTTGTGTACTCCGTCAAAAATAGAAGCCAATTATTATCATAGAGAGCTGCAAAAAATGCTCTACACTCGCCTTGGGTACTAATATTATTGGCAATAAAAAGACACAGTGTTGGCAAAATTGGCGATTTGGGAAACAAATAGGACGGCTCAAGGTGGAATCATAGAATCACTTGGAATAATTTTTCTCAGCCAAACTAAAAAGGCACTTTGTAGTACAGAAAAAGCTAGTGGAACTTACTACGCGGAAGAGAAATGTGTAAGAATGACCTTTCTCAGCTCCTGTCAACTTAAAAAGATGGAGAAAAAGCTTTTTACTCGATGGACTCTACATTCCTGCGCTCGAACTAACTGCATAGAACACTACTACTGATGGCTCGAGTGAGTGACATCAATTTATCGCACCTCTATACATTCTACCAGTCCTCTAACTAACTAACTAACTAACTAAAAGTCCAGTGTGAGTTCCATTAGTTTTCTGTCCAAAAAATGTAACTTACTTGTATAATACTGATTGCTTCAAACTGGTCACCAGTCAGATTCAAAGCCTCATCATACTAAACAGTAATACAGAAAATTTTAAAGCCAGTGAGTGAGCACAATGTGGGGATTTACAATGAAATTTTTCGTACTTTTAGTACCTGATAGATAAAATTTTCGAATGTTTCAGATTACCATACAGTTTTTATACACTTTCTTTTCTGTGAATTTCAATTTTGGAAGATAGTACACAAACTGTAGACAAGTACAATGCATAAGAAAATATTCGAGAGATTCATCACAGCCAAAAACTGCTCCATGCCCCAATTTTTCAACAATGAAAGCTCTCATGGAACTATCCCCGAAAATATAAAGGCCTGCTGAACAAGTATACAGTGGAGAGAGAGTGGAAGACCGGATGAGTTTAGATTCGCAATGGGACCATTGCACACAAGTATCAGACAAATTGCCACTTAAGTAAAAAATGGTTTCTTTTCATCCCATAGACTGCTCCTTCCTACCTAATCCCATTTCCACGCATACAAATAGTCATCCACAACTGCCTCACATAATATTATCTCTTCCTAAAACAAAGTACGTGGAACATATTCACATTTTCGTTATGTCCACTCTGCTTGGATTCGTAATGCGGGAACTCTCCGCATAATAAAAACTTGGGAATCAGTCCCCTTGAATCTAATAATGACTTTTATTGCAGTAAGTTACCATAGAATCGTCCAACTAACTTGTCAGGCTAGATTGTAAAAGTTGGTTGCTCATGTTTTACAGAGAAAACAAAAGTAGTGATACAATTTTGGCAATCTGTCCCGAAACAAGTAGTATTATGACACACGCAAGATTTATTTCCCTATGTGTAGCTCTTTATTTGAGCATCAGGGGAGTTTCGCCATAACTACGTATATAGAAAGTAAGTAAGTACCTTTGAGTTTCAGTTGAGTTAGAAACTCATGTGAAAATGTGGATCCCATAATAATCATAAGCTTATCTATAGTCTGTGGATGCCCAGAGCCCATGGTTTTTGGAAATGGGTGCTCAAATACAAATGTTAACAGTAGCCGCACAGTATCAAGGGAAAATATATTTCTACATCATCTTTTCCTCTCATAGTGCAGTGTGTATGAACTCTAGTGTTTCTCACGGACTGTTTTTCCACTAAATCGCATCCGTCAGAGCAATAGTAAACTTTAGGATTAATTTTTCTGGCAAAATCATCAAAAAATTAAGTTTTTTGGATCATTAAGTAATATTTATTTTGCGATTCGGTCAGCATTTCAAAGCCAAATTTGTGCTACAAAACAAACACTAAAATATAGTAGTTTGGAAGAGAAGCAAGTGCAAAAGTGAGTCTTGTTTTCCACTAGTTGTAGTAGCAGATCCCTATATACTAATTATTATTAGAGCTAGAAACCACATGAATTTATGGGACCCAACTTTGTTGGCTAATGAACGCTGTGAGTAAAATAATGTATCCATTTGGTTTCCCAGTCTAACTAATGTTCACTAAATGAGCTCAGTAGCCAGCCCTATAAAATATTATAACTATGAGCCACCATTTTTTGGGAAACGGGGATATGTGTACAAGATAGCGGGATGATGGATAGATACAAATGTGTTTTCCTGTGTGCGAGAAAAGCAACTTTCTTTTCATGTCTGAATCATCATGCCACGTAACACAATTAATGGGAACAAGACAAACAAGATTAGAACGTAAAAGAGTTTTCTTACTAACATATGAAAGTTTGTCAGCACAAAACTATCGGGTATGAGAGAACGGAAAATTATAAATTTTGTCCTTCTTTTACACATGAGAAAAAAATGTGACCAAAATGTATTTCACACCGTCAGTCAGTCAGTAAAAAAATGCTTGTCTAGATTTTGCATTAGCACACAGTAATGGCAGTGAATTCAGTGCAATTTTAAACTGTAGAAAAGCTTTTGTAGTGTGATATATTCAATGTTATGTAATAGTAATGTAGATGATAGAATTTATTACAATTTTCACGGTGGATAAACTGGAAATTAAATGACAGGTATGAAACCATGTGAAGCAGAGAATGGATGATGAAACTTTCTCATCCCTCATTTTCTAGGTTAAGTAAAGTAACTAACTAGTTAGTTGTCTCTGTCAACTTTCAAGCGTCATGCTATTTAATGTATGATGATGATGAAATGGTGACCAGGTAAACTTTAGTTTCCCAATAGTTGGTTAGTTACCTGTGAAATTAATGCTAGTGTGACCCATATAGAGAAATGTTGGCACTTACCCAAAGCAAATCCGTTTTTGGTCCATTGTACCCGGCCTGCCCGATTTTCCACTTCACACGCAAGGATGGCAGTGTCTCCTAACTTCACTTCTGAATTCGAGGGTACCACCCGAAATGCTTGCTGTTGGCCCCAAACTCCTGTAATCGAAAAAAAATCTCATATTTAGCCAACAATATTCACCAGTACTCTTAAAAACAATCTATTCTCACACACAGCTAATTTTCACAAACCATGGAATTCTAGTTAGCCAACCAAAGTTATGTTTACGAGCGTACATAACGCGTTTAAGTGTCCGAAAAAACATAACATTTATCTTGGGGGTGTACCAATTTCAACAGGAGGTGAAATGGAGCAAAAACCGTCCAAATGTGCGCAATTTTGAGCCCAAATGACTACGGGAGAAAATAATTGCTACCCAGAGCACATTAGAATAACCACAATGCTCAATTAAAAAGAGAGCCTTAGAACAGACAATAAGAAAGGAGGAATGGGGTAAACATAGTTAGTTAGTGAGTTAGTTTGTAGTATTATTATTATTAGGAAACCTTTTTGGCTACCATATTGTCCACCTAAGCTAATAAACATTAGGTGGAATGAACGCGCCCATTAGGACGTAAAAGCGTAATAAAGTGGACCAAGCCATATTTAATGGCAAAGCTGTCCAATATTCCTTTCTTTGTGATATCTATTCCTTTATGATTTTTAAATGTACTTGGGAGACCATAACCCAACTTTTTCACGCTGAGTTTGAAAGCAAACATAATCATACGCCATTGTAGCTACTACACTACTACTAATACTTGGGTACATGGGGAAGAGCTTATGCAAAATCCAAAACACTGGAATCGGAACACAACGGTGTCAGAAACGTACGAATATTGAGCAAGGATGAAAGCGTGCTAATAAACCAAGCCAAAATGAAAATCCGAAAATAAAAGGAGACAGGGAGCCCTAACAAGTTTAGCATTTGCACTCTAGAGAAAACAAATAGTGCATTGTTCACTGAGCTATAGTATAAAACAAGTGGAGCTTGTCAAAAACATGTAAAACGGAAGGAAACTCCGAGTACAAAAACAGACCATTGTTTTCGCACTCTATGTGTCTGGACTGGACACGATAAATTCAATACCTCTGCATGTAGATAAAGGGTCTCTTGAAATTTCATCATTCGTCCCATACAAATCCAAACTGATCACATCCACTAATAATAATAGGCAGCCGTTTAAGCCCGTTGACTTACAACAAACTCAAAGTCAATTCAAACGTTCAAGCCCAGTGAAAAAGTCGAAAATTCATTATAAAATTCAAACCCTTCAGATATAAGTTAGCACGGTCCGAGATGTACGGCATAATGATGCAATTCTGCACAAATTTTTTCATTGAAATGTTATGTTTCAAATGATATCAATTTATATACAACAAAACAGATCCTAGAATGTATTTATTTCCTTGAATGCATTTGTATAACTAAATAACACCACAATAACAAAAACAATAGTAAAATAACTTAGGACGATAGGACCAAATGTTTTTCGACATATCTACAAAAGGTACTAACTAACTAACTAACTAACTAACCAAGGTAAAACTTTTTCTCATCTAATAGTATGCATGAGGTGAAAGTTTTTGGAAACTTCATTTCCATGAATAAAAACGTGTCCAACTAATTTATGAGTATGAAAAGACAAGAGTTTTCTTTCTTATCAGCCACTTTTCCTGGCGGCTTCCAGATGTCTCCCATTTGTTCAAAAAAGTTTACTTTTTTAGCCCCAATATAAATCTCAGGTCTTAATGGCCATTGTGTGTGGCTCCAACACAACAATCTCACATGATATGTACATTCATGATTATTAAAGAAACCTAATTATATGTTTGAATCAACTGGTTCCTTTAAGATAAATTACAGGTCATTAGTCCAGATCATGGGTGTGAAGCTAAAAGTGTGAAATGCTGGGCTCAGCAAGTTGACGGATACGAGTGATTTTTTTGCTCCCCAAATCCGCTCATGTCCTCTCAACTTTGTCAACCTAATAGCTATAGGAAGGGTTTGGCATGGAATCTCCCAAAAATGCTATATGCTCGTATATACGATTTTTTGAACGGTCACATCCCTTGGGTATGAACAAGCTGCCACTACTTTTACTCCCAAAACTTATAAAGTGTCTGTCTGCCTCTCTTCAGTTCAACTTGTTTTCCATCTCACCCATTCATCTCCTTTTTTAAAGGGTTATGGGTGGCTTTCATATATTCAAATATACCTACACTCACAAAAGGGATTGAAAAACCAATAATATCTTTGCGTCTTTATCTACTCTACACCAAATATTCAAAATCATGAAAAAATTCAATTCAAATAAGGTATACTACGAAATCCATGGCTTGAGAATGTCAAATGTGATAGTGAAAAATTCGATTTCTCATCTCTTTGAAATCAGGTTTTAAAATCTTAGATAGCAACAAAAATTTGGGGAAAACGGCAATAACAACAAATATAGCTACAATTTCCCTCATATCGAAAACAGCAAATTTGGCACACAAATCAGCCTGGTGTACAAAAGTAGACTGGATAAAAGCAATGCACTTACATGTAGCTAGTTAGTTAGTTAGCTAGTGCACTGTGAACTCTTTTAGCAATTCTTCTTTCAAAAATAGAGAGAGAAAATATGTCCTGCTTTCACTTACTAACTCACTCCCTCGCTAACTAACTAACTAACTAACCAGCAAGTATTGCAGTCTGTTTGTATCCCAAAGAATTTGCTCTCTATATTCTACGCAGCGTATAAGCTTCTGGAGTGAAAAAATGTGAGCGGAATTGTGCTCTATTTATGTGAGTGCAAAACTCCCATGAATAGTAGCTAACCCACGTATGTTCGGATAACTGAGCTAGCTCACAGAGTCCACTATTTATTACACACCACATGATGCACCTTATGGAGAATGTGTGTCGGATTTTTTCCAATTCATTCATATCAATTCCGAAAACCGAAACTCGTGGATTCATACCCTATGTAAGATTGGAAATGCTAGTTTTAGAACCCCTTGGAAATATATCGAGTGAGTTTGAAGTCGGATTTTGAATTTCGGAATTAAAAACAATATGACTATTTAAATTTGAGATAAAGATTTCCATGAAGTTCTTATTTCGACCTCTCGCTCACAAGAAATGTTAGATTGTTGCTCTGCAGTAGCGTATTTAGCCTAGAATGAGCATGACAAGATGGAGACGCAGATAGTGTATGAAAAACCGGAGAATTCCTGCAGATTCGAAGACAAGAAGGGAATCACATTCCAAATAAAGAGCAATGCAATAAAACCAGCAGGGTAGCTCATTCTTCACTAAAAAGGGAGCAAAATCCGCTCAACTCATTTGCTACTTGTCACTACTGATTGTGTTCCCATTTGTGCTCTATTCAACAATAAACATTAATACTACATGAGTTTAAGAAAGCAACAAACTGCGCTACAGGAACAAATCTACACAATATATGATGCATAAATAGCGTTTCGTACATTTTTCAGCCAACTGGAACAATGGCATGCTAAAAAGTCTTTCATTCCTGACGCAATAGTTTAATGTGCTTGCACGGAAAATGAGCATGTGGAATAATTGACATTTCTGTTTTCGTTTTCACTCATTAAATATAATGAGGAGGAGCTGGCGCTTTAAGAGAAAACGCTCATTAGCCAGTACGGCTGACTGCAGCATCATAATTGTTATTCATATTGATAAGCGTAGCACACAACTAGCAGTGTTTCCAAAACAAAACAAATGTAAGAATAGCCATAAAGAAGACTTGTGCACGTTCCCTGTTGTACGCCCATACACTTTTATTAGGAACATGTATGGAGAACAAGCATGTGAAAACATCTGTGTCGTCTTATCATTAGCATACGGTGAAAGCACGTGGAAGAAATTAACAAAGTCTAATTGTAAGTGATCGTACAAATTGTGAATTCCAAATGGTATCATGATAAGACTACGAGATGATGATAGTCAGTCAGTACTAAAATTTCTTATCAATAATAGTTAGTTAGTTAGCTAGTACTTTATAGTAGTAGTCACTACTAACTAACTATGATAAATAAGTAAATACAGCAACAAACATTATGTCATGTTGGGACGAAATTTGTTGGCCAACTTTGAACATTGTTTACAGGATGGCTATAAATCCTACCTAAAAATAAGTATCATTTATCTCATAAAACTGTTATGTTTACAACTAGAAACTTTTGGGCCAATAATACATGCAGAGTGATTTGAATGAAAAAATTGGAGATGTGTAGGCTCCACACTCGGGCTTTCACTTTTGTCCTAGGATGTTGGAGCGCGCTTGGGACAAGGAAACGAGAAAAAGTTCACACACATTCTTCTTGTACAAAGGAAAAGGCTGCGTCAGATGAAAAGTACGAGAAGCAAACGAATTTCTGTGCTCAGCCTAACTTGCTCACACTCATTTTAAACCACTCGGCTCGTCCCATACACTATCTTCGGCCAATGCATGTACACAGTACAGATGTATCTTCTTTCAGAGGTCGGTTTTTAATTTTTCTCAAGACTCATTTGATTAAAAAAAAAAATAAAAAATCCCGCCTCATAGTCAAGATTTGAAAAATCCTAGTTTACATAAAAAAAACAATTTTAAAACAAAATGCTGCTTCAGATTCAAAAGCCCTAAGCAATTTCACAGCTCACAATCAAAAACCGAGAAAATTTTTATACCTTAAATGCTTAAGTACTGAATTTTTTTATTTCCAGTAATATGGGATACTAAGCAGCTGATTCTTATTAAAAATACGTAACAAATTGCGGCCAACCCAAAAAACTCAAATCCCAATCTTTCCTTCTAGCAAAATGACAAAATTTTGTCGCACTAATAGTAGCGCACAATACTCCCGATCTTTATCACGCCCTCATGTGATAGTGTATCAGCCAATACATAGTATACAAGTAAAACTAGGAAAGCAAGAGAGAAGAACACACACTTGAGCTCATAAAAGAGTCTCATTCAGTTTGAGCTGTATTTGATCTGATGTTAACTGCTGTAGCGGCTTCCTTTCATGAGCTCTATTGGGAAAGCTAAAGAGACCATCAGTATGAGCACAGCAAACCGAATGAAATGTGCTATCACCCATCCTCCAGAACTCACATGTATCCACAACATCCTTGAAACCAACACATTTAAAACGCTTCCTAGCTAACAAACTAACTAACTAACTATAGCTACGACTAGAAACCAAGTGCACTAATTAACTAACTATTCTTCTATCCCTATTTATTTTCCAAATTGGTCCTTAGCTACAAATTACTTTAACCGACTTGACTACATAAAATGGATACACATGCATGGGACGTTACTTTCTCTTTTTCATGCCTTTATAGCAGTAAACATCTTACTAAATCCCTATTCTTGCTCTGCACGCCCTTAATTCAATCCGTAGTGCCAAAAATTGCACAATTTCACTCACTACCAACCAATCTAAATCTCAATGTTTCAATTTCACACAATAGTTGGTTGGATCAAAACAAATTGTTGTCCCAGACTAAAATTTGCCGCACAAAGGGAACCAAAGGA
>Ga0210040_10008949_pt1 | contig 11743 bp, 3 predicted proteins | sample CryGeyCG12114_NA_FD_185462 | JGI IMG/M metagenome (GOLD analysis project Ga0210040, IMG submission 185462) | Groundwater microbial communities from aquifer - Crystal Geyser CG19_WC_8/21/14_NA (SPAdes) (version 2) | ecosystem: Environmental > Aquatic > Deep subsurface > Groundwater | place: USA... | reverse complement strand
AATAATAATAAACCACAGTAAGTGGACATAATCAGAGGCCGTTAGGCTTTGTTTTCCTGTAATGGTGTTTTAATCGCATATAATATTATTGAAAATTCAGTATATAATTGGTTTCCCATGCATTGAACTAAAAAGTATACAATATTAGAACTGAATGTACTTTAAGTCTAATAGTTGGATACTTATTTATCAAATGAACTTCCCTTTTTTTCCATCTTTTAGGAGTGCCATTTCATATTTACCACTTTATGTCTAAAGATTTATTTATGAAAAAAAAATTATTCCACGTGAAACTTTCCTCATTTTTTCACTTCTTGCAGCCACTATAATATTTCCATCACTTCATAATTTTCCGCACCTTTAAAGTGTGCGTCTCATAAGAACATTGCATTGAATGACTTACGCACCACTCAGCAATTCAATTGTCAAAGGCCCATACCCATAATGTACAAAAATTAAATTACATTGAACGACTTGCACACCACTATACAATTGTAAAAAGCATAGCGCATAATTTTGTATTCATTATAAAGGGAATATGAAAAACTTTAATTAAATGAGCAAAAATTAACTAAATGCTAAAAGCGGCCTTTCAACGATGCATTCTTCATCAATAAATATATGTTGAAAATTTCAAGCGAATCCGTTCAGTAGTTTCGCCAAAACCGTGAACACAAAATTTCATTTTGTAAGCACCGTTGCGTTTTCAGATAGGTCACGTGACCCAAAAATAAAACATTTTTTTAAAAATCAGTGACGCATTTCTGTGTTTTGAAATTTTTTATACAGAGAAAACTCGAGCAGCTTAACATACTCCAAAATTTTGAGGTTGTTTTGTGCAGTACTTTTCGTGTAAAAAAATAATCTTTATTTCTTGACTTTTTGAGACCCCGTTTGACGTACATTTTTATGAGAGGTCTCACGCCCTCTAGTAATACGTCCGAACTTCTTTATACACATATGTTTCAGCATACAAAAGCTGGCAACCGTTTTTGAATAAATATTCTGAAAGAAATTGTTTGAGTTTACAAAGAAAAGGACCAAAACTTGAGGCAATTAAAAAAAGTTGGCATATTTGTAACGTCTTATTAGTTCTACATATGATAAGCAGCTTTCACATACGTTTTTAACCTTTATTTGGCCATATGCAGTTTGAATTTATTCTATATTTGCATTTTCCTTTCTCGTTTGTGATATCTCTTTTTCCCTAGTTTCTTGTCAAGCTTTTCATGACATTTCATTGCACAGACATTTCATTTGATTTGCTCCACTGGTGGTACAAGCATCTTAGGGCATTCAGTCAGTGATGCATTTTCATTTCTAGCTTCACGAGCTTTCAAGTGCAGCTTGCAGTAGGTATTTTCAAAAGTAAAAGTGAAGGAAATCTTCACCTTATACTATTGAAATTTACTTCAGTGCTTGCATTATAGACATTTACAATATGTAAATTATGTCCACTGACTAACTGTAGGAGTTCATTTGCAACTTTGAGCAGTCACTTGATTGCTGCAACAATAGCACTATCTTACACTAGAATCTAGAGTCAAGATGTTAAAAAACTGCAATATACGAAAAATCCCAATTATATCGTAGTTGTTGAACACTCCTCTGAAATTTTACTGCAGACAGAATGTTCATAAACTTGGCTACGTAAGTTAAATTAAAGAGATAGGTTATGACTTCATTTATTATAACTAACTAGACTAAAATTATTGCTCGCCTGACCGATGCTCTCATTAGAATTATTAAAGGCATGATTGCCATCCAGCAATTTGGACGCTGCGGTCATAGAATGAGAACAAAAAGGAACTTTTTTGTAGTAAGTGATTAAATGTGACACAGTGGGAGGACAACCAACTCTATAGAAGTGGTAAAAACATGAAAACCTTGAGAGCACTTCTAGTATATAAATTCTGGGTAAGCAGTGTACAACTTGCTCAATGTAATTAAAGTTGACAATGTCGTCAGCCACAACTCCCCGACTGCTCTCCTGCGTATAAAAGTCCACACGAAAGTTTTCAAGAAATCAGAAATGCTTGCCAACAAAACATGGTTTCCATTTCATGGGTACACAGTTTGATCCAACAAATTTCAAACAACGTATTCACAAATACTTGCCCCTGTGTCACAAACTTTGCACATACTCGTCAGCCAGAATCAAGCGCGACGATTAGATAGCTCAAAGTTAGTTCTACCAACTCCTTCAAAGTCAAGTTTTTTAAAAACCCTGTAATGGAGAATAATGGCGGCTACAAAGTTTACAAATATTTACGACATATCATCCAGGCCTTTCGTTATCTTTAATAAAGTGAAAGCTCCCAGTTTACAATGGAATCACCAGGAAAGTATTTCTCCAACTTTCCTAGTTCCATATCTACACTCTAATATCTACGTCTACTCTAATTCATTTACTGACTGCAGTAATAGGTAGCATGTAATTTTTTCAATTCTACAATAGAACACACAATCATTGGAGATTGTGTATGTATTCATGCACAGTTTCACAATCACTTTCATTGCATTGAAATCGAACTATACTACTGAATGGGCAAAAAAAGTGATGGATCGACTACTCTGATCCTACTGATGTCGTATCGTAGCAGTTAGTTAGTTAAAAAGATATTTATTATGTCTCACATGTTGCGTGTTATCTCTTCACACTTGAAAGGGATGTCATGTCGAGACGGAAGATTTTGAATTGTTTTTATGCAGTACACGTTGAGTTGTGAAACAAATGCGATAATAGGAATCCCCTCAAGCTGAAAGCCAAGTGAATAAACCACACCAAGTGGCATAAAAAAGTAGTTACCACAATATGCAATGCAATCATATTAGCCTTTTTTCTACCCTATCTTCTTTGCCATGTCTCACAACCTCTAAATACCGAATTTCATTCAAATCGACCAAGATATAGGGATTTTTTTAAATACACAGGGGTAGAAACCCGCTTTTTGTCATATCCTGTTTCATCTGTCTCACAACCTATAAATACAAAATTTGAAGTTGATCGACCCACTAATAAAAATTAAATTATTCACAATTTAATGATTTCTCTCCGTTTCCCTTGGACGCCTTGAAGTAAGAAGAACGTGACATGTTTTGCTCGCTTCAGCATCTTGCATAATATCTAAATAAAAAATTCGAAGTGATTAGACCACCACTGCACGAATTATTCACAATTCAAACTTTCAGACCCCTCCCTCAAAAGGGTCATGGGGGAATGTTCTATTATGTTTGGTACAACCTTGATAAGCATAATATACACAAAATTTCAGCAATGTCCCTTCATTAGTTCACTAGATATTTTGATGATAGACAGGAGACAGGACAGTCAGTCAGCCTGACATAAAATACAGACAGACAGAGTGACGGATATTTCTTTCTCCTAAGGTAGTTTCGCTTTGCCTGCTTCTTAATAATGCATGCAGAAAAAACTCTGGTAGGAGGGATACAAAAAAGCTATACGCTATCAGATTGTCGTTAGTTCCAGAATAATAATTCACACACCCGCATGCACAAGGGAACAACAGGAGGACACCAGAAAGAAAGTGCAAAATGAGCAAGACAGCGGCAAAACCGCTGTGTCAACAATTGTCTGTACGTGTTGAACCCTTATTTTTGCAAGATTATACAACACAGTAATCTATGATACTGAAGTTGGGGAAAAAATTAGTTACCAATTTAAGGCCTCAAATCCATGAAGGATGGAGAAGGATATGCAGGCGAGGCTTAGTTAGTTTATTTGAGATATTGTGCCACTACTGGCCTATTTTTTTTATGCCATTCTCATATGCGGGAAACTGCCAGTAAATTACAAGAAAGTAAACGGCAACTCTTTAACGGCAAACAAATTACAAGATTTTCAAAAATACTTTTTTTCATTAGGAGACAGAGCTTCTAATCAATGGAGACAGTGGCAAAGCATTGGAAAGGTGAGCTCGAAATCAAATAGAGTTTGATTACTTGTCTGCATGAGAGGACAAAAATACATGTAACAAAGTTCACAGCAAATGATACTACATCAGATCTACAAAAACAGGTTCTTACTGGAATAAGAGATACCTTTGATTAGCAAGTTGAAGTGGAAAATATATTTTAATCATCCAATCAAAGCAGCGTTGAGAAATAGCGAGGAATAGCAAACCCGACCACCCGCCAATTACACAAGCGTATTCATTTTTCTGAGTTGGGACGTCATACAATTTTCAGGCTTGAGTTGTATTTTGACTCTTTAGGCTCTGGTAACTATTCATGGCTCTCGTGTTCATTGTTACTATAATTGTAATCATTGAATACATTGTAATTCATTTTACTTGTTCAACAAGAAACGATTAGCTGTTTTTCTTTTGCAGTCATTTGATTTGAAAAGCTGATTTGTTTTGAGCGCTAACTATGGCAACAAATCACTCCCCAATAGTTTGTCAACCTCTTAAAGTTATAGGGAGAAGTGATTGTTTAGACTGGAGTTGTAATACCGGGTTTACGGTGGGTATAGTTTCAAAAGTTCTTTAGTTCCAAACTTCAAACTTTGAATTATCTGTATTGCAGCACTAATGGATACAAAACAAATAAGTTAAACTCGTTCTTTTACATCTTATGAACAGTTTGTTCGGAAAACCAACTATTTGCTGCACAAATACCATTAGTGTGCACCTGCAGCACTGGGTTGGTTGCTTCTGCTGACAAATGAATAGTTGATTTTGCGAGTTGTGAAGTGAACCTGAACGTGAAACTAAACTAATCTATCAACATCATGTATGAGGATTCTAGAACACTTGGGTAACTTTATTTCTGGTATTGACACATTTTTCACAATCAAGTCTCATTATGTCAATGTGTTCACCATTCATATACAAATATACTCAGCAACTAGCGAGCATAATTTTTACATCTCTCCCCACAGGCTCTGAAACTAACAAAACTGTGTATAAGTTGAGTGTACCCCCAAAACTTTTTCTCCTCAAATTATTAGGCACAAAGTTTCCCTAAAACTAAATATCCTCGGGTTTAATGAGTCCGCCGATTGAAAATGAACAAGCCTAACTTTTATATTTCATTCCTGGGTCCAAATTTACTAAAAATAAGCATTTCTATACGAGCTTTTTACTGCATTCTATTTTTTTACATCACGCTATCCCTTCTAACTAACTAACTAACTTTATCCTCCCTTGATGATGATGGGCTTCAGCACATTTATATTATTAAACGTTGTATCCGCCTCCAACCATTCCTTCATCCTTCCTTCCTACCCTCTGTGCATATAAATTCTCAATGATGCGTCAATTAAGACACCTTCCCCAATGAAAATTAATGGCAACTTGAAGAAACTGAATGTTTTCTCTCCAAATCAACCCGGTGCCGTAGCTCCCATCCAGATACACTTCACGATTTTGAAGTGCAAGTTGTCAGTTGTCTCACTTATTTTTACTTTTAGTTAATTAGTTGGTACAGCCATTATTAAGTAACATGAGATATCTGCTACTTTATAAAACCGTAGTGACTGTCTCTTTTTCTGTCTGTCTGTCTTCCTGCCTTACTTATAACGTACATACTACTGGCCTAGCAAAGGAGCTGTGAGCAGTAAGCAGCCATAATAGCTACAGTTCACCTCAGTCAGTCTTATACTTTATGCCCATGTTAACTTCGCTCTATCTTGTTCAGTTTAACGTAATAAGCTCCTAAGCAAGATTGGTGTCTTAGTCTCCCTGGTTTTTGGTGAATCTAGTTTCAAGAATTTTTTTCGTTGTTTTAACTTAAACAGAATTTATTAACCAAATAATTTACTATTCTAATCTTTTATTGCAAAAACTAAAAGCAAACACATAGTCCAGAAAATAAAACCAGGACTGCAGCAAATTTTTCACAAACATACTGTTCTCTGTTTTGTGTGTTGGGAGAGATCGGAGAGAAGAAACGTAGCATTTTTATGGCTCTGATTGCTGTGGCTAATTATTATTACTCATTGTTAGATAGAAGTTAATATTACAAAAAACGAACTAAATTACGATTGGTCTTCACTAATTCTAAAGCTACAATAGCTCACATCACTGTGGAAATTCATCCAGACGTTGCATAAGAGCAGACTTCAAACTTTGTACAGGGAGTGAAAAATGACTAAAACTACGTTCCCAGCAATAACCAGAATCTATTTGGACTTCCAATCCATTTTATAATCATCCGGTTCATAATCTCCTGAACAAGAAGAATTTCTGCTGCTTCCATGTATTCGTTTGACGCGGTTTATTATTACTTTGCGAAAACTCGAATTTCACGCTTTGAATAATACACACGAAAGGAATCGGAAAGTGAACAAGTCTTTGAACTTACACTTGTCATTTGTCACAATCTTCTTACTATAACTAACTATACTAATCCACCATTAGCAACTAACTAAGTAACTAAAAAGTGTAGCGCCATTTTCTCCATTATGCATTTCGCTATCTTTTTTCACTTACTGTATTTTGCCCTATAATTGTTTTACGGACAAGTTTTTGCATGGGCATTAAAGCGAGTTTTTTTCTTTCACAACAGTCTGCAGTCTATGCGCAGAGTTATTCCCACTATAGTGTTTGCCACCAAACCAAATAAAACTACTATAAGTTGCAATTAGAGCCACTACCAAAATACATGTAAGGATTTACGTAGATCCCCTGATGGAGATTTTTTCAATATTTGTGGCTATGACGTGACACACAGGACAGGGGGCATTCTATGTTCGTTTTAATGAGCAAAATTCTACGAATCCACCATGCGGCCACAAGAAGAAACTATTCATTCAAAAGACAGTTAATTCGAAATTTATTAGCGCTAGTATGAGCGATGTAACTAATAAGCTTTTTCATGCATTTTTCTAGAATTAGTTCATCAAAAAATCTAAGAAACTTCAAAAATAATACCTTAGACGTTAGGATTAGTGTTTTTCTGCGTTTTTCGGAAAAATCATTGGAAATTTGAACATGGGCGTTGTAAACAAAACAAACAACATCACTTAAAAAGGTAGCTTGGGATTTTGCCTCGCGTCGATTTCCCATGGCATCTTTGCATTTGTCTCAAATAACGCGCCCCAACCTCTGTATAATGTATTGCCAGTACAGAAGAAGTACACACAGCTGCTTGCCACTTTTAGGTTATAGTATGTAAAAGTGACGTAAATTACGTGCACAGGATTTTGCTCTTGAAAGTTGACAAAGAGTAAAGACCTGCTTGAAACTTGAAAGACAGCAAGGATGGCCTCTGGGGCATTATGTGCTGATGAAAAATGGTAAAGCAATGATCCAATCCATTTCCTTTTGTTGAAACTGTTGAACGTTTGTAGGTCCGGAAATTGACGATTCCACATTGTTTTGTTATTCACCGAACTATATGCAAAAAATGTTTACACCGAGTCAGCGTTCAAGCACCAATTCATGACATGGTTGTTGAGAAGCAGAGGTAAAGATGTATTTACAAACGGCTGACTTGAATACAGGTATAGTTTATTTGTAGCAAATGGAAAGGTGAAAAAAAATGTGGAATGGTACTCTCTCAATTGCGTGGGATGATAAATAGATGAAAGAATTTTTTGAATTCCTGTTACTTTACAAGCAAGTAAACTAAACTTGTTGTGGGGTTGTGCAAGTATAAAGAGACGAGTTTCTATTAGTTTTAGACTCTTGATAATGTAAAAGTCACAAAAAAAAGTTGGTTTTTGCATTGGAAAATGAGTTATGAGACTCTATAGCTAGCATGTTGGAAATGGTAAGAAGGCAACAAGGAGTGAGGATTGAGGATATCATGGTAAAGAAGCTGACTGAGATAAAATGCATTCTATATGGAGTCTATTCATGTCATTTCATCTCCGAAAATCACTCATATATCATTTTTTCACAGTTAAATGCCCTTTAGAAGACAGGTATTGAGAATTCCATTCCAACCGCAAATATCATGCTTTTTTCAGATCCTAGGAATTTTTAATAGAAATGACAGAGAGTTTCGAATCCAACAAAGATGCGACCTTTGAACTGCATCTTATCGGAAGTGAAAGTATTTTTTTGAAGCAATAATTCAACTGTGACTAATGCTTAAATTTCCTCTGGCTGTCATTTTTTTAGATGAAAGCTCCAATTTCTAATAATGCCTCACTTGTCTTGGATTTTTAAATTACAATACAGTGCATGCACGGTTCGGTTCACAAATGTAACCTCTCAGCCACCAGTCTATAAAGACATCTCAAGTAGGTTTATGCAAATCCACTAAAAAAGGCATCTCAGTGAGTTATGTATGGAACATAAAATCTGGAAAAATTTCTTGAAATGAAATTCCAATGTTTTAGAAAAATCACGTTGAGTGACTATGATCTATACATCACTTATTCGCCATGGTGATAGCATTTGTATACTCATTCTGTTGAATTTCGTGCTCGCTCACCTCACGTACTGAAATTCCCCGAATTACCAGTGGTCACGTACCCATAACTTGCCCATTTGTTATACACAGACAGAAAAGTGCAATTTCTTTGAAAAAATCATGTATACCTCTTTCTCCCCTTCGGCTAGTAGTCCAATGAGGAAAATTTATAATGGATGTAATACTACTTGCATTGAACCCTTTTCAAATACCATAGGACATACGGTCAGACCCAATGCTCAACTTTCTTCGCAAACTGGGTAGAGCGCAAATATCCGGTACGTGTGATAAAACGAAAAATATCTTATCACAACTCTATCACTTAGCACCTTGTATGTATAATCCATCTATAATTCAGGACTCTCTTGCTCATATTTATGCCTCTCGTCGTCTGAATATAAGAAAACGAGGGATTGAAATTACAGCTAGGGAATCACAATAAATCAACAAGGCTATTGACATAGTCCACTACTATTATCGTACACGAGGATTTCAAAGAAAAATCCTCATTGTAATTTTCTGGGTTTTCATTTCGTCAGAATCGCAAGTCATGTTTTACATTTCCCATACTACAATTTCAAAGCGATCAGCCTATTGTCTTGTAGGTTGTCACTTTGTCCTCAACTACAGGCTAAATTGGAAGGCTTTACAATATTCCGTCCAAAAGTTGATAAATTCCCTTTATTGGTTGAAAATTACGATATAAGGTACCATTTTTGTCATGTACTCAAAAGAGAATTTCAACTCAACTGCGCGGTTCTTTGATAAGCACACGATACACTCAGAATCGTATTATGCACAGTAAAACTGGGCTGTGAAAAACTGAAAAGTATCGTAAATTACACTCAATTACAGCAAGTGGACAGTAAAAAGTAACGAAACGCATTTAAAGCTGTTAAAAATATCTGGATCTTTTTCAGCATTTTTGAAAACTTATTAAATACAAAAAAATTAGAAATTTTGAAAGCTTTTCAGGGTTAATAATTCTAATGCGCGAAAGGCGTTGAAAGTCTTTTCTTTGACATGTTTACAGTTCAATGCTTTATATTGCACGAGTGACAATAATTTTTAGGATTCTCATCATTTTTGCCAACAACGCGATGCATGCAAAGTCTCAAACTATTGAAGCAAACTGCACAGTCAAATAATGCATTTTCACTCACTACTTTTTATCTCCACTTGATGTGGTTTTTTGGTTACCTTTAACGCTGTTATTCACTAAACTGCACCTTTGAATTGTGATGAATTTGTGATTTGCTAAAAGTACTGTTTGTAAAAACGTGTCCAGGTACATTGGTCAGTACGGCAGTGAGTAAGCTAAAAAGTCATGAGGGGGTATGTAACCTTTGAAGTTTTGCTTTCACAATGCTAAATTGCATAAGAATTTTCTAAAATCGTGGATTCGCCACCATATGTTGTAGATGGGAGTCAATATGCAATGTAACACATACATAAAGTAGAAAATTAAACTGACTGTGTAAACTTTTATTGTTTTATGGAAAGGTTAAGTGGAATGTTTTGTCATCAAAATCAAATGAAAGCTTCGACCAATTCACCTGCACTAAATCTTTAGCGCAACTATAGTTATAATATATGTATATAATAATATATAAAGAGTGAAATGCACATTTGCATGAAACAAAAAGCAAGGATATTACAGTTAATTTTCTATAAAAAACGTTTAATGATGTTTTTAAATGTATGTATGTATTGTCAAACAAACTATCAAATAGTTTTTAGTGAGAAGCTCGCAGAAAATTTTCACTGTGCCTCCTTTAGTAATATAAATAAATGTGCAGACTAATGCATATCTAACGAATAAGTGATGTATTCTAGTCTGATGAAATTTCGGCATAATGCCTTCCAGTCATTGCCATCGCAGTTTTATTTATTGCAAACAAATGTCACTCAGGTGCTTCTCACTCACATCTCTCATACAATGTACGGCTGAGTAAACTCACTTTAATTCGCATTCATAGTTTAATGCCTTGGTATTGGTTCAAGTTCAACAGTGTAATAAAATCTAGTATCCCATCCCTAAGGGAGAACAGAGTCTGCCGCAAACCTGAGGCTTCAGCTGTATCCCACACGTTGCATTTTTATGACTGCGCATCACAGGGGAAAATGTATATGGGACATTGAAGCATAGCATCTTCATTTTTAAAACTTTATCTCATCTTGACAAACAGTATAGTTGGTTAGTTAGTTAGTTAGTATAGTTGGTTAGTTTTTTGAGACAAAACTAAAAAATAGAGAAATTCCTAGCATACATATATCGTAAGGTGGATTATACGCTTTTTAAGTTTGCATGGATAGACTTACATGAAGAAATGCAGAGTTGAGCAATATAGCATGGAAAGAAAAGAAATGCAAAGTTGAGGAAAGCAATTTAGCGTCCCAGATTGTGTAGTCTCTGTTATTACAATGTAGGAAGAAAAATGAGCACTACGAGATATAATTCTACATGGAAAGTTAGTTGGTGAGAACGTATGATATCTGAGTGTGAGCTTTGTCAGAATAAGAGAAACTATCTTTCTCAACTGGATGAGCAAAGTAGTCAGTGCCATTGCCACTCATTTATTAGAGCGTGGGAAGAATTTGGATGACTTTAACTAACAGTGGGAAAGGCATTAGCAGCAGTGAGTAGACACCGAACAAATTTGTCATTCCTCATCCTCACATGACAAATATTGAGCCCGCTAAAGCTACAGATTTGTATGACTTTTCTTAGCAGACCCTACAAATATGGGCTCCATCAAAATGTACGAGCTGTTCATAATGGACGTTACAGATCCTACTTTATGCTCTAAATTTGGAATGAAAACAGGGCAAACTATAATTCTAAGAAGTTATCTAAGCCAATACAACACAACCTTGTGTGCAGATGTGTAGTAGAATTTAATTATTCATTATATTATACGAAAATAATGCAGTAATCAATAATCAATAAATTATACGAGCGAGCTTTTTGCACGACGTTGCAACACCGCAAAGCGACAGCTTTGCGGCTGTTGCACGTTGTGCAAATGCGAGTGAAGTATAATTGTGATAATGCGAGTGCCGGTAGGCTTTTTAGAAATGTGCAGCACCGCTCACGCGGTGCTGCCACATTTCTACAAATAGCCTCGGCATGAAGTATAATAACAGCAATTTTCTATGGAGACAAATTTGTGTCTCGTGGAGTACAAATTATGTAATGTATCTTTAAAGGGATACATATTGTTCATGTGAGGGATGACTTTGTTCGATGTCCATCCACTGATTCAGGGCAAGTAGTACAGAGGGAGGAGAAATATATAACTGATTTCTCAAGCCTTGTGGTATGCCAAGGCCAAGATCGTACTCACAACAACATAAT
>Ga0210040_10008948_pt1 | contig 11743 bp, 10 predicted proteins | sample CryGeyCG12114_NA_FD_185462 | JGI IMG/M metagenome (GOLD analysis project Ga0210040, IMG submission 185462) | Groundwater microbial communities from aquifer - Crystal Geyser CG19_WC_8/21/14_NA (SPAdes) (version 2) | ecosystem: Environmental > Aquatic > Deep subsurface > Groundwater | place: USA... | reverse complement strand
CGCCCGTAGATGCGAGCCGACAATCTCGGAAGGCTTTTGAGCACGCAACTGACGGAGTGCGAGTAAGGGCTGCAGCAGGTTGGTGATGTCCTCGGATCTGTTAACGTCTTTCATCAAGTGGTCGAAAGCGGAAACAGCATAGTAATGCTTCGCTGGAAGGGAAGAAGAATCAGCGATCTCGAATGCATGCACGAAAAGACCTCTCGCTTCTTTGGCATTGCCGGACAGCATCGCGATCAATCCTTGACCGATCCAAGCATCAGCATACTCTGGGTCTGCCGACTGGCCTTTTGTAAAGGATTCATTTGCGAGCTCAATATCATTGCTGATGAGGTACAAGGCTCCAATGTTCGTCCATGTTCTGGCACTGTTGTCGTTTAGATGCAGACTGCGGACGAAAGAGTGCTGCGAGACCTTTGGACTTAGCGTCATGGTCACAACACCGAGTGCATTCCAAAAGTCCGAATTACCGGCTTCAAGCTCAATTGCATGTTTGAAGCACCGCATGGCAGCTTTGAGGTAACGTTGTGGCTGCTTCCCTTTCAAGCTCCTGCTGGTTGATACATAGGCTTGGTGTTCAGCCCAGCCCAGGTTGTACCATGACATGGCCCCAGCATACACGTCGCCGGAAGTGGCATGCACAGCGCGTTTGTGTGCCAGGATAGCGGACTTCAAGCAAAGGTCTGAGGTATATGAATCATTCGAGCTCTCGGTGTTTGCAAAACTTGCAAGCTCAACTTTATCGACATCCGAAAGTGGTGTGAACATGTCAGACGAGGAACTTGTCTCCAGCAAGGACTGCAAATGGCCCAAATCAACCTCGTTGCTGTAAGCTTTGGCATGACCAAGAACAGAGCACGCATCTCCGACAGCTTTCCAAAGATTGAAGACGTCAGTCCGACTCTGTACGATCTTCTCAGCAGTTTCAATTGCCCTTGCTGCAAGCTTTGCAGCCGCCCCAAACATGCCGAGAGAGATCTTGGCCCACGCACTTTCGGCAATGGTTTGGAGTAAAGAAATCAGTACACCGTACTCATCAGGCTGGGTTTTGAGCACATCTTCGTAAGCCGTTATGGCTTCGTCGAAGGAACCCATTTCCCGTTGGACATTCGCAAGCATGTACTTTGCGAACCATGTCTGATTCGGTGGGAGACCATGGTTTATGCTTTCCGCTTTGATGAATGCCCTTGATGCCGCCACGAACCGTCCTGCATTGTGATATGACTCGCCTAGTCCTACCCAGGAATGATAATCGTCGGGTGTGACCCTCAACGCGGACTGGAAGGAGACAATGCTCTGGGAGTACTGTTGCTTGTTCATCTGCACCACACCAAGAGCTGCATAAGGCCAACTGAAAGCCTTCTTCTTTGAACCTGGAGCAGGCCGGGCTTTGCCCGAACTGACCACCCGCTGTGCAACAAGCTCAACGAGATCCCATTCCCTACTGTCAGCGAATAGTCTTGCAAGTCTTTCCGCAGCATTCAATTCTGACGTTGAAAGCTCAAACGCCTTTTGCAGTGCTACCCTTGCTCGCTGCTTGCTTTTGCCGTAGTCTTGAAAATAAATGCCAAGTAACGTATACGCTGGAGCATATGCACTGTTTGCTTTGATGGAATCGATAAGGTATTGGTATGGTCCTGATTTATTTCTCCGCGCCGCTGCTGAAGTATCGATGTGCCATTTGCAATACGCGATACGGTATAGTACTTCCGACTTCATGACAAGATTCGGAGTTTTCTCGGAAGTCACTGTCGAAAAAATATCCTCGAGATCGTTCAACCCAGCTTGAATGTCATCGCTCAATGCACGACACCAAGCGAGCTCGAGCTTTATTCTGAGGTTGGCCTGATCTCGCTCCAATGCTTGTTGTAGAAACTTGACTGCTTCGACATAATCTTCATCTTCCTCCAAAATCAAGCCGACACCAAGGAGCGCTGCAGTCAGAGTCGGTTTTCGTTGCAATATCTCATGAAACAACGATCTAGCTTCCGGATGATATCGTGGTGACAGATATGGTATCAAGGCGTTGCCGAGAATGAGGTTCACGCCATCCAAGCTATTTTGTAGATTTACCGCGTATCGCTTGGAGATATCGTTGTACAGTTGCTGCGACTTCCTGGAAACACCGACGGCATCGGCATACTCTTCCAAGGCAAGGTAGGTATAGGCTAGCATGCGGTGTGCCAAAGCCGAATCTGGACAGTCCTCAAGGCCTTCTTGCATGAGAATAAGTTGTTCAGCTTCCGACAGCTTGATAACCTCTTCCTCGTCATCTTTGTCACCAGCAGGTGGTTGTGGAAAGGGCGAACTATTACTGTCAAGAAATCCTCTAAGAACTTTGCTGAGCCCGTCGTCCGGGAAATAGCCGATGTACTCTCTGAACAGATTGGGATCCCAAGCGACGAGATCCTCAGCATCTACCCATTCGAAAGCAACCTTCCATGCAAGTGGTAGTTGTCGCTTGATGATCACCAGTCCGTTGGCATAATTCAAGACCCTGTCTCGTTGCTCAGGCTTAGCGTCGTGTGGTATTACCACAAGATTGTCGAACATTCTCTGCATCAACTGGTTCTCCAAATCTGCACGGGCTTCATCGTCTTGGGTCCAGTCAATAAGTGATCGGTATTGATCCTCGGTGGCAAATCTGCCGATCGCTTCAGATTTGACTTGCTGAGTGACCTGGTCGATCTTTGCTCCTAGTCTTGTCCGGCGCTCACCAATTTGCGCGTTGACCCATTGTCGTTCCTCCTTCTCACTCGATTCGAGTATCCGCTTGTACGTATGTGCTGGATGCGGTACTCGACCTTCCAGAGTAGAGTAGAGATCGCACGATGGCAGAGTCAATTCTAGTGCATGTCGGTATTGTGCTTCGGAACCATGTTTCCTGGCAAACATTTCATATTTGTCGATGACATTCTGACACTGGGCTCGATCTTCTTGTGCTCCATACGTTGCAGCAAGTTGGTGCGCGACTTCGTGATATTGATCGAGTTTGGCACTTCCTTGTTTTTCGTACAGGGTAATAAGACCTTTGCTGGCCTGGACATCTTGTGGCTTCAGGTTCGAAGCAGAGGAAAGCGCCTTTTCTGCTAGTTCGTACTGGGCTAGCTTCTCCCGAGCGAAGCCTAGCGAAATGAACGCTGTGTAATTCTTGCTATCTTGGTGGAGTAGTTCTTCGGCTTGGTTTGCAGCTTTCTCAAAGTCTCCTGAGCCAAGTGACACCTTGATGGCCTTCAAGGCTGACTTTGATGTAGCCATCTCGACAGGTCACGAGCTGCGGGCAGTCTCCTCGAAGAAGGCAGGTCCTAAGAAGCTGCAAGCTTGTCTTTTGCAAGCAAGGAGGAAGGTCAGAAAAAGAGGATTTGACGCGAAGAAATTACCGTGTGGTCAATACAAACATATTGCGAACAAAGCTACCGCATTAAGGTCATGAATAGGCCTAACATGCACATTGAAGATGCATGTATGCTCATGAATCGAGTTGCACACAGCCTGTAAAGGTTCCCGAGGCGAAGGGCATCAGAATCGTGATCGTTGTGTCTTTGTGTAGAGGACCCCAGACCCATTACAGAAGGAGTGGAGTGGAGGAATTGAAAGTGCATGACGTTGTCGAGCAGTGCGTGCCTCATTTCCGTCTCCATCACCACCTCACATGCGTTACAAGGTAACCTTACCTAGGTACATTATACTGACCTGATATACTCTCAACTGCTGCTAAGAATATCTCAACTTTTTCTTGCTCTGTCCAAAGCACACAGTTGTCTCTCCTTCCGCTGACCTATAGTTGACCTTCTTGCCTGCATGCTCAACTACAAGTTGTAACATTCCGCCTCCATGGCACCTCTACCTCTACGTATCGATGGCGCACGGTTTCGAGACTCGCACGATCGCGAGGTGACCTTTCGTGGGATCAATGTCGCAGGGGATGCGAAATTCCCGCGGAATCCTGACATGCCATCCCAGCAGCCAGAGCGCTTCTTCGACGGCGACAATGTCTCCTTTGTCGGCCGCCCATTCAACGATGAGGAAGCCCATATACACTTCGGGCAACTGAAACGGTGGGGCTATAATGGCATCAGATACATATTTACTTGGGAAGCGCTTGAACATGCTGGGCCAGGCAACTATGACGAGGACTTTATCGCCCATACCATCAAAATGCTGCGCATAGCCAAAGACTATGGGTTCTATGCCTTCATGGATCCCCACCAAGACGTCTGGTCTCGTTTTACTGGTGGCTCTGGTGCCCCTCTGTGGACGCTGTACGCGGCAGGGTTCGATCCGAAGACATTCCCTGTCAACCAAGCTGCGCTCGTTCACAATCTGTCCGAAGATCCTGCTAATTACCCAAAGATGCTTTGGCCTACGAACTACTCCAGGCTCGCGTGTCAGACCATGTTCACCCTCTTCTACGCAGGGCGAGACTTTGCGCCCAATGCCATCATTGATGGTGTCAACATACAAGATTACCTGACGAACCACTTCATTGGCGCATGTAAGCATCTAGCACAGAGGATACATGAAGCTGGTGATTTGGAAGATGAATGTATAATAGGTTGGGAATCCATGAATGAGCCCAGCAGAGGCCACATTGGGTGGGAAGATATGACCGCTTTACCGGATGACCTCAAAATGAAGAAGGGACCCATGCCAACACCTTGGCAATCCTTGCTTTTAGGCTCTGGACGAGCTGTTGAGGTGGAGAAATGGGACATGGGAGGCATGGGACCAGCAAAGAAGGGAAGAGAATTAATTGACCCTCAGGGCACTTCGGCCTGGATTTCTTCGAACGAGTATGACGCAAAGTATGGCTTCAAGAGAGACCCTGGTTGGCAGCTCGGCCAATGCTTGTGGGCCCAAAATGGCGTGTGGGAGCCGAAAGAAGATAAATTGCTTCAGAAGGACTATTTCTGGTTCGAGCCAAAGTCCAGTCGGAAATTGAGCTACGAGCGTTATACCAACACATATTTCATGGACCATTTTCGCAAATTCAGAGATGCCATACGAAGCGTGCACAAAGATTGTATGATATTGATGCAGTCAGCCGTGCTTGAAATACCGCCTAGCATCAAAGATACCGCAGATGATGAGAACAGGCTGATCTTCGCGACGCACTATTACGATGGCTTGACGCTCATAACCAAGCATTGGAACAAATGGTGGAATGTGGATGTCTTCGGAGTCTTAAGGCATAAATACTCTTCGCCCGCCTTTGCTCTGAGATTCGGCGAGACTGCGATACGAAATTGCTTGCGGGATCAGTTAATAGCCATTCGCATGGAGGGACTACAATATACTGGGGTCCACCCCACATTGTTCACAGAGATTGGCATGCCCTTTGACATGGATGACAAGCACGCCTACAAAACTGGAGACTATACTAGTCAGATTGCCGCTATGGACGCCAATCATTTCGCCCTGGAGGGTAGTGGAGCAAGCGGCTACACGTTTTGGACCTATGTCGGACAGGTACGAAAACCCCAGAACCAAAGGTGATACAACTAACTGAGCCAACAGAACAACCATCAGTGGGGAGATCAGTGGAATGGCGAAGATCTTTCTCTGTTCTCTGTCGACGACCATGTCCTGCCTTCAGCGCCAAGGTCGGTTCTACCTTCGACAAATCCTTCTTCCGTTTCACTAGGCAAGAATGCCGAGCTCTATACACTGTCATCTTCGGCTCCGTCATCTCCAGTCACACCAGCAAATTTGAACGACCACATATCCAGGCCTACAATGTCATCGCGGCCAAGCCCGTCGTCTCCGGAACTCAGCAGTAATCCGGGCTTGCGTGCCGCTGAAGCATTCGTACGGCCATCCCCAATCGCAACTCACGGTAACGTTATCAAGTACGGGTTCGACTTACGCAATTGCACTTTCTCATTCACTTTGGCAGCTGAATCTGCGACCAGGGAGGATTTGCCCACTGAGATCTATCTGCCCGACTACCACTTCCCCGCTGGCCAGACCACTGTGGAAGTAACTGGTGGCAGATGGAGCATCGATGTCACAGATGTTGACAGCCAGCCCATGCAGACGATGCGATGGTGGCACGGCGAGGGCGAGCAGACAATCACTATCAAGGGCGTAAAGAGAAAAGCCGGTGCCACGAGTGGTGACGCCGATGAAGAAGCTGGGTACTATGAGACTATGAGGAATTTCGCGACCAACTGCAGAGTCATGTGAGATGAACACAACGGTTATGGGACTCGAGGCTTGAGGATATACATTTCTGCCTATTCCTGCCTATGCTCAGCTTCCACTACCCACCTGGCTCGCCGACAACAGGTACAGCAGAGCCTCCCGGTCCAACTGTTTTGACCATTACCCTACCAGGAGCTGTCCAGGCCATCACTATCCTGTTTAGGGTGGGATGGATGAGGACTATTTCATGGACCAGGCATCTTATTACACCCAAGGTTGCCGACTTGTCTCCGCTGGATCGTTCGGCTGCTATTTCTAATTCTTGCAGCCAGAGTAAATGGGTTCCGAATTCGGCTTGTGCCAAGCAAAGTTGTTGTTATTCGTACCCCTGCGCCCTGGCGAGATCGAAGGGGCCCCCGACTTCCCAGTACCTAGCGTTTTAGTCCGCGAGGTCGATATGCAGCCTTGCTGTTCGAAAGTGAAGCGATGGATGGACGAGTTTGAGAAGGCTGTAGGGGTTCGCCCACGCACGCACCGTCACTCCGCAGACGGAAAACATGTCTGGTCGGGCCTCATCTTCGAACTCTCTGCAGATCGAAAAGAACTTCCGGGCAGTGGCGCACAGCCGCAGGACGTCCGTGTCATCTGGACGGTGCAAGACCACATTTGTGTCGGCGAAACAATTTCGGTAAACCTGGACGCGAAGCTCGGGGTGGTGAAAGTGAGCATTCCGATTGCGATTGGAGTTGGCATGGTGGATGATGAATGATTGAGTAATGGAGTGAGTGCATTACACGTTGATGTTCCACGCCGGTAGCTACAGTATATATGACTACAACACATGTGACAACAAGCATGGACGCGACTTTCTGTGTTTGCGTGCTCGAACAGAATGCGTGCGTGACGGTGTTGGCGGTGGATGTTGTCCAGTAGCCCACCCAAAAGCCAAACGGTCGGGTCCGCCACCGTCCTCAATGTCTTGCGACATTACCGTCAGCCCTTACAAGCGACCGAGCATTCATTATCGGCGAGTGTGGGCTTCAATGGCGCGTTTAGCGTCGTATTGCCGCGCTTAACTAATATGGTTGGCGTCGTGAGGCTCGCTCGGCGGGATCATGGGGAGAATGTCAGGAACATGACGGTGGCGCTTTTGAAGAGGCTTATTAGGAATGGGCAAGATGGGCGGAGTGTCGTGGTAGAGAGGACGGGGAGTGGACGAGGTACCCTTGGCATGACGAGGTAAGTGTTGCGGTCAAGGTCTTTCGTTGAACTATCTCTTGGGTGGGCAAATGTATCGTGGGTGTGGTTCTAGTTTCTGTAGGCGTTGTGGAACTGGCTACGCGTCTATGAAGGGTGATACGTTTCATTGATTCTTTCAGGGCTTTTCTTCTACGCCGACACAGAGAATAAGTCGTCGGAAATGTATGAACGCGCAGAGAGAGCCACAAGTCATAGCTTTGTTGCAGGTGTAACTATCCTAGTACGTCTTCAAAGCAACCAGGATGTACCAGAGGCATCCTCCTGAGGTTTTGGGCTGTCATCATATTGTACAGGCTAAAGCTGGCCCAGCCCTGGCCACCAAGACAAGGTATGTGAGACTGTTTCTGCTCCTCTCATCCTCCACTGTGGATTCCGTGGCGCAGGCATTGAGACCGGTCACTCATGCCTCCAGCAAGATGCTCACCTTCCCAACATCAGGGGCACGCACGAGTGCCTCATCCATGTGTGTGAGCACCCCGTCCCTGAATGTAGGATGAAGACGTAGCAACTGACGCCCCACGTGGAGTAGATAGCGCCTTGTCAGACCTCGAAGCCTTACAGGCTGGACCAGATGAGGCCCAAAAGTTACGGTAATCTGGACACGTCGTAGCATTGGAAGAACGCGTCCAAGTTCGTTGATTGTGAGATCCGTGGCTCGATCAATAGAGGGAGGCCACCAGATGTCCCTATCTTCGTGGACAAGCAGGGGAAGACCGGGGAAATCCTCTTCCATAGTCATCGACGTGATTCGTGGTGCAAGTTGCTGGAAACGACGCAGATACCTAATATCTGCATCTGGTTCGATCGAGATTGAGGCGGTGGTAAGATCCGACACTTCGGTACGCAGCAGTTTGCATGTGCTGGCAAGAGCATCGCTGTCCGACTCGTGTGGGATGAGCTTTTCAAGCTGATTGTGGTGGTATCTGAGTGAAGTATGCAGATTCAAGTATGAATAGATGCGTAATCTGATCTCTGCAGGAAGACCAGTCAGGGTGTGCTCTGGGCTTGGGTCTGGTGGCGCAATTGTTGGTCCCCTGAATCTAGCGGTGGTTGATCGTAGTCGATATCGTGGACTTGGTGTCAGACTCATAACTGCGGACTGAGAGGGTACCGACAATGGGGGATAAATGTCGAAGTGCTGGGGCACGAATAATAGTGCTTGCAAATGCTGACCAGCATACAGTGTGCGGTATGATATGGACGACTTGTGGATGCAAGAGACTAGTATAAACCATCAGCAGTATAAAAATCCAAAACACAATGGGAATCAACGTGATGATCCCAAGGTCAAGGGATGCTGGAGTTTGCGTCACATGAACCCGCGAGACGGAAGGAACTGTTCAAGCAAGAGCCATCGATGTGACTTGCACGAGCCAGAGCCGCCATTCTCTCAAGAAGCCACGATTCCGAGAGCTTGACCTTCTCTTGCAGGCCTTCAATGATGCCTGTCTCATTCGAATTTGTTCCTGGTATTACGACGGGACTATACAGCCTTTAGACTCTCAGCGTGACCAACAGCTTCGTGTTCCTTGTGTTCGTCACAACTGCAACTGTTTGATAACCAGCTCTACAATTGTCTCACTCAGCTCAAATGTAGATCAGGCAGCTGCGCGAGCCGGTGTCCTAAGCGCCGTGTTATAGCTCGTCAGGACCAACGATGCGCTCATGTGTGTGTCAGTATAAGCCAAGTCATACTGAGCAACAATCCTTGACCACAGCTCCTTGAGGGACAGATCTCGCAACAGACGTACCCGTAGCATCGCATTATCACCTGAGTCGTAAACAACAACACGAAGCTCTTCTCTGGATCTGGAGACGATGCGAGTACTCTCCGCCATGAGTCCCAGTTGTTGCTGGCCTTTGCCCGCTTGGGTGGTGTCGACAACTCCCTAACGTCCCAATCCCTTTAAGGAGGAGCAAGCAATCGATTCATCTCTTACGCAGCCTTATCTCTTTCCTCTCCCTGTATCATCAACATACTTACTAGCTTTCCTGAAACGGGCTTCTCAAGGGATGCTGAATTCATCGATTCAGACCTTGCTTGGTGATCGGCAGAGGAGAATTGCGACCAACCCGACCTTTGAACGGGGTCGACAGCTTGAAGAGGAGTTGTACGCAAATTGCACTATGTCTGCTGAGATTTCTATGCTGCAACGAAGGCACTGCGCGCCAAGAATTGAGTGAAATCCATATTATAAATTGCAGTGTGATGCAACATACGACCTTATCCTCACACGGAGAACAAATGAGGCAATCTCATTCTGATGTCCTGGACGAATCAGTCTTGCTCGACCTCATCTTCCGTATCGTCCCCAACCTCAGCGTCTGGTACCTCTTCACCATCTCCACAATCAGCAATGATGTCGTCCTCATCGTCGACCAGCTCTTCCTGTGGTGTATCTGCATTACTGGCTTCCTCACTCCCAGTAACTCTGAGCTTCCCGCCCTTCCTCTTGGGCATGACCTGCATGAAAGCCTTGCCCCAGTCGCCACACTCCAACCAACGGACCATGATTTCAACAACGTGATTGGTCGCTAGCACGAAGCGGCTTTGCATCTCCATATACTCACTGATAGGCAATTTCGCCGTTTTGATCCCTTTCTCCATGGCCGTTTTGTAACAGATACCCTTGTGTCGATTTTTATCGACGAGGCCGCCTATGATATAGGTCGAGTATGGCTTGAGCTCGTCTAGGGTGTATGGTGAATCTGATGTCAGGTAGATGACCTCGCCTTCATGCGTGTCTATTTTATCCGCTGATAAGGCAGGTTGGTCATCATTTTGCATCTTGCTTGAAGGAGCGATCTCTTTCTGAGCCGATTCAGGATCGTGCGAAGGCACGGGGCCAGCACTTGGAAGACCATTTCCATTCGCTCCTTGTTTAGAGCCTTCTTCAGGGACGACTTCTCTCGCATGGGGTGCTGCATGCGGATCGCTTTCAGCTTTGGGTGCCCGAGATGGTATGGACAATGCATACTTCTGAAATGCACCTGCCAGCTTTCTATTGTTCTTGCCGCCCATCGCGTCCTTCGCGGCATTTGCTGCCTCAACAAAATCTCCGTCAAGAAACTCGACATGACTCCAGTTGTGGTATGCTCCGGACAGGACGGTCTCGAATCTCTCCTTTAGCTTTCCACCCCACGAACTAACCACCAGTTGTGCTTGGAACGGTGCTCGCGAGTTGTCCGAGTACGCTCTGGTCACCTGTGAACCCAAAGAAATCCGCTCCTTTTCTATCATCAAGTCGTCAAAACCACAGTCAATCACGAAAGTGACAGGAAGATGGACCGGGCGAAGTGGTTTCCGCGTCTTCAGTTGCACGACCTGACCAGTGGCCTTTGCTTCTGCCTCCTCCTCTCGTCTCGCCACTCTTTTCCTTGCTTTCCGTTCTTTTGTCTTCTCTCTCCTCTTCACCTTGCGGTCGTCCCTCCCTGCTTCCCATTCTTGCTTCTTGCGCAACTTCTTGAGCTGGCTTTTAGACAGAGTCGTAGCTTGGTCGTCAGCAGATGGTCCCTCCGGCGAAACTGTAGCTGGCAGGGATCCTTCGATCGCTATTGGATCTGCGACATTAGCAGCACTTTCTCTTGGCTTACTGTCGTCTGAGGGCAGAGCATTGTCACTTGCTTGACCGAGCACTCCAGCCTCGACAACAAAGGCACCGGCTGAAGCTTGCTCCGGCTCAGCAGCTCCGTCATTGAGCTTGCGAAGCTTTGTTGGTCTCTCTTCAGTTTCCATTGTGGATGTCACGTAGGCTGTGCCATACAGTATCGGTACATACCAGTTGGAAAGAAGTGTGACGGCTGTGTGTATTGCAGCACCGCAAACACGTCGATCGTCACCAATAATCGCGGACAGCTTCGGGCCTTGGCAATCACGTGCCATACTCTACCATTGACTTCACCCATCCACAGCTACTACCAGAACAACAGCTCCAGCCCGTCCGCTCACCGCACTCACCCACGATGCCTCAGGACCTGCCTCCAGTCGGCGGCTACGATGCCGTACAATACAAAGCACGTCCACACTTCCCTCCCATGCCTCCACAACCACACTAACGTGCATGCAGCGCAACATCCCCGTCCGCGGTCTACGACCCGTGTACTACCTGCTGGGCGTCGGCCTAGTCATGGCGTACGGCTGGCGCAAGGTGTTCCTCGGTCAGCGAGAGAAGCACGAGCTGGCGCGCGAGAAGATGTGGTCACGGATCTACCTCACGCCCTTACTGCAGGCGGAGGAGGACCGAGACCAGGTGCGGAGATATTATGCGGATCTCGCGCGGGAGAAGGAGTTGCTGGGGACGCAGAGCGGGGCGTACAACTCTGACAAGTATGTGTGCAC
>Ga0210040_10008947_pt1 | contig 11744 bp, 10 predicted proteins | sample CryGeyCG12114_NA_FD_185462 | JGI IMG/M metagenome (GOLD analysis project Ga0210040, IMG submission 185462) | Groundwater microbial communities from aquifer - Crystal Geyser CG19_WC_8/21/14_NA (SPAdes) (version 2) | ecosystem: Environmental > Aquatic > Deep subsurface > Groundwater | place: USA... | reverse complement strand
GAGCTGGGCCCGCGCTTCCCCGACATGATGGAGCCCTACGACCTGGGCCTACTCGCCCAGGCCAAAGCCGCCGCCCAGAAGCTTGGCTTCGCCGACCGCGTGCGGCGCGGCGTGTACGCCTCCCTACCTGGCCCCATGCTCGAAACGCCCGCCGAGTACCGCTACCTGCGCACCATTGGGGCCGATGGCGTGGGCATGAGCACCGTGCCGGAAGTTATTGCTGCCGCTCACATGGCGCTGCCCGTACTGGCTGTTTCCGTCATCACCGATCTGTGCTCGCCCGGCAAGCTTAAACGCGTGGAGCTGGCCGATATTCTCGCCGCCGCCGCCGATGCCGAGCCCCGCCTGACGGCCCTACTCAAAGCGGTCATTGCGCGGCAGTAGCGTACATTTCCCGCTGTTCGAAATGACGGTCTTAATTTTTTTTACTTATTCATCCTGCTCAACATACGCCCTGGCATAGTAGCTGTGGCGCTATCGGAGAATTGGTAACGCAAATCCTGAATCTGCGCATTGAGCAGCAGGTTGCTTTTGGCCCGCATTGTCAGTGAAGCGTGCTGAATATGATTATCGGCTTGCAAACGCAGCATGGGGGCGCCCGCCGGGTCGTGTTGGCCGGCTGCTACCCGCAAGCTAGTGAGCGTGTTGCGAAGTAGTTCTACCTGACTGCCGTTGTCGGCCTGCACGAGTAGGCTGTCCTGTTGGAAGCCCTGCACCTGCACCTGCTGCGGATTCCAGCCGGATACCTTGTGGTTGATTTTTAGTTGACCTTCAACAAGATACCTGGCATTGGTGCGCAGGGCCGCCAGGGTAGGGCAACTGATGACGATGGCCGGTTGGCTGGCGTTCAGGAAGGAACGGTCGTCTTTGGGAAAGCGCAAGGCCAGCGTCAGCTGCTTGCCGTGCTGACTGGCTTGCAGAAACTCGTTCAGCGGCTTATAAACCCGCACGCGGTACGGCCCCGCCTCAATGCGGACGCTGGCCTGACTGGCAGCCGGCAGGTCAACGGCATTGAAATCTTGGTAGTTGAGCGTGACGAAATCCTTGAACGGGTTGCGGAAGGTGCCTTTGCGGTACTCGGCGCGCAGGGCCGTGTCGTAGAGGGCCAGGCTAATGAGCAGCACCAATACGGCCGTGAGTAGGAGCTTATTGCTGGTTTTCATGGGGTAGGGAAGTAGGGAAATGTTCGGCCGTGAAAGCGGCGTAGCGCTGACGCAGTTCCTCAAACGGGACGTCGAGCAGGTAAATCGTGCGGAAAAACTCGGGCAGCTCCTGGCTCAGAAACCGCTCGCGGCGGTAGGCTTTCACGCGGGCCTCGCTGGCGGGGGCCACAAAAAAGCCGATGCCGCGCTTGTTGTAAATCACCTCCTGCTGCTGCAAAAAGTCGTAGGTGCGCATCACTGTATTAGGGTTGACTTGCAACGTGGCGGCCAGCTCGCGCACTGAGGGTAGGCGCTCCTCCGGCGGCCAGGCGCCCAGCAAAATCTGCTCGCCCACGTAGCCCGCGATTTGCAGGTAGATGGCTTCGTTATCTTTAAATTCCATGATAAAGGGCTTACAGTTGCTTCTCGCGCAGGCGGGCGTAGGCAGCCAGCCAGAGCAAGCCGGCTAGGATCAGTAGCACCAGCCCCACGAATGATTGCTGAGCGTCGGGTAAATTGAGGGTGTAATAGATTTTTTGCTCCTCCAGGCCCGCGCCCAGAAATGGCATACTGTTCTGTATACTTGGTCCCAACAGTGCCTTCAGGACCTGGTAGTTAAGTAGGATAACCACGACCAGCCCGGTAAAAAAGACCATACCTGTTTTAATGAAGGCTGCTGTGCCGAAGAAAATCGACCCCCACAGCGCCAGGCCGTGCACCACAAGAAACAGCAATAGCAACGTACCGAAGCCGGCTTCCGGAGCAAACAGGTTCAGCAGCATCCCTACTTGCCCATCACGCCCGCCCACGGTCATAAGCAGGCTGTCGACAGCGAAGAAAATGCCTACGAAGGCCAGCAAGAATAGTGGCCCCGAGTAGAGCCAGGCCACCAGGTATTTTTCTAGCTGCGAAGCCGGCAGCGTCAGCGCCGCAACAGCGCGGGACTTTTCCCCAAAATCAGCAAAAACGCTGCTGGTGAATAGAAAGCCGGCGCCCAGTAGAAAGACGAAGAGAAACACCGTCTGCTGTCCCAGGCCGGGTAGGCTGTGCGTCACGTACGTCAGAAAACCCATAACCAGCAGCAGCGAGGCGGCCAGCACGCCCGCGCCCATCAGGTAACTTTTCCAATGCTCGACGGTGAACTTAGTGAATAGCCGGCCGAAGCGGGCGAAACTAAACAGGTTGCTCATGGCGGGTGTGGTTGAGGTAGGAAATAAGGTCCGTCGAAGGGCCGGTGACAGCGTTAAAAAGCAGTTCTAAATCGACTTTGCTGGGCCGGCCTTCGGGGTTGGGCACGATGGCCGCCCGCCCGCGAGCTACGTCCTCGGCGTAGAGCGGGGTTTCGGTTTCGCCGGGACGGAGGGTAGCGAAGCGGACATGCTCGGTCAGCTCTTCCAGGTTGGCATTCAGTACGATGCGCTCCTGGTGCAGCACCAGCACCGTATCAATCAGACTGTCGAGGTCGCGCACTTGGTGGGTAGAAATAATGACGCAACGCTCTGGAGTAAGGGCCGAGGCAATGAGCCGACGAAACTGCGCTTTGGACGGAATGTCGAGGCCGTTGGTGGGTTCGTCCATCACCAGCAGGCTGGTATTGGTGGCCAGCGCAAAGGCAATCATGAACTTCTTCTGCTGCCCAAAGGAAAGCTGGCTGAGCACCGCCTGGGGCGGTACCTCCAGCTCGTGCAGGTAGCGTTGCAGCTCGGTGGCATCGAAGTGGGGGTAGAAGCCCGCCGTGCGAGCCGCAAACTGCGCGCCTGTGAGAGTCGGGACGTGAATTTCCTCGGGCAGGAAATACACCTTTTCCAGCACCGAGGGTAGGCGGTGCCCGGCGGGCTGCCCATCCAGCAAACAGTGCCCCGCCCGCGGAAACGCCAGCCCTACGATGTTCTTGAGCAACGTGCTCTTGCCGGCGCCGTTCTTGCCCAGCAGTCCGTACACGTGTCCTTGCTCCAAGCGCAGGTGCAAATGCTCCAGCAACAGCGGCTTGCCGGGATACCCAAAACTCAAATCCTCAACGGTTACCATAGGGGTTATTGTTTTAGTGTACTAGATAAGTAATACACCTCAAACATACCGCTTTCGTGTATCCGTTGTATGCAGCAGGACAAAAATATTTTGGAATGGCTATGAAAGCCCGGCGCGCCCTACTCCGTTAGCAGCACGCGCTGCCGCTCGTAGCTCAGCACCGTGAATACGCCAATACCGCCCTCCACCGTTGAGCGGATGGCGGCAGGCTGGGAAAAGGGGTTGGCGTTGGCGTTGCGCGCGTCCTGCACCGACTGCATGAAGTTGTAGTAGGGCTCGTCGATGTGGTAGAGGCTAACGAACACCGTATCGTTAGGAAGAAACTCGTAGGAGGAACCCAGCGTCACGTCCTGCCCGTCGGTGAGGCGGTCTTGCACGGTGTAGTCCAGCTCGGGGTCGTTGTTCAATCGGCGCCGGTGAAGCATGAATCGGTAGTTGTCGCCCGTGCCCGCGGGGTCCTTGAAGGTGCACAGCATGTACGCCCGGCGCGCACTGCCGGTCAGGTCGTTGAACTGCCAGTCTACCGTAAGAATGGGCACCGTAGCGGGCATCGTGGCCGTGGCCGTCACGCGGCGGCCCTTGGTGTCCGTCACTTCCAGCTTAAACGTGTCGCCGGGGTGGGCTACCAATGGCGAGCGCCCAATGTGGGTGTAGGCTTTGCGGGTGCTGCGCGTGACGCCGGGCAGGAAGCGCAGCGTGTCGCGCTGGCCGGTAGGCAGCGTCAGGACCACCGTAACGTCCGTGGGCACCGGCAGCGTGGGCTCGCTCACGTAGGGCACCGACTCCGAAACGGAGAGGCGCGGCACCATGTTGGGTTCGAGGTAGGCTTCTACCACCAGCTGCGCCGGCCCGCTGGGCAGCACAATGTCGAGGTCTTGCTGCAAGCTGCCACAGCCCGCTACCGACAGCAGCAGAAAAGCGAAGAGAAGAAGCCGGTATCGTTGCATGGGGTAGGTAGGATCTTGAAAGACGGTCGGGTTTTGACGCTTATTCGCCCGCTTAGCAGCAGGAGTAATGCCCATAGGTAGCTTACTCGACAGCGTTAAAACTTGAAATTGTAGGTAACCGACGGTATCGTTGGGAAGAGGGAAACCTGGCGTACCTGGTAGCCGGTCAGCTGCTTGGTCTGCGCATCCTTCACTTGGTCCACGTACACGAAGTAGGGGTTGCGACGGTTGTAAGCGTTGTAAATGCTGAGGGTCAGATCGGACTCGCCGTGGCGGGGGCGCAATTTGAAAACCACGCCCAAGTCGAGGCGGTTGTAGGCGGCCAGGCGGTAGCTGTTGCGGTCGGGGTAAATGGGTACAGCCGCGTTGTCGGCCCCAAATACATCCTGAAAAGCAAAGCGCCCATTGGGTAAAGTGGTAGGCGCCCCCGATGTGTAAATAAATGAGCCGGTGAGGTTGAAACGGGGCGACAGCTGATGCAGAAGCACCACCGTCAGGTTGTGGCGGCGGTCGTAGGAGGGGTAGAACACGCGCCCGTTGTTGACGCCCGTGGTGCCGCGCTGGGGCAAAAACTGCCGCTTGGTCCAAGCCAGCGTGTAGCCAATCCAGCCAGTGGTGCGGCCCTGTTTTTTCTCCAAATAAAACTCGTTGCCGTAGGCCCAACCCCGGCCAAATAGAAATTCAGCGTTCAGATCGTTGTTGGCGAAGAGCTGGGCACCGTCGCGGAAGTCAATCTGATTTTGGGCCCACTTGTAGTATACCTCATTGGTTAGCAAATACTTGCCTTTGCCCAGTAGGAAGCTGACGCCCGTGGCAGCCTGCTGCGAGCGTTGGGGCCGCACCGACAGCCGCGAGGGGTACCAGATGTCAGTAGGGAGCGAGGCGCCCGAGTTCGTGACCAAGTGCACGTACTGGTACATCAGCGCGTAGCTGCCCTTCAGCGCAATGGTGGGCGACAACGAGTAGCGCACCGCCGCCCGGGGTTCCAGGCCCGCATAGGTGTTCGAGCCGCTGTGGAAGCCCGACAGGCGCAGGCCGTAATCAACTTGCAGCTTGTCGCTTACCTGGTAATTGTCGGAGGTATACAGGCCCGCTTCCTGGCCGGCGTAGCGCACGTCGGAGCCAAAGTTGATCAGGCCGGTTTGGCTACCTGCTTGCAGGCGCCCTACCCCAAAATCGTGGTTGGTGATGGTCGCACCAAACTTGACCACGTGCTTCCCGCCCACCGGGCGCCACTCAAAATCGGTGCGCAGCGTCAGGTCGCGGATGGTGGAGGCCAGGTCGAAGCTGAACTGGTCGAGCTTGTTGGTGATGTTGTACTGGTAGCGGGTGTAAGAGGCCGTGGTGTTCACAAACAGCCGCGGGTTGTACACGTGCTGCCAGCGCAGCGTGGCCAGCGAGTTGCCCCAACCAAAGTTAAAATTGAAGCCGTTGGTGCTGTTGAAACCGAAGATGTCGCGGCCGTAGTAGCCACTCAGGAACAGCTGGTCCTTCCGCCCCAGCGTGTAGTTGGCCTTGGCGTTGAAATCGTAGAAGTAGTAATCGGGAATGGGACTGTAGTCCTCCGTATTCTCGTTGGCCTTGTTGATAGCCCTGGTGAACACGTCAAAGTAGGTGCGCCGACCCGACACAATAAACGAGCCCTTGCCCTTGGCAATGGGGCCCTCCACCGTCAGGCGCGACGAAATCAGGCCCAAGCCGCCGCTCACGTGAAACTTTTCCCGGTCGCCCTCGCGCAGCTTCACGTCAATCACCGACGAGAGCCTACCCCCGTACTGGGACGGAAAGCCTCCTTTATAGAGGTCCACACTCTGCACCGCGTCGGGGTTGAACACCGAGAATAGCCCGAATAAGTGCGACGGATTATACACCACCGCGTCGTCGACCAGCACCAAGTTTTGGTCGGATGAGCCCCCGCGCACAAACAGGCCGCTGGTGCCCTCGCCGCCGTTTTGCACGCCGGGCTTGAGCTGGAGGGTCTTCAGGATATCAACTTCGCCAAACAAAGCCGGCAGCAGCTTGGCCTCCCGAATGGACAGGTGCTCGACGCTCATCTGCGTGGTGCGCAGCTTTTGGTCCAGCGTACCCGAGCCCTCTACCACTACCTCGTTCAGCTCGCTACTAGTGGACGGCAGCGCAAAAGAGAGCTGTTGGCTGCGGCGCACCGTCACCTGGTTCGTGGTTGTCTGATAGCCCAAAAAAGACACGACTACCTCGTAGGAGCCGGCCGGTACGTCCAGGGAGTAGGCGCCGTTTTCGTCGGTGGCGGTGCCGGCCGGGAGGGCGGGAATAGCTACCGAGGCCCCCGGCAGCAGCTCGCGGGTGTCGGCGGCGCGCACCACGCCGCTGAGCGTGAAGCGCGCCTGCGCGGCGGCAGCGAAGGAAAAAAGGCAAGCAATAAGCGTGAGAGAGCAGTAGCGAACAAGCACTAGGTGAGGCAAGTAGGTAAACAAAAACCAGAAAACTAGGCAAGCGCAAAGCCGCTGTGCTTACCCAACGTCCGGAAAGCCAGGTTAGTTTGTTCGCCCAGTGGAGTAGGCGCACGTTTTTACGCTACGCAACTTACGCATTAATGAAGCCTTCCACTACCTTGTTCAGCTGCGCCCCCGGCACCACCCCCGACTGCCGCCACACGGGTTGCCCTTGGTGAAACAAAATCAGGGTAGGAATGCCCTGCACCCGAAACTGCTGGGCCACGGCCTGGTTGCGGTCCACGTCAATCTTGATGATTTTTAGCTTGCCCTGGTGCTGGCTGGCTACCTGTTGCAGAATGGGCGCCATGGTTTTGCACGGCCCGCACCAGTCGGCGTAGAAATCGACCAGCACGGGCATACCCGGACTATTAATAAGCTCGGAAAAAGACTTTTTAGGCATGAGAAAGTAGACTAAGTGGTTAGACCATGCGGCCCGTTAAGGCCCTACTCCCATACGTAAGCTGGCGCGAAGCAGGCTGCTTCGGACGGCATAAAGTCCGAAACGCCGCTACCTCAGCGGGTTTTGTCGATTACCGTCACGTCGTTATTGGCCTGCGGAATCACGAAGCGGCCGCTCACAACTTTCTTGCCGCCTACCTGGCACTCCCAAATGTACTGGCCGGGCTTACTGGACGCCGCTTCGTTGGTGTCGGTTTTGAAGTAGTCGACTTCCGCTGGCTCGGAAGGGAACACCACGTCCACACCGTTCTGGCCGGCGGCTACTTCCTTCACCAGAATGTAGGCCTTGCCAGTCTTCTGATTGGTGACGACAAACCGGGCCGAGTAGGCGCCTAATTGCCCGTACTTGTCGTTCACGCCCAGCTTCACGTACGGGTCCGTGGATACCATCCAGGTTTGCGCGTGGGCAGCAGTAGGCGCCAGCAGCAAAAGCAGCAGGCCAACGCCGGCCGCCGTCAGCAGCCGGCTCAGTGAAGAAAATAACGTAGCGGTAGCAGTAAACATACGAGAGAAAATAAGGGTAGCGGAAAGAAATGGATTCGAACTAGTGAGCGGTTAGCAACACCGTGGAAAGTGGCCAAATGCCGAAAACGGCGGGACACTACCAGGTAGCAACCAAATATAATATAAAGAAGTTGGTGAACAAGAAGGATTTGTCAATTTGTTTAGGGTAGGGAGCTTTTGCCCACGGTCTCTACTCGGTGCTTATCCTGTAACTTTTCGCATGGCGCGTCGTCGTTTCTCGTTTTCTGCCAGTTCTGCTCCGGAAGAACCGCAGTGCGCTTTGTGTGAGCGGCACGTCGCCCACGTGACGCGCCATCACCTCGTGCCCCGGGAAGAAGGCGGTAAGCACGGCCCCACCGCTGATTTGTGCCAGCCCTGCCACAGCAGCATTCACCTGCTACTCCCTAACCGTGACCTGGCCCGGCGCTACGCGACCATTGAAGCGCTACGTGCCGCCGAGGAGCTACAAACCTACCTGCACTGGATTCGGCGCAGCCGGGTGGAGCGTATTTCCAACCGACGCAAGCGAAGAAAATGAGGGGCCTGGTTTCTACGCAAATATAATTATAGTAATAATTAGTAGCGTAAATAAGATAGAAGGTGATGCGACGAAAGAGCGCATTAGTCCGAGCGCAGTCGAGGCCTGTCGTGCGCTGATGGCCGGTAGGAATGGTGGACAAGCGAGCTTTTTCCCGCAGAGTGAAATGACGGCTTGCGTAGGATGTTTCTCAACGTTTGGGTAAACTGGCTGTTTCTTCTCTATGCCTACGCCCACGCCCCGCTTCTTCGTTCCGTTTGCCCAACTTCGACAGCAGCCCACCATTTTGGTGGATAGCACCGGCTTGGGGGCTACTCTGACGCTGGCCCACTGGCGCGGTGCGGCCACCCCCGAGCCCCTGCGCGACGATACCAGCGCCGGCTCGGTGCTGCGGGCCTTGCATCAGTCCACCACGCCGGAACTGGAGGCGCGGGCCGTGTCGGCCAACCACTTCGACGTGGATGGTTTTGTGGGCGTTTGGAGCCTGCTGCACCCGGAACTGGCCCTGCGTCACGAACACCTGCTGCGCCTAGCCGCTACTCTCGGCGACTTCCGCGAAATCGACTGGCACGACCCGCAGGCCGACCACGCCTTGCAATTGGTTTGCTGGCTGAATGCCGAAGAAAAAGCGCGCTTCTACGAGCCCTTCGGGGCGCCCGCCCGGCGCCAGCGCGAGGATGAAGCCTCGGCCGAAAAGTTTACCTGGTTTCTGCCCCGCTTTGCCGCCCTGCTGGAAAACCCGGAGGCGGAGCGCGCCGTGTGGCTGCCCGAATTTGAACGCGTGAAGCGGGCCGCCGCCGTTGTGCAAAGCCCTGCCACTAGCCTGACGCTCTACGCCGAAATCGGGTTGGTGGTGGTGCGCACGCCCGAGCCGCTGCCCTACTACGCGCTGTTCGGCCCTACTGTTGGCTTCGATATGGTGCTGAGCCTGTACGACGGGCAGCGCTACGAGTTCGAATACAAATACACCACCTGGATTGACCTCGAATCGCGCCCCACGCTGCCGCGCCTACCCCTCAACGTGCTGGCCGAGCGCCTGAACGCACGAGAGCAAACTGCCCGCCGCTGGACTCACGACGGCATCACGGATACTGGGCCGCTGCTGCGCCTTTCGGGCAAAGGCCTCACCAAGGCCCAGCGCTACGCCGACCCCGACCAGCGGCCGATTTACGCATCGTCCATTTCGGCGGAAGAAATGCAGCGTGAGGTAGTCGCGTTCTTCCTGAAAGGCTACGCCGAAATGGAACCGCGCCGCTACTGGACCTGGGCGGAAATTCGGGCGGCGGGGGAGTAGGGATGTTGAGTTTTAAGTGTTGAATGTTGAGTGTCGTTTGATAAAGCTGATGGCCGTCCAAAGTTGTCAGTTCGTAATCCTGGGAGTAGCACATTGACTGGTAATTAATGACTAACAACCCGTGTCTTTTTAAACGACACTCAACATTCAACACTTAAAACTCAACATTTCCGGCCCCTACCACCTGCAACGTACTTATGCCACCGGCCCCTTTGCGCACGTTGATTTGCGTGCTCACGCGCTCCTTCAAGGCTTCCACGTGAGAAATGATGCCGATGGTTTTGCCGGTTCCCTGCAACGTTTCGAGGGCCGAAAGGGCCACGTCGAGCGTGTCGGGGTCGAGCGTGCCGAAGCCTTCGTCGATGAACAGCGTGTCGATCTGGGTTTTGCGGCCGGCCAGCTCCGAGAGGCCCAGGGCCAGTGCGAGGCTCACCAAGAAGCTTTCCCCGCCCGACAGGGAGTTCATGGAGCGGGCGTTGTCGGCCTGGTAGTGGTCGGTGATGAGCAGGTCGAGGTGCTCCTGCGGGTTGCGGCTGATGCGGTAGCGGTCGGTGAAGCGGTGCAGGTGGCGGTTGGCCAGGTCCACCAGCCGGGCCAGGGTCAGGCCCTGGGCAAACTCGCTGAACTTCTTGCCGTCGGCCGAGCCGATGAGGTCGGCCAGCTGGCGCCAGCGCCGGGCTTCGTGCTGCTGCTTCTCAATTTCCACCACCAGCGACGCGTGCCGCGCCACCCCGGCGCGGTGGTCGGTGAGGCGCTGCTGCCGCTGCCCAAGCTGCTGATTTAGGGTAGCGAGTTGCTGATTATTGGTAGTTGCCTGTTGGTCAATGGCTTCCAACGGTTCTGGCGTGAGGGCGCGGGCTTCTTCCTGCTGTAATTGCTCCAGCGTTTCGCGCAGGGTCTGTTCGGCCAGGTGCACGTCCTGCTCGTAGCGACGCAGCTGGCTTTGCAGGTTCCCTACCTCCGTTTCGGGTAGGAGTAGGGTAGGAAGCACGGCCGGGTCGGGAGTGAGGCCCGCAGCGGCGAGGGCGCCAACAAGGGCCGTGTGGCGCTCGGTTTGGGCCTGCTGCTGCGCCTGGGCATCCTGCTCGCGCTGGCGTAGCGTGTCGGCGGCCACGGTGAGGGTCGTAGTGTGTTGCTGCAACTGCTGCTCCGCTTGTTGGCGGCGCTGGTCGGCAGTGCGCACGGCCGTGGCCAGCTGCTCGCGCGCGTGGGCGACGCTGGTAGTGTCGGGTAGCAGCTCGTGGCGCTGCTGCTGCTGCTGCAAAATGGCCTGGTGCTGCTGCTCCAGCGACTCGCGGCGCTGATCCAGTTCCAGCTGGAGGCGTTTGCGTTCTTTGTCAGCGGTGGCAGCGCGCTCGTTTTCCAGGTCCAGCCTGCGCTCCAGCTGCTCGGCGGCCAGCTGCTTGCGGCGAAAATCGGCGCCGGCGCTTTCCAGGTTCTGCACCAGCGCCGCGCCGTTTTCACCCGAAAATTCCAGCCCGAACGACCTGATCAGACTGATAATGTGTTCCTTGATGAGTGGCTCTTGTTCACGCACGTCCTGCAAGCGGGTGGTGAGGCGCTCCAGCTCCGCCCGAAGCTGCTGTTGCTGCTGCTGGGCGTTGTGCTGGTCGGCCTGGGCTTTGGTCTGAGTGAGCTGCGCTTGCTGCCGCTGCTTTTCTGCTTCACTTAGCTCCTTCATCAACTCGCGCACGGTAGCCGGCACGTCCGTTTCCTCCTCCTCCGACAGCCACCGCACCACCGCCGCTTCGGGCGGCGTAGTGGGCGCGTCGGTTGCCAGTTGCCCACTGAAAATAATGAGCTTATTGAGGCGGCCTTTCAGGGCTACCGTCTGCTTTTCCAAGGCCTGCTCCCGCTCCCGGTCGCGCCGCACCGAGTCTTCGCTGACGCCCAGCACGCCGGTAGCGTAGGGGTGCTCCACGGCCCCGCACAAAGGGCACGGCTCACCGGCCGCCAAGTGCTGGCGGGCTTCCTCGTGGGTCAGAATGAGCTGGTGCGCGTGCATCAGGCGGCGCAAATCCAGTAGACTCGCGTCCAGCGTTTCTAGTTCGTGGTGCAAACGAGCCACGTGGTGCGTCAGCTGGTAGTGCCAGTCGGTGCGGGCGGCGGTGGCGGTAGCGTGCTGCCGGGCAAGATTAGTAAGCTGATTATCAGTTTGCAAGAGCATCTGGGCGCTGTTTGCCTCAGCGTCGGTAGCGGCCGTTAGCTGACGCTGACGCTCCTTCGCTGAGCTGGTCAGCTCCGTGAGTTCGGTGCGGTTGTGCTGCCAATCCTGGAGGTAGCTGCTCAGGGGCGCCAGGGCTTCCGACGCGCTGCTGAGCACGTTGTGGCGCGTGAGCCAGTCGCGCAGAGTGCGGG
>Ga0210040_10008946_pt1 | contig 11745 bp, 8 predicted proteins | sample CryGeyCG12114_NA_FD_185462 | JGI IMG/M metagenome (GOLD analysis project Ga0210040, IMG submission 185462) | Groundwater microbial communities from aquifer - Crystal Geyser CG19_WC_8/21/14_NA (SPAdes) (version 2) | ecosystem: Environmental > Aquatic > Deep subsurface > Groundwater | place: USA... | reverse complement strand
ACAATCCCTCCAATACTGCAATCTGTCCAAACTTGAAATTGACTTTAAGTCAAACAAAATTCCCAAAATCTTTAAAATTAACTTCTGTTAAGGTTTCCGCCCTATAGTAGCTGCGTGCAAGTTTTTTTTGCTCACATATTGATGCCAATATCTTTATCAAATACATTACATCCTACATAAAAAGGAAATCCTACATAGGCTCTGCCTCCACTACATATTCAATTATAATATAAATGAGCTCACAGTCAGCTCCATCATAATTTTCTGGTTCAGAGTTTTCAAATCAAAATGAAATAGAAACTAGCTGATAAAAAGAGAATAAATTGACTTCACATGTACCAACGTTATGCCTATATTCCCAGTCAGAGATAAAAAAAAGATTTCTACGGGTTCTGTCAGATCCTCATGTCATCATCTTATGTTGCAAGTTATGAAGTATTGGCCTATTTTGTCACATTATGTACCCGTCTGTCTCCACCAATTCCAAATGATATGACATCCACTACACGCACACGCATTCTATCTACCTACCACATTAATATTTATTATGTATCAATATGGTTAGTTTGAGATCTCAGAGGGAGAAAATAAAAAGTAAGAAATCTTGCTTCCCTTTATAGGAAAAACCTTTTTGGGAGAAGACACATCACAGGAACTATTCGTCTGCTCATAGCAGAAAGGAAATACACAACTTTTTTTCGCTTTCTTTCCTCGCATATCAATAAATTTTAACGCGTATCTTGCTCCCAACATGTGCAAAAAAGGAAGCAAAAATCTGATGCAAATATCAAGATCCGAAACAAGGACGTCAATCAAAATATAAATATCGTATTGCCCATGTTTAAATTTCATTTTTTTCTTTTGGTTCATTTTTAAAAGACGTGTGTGTGCCGTGATTTGTTGATTTTTAGGAAATATGGAGTTTTTTTGGCAGAGTATTTTGTAAAAGTTTTCCACTTTGAACGGATTTTTAAATTTTTGACTGTAAATTCCGCATTTCGAAGGCGGTTAAAAATATCAGACACGAAATCTGATACCTAATTAAGAACAGTTAGTGTTCGCACCTTTAAGAGATTTTAGTAATTCAATGCATACTAGCAGTACCTACTGATCTTTGATCGTTCACGAGTGCATAATCTAATAAGCAAAATTTTCAATCATGCACAAATTGCACATTCTGACGTCCACTAACCAAGTTTCCAGAATATGATGATGCAAAAAGGCGTTTAATAACGACTGTTGATGCATTCAAAAAATTTGTGGCATTCAGAAAAACTCGACTCACAGAAACCATACTAACCTTAATAGAAAATCTAATCAGAGTTGGTTAATTGCTTTGTTTGGTAAAGTGTAATCCTGACTATGGGGAATGGGAAACCAATAATTTCAAAAATTATTACGGTATCACGGTATGGCTCTTTCAATCATGTTTTTCTTTTTTTACATAAGTACCAGGCCCCACTTCAGTAACTTTATTACATACAATCAGTATGTTTCAGAGATTTTGGCCCAATTAATATATTTAATCTAGACTAGCCGGAGCCGGGTCCTACTGCCCTTTAGCCTGATTCACTCTTATACGTGGACAATTTCAAAACCTGCAAAATTTTTAATGATCCACAAATTTTCTGGCGTATTGCAAGTTTTTAGAATGTTATAACTGTTATTCGCTTATTTTATTGCTTCAAGTGCTTCTTTTATTTATAGCTTCATAGCTTTTATTGTAAAAAAGAACTTTTTGACTGACCAATGTAATATTTCTGCATTATTTGATCTCGATAATATGGGATATAATTATTTACCTTAATAAGCAGCATACCCATTATCTATGTCTATAACGTTTTCACAATTACCCACCAATCATCATTTGTATGAATTACTGGTCGTTTGAAAAACCCTACCCAGGAAAACGATGTCAAAATAAATAATTTTAATTATACTGGGATTGGATCTGCCCTGACAGAAGCCCATCCTTTCCAAAGGTTTAATTATAGAGAGCCATGATCACACGCCACAACTCGTCTTTCTCGTATCATAACATTGAGTAAATTACAGTTACACGAAGGTGAATGCAAAATTCATCAACCATCCTTTGATTTGGTCCATTATTATGATGCAAAAACTCAGGGTCAACATGTCTGGAAAATTCAAAAAATTCCACAATAAATTCATGCCATAACTGTAGCCGCATATGATTCGACCACAAAGTTTACACTCACTAACTAACTACAGTTCTACAATCTGTACAATTTTCAACCATCTCATACAAATTTTCAACCTCTTTCAAAGCCCATTCATGTAATTGGTACGCCAATCACAGGGCCCTAACAATCCTACCCGGAATCACTCCCTTACTTGTAGTACTGACTTTCAGTAAGTTAGTTCGTTAGTACGTTCCTTATATTACATGATTATTAAATACAGTGTGTGCTACACTCCAATCTATTAGACGATTAATGCCACCTTGATCAGTGCAATTATTCATCAAGGGAGACTTGTGCAAGCCATCAAGTCTCATTTCATCATGTGCACAAAGATGAATACTACATTGCGTACATCTATATGTATATAGTAGGTTAGTTATTCATAAACGGCTGCTCTCCTTACTTTTCTCATGTGATGATGTTTCTCCTTCCGCGAATGCACTTAATTTGAGAAAGTATTGCAAACTCTCACCTTTTGGCATTAGTAAGTATATTGATGTTTCTGGTGCTCCTCCACAGTTCACGGATCACGTACACATAGCAGACTACCATGAGGATGGCAGGCAAAGCAAACAGAATCGCAAACTGGTACACAGGAAAAAGCAAAGTCGTCTCCTTCTCGTCACAGTAGTAGATGGTGGCAGAGGTCACATTGTTTGTATAGACAACATTGTAAACATCCTAGAGAGAGAAAAATTAGAAGTTAAATGTGCACTTACACAATCATGTGGGAATTAGTGGCTTCGAATAAATTGGGGACTTGCTTTCGCAAGGACTGAATTATGGAATGCAATGGATACACTGTAGTTAGTGAATGAATAGACACTAGAGGGATAATAATAAAATTTAAAATGACAATGGAAGGTTTATTTATTCATCGATTATTGAACGAGCTGCAAAGCGGACTTTTATTTTTGTTTAGTCCGGCTTGATTTTCAACTTAGAAACGGAGGAGTGAATAGTCATTTATTTATGCATGGACAGCTGATGAACATCCCCTCATAAACTTCAAGATAAAAAATATTTTGGTATTAAAAGAAGACATTAAGAAAATATATGCTAGTTTATAAAAATAAAATAAAATTAAATTTTAAAAATATGTTGATGATTCACTTGTCGAGCGATAGTAGGATAAGAGAGAAGTAACTCATGCTTAATTCATTCATGCAGCATGAAATGATCCATGTAAAAACCAAAAACTCTCACAAAAAACAGCTAGTGTACTACACTATAACTGCAACATGGGTGAAATTGATCAGGTGAATCGAAAAGCAAATGCATGAAAACCAAAGAAAAACAACAATGTAAATGGTATAGAGTATTTTTTCACCACTTTTACTTGAGCAATATAATTCTTTCATGCCAAGGTAAATTTTTCACCCGAACACCACAGTCACCTACAAACAATTCGTTCACTCAATTATCCAAAAAAAATTGAAACCTTCCACTGATTTTAAAATAAGAGGTAGGCTGATTTCGAATCCACTGCTGATAAAAAACAGATCAACGTTTTAATAGTATGTTGATGGAAATCCATCTGACCGTCACCTTCGTAAGCTCCAAGAAATAAGAATGCAAACGAAAGATAAATTGGCTACTTGCAACCTAATTTTAAGTATTAGTGATAATCCCTCTTGTTCCGAAAAGTGCCGCAACATCCACAAATGATAATTGAACCACACTAATTAGCAATGTAATGAATTATTTTGCAGAGAAAACCCTTATTCATTATTTGTAGCTTAAAAATAGATAACGTCTTCTGTAGTTTAGTCATTAGATCACCACATTAAGTTATTAGGGTGAGATGGTTCCCGTAACTTTGTAAATATTAATTTGACATACTGAAATGAGATTGTACCTGAATATAAACCATGATTACATAAATATCTCTTTTAATGGTCTTGGCTGCACTTGATTAGCTTACTAAAAGCTAAAACCAACTTATATCGTAATTTTGATCGTCCAGAAAACGCTTTCTGCTATTACAGATGATAGCATAGGGGTCAGAGCATTACAGTGGATTTTAGTGGATTTTACATTGGTTTGACTCGGTTTAAGAATTATCTAATTACTGTCCTTCAAGCTTGGTTAGTCAGTTAGCACTATATAGTTCGAAAGTCAACTGAACAAAGAGAACGCCTACGTACGTTATATGATCCAAGAATGAAGTTTCCTTTCATATTAGAGTGCAAGATTGTTTTTTATTGATTTTGGGGAAAATTATCGAGTCAAAGAATTAAAAAGATGAGTAAGCAAGCCCGTCACGCTGTGCCGGCTGTGCGGGTAAGGTTTTTTATACATTCAGAACACCAAGGGGGTTTTATAGTTTGATCACTTGGTAATGAAATGAATATTGAACAGAACAATATCTTCCGCCTGAAACAATCAAAATAGGGAAGCATGGACTCGTCCTACCCACGTTGAAGAAATTGAAAACGTAAGAACTATCTGTGAAAAATGAAGACGATGCGTATTGTACAGGAGTAACAAGAGAGTGCGAAATAAGTTTGGACCTCTGGGTTGTCTTCTCATGTGATTTTTTTACCTTTGTGATTACAACGGGAAGTGAGAGGAGAGCAGCAATAATCCAAACAACTAGAATCGCTTTCTGGCAGTTGCTAATGGTGCACACGGAGCGAGATCGCATGGGGAATACGATGACAATGAACCTGGGAAAAGAAGGATAAAAAATTTTCATTACAGAGTTCTCATTTGGATTGGATTTCTCTTATAATCCGAACATGTTGTTGCTTTAACAATTGTTCGAGCCACTGGATTATCGAATTCAAATTTTGGTCAATTTTTGTCACTGTGCAGTATATCATACATCTGAGCATTAGTGAGCATGCATTTTTCATACTCTATGTACGGGTAAATCAATATCAACTGAGAAATGACTTTAGTTGACTACACTCGCTCCCATTCCATTTACAGTGGGTGTGTCTTACAGCTTCAACAGGCATGAAATTTGTACAGCTAACAAACAGCTATCTTCTTCAACTGACTGACTGAGTGAATTCTTAATGCCATGTACAAATAATGGCTGATGGAGACCAGAGACCTTGGCTTCCCCTATTGTTATCGCGGTCGTCAGTACTACTATATAATACTACAGCACTTGTTAAACTCAGTCAAAGTTCAGAATTGGGAGCTTCAAGAGGAAGACAACAAACGGATATCTCATGTTGTTTCTCAGAAAGTTCATCAATTCAATTCCAACAACTACTGAACTACTCCTATTCAAACATTTTGCTCAAGACAATGCAGCCATGTATTGCATCTCTAAACGTGATATATTACGTGCCTTAAAGGGGAAAATAAATTACGGGAGAAACTATAAACTAGACGAGCCAGATCAGTGAATAGAAACAGAAATGAGGATGCTTAATATGTACAGAAAACTATATACTGTGGAGTGAGTCCGACGAAAAAATCGACAGTTGACCAATCAAACACTGTAGTGAAAAGTTGAATATTCGGGAGAAAGTATTGAATCAGACTGACTATACTATACACAAATTACACACGCGAATAAAATTCGGAACGAATTTCCAAACGTTAATTTGGAGAAATCCTTCGAGAAAAAAAATGGGCTGTGCATTAATTGCCTCAAGAATATCAAGAATCCTATTCAAGAATCCAAAATAGGAAGAGACTTTTCTCCATGCTTTGTACACGTGACAACAAATTTTGGAGATTTGATTTTTAGATTCATGCACAACGATCTGAAATAAATATTGTTACCAAGTCCATATTGTTTTCCCTCATTAAAACTAGTTAGTTACTTAATGAAACTAGGCATAATTAGATGGTATAGCATTGCTACGGACATATAATTTTACGTTTTAAGAGGCAGTAGACAGTTAACTTTACAATGGATTCACACAATCACACGTCCGTAAATTTACTTTTAGATTAATAACTAATTGGTTATTACTAATTACCAGGGGATGGGTAATTACTTACTATCAGCAAAACGGCCCATAGTCATATCTACATTTAATAAAGTGGATATGTACACATCATGTGATTCTGAACACAAATGACAGAGCAAAAGAGATTTAATTCGAATGTCAAGCTGAACATAAAACGCACGTTATTAAGCGGTAGCTATTTACATAGTGGAAACGCTCACTCAGTCATAGTCAGCCACGTCCGTCCGCAGCATAAGTCAGGAACAGCATGAATTGCATTGAGATGAAATTTTGCAATAAATTTAAGGACACCTGTTATTCGGTGTGTGAAGATAAGAATAAATGGTCAACTATTTCCCCCAAATTCGGAGGGTTGAAATCGAAATTTTAAATGTCCAAGAACAAATTTAAATATAATGGGGTCACACATACTCTAAAGCTTATTTCGGTCTTTAAGTAAGTGCGAAATGAGCCAAATCTGAGAAACCAGGAATATAATTCAGTTTGTTTAGTAAGTTTTATTAACTTTACTCATAGAGCAAAAAAAACCAGGCTGTTCGGTTTTTACGAACTATTACTGGAAAATTAAAACTTTTTACTGGTATATTGATATTGTCGTGTGTGTTTCGAATACGACAACCAAAGTTCAAGCACATAAATATTTGAACTTCTAGGTAAATCAGTTTTTCCAATGTATAACTGTTTTTTATGTTTCTTCCGCTTTTCTACCGCTACCGCTCCATACTTACATATTTTTTACAAGCAGTTAATTATTACTCTAGCTGTTAGTGAAGCATTTCCAATCTGGGGGATGACAGACAACTACCTACTACATCCTTATACCAGACAATGCCAAAAGATGGTATCTCGACCAGACTAATGTTGCATACTTTGTGAAAGTTTCCTCCAAAATAGTACACAAATAGGAAACGGTAGTGCACGATTTGGGTGACGACAATAAAGGGTATTTTTTTCGGCCCACTAGAAGATGGAATTCATCCGGTTTAACTTTAGGGACCTTATGTTATTTCCTCTAGAGCATGTTTCCAACTACCGCTCCTGCTGTTTAATATTTGTTTGTGTCTCTCTCTAGACTCGTTGAGCTTTACACAATGAACTACTGCTGCACTGCCAGAAGACATTCTCGTCTAGGAATTCTAAAGCGGAAATGCCGATGATATTTGACTTGCAGAGTAATTAATTAACTAATGCTGAAATCCTTCTCCAGGTATAAAGGAAAAGTAACAGTATATTATTGACAACAGGACAACATTTTCTGGGATAACGACGAAAAAATGAAACTAGATAAGTTCATTTAACAACAGTATAGTCGTTAACCAGAAGAGTCGGACCCAATTAATTGGTAAGGAAAAAAAGTAACCATTTCATGTACACTGTCTATATTGTCTATAGACATATAGTTACATCTCAATTCTGTGACTATAGTCACTAATCTTTCTTTCTAAAATTTTCCTTGTAAGCATTTAAATCTTGTTAAACAAATCCGATTGGAAATTAAATGAGCGAAGACGTAATTAGTAACAATATGCAGTTACCCTCTTAAGTTGGTCAGATAGCAAATCATAATGATACACTAATTTCAACTCCCCCAATATATATGGATACCGAATACATACAAACAGGATCGGTTTCAAAGTTTTAATACAGCCAGCAAGCCAGCATATATAGCCTTCTCTTTAGTAAGGTTATTTTGTGCAAATTTTCAAGTAACATGGATTACGTTTGGTTACATATTTTGTACGAGAAACGTACAGCTACACTACAATATATTCTTTAAGTTTTATCCAATAGGAAATTTGAAGGTAAGCCATCTATTGAATAAATCTACTACTTGCGCATTTTTTCCTTGGTAGCACTTACAACATAGATAAGTAGGAATGCAGATTTGCCGCGAAATTTAAAACTACTACTGTTTCTGCTTTTGAATGCAAACATAAACACAAGTAATAGCTACTTTTACATATAGGTGGCTATCTTCAGATTTCCTATTGGAAAAAACTTCAAGAATACACATAGCACTGCCTATGGCTGTGTCTGCATATAGCAGCTGTGGAGGGAGCACACTAATTGGTGCAAAACTAGTAAAGGGGCAGAGGGGGTACTATGCGATTGGTCAGTTTAAAAATTAAACGTGCGTTTCGTATCTTACGTCAGTTAAGCAATCAATCAGACACCACTTTACGCTTCTATAAACAGCAAGCCTCGTTCGTTGTCTACACCGATGGCACCAGTCGTCCCACTTTCGGGTGAACTGGGCATTGGACATGCCTTCTTTGTGAATTTAACACATTCTATACAGAATTAAAAAAATGTCGAGTTTGGAAAGGAAACCGAAGGATGCAAAAAAGTTCCAAATAAATTACTCGACAAGAAAAGCAAAGAGTTGAAAACACATGATAGACTACTGAACTGACTACTAACTCAAGTAGGAAAAAACAATATACAAAAAAAACTGAGGTCGGGGTCCCTCTAAAGCCGACCAAATAAATTTTTCCCAGTTTTTTAACATGGAAGAGATGCTCACTCAAGTGTTGAACTATACCTGGCATCTCTCATCTAATGCAATAAAAATCTTGTCAACAAACAACCGCTACTCTTTTCTCCCCACGTTCAATTACATCAACAAACAACTGAGACGCATTGAACAAAGATAAAAACTAACTATTTAAACGATTTCAGACTAGAAACAAAAAACTGCGTGTATTTATCTGACTACATGTTTAACACATTCTTTCCTTACCTTATGAAGAAGAAAACAGAAACCGAAGACTGAATAGATTCGCGTCTAGTTGCTACACATTGAAACTTAATGTCTATGGCCGTATGGAAGAAAACTAGCTAGGAACAACAACAAACAATCTCTATCTTTGGGAATCCTAGAAAAGTTACAAAAAAGAAAACAGAAAATGTTATTAAAATGTCAATCTTCACCTTTCCAAGCTGACGGCGCAAAGATTCAACACGGATGCAGTGGCTGATAAGAATTCGGCGTACTTTGAGGTCTTGCACAAAAAACCGTCGTCGTAGTCCAACAATAGAAAATATTGCATCAGTTCCAATGGGACACACACAATCAGGAGCAACAAGTCTGCCATTGATAAACTAGGAAATACAAAAAAAGTATTAAATATTAAAAAATCACAATTCAATCTCGCATTTCACACAGCCCAGAGTTCACGTATGACAAGATAATACCATCATAGCAGGGAGTCCCCTTTGTCACAATCAATCGCCTTAACTGCTTTGCTAAAAATTTGCCCGGTTTACATAGAATAATTTCCTATTTTATGTTAAATATTAGAACGCTAAATCTATTCTATCATGTGCAATGTATATTCATTCCCTCCCCAACTCTCCTCCCAGTCAGTCGCACAATTTTTCGCTCCCGCTTTCATCCTGTTTTTTGAAGTTTCACTGGGTCCGTTAAGCCTGGAAAAAGTGGTACTTTGTCCTCTTGCTGAGCTCCTTTCTTTGGTATCCTTTTCGGACGAATATTCGCCCCCATTCGGTCTTTTTTGTTAAGTTTTTAATTGTTTTTTTTTAGTTTTAATTTTCCTTTTTCTTTTTTCGTTATTTTTTGTTCCATCAACAAAGTTCCACACCTTCTGTGGTTTTGTTGCCATGGAAACGAATATTAGCGAGCATGTAGATTCCCTCGAAGACAAAGTAAATTGTCCGTACTGTGCGAAATCTTTCACGAGAAAGGGCCTTAAATGTCATATCACCCGTATGCACCCCGAAATAAATTTATCCTCTTCGCAATCTAATGAATATGATCTCTTTGCTTCTCTGTGTAAGCTAAAATCTTCTTGTAAGATGCTTAGACGAATCCCTAAAGGAGCTAGAATTACTGCAACTAGCTATTTAACCACCGTGATCAAAAAATGTATTGATTGCGGTTCTATAGAGGATTGGGAGCATCTTATCCTTCTCAGTTACAAAAATTTTAGGGTCCCTTCGACTTATAATCCTGCAAAAACATCCTTGACTGCGGCGGTTAAGAAAAATTTAGCCATGGTTTGGGCTAATTTTGCCCCAGATTCTAAATCAACCCCTCAAAAAATTAAAAAAGAACCCGAATGAATTATTAGCTAAGCGGGCGGTAGTCAAATTAGAAGATGGTGATATTTCAGGCGCCGTCAGAATATTATCTTCGGACGAGGCATTTGCTAATTTTGATGACAGTTCGCTTCAGTGTTTAGAATCTAAACATCCTCCCCCCAAATATGCTGTAGTAAAATCCGATTATGAATCGTTTCTCAACCCCTCAAAATTCTTTGAGTGTACAAACGATGAAATTTACAAAGCTATCTTGGCCTTTCCTTCTGGCTCGTCAGGAGGTCTTGATGGTATGAAGCCTCAGTATTTGAAAGATCTGACCTGTCCTCAATTAGGGGAGAATGCTTCTAATTTATTTTTTTTGGACTTTTTTGAAAGAAAACGTAGACTCAGATAACGCTGTTTTAAAAATTGACTTTAAGAATGCTTTTAATCTAATCGACCGAAAATGCGTGTTGGACGTTATCACAGAAAAATTTCCGGATGCCTTCCCTTTCATTTTTCAAGCATACGGAACTCCATCTTTTCTGTCTTTTGGCTGTAACACTATACTTTCTCAAAGGGGTGTCCAACAAGGGGACCCTTTAGGTCCTTTACTTTTTAGTTTAATAATTCATCCTTTAATATCCTCTTTATCCACAAAATTTAATGCTTGGTACCTAGATGATGGTACTTTAGCTGGTTCCCCTTCGTCAATCGCGAAAGATCTTCAAATCATTGTAAACAAATGTGAAGATATTGGCCTTCAACTGAATTTTTCTAAATGCGAATTCTTTCACTGCGGTTCCGAAAAAAACGCCATAGAAGCTCATGAAAAGATTATTGCGATCGACCCTTCAATAAAAATTTTTCCTATCAATATGCTATCTTTGTTCGGTTCTCCTATTCATAATGACCTAATTCCTAATGCGATTTCAGATAAAATCAAAATTTTATCGATCATGCAAACTCGGCTTACTTTTCTTTCCGCACATTACGCACTTTTTTTTATTAAAAAATGCTATCTCAATTCCCAGGCTAAACTATTTGTTACGTTGTTGTCCATGTTGGAAATATCCTGAGCAACTTGGTCTATATGATTTAACATTGAAAGCGGCTTTTGAAAACGTTACGAATTCAAAATTAGACAATAACGCCTGGTCACAAGTAACTTTGCCTGTTTATATGGGAGGCATGGGATTACGTAGCACAGTTGAACTGTCTTTATCGGCTTATTTAGCCTCGGTTTACAGTGTTACAAATCTTGTCTCTTTAATTATTCCAAACACAAATTTTGAAAGTTGTTTTAACGATGCTTTGAATCATTGGAATGACAATTTTGGATCTTTTGACAAACCCGATATTTGTAAAAGCTTGCAAAGTTGTTGGGAAGATATATATTTGACGAAAAAATTGGAGTCGCTCTCCATTGGCCTTGACGATCAAGTATCTCAATGTCGTTTACTTGCTTTATCCTCTAAGCATGCAGGAAAATGGATCGATGCTTTACCTTCATCTTCTTTAGGTACTCTTTTAGATAACGATACTCTCCGTATTGCTACAGCATT
>Ga0210040_10008945_pt1 | contig 11746 bp, 6 predicted proteins | sample CryGeyCG12114_NA_FD_185462 | JGI IMG/M metagenome (GOLD analysis project Ga0210040, IMG submission 185462) | Groundwater microbial communities from aquifer - Crystal Geyser CG19_WC_8/21/14_NA (SPAdes) (version 2) | ecosystem: Environmental > Aquatic > Deep subsurface > Groundwater | place: USA... | reverse complement strand
ATATGTATTTTGTGCTTGAGTATAAATAGACTGTAATGTTAATTGAATTGAGTTTTTTCCTCCACACATAATACTAACTTTATGAGTATTTATAGTTTTCTAGTTAGTTAGTCAGCAAGTTAGTAAACCAAGTTAAGTTACTAACTCTTAACATAGTTAGTTAGTTTTGTTTGATATGCGATTAAGTAGTTAGTTAGTTAGTCAGCTATAAATGTGTCCACTATAGAGCATCACTGCAGTTTTTCAATGAGACTGCGAATAGTTAGTTTAAATCGTGGTTTATCAACGTCACTCATCTTTTACTTTTTTCTCAATCCTACTTTACGCAATTTTGGGGTCTTGATAATAATTTGCACCTTCTAACTAACTAACTAACTAACAATGAATGATGCATTTCACAAAAAGCCTGTATTGATTGATCACCGATTTTGTTTTGATTGCAAAATACATGTCAGAATGCACACACACAAAATCATGCAATAGAATGATGATTGATTTTCATATGTTGCAAATACCATTTGCATTACTTACTACTAATAAAGTCCAATGATTTACTGACCGCACGCACACAATTTGAATCTTTAAACCGCATTTTCCATATTGTACTGTGAGTGATATTAGTTATGCAATTCCCATTAATTAATCTGGGAGACGACGAGGAAATTCTTATCGCCATCTCAGTTCAAATTGCAAACCATAAAAAAGAGGCTTTAAATGTATACTTTTGGTAGTTAGTACTGACTAACTAACTAACATAGTAATTATAGTAAGTTAGTAAGCTAGTTGGGTTTCCCTAATAGCGAAACATTTTATCCGGTGCAATTTTCTCTCGGTAAAATTTGCATGGGCTATACATGAACGGTTAAGCATGGCAATACGGCTTTATGGGTAGCAAACGTCAGTCAGTCATTCAATTAGGGAATTGACAAGCTCGAAAAACAGATTAATGCCAACGTGCGGAAACTTTTATAGAGTTTGCCTAACTTATTGAAATGTCCTTCATGTCCACTTAAGTGCAAACTATATAGTCTGTGATCTTCAGTCCACTTTTGCTAACCAAGATTAGTTTCCTTGTGATTCCTGGATATGTCTACTCTATTTAATTGGCAATGTCCAGCAGTCACTTGCTCTCCAGACTTGGAATAATAAGTTAAGACAAGCGTATATAGTTAGTTAGTTGTCAGTTTGCTTTGATATTTTCTGTGTGATTGTGTAAACAGTAGTAGTTAGTTTGTTAGATAGATAGGTAAGAGATTTTGGAGCTCGATTTGGAATAAATAGCTATCTTTGGGCTCTCAGAATGAATCGCAAAGAAAACAGATCCTAAAAATATTGAGTTTGGGGATTTGGGTGGCATTTTTTACATCTTTCATGTTAATAAGACGGTAAAAATTGGTCTTTTTAACAAAAAAACTGTTAAAAACTGTATAATTCCAGAAAACAGAAATAAACAAGATGTTTTCTTGAAAACATCTGATTTTAGAATGAAAAGTTTCCAGGTCGAGTTCCAAAAAAGATTGTTTTTTGTCAAATCAAAGTGAATAGCCAAATTACATCCACAATGAATAACGGGACAAGAGCCAAAAACGGCCACGCCATTCAAAATGGTCACACTGCGCCCTTTGTAAATGGGAAAAGTGTCAAGAGTGGGAAACGGCATGCCGAGTTGAAACTCACTTCATACGCCAGTCGAAATGGATTTGATGAGAAAGTGGAAATGGAGATGCCCATCCCAACATTGGCTACAAAACCACAATTGTCAATTTTTCGACACTACGCAGGAATTTTTCTGATCCTCATGGCCAGTTTTTTGTTTGCTCTCATGGCTCTGATGATCAAACATTTAGACCAGTTCCATAAGTTTAGTTTAGGATTTTTTCGCTTCCAAGGGATCCTACTGCCGTCCTTAGCATTCTTAATTCATGCTAGGTGCACTCAAGGACCCAAGATTTTCGACTCACTATGGCCAATTTGCAAAAATTGGACCACTTTGGTTCTACTTTGTGTAAGATACCGTTTTTCCTATTTTGGCCTTTGCACGAAATTCTATAGAGTAGTAGTAATAAGTTTTTTCTTAGCTTTCATGAAAATTTTTAGAATTTTTCAAGTTTTTGGTGCATTTATTAGGAAAAAACATTTTTGAGTTAGTTTTACACTTGCTACAACTTTTTTGGGGGGTTTTGATGACATTTCGTGGATTTAAAAAAGTAGCATTTGTTGCAGTTAGCAGAATCTAAAAAATTGCTATATTTGGAAGGTTTTTCTAAATGCTTGCTACATGATGGAAACATTTAACGGGATTTAGAAAATTCTTTTACTGCAAGCTATTGATAGCAATCCTGATTTTTTTCTAAAGCACAAATTTGTTACAATGTGTTAATGCGTAGCAAGTATTTACTGTGTTTTTCTTGTTAAATCCTTAAATTCTTTATAAAATTTGCTGTTTTAGTTCCATACGAAAAACCTAGAATTGCATGCAAATACTCATAGCATCATTAACATGACTTCTTCTATTCTAGGGTCGCGGGATCGGAGGCAGTATCGCCTTCTTTTGTATAATATTCGCCATCAAATATTTGACAGTAGCTGACGCTCTGGTTATCACAGCATGTGTTCCCGTCTTTGTGGCAATAGTTGCTCACTGGCTTTTGGGCGAGAAATCCGGAATATTCCCAATCGTGGCCGCACTTTTAACTATCCTGGGAGTTGGGATCATTGCACGTCCTCCCATGCTTATGGGCACTGAAGAATTCAATTCGGAAACCCTTGTATGTGCTATTGAAATCCTCATTTAAGTAAACCGTATTTTCCAAAAAAAACTAACAAACATAATGTCTTGTTTTCTATAGTTGGGCGTATGCGTAGGCCTAGGAGCAGTTTCCCTCATGACTTTCAACATAATTTTGATCCGCTATTTGAACAATCTTCACTTTTCAGTCGTAACATTGAGTTTTGGACTTTGGGGCTCTTTTCTCAGTATTGTGGCTTCATTCATCACATTAGGGGAGATTCAATTCCCTGCAACATGTACAGAAGGATTCATTCTATTCGCCATTGCCGTTTGCTCCTTCCTACATCAATTTCTATTGACTTTGGCTCTGCAGTGGGAACAAGCTGGGCCTGTAGCTTTGGCAAAAACGTCTGATTGTGTATTTGCTTTCATTTTGCAATATTTCGTATTGGGAGTTGTGCCCGATATTTTCAGGCAAGTGAAAACATAATATGAACTGGAATGAAAAAAATGGATTTTCATTATTTTGATTCTTGTTTTTACCATTTGTACAGTGTCGTTGGAGGAAGCATTGTATTCTTAGCTGTGACACTGATCAGTTTGCGAAAATGGTTCATGACTTTGCCGGAACAACATGGAATGGCTAAATTTTGTCAGTGCATACTTAAATAGGAAGCTGGAAAACTGTGCAAAATTTTTATACTGGGACATCTATCTAATATTTCGCTTGTACTTGTGCTTATTCTGGGTTAAATACAATGCAAATGCATGTATTTCGTACTCACTGGACTATGGGCGCATTGTAATGTTTGAACTGCCATTTGCAGGCAAAGAAATGCGCAATTTTTTCTACATATACATTTTGTAGTGTTCACATAATGTGAACAGAATGAAAGAGATTCAATAAAAACGAGTACTAAACTGCTTATTTGTGAAGTATAAATACATTCAGTGTGTTCATAGTTGGTTGACACAGAAAGTTGATTTCTAAAACTTGATTAATATTACTCGTGGTATAGACAAAGCTTAGAGGTTAAGGTGACAAAAAAAAGTTTGCGTTTATTTAGTTAGTTTACTTTGGTGAGCATTTGGAAAGTTACTGCAACCTAATACAATGAAGACTCTATTTTGGTTATATTGCTTGTTAAGTAAAAAGGTAAACCTAAAAATAAAGTGCCGTTTGTTTGTTAGTTTACACATAAACTAATGAATCAAGTATAAGAAAGTGCACAGGTATAGTTTCAAACTTTTTTCTTACTTCTTTATAACTTTTTACTACAAAATGTTTTAACTTGCTGTTTCAAAAATCAGTGGGCTACATAATGCAAACTTTTCATGCCTTTGTAGTATGCGCCTAGCATATTATGTTTTTTGGGTCGATTTCATGTGTTTAAGAAATGTAGACGAGATTTGAAGTTAACTTGAACGGTTTATTTATTCAGTTGACGAAAAAAGACTTTCATGAAGTCAGCCACGAATATAAATACACATAAGGACCCACACAAATAATTGACCAGTGAGTTCAGCATTTCTAAAACAAATACACACATGTACGCATATACTCTTGAATAACACTATTTTCATACACGCAGGGGTTTATGCTCAGCACAAGATTTGTATAAGCCTTCCATTATACCTGTTTTCATATACAACTCTAGGTAGGGGTGTACTTGTACGTTGCCACCCTCTGTCATATTTATAAAATCTAGATTTTCCCCAAAATTCATATCAAATATTTCAAAATAATCCAATATTGTTGCGGTGAATCAGTTTGGAGAAATATTTAAATATTTTCTCATGCAATTGCATAAAATTTTGGATTTTTTTAGATTTTAAGGGATGTCTTAGTTTTTCTTTATTTTTTATTCATGTTATTTTTAATTTGTTTCTCCATAATCTAGGTTTTTATATTTCTTGTGTGATTCAATTTGTAAAGAGTTTTATTGACTGCCAAGGGTGCGCAAAATGTGAGTAGACACCCATGCTTGAGTAGTACACAGAGTTGGGTCTTCCCTATGAACATTTCGTCGTCACTTTTCGACATTGCAGATTAGATTAGTCACACAAGAGAAGTTTCTCAGTCAATATCCTCACTTCCTGGCTGATGTCAAATATTTAGGAGGAACATAATATTTTGCACAAAACAAATCATTTCCTTTTGGATTCTGAAAAAAACGTGAAAATAGATACGTGTTATAGCCAGAGTCTAGAGTGAGTTCAAACGAGACAATTTGTGGAAATCTATTGGCGGTGTAGTTTTATAATCTGAGTTTAGCCGAAATCAAAATGGCATTAAATCTTGACAAACATCGGGATTTATTAGTACCTGCATGGAAAGAAGTTGTGGATGACAAATGCCCAATCAATTGGTAATTTTCGCGTTCAATTTTGATGCTCTAACTAACTAACTATTGCATTTTCTCTATACTGAAATAAAGTGCCCCTTTTCAGTTTTGTTAAATTCGCCTTAAAATGAAAGAAAAATTGTTATCTGTAGCTTTTGATGATGAATTCTGACACGCGTAACAATTGGGATTCTTACACATTAAATCTTTCTATTCTTTGTTTTCTAATATCTTACTTATCAAAGTTCACAAATATTTGCTCAGGTAGTAAATGAAAATCAACAATAACGTCAAAAATTGTTTCGAAAACAAATGAAACCCAATAAAAACTTTACAGAATTGAAAAAAATGAAATTTCAATAGTTAGAAACTACTTTTTTATAAAATAGAGTGAGTTTTATTGCTTAACTTATTTTAACACAGGGCACTGTTTGCCTACGATGGACAAACATACGATCTCACGCTAGTCAGTAAAGGAGGTAAAATATTCATTCTGTGAAGTATCACTAAAATGTAAATGCAATTTTTAGTAAAAAACTAACAAACTTAACTTTCCTACATTTTTAGACGGCGGCTTGGAAGAAATGAATGAAGATTTTAACACAGGCAGAATAATGTATGGACTCTGTCGTGTCAAGTTGAAGGAGAAAAATGCTTGCAAAGTTGTACTGATCAACTGGGTAAGCTTCTGTTCCCGTAAATGCATTGTAAAATCAATGAAATGTAGTCCATAAAATTGCAATTTTACTTCCGATTTTTTAGCAAGGAGAAGGAGCCCCATTATCCCGTAAAGGAGTTTGTGCAAACCACATAAGCACCATCAAAAACTATTTCAAAGGGATCCATATGATGTTTACAGCCAGAACGGAAGAAGACGTAGATCCGGAATTTATTACCAATTCTGTGGCAAAATCTACCAGTGGGGATGGAGTCAAATCTTCCGTATGTATGGAAGAGAATATTGGACCAGTGGTGAGCGAAAAATGCAATACTTTAAGGAAAAGAGCAAAAATTCTCGTATAAATAATACTATTTTTCATAGGGTACCACATACAAAAGAGTCAACATAAAAGAAGAAATCAATTCCAGTGCAAAAGATGAGTTTTGGCGCAAGCAAGAACAAGAAGAAATTTCCCGGAAACGGGAAGAGCAAAAAAATTGCCGCAAATTTTCCCAACAAGAAGTGAAACTATTGCGACGTGAAAGTGAGGAATATTTTGCAGCAACAGAAAAAGAGTCTGAACCATTCAAACCTACAAACCAGTTGAGTTCAATGGTATCCCGAATTTCGAATGGATCTGCTCACAATGACAAACCATTCAGTTCATTGCCCAATGGGGCTCAAGCGGAATCTAATGGAATCATAAAAGCGGCTGCCAAACCGACAGCTTCCAATAATAACGGGGGTGGACCTGGCGCTTTGGTTCGAGAAAGGGTAAAAAGTTTCGATGGGGGTAATTGTGCTGGAATTTCACCTATTCTGTATCAAAATGGAGGCGGTGCGGCCAAACAACAGAATAAGGTGGTGCCGCCTGCAGCCACTGTGGTACCAAATAATAAACCTTTGACGGTGGAGCCGAAAACAACTAATCAGACCGTGGCTTCTACTGAAGACGATGAAATGGAAAGCTTGAGTGTGTCTCAACGGAAAGCTATGTTCGAAAATCGCGGTGGCGGTCCACCCAAGCCACCAAAATCATTCAAACCATCAGTGGTGTCCAAAAATACACACCACAATTATGTGCCAATGGCGACCAATGAAAATATTAATGTGTTCCGGACAAGCATTCCAGCAAAGAAGGGGCCACTTCAAAATGGTACTCTGATAACTAATGGGATTCAAGTTCCTAAGTCGGAACCTACTAATTTGAAATCACCGGAACCATTGGTGCCCAAATCGGTTACACCAGAACCGGTTGTCATCCCTAAAGTGGTCACTCCGGAGCCCCCGGTTGTGCACAAGCCGGTTACACCAGAACCAGTATTTGAAAAACCAGTTACCCCAGAGCCGGCATTCCAGAAACCGAAAACACCAGAACCGGTATTTCACAAACCCGTAACACCTGAACCGATCATTCAGACACCGGTAACACTGGAGCCCGTCATTCAGAAACCAGTTACACCTGAGCCGGTCATTCAGAAACCAGTTACACCTGAGCCGGTCATTCAGAAACCGGTAACACCAGAGCCGGTTATTCAGAAACCAATTACACCAGAACCTGTGGTAATACAGCCGAAAAAGGTCCAATCCGTGGTACCCGATGTGGTGCCCGAACCGTTTGTCATCACCAACGATCCAGTAGCATACCAGAGCGAGCCGAAATTCGTGGCACCACCTCCAGCCCCAGCACAATTTGCAGACGAATGGGCCCAGCCTAAGATGATTGAAGAGCCGGTAAAGCAAACTAAAATGGCGGGTAAGCCAAAAGAAATCGGTCATCGGGAGCAGCCCCACATTGTGGAGGAGGATGAGGACGAACAGACAATTGTAATCGAGCTCACTCAAGAAATGGGACTGTGTGCCAGAGCACTTTATGACTACCAAGCTGGTAAGTATAGTGGAGGTGATTCTTTTTTGGGAGGGGTGTATGTGCCGTACGCATTTGTTTGTATAATACACAGTAATAACTACTTCTGTTGTTCAGTACGTCAGTAGTCAATAATATGATATAACTATTTTTAATGGTTTTAGCTGACGATTCGGAGATTACTTTCGACCCAGGCGAGATCATTACTAACATTGAGCAAATCGATGAAGGCTGGTGGGAGGGATTCGGACCCAAAGGGAACTACGGGCTTTTCCCCGCCAACTATGTAGAACTACTGAATGCCAATCATATGGGAATGTAAAGGCGCTTTAAGTTTATTCCATTTCAGTTAGGCGTTATAAATAGTTTAGTTACCAAGTATTAAGTATCTTAGTAATTTTTAGCGGGGCGAGCTGTACGGACGGACATTTTACAGATATTTTATTGCATTGCATTTCATTCATATTTTAGACGGTTCATGGATTTTTTAGATTTTAAAACTTTCAGGAATGTATATAGACACTTGCTAGTTCTATGTATAATCGATAGAGCATAAAAGTTGCTTTTGTGTACAAGCGTTCTTCCACTAATAGAGTTTAAAAAACTTTTACTACATACTTACCACTAGTTTAGAATAATAATATATTTCATAATCTAGCAGTACCAATGATCAACAGAAAGCTCAATGAAAACCTGTGTCGGATAAAAAGTATATGGATGATAGCTTAAGGCAGAAAACTGCAGATTTTAAACATTTACGTGGCAAATAATCTGTTAAGCTTTCCATGGACTGTGTACTAAAAATTGAAAAGTTTAAAGAATTGTGCAAATCTTCATTGAGACAAACTTGATTATTTTGATGGAACTAATTCAAACTCAGTGAGTGCTTAGAAATTCTTATTTACAACTCTTCTATACATTCAGGAAAGTTTTATATAGAAATTAAGCTTTTAAACTCGATAGTTTAAATTTTACTCTTTTTGTAGCGCAACGAAGACTTTTGTTCATTTTAAAAACTGAAGAATTCAATGTAAAGTTAGTATTAATAGGATAATTTATTTATATTCTTGCAAGTTTTATATACGAGTGCGTACCTTAAGGAACAGTGACAAGAAAGATAGTATTATTTTGAATGAGCTTATTATGTTGGTTTATTTTGTAAAGATATGTGCAATTTATGTTGTGTGTTAACTAACTTATAGTTCAATCCAAGTTACCCGTATACAGAGACAGACTAATAATTAGCTCTAATAGTTAGCTTTAGTTGAGAAAGTCATGTAATCAAATGAACTATCTGAAGAAGGCAGCCAATATATGGAAATAAAAGACTAACAATGTAGCTGGTAAACTAAGGAATGGAATTTCATGGAATGCTCACCTCTACTTAACTAAAAAATTATCATAATAATCCATAATAGTCAATACCATGTATGATTTTGCTTTTGGAATAAATTCAACTTTTAGTATTATTTGGTCGTATGTTGCCATGTTTTCATTATTCATGCATTCATTGGTTAGTTATCCGTAAAGCCCACTGAATTTCTCCAATAAAGTGGACTTTATTGTCCCAATTATTTCAAAATCATCATGTCCTCTGTACTAGAGGAATTTAACCCGCCCGAAAACGCATCTCCTTCGCTTCAAAATTCCATAAAAACCCAAAAAACTAAATCCACTGTCCAACAAGATACCAACCCAGCCGAATCGAAAAAACCCAAATCGTCCAAAACGACAAATAATGTCAAACCTTTAAATCCTTCGGGAATCAAAAGGAAGCAAAGCCCTACGTCTCCAATCAAAAACAAAACTTATCGGGTTTTATCCCCCAACACGAAAAAAGTCGGCAATCGACTTCCAGACTCGGAAAAAATAACTGCTGGCATCATAAATTCTACCCGAGTGATCCAAAATGAGGAAAAAGTTGAAGTTCCGGAGAAATTTTTCCAAAATTCACCCAAAAATGAATGCCCACTGCCTCAATTTGAGGCTTCACTTGCAAATGAAATCATGCTGAATATGAATAAATCGAATTCATTTTCACTAGACTCCAAAAAATCCAGCGTTGACATCCTATTTAGCCGAGCAGATGCGTCCACTTTCATTCGAAATAGTCAACTCATAGAATTCGTCGAGAAACCAGAATGTCAAGCTTATACGGATTGCAGGACGGCTGCATTTGAATCAGTGATTGAGAATTGTTTGAAACTCAAACTTTTATCACATTCTTTGTACGAAGATTGTACCGTTTTGAATACAATCCTGGGCAAAAGAATTGATGATCAGAATGGGGATGCGAACATGACCGAAATTCAAGGATGGCTTTGTTTGCTGCATGAATCCATTGCTTGTCTACTGAGCGCGGGCAATAATTTCAATCCGAACATGGATGCAGCAACGGAAAGGGAAGATAAGTTAATCTGCCATAGGTGGGAATCTCGATTGCCTTCAGTTTTGAGGGGATTGAGGGAAAAATTTTCTCAGGTGGATGAATCTGCTAATCAGCTTATGCTAGTTTACAGGTAGACAATGCAAATTACATAACAAAGCTGCTAACTATTGCGTCAACTGCGTGACAATTTTTTGTTGTGAAAATTTGATAGATATCTAAGAAAACGTTTAGACCGACTGTATACAAAAGATGTGTGCAAACTTTTAAAATCCGTGTCAAACGAATCTCCGAAATTCGCTACAAGTTTGACCCTGACCCCGAAATTCGAAATGCGGCAGACTGAAGACACTGATCCTGATGTGAATAAGACTGGGGAAACGCATCAGATCTTATATGTACACTATGCAGTAGATGGGATATCTCTGAAGACGAATTGGAAACTAAAATTCTTGCGATTTTCGAAACTAGTTCGACAAAGTGAACGAATTTCGATGATTGACGTATTTTTATGGAAATTAAAAAAACATCCTCGACGAGCGGAGATTTTGCTAGATGAAATGAGCCAAGTTTTTGTAGGGAACTCTTATCATGAAGGGAAAACGTGCATTCACGACTTGGTAGAGAGCTTGGTCAAAACTATCAAGAAAAAGTGGGGTTTTTTACCCAAGCAGAAGTTACTTTTGGCTAAAGCAATGGACGATGCGAAAACAGAATTTGATAAGTTGAATGAGGTCTTGCAAACGTGTACAGAGACATGCAAAAATTGTACGCAATTGGTTTACTATTTGTACGGGAAAGGGAAAAATTTTGCCAGGACTGGACGGTGGTCAAATGGAAATGGATTCGTGGTGGACAAGTTTTCATTTTTTCAAGTTCAGATAGATAGAAATGAAAAGGAGAATTTTGAACGAGCTAGACATGGGTACGAAAATGGATTTTTTTAATTGAAATTTTTATTCCGTAGAGGTAAAGTAGATTTCAATTTTTTAATCTTTACCAGGGGCAAAAGGGAAATAGTTTCGGCCAGTCTAAAAATGCGAGACAAGCTACCCGAATGCATTGCAATACGTAGGAATGGCAGGTCTAGGTCAATTCATTTTTTTAGGTTATTAATTTCATAGCATAGTCCGAAATGAGGATTTTTCGTAATCTACCGATTTGTAATTATAGAGATGTGACGAAACCTGAAAGCAATTTTTTCCAAGGAGATGACATTTCTACTACTCCTGCTTCACTGTCCCAGAATTTCCCGGCTCGGCTGAGTTCACATGCTCACCTATTGCATATACAATCATTGCTGAATTTTACGTTACATTCTTACAAGTAAGTTCTTTAAAATTTTAACGAGAAAAAAATTGACAATAAATACCTATTGAACTTCCAGTTTTGGCAACATCGAAGAAGAGTGCAAACAGGAGCTGAAAACGATCGCCCGAACGGGAAAAATTTCTCCGACAATGTTGGAACACTGCTCAATCCGTCCAAAAGAATTTTACGGCGTTTTAACTTCACTCAACACTTCTCTAAGCTCTATTGAGCAAGAAAATTTGACAAGTGCTTCTAAAAAACTGTATTCATCCAATGCTGTCCCATTTTCTTTACTTTTTAAACTTTTAATCGATATCGGATCAACTTTTCCGGATCTTTACAAAAGTCAAGTTATCCGGGAGTTTGAAAATGTTCAAAATTGGCTCCAAAAGATTGAAAATTCTATGGAATCCTATTTCCAAGTTTTGCGTAAATTGAGCGACAT